>Ga0137415_10004500_pt1 | contig 13796 bp, 14 predicted proteins | sample CZODoug3_1_1_16f_FD_183082 | JGI IMG/M metagenome (GOLD analysis project Ga0137415, IMG submission 183082) | Vadose zone soil fungal communities from Angelo Coast Range Reserve, California, USA - CZODoug3_1_1_16fungal (Hybrid Assembly) | ecosystem: Environmental > Terrestrial > Soil > Vadose... | reverse complement strand
ACCCCGTGCCAGAGCTCCTGGATCGTCGGGTCAAGCGCCGCGCGGGGCGCGCCGCGCTCGTCACCCGGATTCAGAGCTTGATCGCCGGACACGAACCCGAGCCCGCCGGGCCGCAGTCCCCGCTGGAAGCACTCAGCGGAAGCGAGGTTCGGGTGCTGCGGTATCTGCCCAGCCATCTAACGGTCCCGGAGATTGCCCGCGAATTAGTAGTCTCCGCGAACACCGTCAAGACTCACATGCGGAACCTCTACGCCAAACTCGGCGTTCACCGCCGTACCGAGGCCGTCGCCCACGCCCGCGCCCTCGGCCTGCTCGCACCCGGACACCGCCACTGATCTAGCCAAGCGAGACTTTGGATGAACCGTCAGCGTTCTGGCCATCACCTGAATTGCGGCGCCCATCTCACCCACCGGCGTCTCGGCAAACCGCCCGAACGCACCGAAATCGGTGTGGTCCCCGACGTGAATTAACCCCTAGCGTGCGTGCCAGACCGGTAGCCGTCAGCCAGCCTCGTCACGTGGATTGGCTTGGCCCCAGAGTCCGCGCATGCGGGGTGACCAGGCCTCGCACGTTTGGGGTGATTCCATCGACCGCTTGAGGCCCAACCGAAACCCACGACAGTCCACGCGCTGTCCGATCTCAGCGGGAACGTCGCGCGCTAGCGCCACGGGACCACGCCGGTACGACGCTCTGGCGGGCTCTCGCGCCGCCCGGTCACGGTGGTCCGGGCCGCCGCTGGCCCCAGCGACCATGGCCGGCTCGCCCTCCGATGTGAATCACACCAAAGGAATGACGACGAGTCACCCTGCCGCACAGCACGCTTCTAATGCGCATCAGCATGCGGTGGCTGGGCCCCGTGACGACCAGACACTGCGGCGAGCGGCCCCTTCGAGGCTGACTGACGCTTCTCTGGGGGAGAGACAGCGATGAGGGCGAGCACTGTCGGATCGCAGCCAGCATCATCGTGGGCTGGCCGGCCGACGCAGCGAGTGTTCTCTTACGGATCAGTCACAGCTCGCTCTCGGAAACAGCGGGATACGGCGAGGTCGCCATCATCAGGCACGTCAGTCTCGGGATGCCCGCCGATGGAGCCAAATCGTGCCTGGTGAAGAGATGACCGGGGCGGGCCGCGACCAAGCAGGGCGGCGTGACGAGAAACGCTACGAGATCTGTGTCGGGGGGGCACTTGGGCGAGATGATCCGCGTGGCGTTCCCGGCGCTGGGTGCCAGGGGCCCTGGGCGGGAACACCGTGCTGTCGGGTGTGTTCGCCGATCAGGCTGCCCGGTACGGGGTGCTCTACCAGCTCGAGTCGCTTGGCCTCGAGCTGGTCGAGGTGCGCCGCTTACCACCACCCTGACAACGAAGCCCATGACCGGGCGGTGCCCACCGGCCGGACCGACGAGCCAGGACGAGCATCGCTTGCCGGATAAATTTCTGCCGATCGTTTGGCCAGCGACAGCGTGTCCAACGGAACAATTTGCCAGTCGAACATCTCCGAATCGCCCCGACGGTGCCTCCTGCGGCCGCTCACAGGTATGGATCGCTACCAGCGGGCCTGCGGAACATCGGGGGACAAGGTCGCGGCTATCGTCTCTAATGGGAGGAATTTTGAAAGGTGCTGACGCTATCGTTCAAACCTTGATCGAGAGTGGTGTGGAGGTGTGCTTCGGTAACCCCGGTACGTCGGAAATGTATCTCGTGGCGGCGTTGGATCGGTATCCTGAGTTGCGCGGGGTGCTCTGTCTGTTCGAAGGCGTCGCTACTGGGGCGGCTGACGGGTACGGCCGGATGGCCGGTCGGCCGGCGGCCACCCTGCTGCACCTGGGGCCAGGGCTCGGCAATGGGCTGGCCAACCTGCACAACGCTCGTCGGGCTGGCACGCCGGTGCTGAATGTGGTGGGGGATCACTCGATGGAGCACAAGGTTCTGGACTCCCCGGGCGACTCCGACATCGATGCGATCGCGGGGTCGGTGTCCGCGTGGGTCTGCCGTCCGGCCGATACCCCAAGTCTCGGCCGGGATGTCGCTGAGGCGGCCGGGGCGACAATGGGAGCTCAGAGCTTCACGGGCCGTTGCACTGGGACCTCGGGGGCGGTCGCGACGGTGATCGTGCGGGCTGATCTGTCTTGGTCTGAGGGTGGTGTGCCGGCGGATCCGGTGCCGGCGCAGCCCGCCCAGTGCGGCCCCAGGGATTCCGTCCCTGTGGTGGAGAAGGTTCTTCGATCGGGCGAGTCGGTCGCGCTGCTGCTGGACGGCGACGCGCTGACTGCGCGGGGTCTTTACGCGGCCGATCGGATAGCTCAGGTCACTGGCGCGCGGATGTACTGCCCCACGTGGCCCGCACGCTTGCGTCGGGGCGCGGGCGTGCCAGTGGTGACGCCGTTGGCGTATCGGGGTGAGGATGTCGCGATTCAGATGGACGGGGTGCGTCATCTAATTCTTGCGGGTGCGCGTCCTCCGGTGGCGACTTACGGTTATCCGGGAAAGAGTGGTGAGCTGACTCCGCCTGGTGTGCGGATCCATGTGCTTGCCGAGGAGTTCGTGTCGAGTACGGACAGTTTGCTCGAACTCGCTGAGCTGCTCGCTTCGGAGGTGGATCCACGGCTGGCGGCGCGCGCGCGGCCAGAGCTGCCGAAAGGTGTGCTGACTCGAGATAACTGGGCGTGGGTTGTCGGTGGGCTGCTGCCGGAGGACGCGATCGTGTGTGACGAGTCAATCACCGCGGGCTTGGGCACGCTGTCGGCGGCAACGGCCGGCGCACCTGCCCACGATGTGTTGGGGTTGGTTGGTTTGGCGCTCGGGCAGGGGCTGCCGTTGGCGGTGGGTGCGGCGATTGCGTGCCCGAACCGGTCGGTGATTTGCCTCGTAGGGGACGGTGGTGCGATGTATACGCCCTCTGCGCTGTGGACCCATGCCCACGAGGGGTTGGATATCACCACGGTGGTGCTTAACAACCGGTCGTATGCGATTTTGAGGGAAGAGCTCAACCGGGTGGGAGGGCGGCCTGGCGGTAGAGATTCGGGCCGGATGCTCGATCTGACGCAGCCGGAGCTCGACTTTGTCTCTCTCAGTGAGGGGATGGGGGTGCCGGCGAGCCGGGCGACGACCGCGGAAGAGTTGGCTGAACAGTTCGTTGCCGCGCTGGCGCGTCGGGGCCCACATCTCATCGAAGCGGTGTTGGCCGCTGAGTGAGCTTGGATGCTCGATTGGCTTGGCTTCGGTCGTGCTGTTCTGATGCTGGTCGTGCCGCGGTTCAACGGCGACCAACCCCGGCTGTTCGGCCGGCTGTTTTTCTACTGGTCGCAGTTCGCGTGGACGAGGAGTGAGTCATGGGCGGTGTGTTCCCGAGGAGCTCCGGAATGGTCCCGGCGACCCCCCGATCATCGCCGAGTTCGGGGGGCGATGAGGTCGAGTCGGTGTCGGACTTCATCGGCGGGCACATGGGGGCCGCCGTGGGCTACGTGCAGCAGTTCTGGATCGTGGCTCAGGACGAGGTCCAGCCCTTGCCGGACTCCGTCGGGGTCCGTCCGGAGCCACACCGTGGTCGCGCAGCTGCTCGAGCAACGGCTCGATGTCACCAGGCGCGCCCGCGTCGACGAGTACGGCACGCGCGCCGAGCAGCAGGAACGCATTGCGGCGGGACATGCCGCGAGCCTCTCCTTGCACGGGGTGAGTTGTCAGTCGCACCAAGTGGGTGAGCTCGGTGCGGGGCGGGTGTTCTATCGCCTGGGGGCGAGCAGGCCCAGCTCGCGGGCGCGGGCGACGGCCTCGGCGCGACGGTGGGTGCCGAGCTTGGCGTAGAGGTTGCGCATGTGGGTTTTGACGGTGTTGCGCGAGACGGACAGTTCGCCGGCGATTTCCGGGGCGGTCAGGTTGGTCGGCAGATAACGCAGCACGCGCAGCTCGCTCTCGCTCAGTGGCTCGGGCACTGGTCGAAGGCCGTTGGGCGACTGTCCGGGTGTGCTTCCGGCGAGCAGGCTCTGGATCTCGGTGATCAGGGCGGCGTGGGTGGTTCGGTGCCGGGCGTGGCGCTCGAGCAGGCTCGGCGCGGGACTCAGCAGGAACGGCGCCAGCGCGCCGTTGGGCTCCGCCAGGTCAAGCGCGCGCTCGAGAGCGCTCTCGGCGGTGCGGCGGTCACCGAGCGCATCCCGGGCGATCGCTTCCAGCAAGAAGGCATGGGCCTGCCAGGTCCGATGGACGGCGGGCGCGGAGCGATCAAGGATCGGTGCGAGCGCGACGATCGCGCTGTGTGGATCGTCCTGGGCGAGCCGGAGCGCCGCCGTGGCTATCCGAATTTCCCGGCCAGCGCGGCCCGGTTCGTCGAGTTCGGCGAGGGACTGCTCGGCGCGCTCCGTCTCATCGAGGCGTACCAGGGTGTGCAGCAGCAATGCCCGGGTGCGGCCGACGAGGTAGTGCGGCGCGGTCAGGCGCCCGGCCAACCGCTCGGCGGCCCGGAACGCGGCCAAGGCGTCGGCGTCATGGCCGTGGACCAGCTCGAGCAGCCCACGGACATACCTGATACCCATTCCAGCTGCTGGCTCGGCCTCCGCTCGGAGAGTGCGCTCGGCCTGTTGGGCCCAAGGTTCCGCCTCCTCCAGCCTTCCCTGCCACGCCAACACGGCAGCGAGCATCATGCAGGCGATGCCGAAGGCCGGCTCGTCGGTCCAGCCGTGCCGCCGGGCCAACTCGACTGCCGCCATGCTGTGCTCGGCCGCCAGGGAATACGACCGGTAGATCTGAACAGTTGCCTGGTGGGCGAGACTGCTGAACTCGAGATAGGGCCGTCCGATCTGGCGTGCTAGGGCGGCGCCCTGTTCTAGATGCCGCTGCGCGTCCTCGAACCGGTTTGTCCAGACCTCGGTGATGCCCAGGCTGACCAGGGTAAGCGCGCGTAGGTCCTTGCTTAGATCGGGCGGTGTCGTGTTCGGGGTATCGGCCGTGGTCTGCAGCCGCCGCGCTTCCTCGGCGACCGCCGGCAGGTCGCCGCGCTGGCGGGCCACCAGCAGCCGGATGATGCCCAGCAGCAGCCGTGCCTGGTCTTGCCGATCGACCGGCACCGACCTCGTGGCGTGCTCCGCAAGGCGCAGGTGCCGCTCGGCGGCTTCCAGCGATCCGTATGCCAGTTCATCCGCCGCGGCCAGGGCCGCGAGCTCGGCATCGGCAGCGCGGGCATCCAAGGGGAACCCGGTGAGCAGCTCATGGATGGTGGCATCTTGCCCATCCAGGTGCAGGCCGGGCCAGTGATCGGCGAGCAGCCGGGCGGCTAGTGCCCAGTCGCGGGCGGCCTGGGCGTGCCGGATCGCCTCCACCGGGTAGTCGTGTGCGGCGAACCATCCGGCTGCGGTGCGGTGCAGCGCGGTGACCTCGGCCGATGCGGTCCGACGCAGTTCGAGCCGGAGCAGGCCGGCGAACATCTGGTGGTAGCGGAACCATGTGCGGGGGGAGTCGAGTGAGACGACGAACGCGTTGGCCCGCTCCAGGTCCTGTAGGACTCGTTCTCCGGTGTCGTCGCCGGTCAGCAGGTCGGCGAGTGGCCCGTTGACTCGTTCGAGGATCGAAGTGCGCAATAGCAGGCGCTGGACCTCGTCGCTCTGCCGGACGAGCACTTCGGCGAGCAGGTACTCGGCGACCGTTCGTTCGGTGCCGGAGAATCCGGCGGCGAACCGCTCTGGATCCGGGTCGGTGGCCAGCGACAGCGCTGCCAGCCGCAGACCTGCCGCCCACCCTTCGGTCCGCTCGTGCAGCATCGCCACCGCCGCCTCCGACAGCTCCACTTCGGCCGCCGCGAACAGGTCCCGGGCCTCGGCCAGGCTGAACCGCAGGTCGGCCGCGCGGAGCTCGGTCAGCTGGCCCTCCAGCCGCAGCCGGTGCAGACCTAGGCGCACGTCGTGGCGGGTGGCCAGCACAAATCGCAGCTCCGGCGGCGCCCGCAGCACCAGCAGCTCCAGCTGGCGCAGTACCCGGTCCGGGCCCAGCTCGTGCAGGTCGTCGATCACCAGCCAGAGCGGGTCCCGCAAGGGTGCCAGGTCGGTCAGCAGCCGCTCCACGATCGCCCACCCATCCAGATCCGGAGCAGCCGTCAAAGTTTGCACCAACACCGAACCCGGGGTCGTACGGCGCAGCACGTCCAGCACAGAAAGCCAAAAGCGCTGCGGATCACGCTCATCCGACCCGCCCGCCACCCACCCGACACGCCCCGAGAGACCGGCCTGATCAATCCACGACCGCAGCAGCACGGTCTTGCCGCTACCCGCCGGCGCCGAGACCACCACCACTCGAGCCGGACCCTCCAACCGCTCAAACAACCCACGACGTGCAACCAGCCCGCCCAAACCGGGCGCAGACGCCTGATCCGCAACGGCATCGGGCGTTCCGGCATGTGGCACGGCCGGATCTTCCCACGGCCTGCTGGTCTGCGCGTACCGCACCATTCGCAGTCGAGCGGGCTTGAGGCTTTCGGAGTGAGCGTTCCCTGGCCGGGGAGTGTCCGTTGTCAGGGTGGAGGCAGGCGGCGGACCTCTATCAGTTCGAGGCCGAGTGCTTCGAGTTGGGCAAGCACTCCATAGAGGGCGGCTTGATCGGCGAATAGGCCCGACAATATGGTGTTTCCACGTTGGGCTTCGGCACCCAGGGTCGGGAACGCCAAACGCATCATCTCACCCAAGTGCCCGCCGACCCAGATTTGGTAGTGGTTCTCCGTAGGCCGTCGCAGTCGATCGTGGCGCATGCCGGTCCCGTGATCATCGCTCACGACTGTCTCCAGGAACAGGCTCTCGCCGAGCTGATGCACGCGAGGGAGGACCACTGGCCGGCCGGTTCGTCGCAGACCGGGCGCGCTCTGACCCCGTCGACGCTCGTTGTCATCGCTGTCCTTCCCCGAGACGCGTTGATCAACCTCGAACTCGAAGTGCGGCGCTCACCGCTGTCTTCCCCCTGCCCAGGGGCTAGCCAGCGACGCCCTCGCCCTACAAGCCTGACCACCAGCAGGGTGACGCGACGTCATTCCCATGGTGTGATTCGCTGCGGTGAATGAGTGGAACGGCGGGCCGCATGTCTCTCGTGACTCGCGGAATCACCCCAAACGTGCGAGGTCTGGTCACCCCGCATGCGCAGACGCTGGAACCGAGCCAATCCACGTGACGTGGCTGGCTGACGGGGGCTGACGAGCCGGCGGGCGGCGGCTATGGCGCTAATTCCTTCCCAGCTAGCACGTTAGGGGGTCAATTACGTGGGTCACCAGGCCAATCACCTGGAGATCCAGACCGTGGGTGCCCCGGAGGTGGCCCGCCGGGTGCGCAACGCCGGCGCGATCTTCGTGGGGCCGTGGGCGCCGGTGTCGCTGGGGGACTACTGCGCGGGGTCCAACCACGTGCTGCCCACCGGCGGCTGTGCCCGGCACTCCGGCGGCCTGAGCGCGCGCGGAAATTGTCTTTCTATTTCAAGTCGCGGATTGTTTCTTTGATTATTGCCTAGAATTGCCCCCCAGTCTGGAGGACTGAGTTACATGAGTTGGAAGCGGGCGGCCGCGGTGGCCGCGGCACTGATGGCGGGCGCCGTGACACTGACGGCGTGCGGCGGGTCTGGCGGCGGTCCGACCTCGGACACGATCAAGCTAGGCTTTCTCGGTGGCTTCACCGGAGACAGCTCTGGGCTGGTGATTCCGCCGTTCAACGGTGCGCGGATGGTGGTCGACGACTACAACGCGACGAACCCGCCGAAGAAGATCGAGCTGATCAAGTATGACAGCCAGGGCAGCCCGGACCAGGCCGTTCCGCTGGTCACCAAGGCTGCGGAGCAGGACAAGATTGTCGGGATGATCGGGCCGACGTTCTCGGGCGAGTCGAAGGCCGCTGACCCGGTTCTAGAGCAGGCGAAGATACCAAACATCTCTGCTGTGGCGACTAACCCAGGGCTGGCGCAGAACAGTTGGAAGTATTTCCATCGGGTGGTCGCTAGCGATGCCGCGCAGGGACCGGCGATCGCGGATTTTCTGATCGCGGCGAAGAAGCCGAGCAGGGTGTTCGTAGTTAGCGACGACCAGGAGTACAGCGTCGGTATCGCGGACGCGGTAAATAAGGAGATGGTGGCCAAGGGCGTGACGGTCGCGCGCGACCAGTTCGCTCAGGGAGCCTCAGACTACTCCTCAACGATCGCCAAAATGAAGGCGTTCGATCCGCAGGCGATCTTCTTCGGCGGTTATTACCCCCAGGGCGGTCGGCTGCTTAAGCAAATCCGCGACAGCGGACTGAGTGCGACGTTTGCCACGGGCGATGGCAGTCTCGACCCCGGTCTGATCAGTGGCGCCGGAGCGAAGGCCGCCGAAGGCGCGATCGTCGGCTGTCCATGCGCCGTGCCCGACGCCCAATCCACGGTGGGGCAATTGAAGAGCTTCTACGCCGACTACCAGAGCCACTACCATGTTGCGCCGGCCGTCTACGCAGCCGAGGGCTACGACGCGGCAACCGCGTTTGTGAAGGCCATCCAGGCTGGCAATACCACTCCAGATGGGATCAACCAATTCCTCACCGCGGTCCATTTCCAAGGGCTAGCCAAGCCGATCCAGTTTCAACCGGACGGCGACGTGGTCGGTACCGCGATCTTCATTCACGAAGTCGAGAACGGGAAGATTGAACTGCTCGGCAATTCAAAGGAGGCCAAGCTCGGCTGACCGAACGCCCACGTCGAACCTATAGCTTACGCAGCGTGCGAACTCCGCGAGTTGAGTAGTTATTATCGTGCGATAGCGATTGGAGCGTGTTTGTTACGTGATGGGTGCCGGCAAGGAGAAGTAACCGAGAGCGACGTACGTAGAGGGGGACATATCGATGGTAAGTCAATTGCCGACGGGGTGCGGGAGTCGCTGCAGAATCCTCGCTGACCTGGCTCTCTTGCAGGAGCCACGCTTGCAGGAGTCGGGGGAGAACCGATGAGTAGCTGTGCCTCAGATGATTCTGTCGTGATGGCTCATGGTCAGGGAGCGGCGGGAGCTGACCGATGGCTCGCTAGCCAGTTGGGAGGTTGTCCAGTTCGGTCCGTGAGGATCGACGCATTGTTGGTGGGTGATTCGCCACGGAGGTCTGGGCCGGACCGTCGTCATGCAGAGGTTCTGGCCGAGCTGGATGATCTTTTGCCGCCTATCATTGTTCATGGTCCGTCGATGCGGGTTATTGATGGGGCACATAGGGTTGCGGCGGCTCGTGAGCGTGGAGACGAGGAGATTCCTGCCGTTATCTATAATGGCGAGGAGAAGGATGCCTTTGTTATTGCGGTGAAAATGAACGTCGCTCACGGCCTTCCTCTTGTTCGGGCGGATCGGGTTGCGGCGACTGAACGGATTGTGTTGTCTCATCCGGAGTGGTCGAATCGTATGATCGCGTCAGTTAGTGGAGTGGCGGCGGGCACGGTTGGGGCGGTGCGGAAGCGTTCGACGGGTCAGTTTGCCCAGTTGAACGCACGGGTGGGGCGTGATGGTCGAGTTCGTCCAATCGACAGTGCGGTTGGTAGGGAATTGGCGGGTCGGCTTCTGACTGAGAGGCCGGCCGCTTCACTTCGGGCTATTGCCCACCAGGCGGGTGTCTCACCTTCGACCGTGCAAGATGTGCGCGAGCGGTTGCGTGAGGGTCTGGAACCGGTACCTGGCGGTGAGGACACGTCGCGGGCGAGCAGGTCCGCCGCCCGGGGTGGGACTGGTCGGCGGAGCGCTGCCGACGGTGAGCGGCAGATTCCTGCCAAGCGGCGGTTGGGGGAGATCGATGCCGTTGCTGTGTTTGCGGCGTTGAAGCAGGATCCAACGGTTCGGTACAACGAATCTGGCCGCGCGTTGCTGCGATTGTTTGAGGTGAATCTCGGTGTGACGGCCGAGTTTTCTCGGTGGACTCAATCTGTACCGGACCACCTCGTTGAAAATGTGGCGCGGTTGTCCTTGTGTTGCGCCGCCATCTGGGAGAACGTAGCCCTAAATATTAAACAGGGTGGACAAAATTCGGAATGAATGCAATCGAGAATTCTCGCGGAATGTTGAGATTTCCGCCTAAGATCGCGGTTGTCGGTGCTGGCTCGATCGGCATGCCCGCCGCCGCGCTACTTGAATCGGGAGATCACGCCTGACCAACTGGAGCGCGCGGTCCTTCTCCGAGTTTCCTGCGCTGGTCGCTAACCGGTTCCGAGCCGGCCGGGGGTCTCCGGCGTCGCGCTGGACAGCTACGAGCGCGAGCACAAGCCGCATGTGCAGACCACCATGGGTCTGCTCGACCGGCTTGGCCGCGCCGTGGTCACGACCGACCGGCGGTTCACGGCGCGCCATGGTCGGAGTTTGGCAAGCCTCCTCTGGGCAGGACCTTGGTCATCCCCGAGGATCACGGCGATTGGTTGTTGTTGATTGATCGACCGAGTTATCGGCGTTGCCTGTTTCGCGTTAGTGACCTTCCGGCCGTTCATAGCAGGCTACGTTGCATGCAGACTATGTTACATTCCGTCGGTCGGTGATCGCTCGTCAGTACTCGATCGAGTGCATGCGGATAATGGCTCTCGGATAAGGCATTTCCATGGCATGGTCTGGTCGCTCCGCCCTACCAATCGTTGTTATCGGCAATGGCGCGTGGACCTGGTATTGCGGGCAACGGGCGTGCCGGATTTCGGTGATCGGATCGCTACAACGCCCGCCCAGCCCATCACTTTGCTCGGCCACCGCGTTGACGAGGCCCTTGACGCGACTGTTGATACCGCTTGTGGGGCGCTGAATCAACTGTCGAGCATCGCATGGCCGCGACGTCGACAAGCGAGGCCATGCCGTCACCTCGTGCCAGCCTCCTGGCTCGGCGTAGCCCACCGGCGCCGTGGCCGGGGACCTGCGCCGGCATGAGCAGAGCGTTTGGATGTGGGCGGCCTCGGCGAGCGTGCGTCGCCGGGCTGTGCTGGCGTGTGCTTGGTTCTCGTAGAAGCAGTTGTTGGCGGCCCAGGACTCCTGAAGCTACGCCCAGCCGCCAACTCGATGTCAGGCCTGTTGTGTCGCGTTGCTTGGCTCGGGCCGGTCCGCCGGTGGCCGGCGGTCGCGAACAGCTACCGCTGGCAGTTCGGCCTGCCGGTGCTCGAGCACCCCGACCAGCTGTACCGAGGCCCGATCCTGGACTACCTGCCTGCCGAGCTGTCGCCGGCGACCTGGTCACCGGCCTTCGCGCTGCCCGCCGCGGTCGCGGACGCGGGCGACCGCGCGATCGTCTACGCGGCGATCGGGACGGGCTGGCGGACCTGGCGCGCGGGGCCACCTCGGCATGGACGACCCCTTCGAGTGGATGCGCACCCTGCTCGCGGCGCTGTCTGACGTCGACTGCGTCACGGTGGTGGCCAACGGTGGGATGGACTGTGACGACATGGACCGCGCCGGCCACGTGCCGTCGGTGCCGCAGAAGCTGGTCCTGCCGGCCGCGCAGCTGTTCTGCACGCACGGTGGCTACAACAGCGTCCGCGAGTCGATCCGCGCGGGCGTGCCGATGCTGGTCCGGCCGACCACGATGGACCAGCCGGTGAACGCCCAGGCAGTGGCCCGCCTCGGCCTCGGATGTGTGGTCTCCGGGCTGGACGGCGCGGAGCTGGCGGCCCGGATCGGCGGGGCGCTCGCCGATCGTGAGCTGGCCGGGCGTGCCCGCGCCGCCCAGCGTCGCGCGCTGGCCCTGCCGGGGATCGAGACCGAGCCGGAGACGCTGCGCGCAATGATCGTCAGATGACGGGTGGGCCATCACCTGTGGCAGCGCGGCGGGTGACCTCGACCCAGAGGCGTACCGGCGGCGCTGGGGCACGCTCACGGCGGTGTGCCTGGCCCTAATGGTGGTGATGCTCGCCAACAGCTCGCCAGCGGGGGATGACAGGTAGACCAGTGCTGCCTGGAGCCGGCGAAGGGCGAGCGTGCAGACCTCGGCGCTCGCGGTCCGGGCCGGTCTGCGCCCTTGCCGTAGTGCAGGTCGGTGTTTCCTGAGTTCCAGTTCTCCACCACCTGCGGGCCTTCGTGGATCGCGCGGGCAGCTCGGGGCTGGAGCTGTACTCGCAAGTGAAGATCGTCCGGACCACCCGGCCCAACTCTTCGAGCGCTTGCTAGTTGGGGTGTTTCGGGCCGCCTCCGCGGGTGAAACGGCGGAGCACCTGCTCGGCCAGATACCTGACTGCCTGCTCCGCTCCGGTACCTCGGCGCCGTACTCTGGGGGAACCGGACGTCGATCTCGAAGAATTTGACCAAAGCTGCGAACCCTCATCGGGTCGCTCCCGGCCAGCTGTCGATCAACTCCCAGTTGAGGCCCAGTCAACGTCCAGGACGCGATCAGGTCCGGCTCCCACTCGCGGCGCATGAACCGGTCAACTGATCATCCATCCCGGAGATGCGACGACCCGGCCGAGTTGGCGGCCGACGGTAGCTTCGGGCGTCCCGGGCCGTTGGCGTGCGGTTCGGCGAGAGAAGGCGAGCATGGCACCGGAGGGCGACCTGACACAGGCCCACATGATGTTGGCCGACCAGACCATCACCTGGCTGCGGGACCTGAACCGCGCCGCTGAGACCGCAGCCCACTAAGAGCGGTCCGACAGCATGCCCGACGAGAATGCTAACCACTGCCACCGACATCCGGTGAAGCCAAGTAGGCGCATTACCGTTAGAAATTCCAGCCTCTCCGAGGCCCAAGACGCGCCGTCACGATACGTTGAGGGAGTCGGGGTTGTGCGTGATAACCCACCAGCTCACCGAGACGCGTCTAGCCTGGCTATAGCCCGCAGGAAGCACTATCGTTCCGATCATTGTCGAGATCTCAACCGGCCAGCTATAGAGATTCAGGTATTGTGTAGGGTCGTCGTCCATCATGGCGGCATAGTTTCTGACCGCGCGCACATAATCTTCGTCATGGTTGTAACGTAAGAGCGCGCGATCGAGTCTAGGGTTGCGGCTGAGACCGTCCGGTGTGGAGTGTGAGCTCGACGGAGCAAGCGTAGCTCCCATCTGGGCGAGATAGTTTGCGGCGCCCATGATCGAGTCGTGAGGATCGTGCACGTCCCCGCCCAGGCCATAGGAATGCCAGGTCGCGGGCATGAACTGCATCGGCCCCTGCGCGCCGGCACTTGACAATCCGGCTACGCGACCCATCCTCGTTTCCACGAGATTCACCGCGGCCAGTACAGTCCACGGGACCCCAAAACGCCGCTGCGCCTCGCTGTAGTCGTCAAGAAGATGGCTTGCGGACGGTGGTTGGACTATGCGCCAAGCGGGCAGTCGAGTGCTCGGACCACCAGCGAGGCTTGCCAGTTCACGAGCTGCTGCCACGGCATGAAGAGCCGCGGAGCGCATCCCCTGCGGTAGGGCATCAAGTATTGGACCGTCCCACTCCCTGTGTTTGCTCCAGACGTGATAGGAGGAAACCGTGAGATATCCGGCAGCGTCCCTGAGCGTGGTTGAGGCGTCGGGTGTCTGGACCGCCATCGCGCCTACCGCGATCCGGCACGCGACGCTCGCAGGTGTGGTCCTCCATGCGCAGTGTCGCAGTTGCGGGACCATTGAGAGTGCCTGTGCATCCACCCCAGATGCTTGCCCACCAATCGAGTTGGCCACCGCCGAGGTGATGCCCGGCGAGGCCTACCTGGACCTGTACTTCGACAAGGTCGACCTGCGGCTGGGCAACCAGGTCGTCTCCCTGGGGGCCAACGCCCAGGGCGCCCCCGCCGACGTGCTCAGCCCGCTGGACCTGCGCGAGGGCATCTTCTTCAACGACCTGGCCGACACCAAGCTGCCCGTCCCCGCCGCCCGGGCCCGGGGCGAGGT
>Ga0137415_10004497_pt1 | contig 13800 bp, 14 predicted proteins | sample CZODoug3_1_1_16f_FD_183082 | JGI IMG/M metagenome (GOLD analysis project Ga0137415, IMG submission 183082) | Vadose zone soil fungal communities from Angelo Coast Range Reserve, California, USA - CZODoug3_1_1_16fungal (Hybrid Assembly) | ecosystem: Environmental > Terrestrial > Soil > Vadose... | reverse complement strand
CAACCGGTTCCGCCCGCCTCGCGTTCGGAGCGTGAAGGCTGGCGGATGCCGGCCCTGGCATTGCTCGAGCGTCCGAGGTCGTCGCCGCTGCGGAGGTTTGCGATGCTGCTCCTGGGGAGCTATGTCGCGTTCGCTGTGATCTTGCTTGCGGTGAAAGCGGTGCAGATCGCTCTGGCTCACCAGTAATTGGCGGTCGTCACCTCGCTCCAAAGCTGAACTCCGGTCGCGGGTAACAAGACTCCCGTTCCTTGCATTGATTCATATGGAGTGTCGGCGCGGACCTTTTCGCTAGACTGTTGGCCCGTGCTCGGTAGCAAGCCGGGCCGCCGCGCTAGAGCTTCGCGCAGGCGCCTGAGTATCACCCGCACCGCCGTCCTAGCCATATTCGCAGTCGCTCTGTCGGCGATGGCGGGTTCTCTCGCGTACATCCTTCCCTCGGCCAAGCTCGCATGGGACGCGACCGGCCAGGTGGTGAGCATCCCTTCGCCGACACCTTCGCCCACGAGCGACCTATCGTCTCCGTCGCCAACCCCGTTGTCTCAGCCCAAGGACGCGTTCACCGTTCTGCTGCTGGGTTCAGACGACGATGACAAGTTCTATGCGGAGCACGTGCTTACGCAGTCGATGATCCTGGTCCGGGTCATCCCGTCGACGCATTCGGTGATCATGCTGTCGATTCCGCGCGACCTCTATGTGCCGCTCTCGACTGGCGGGACCGGGAAGATCGACGGCGCCTACTCCTACGGCGGCGCGGGCGCAGCGATCGCAACGGTGCAGAACGATTTCGGCGTCCACGTCAACGACTACATATGGATCGGCCTGCTCGGGCTCATCAAGCTTATCGACGCGATCGGCGGGATCGATGTTGTGACGAGCAACCCCGTGGTCGACGATCTCTACCCGCAGGACATCTTCAGCTCGAATCCTTACGGCTACTCGCGGGTCGCCGTTCTGCCAGGACCCCAGCACCTCGATGGGATCCACGCGATGCAGTACGTGCGCTCGCGCCACGGTGACCTCGAAAGTGACATCGGTCGCTCGAAACGTCAGCAGCAAGTTCTGATAGCAATTCGCCAGAAAGCAAAGCAGGTGTCGCCTGGGGACGTGCCCAGCATTGCGGCCGCTTTGGGCGGCGAGATCAAGACCAACATCGGCCTCGACCGCGTGGCCGCGCTGATTCCCCTCGCCGCCAGCTTCGACAACCCCGACGCGATCACATCGTTGACCATGTCAAGCCCACTGATCCACGGCGGCTGCCCCGGAGGCAGCCTCTGCCCCAACTGGTCCGCGATTCTCGCGCTTGTGCGCCAGTACTTCCCATGATCGCGAGATTCTTTCTTGGTGTTGGCCTGTGCGCCCTGATGCTTGTCTCCAGCTTTGGTACGTACATGTATCTGGGCGGGCGCCATTCGAAGGTGGCTGCGCCGGCCGAGAAGCCGACCGCTGCATCGCCACGCCCGACCGCATTCCGGCTGCCGGGCACGCTGTACCTCGCGCAGTCGGGCGCGATCTACAGCCTCAGCGTTGGCCGGTTCCATCAACTGACGCCGGAAGACGGATGGATGCAGCCATCGTTGTCCCCGGACGGCAACTACATCATTGCGGTCCGGCGCAATGACTTCTATTCAGACGTCTACGTCCTGGGGCGCTTTGGACAGCTCGTGCGGCAGGTGACCAACAATGCGGCTCCGGGAAGAAGCAACGACACCACGGCCATGCACTGGTCCTTCTATCCGCGCCTGAGCCCGGATGGGGGCACGCTGTGGATGAGCTACGACGAGCCGAAGTACGGGTATGACGCGCTGTTTTCGATCTGGGCGATGCCGATCGGCGGTACGATCCGCCAGGCCAAGCTCTGGACCAACTCCAATGACTACACAGGTGGAGACATCGGGCCGATCCCGCTGCCGACCGGCGGGATCATGTACACGAAGTACAGCTACGGGCCCGATGGCAACCGAATCGGCCAGCTCTGGCTCACGACCCGCCCCAGTCCCTATGGCAATGAGGGCCGCCCGCTCACATCTCCTGGGGAAGACTGCATGGAACCGTCGCTTTCGCCCGACGCCAGCCAGGTGGCGATGATCTGTACGTACGAGAAGCAGATCTCCCAGCTCACGATCGCCTCCTGGAACGGCTCGAGCCTTGGGCCTCGACGGGCGGTGATCACGGACCAGTTGGTAGCGCAGCCGGCATGGGCGCCGGACGGTTCCGGTATCGCGTTCCTCTCGCCGGGAACGGCCAATGGCCCGTTCCAGCTGTGGTTCCTACGCAAAGACGCGTATAACCCACCGCCGCCAAGCCCCACCCCAGTTCCGACTCCAACGCCGGGCGGTCCCTACAACGGGATGCTACCGAGCCCGACGCCGGCGCCGCCCGTGACGCCGCCGGTGATCAAGCCGATCCAGATCACGACCAACAGTGGCTTCGACGCCACTTCCCCGATCTCTTGGGCCGGCTAGCAGGCGGGCTGTCCGCCCGTCACCAGCACGGGCTCGGCATTCGCCGCCAGCGCTTCGGCCGGTGTGATGTAGCGCTCGGAGATCATCAAGGCCAGCACCTGGCTGCGCCGCTGCTCGGCGAGCTCGGGATCGACTGTGGGGTCGTACAGCGACGGGGCCTGCGTGACACCGGCCAGGAGCGCGTACTGGCCGAGGGTGAGGTTTTGAAGCGGGGCCTGGAAGTACGCGCATGCTGCGGCGCTCACGCCGCGGCGCCCGAGACCTGTTGTGATCTCGCTTAGATAGTCGGCCATGATCTCCTGTTTCGTGAGGACGCGCTCGACTTTCAACGCGACCGCGACGTCGACCAGCTTGTTGTAGCCGCGGTCTGAGCCGTCGAGGTACACGTCCTTTACCAGCTGCTCGGTGATCGTCGAGCCGCCCTGGCAGAGGCAGCGGTTGGAGGCGTCATATATAAGGGCGCGCGCGAGGCCGAGCGAGTCGATGCCGTGATGGGTGTAGAAACGTTCGTCCTCGGTCGCCACGACCGCCTTGGCCAGTGTCGGAGGAATGTCGCCCGGGCCGAGCAGCACGATGCCGTAGTGGTGGGTGAGAACCTGGACCCGGGCCTGGACGTCGGTTCCCGACGGGGTGGAGATCCAGAGGGTGGTCACGATGGGGCCGATCACGACAATTACAGCCACGAGAACCAGGGCAACGCGCTTGAACGTGGCCCCCACGCTCCAGTGAACGGCGGTTAAAGGGAGGCCGTTACGCATGTTCCATGGGAGAATCTCGTCTCGGTAACAGATGACGATCCGATGGAAGGTCGCCCTCGTCGAGGATGACCGCCGGCTCGCCCGGGCGGTTTCGGCCGGCCTTGGCGACGAGGGCTACACGGTACGTTCGGTCGACTCTGCCGACCGCGGACTGCAGCTCGTACGTCAATGGAATCCCGATGTCGTCCTCCTCGACCTCATGCTGCCCGACAACGACGGGCCCGAGCTTTTCCAGGCATTTCGCGCCGAAACCGATGCCGCGCTGGTCGGCATCAGCGCCAAAGCTTCCGTCAGCGACCGCATCGCGGGCTTGAAGCTGGGCGCCGACGATTATGTCGGGAAGCCGTTCGCTCTGGAGGAGCTGATGGCTCGCGTGGAAGCGGTCATCCGGCGCCATCGAGGCAACGGCGGCTCGCGGCTCGTGGTCGGTGACGTCTCGCTTGACTTGAGTGAGGGCATCGCCGAGCGGGGAGGGCGGGCGCTCGGGCTGACGGGGATCGAATTCCGCATCCTGGCGGCGCTCATGCGCAACCGCGGCCGTCTCGTCACATACGCGCAGCTGGCGGAAGCCGTATGGGCGCAGGACGCGGGTCCGGAGTCGAACTCGCTCGAGGTTCATGTTTCACGGATCCGTCAGAAGCTGGAGGCTGGGGGTGAGCCACGGCTCGTGCACACCGTTCGTGGGATCGGTTACAGGTTCAATCCGGAGGACTGAGATGAGGCTCACCAGGATCGTGCCGGCGGCGCTGATCGCCGCGGGTCTGTTAGTCGCGGGCGAGGCCACGGCCTCGGCGAACGTCGTCTGGTGCCTGTACGACCCGCCCATACAGGTGGTCACGCCGGGCGGCCAGACCCTGGTCGTCAACAACACGATCTACCTGCCCCCGTACGAGCGTCACCTGGCCAAGCATTTCCCCGCCACCGCGACAGTCGCATCCGATGGTCACGGTGGGACTCACATCACGATTCACGTCCAGATCGCGTCCGGGGTCTCATCGGCACACGTCGTCTCGTCTGTGAATCGCTTCCAGGTCTCGTCCGGTGGCGGCGGCACGGGAGGGACGGTCGTGACCACTGACCTGGACGTGCCAGCAGCCTGAGTTCGAGCTTGGCTCGGGGATTCGGAACTCTCAGCCCACCGCTTCGGGCGGTGATCCTGGGCGTTCCCGCACTGGGTGTCGCGCTTGCGGCGGTGGCGGCGCGCGGTGGCCTCGCCGCATCAGAGCCATGGCGCTGGGCGCTCGTACCCGCGTGCCTGGTGGCGATCGTCTTGACGGAGCGGTTCCCGGTCAAGATCGGCCCCGAGCAGAAGGTCAACCTCGGCGCGCTTTTCTGCCTCCTGGCGGCGCTGCTCCTGCCGCCGGCGATTGGTCCGGCCACAGCTGCAGCGGGTGCGCTGGCAGGCAACCTGATGGTGCGCCGGACATGGTGGGAGAGCACGTTCAACGCCGGCAACGTGCTCGCCGCAAGCGCGATCGCAGCCTCGATCGGCGCCGTCGGGCGTGACACCGATCCAGGCATGGACGCGCGCGCCGCGCTGGCCGCGCTTGTTTACACGATCGTCAATCTCGCGCTCGCGGTCCTGCCCGCTTCGATCCACACCCGGCGTCCTTACCTGGTCCTGCTGAGGCAGGCGGCGTCGTCGTCGTGGACGGCTTCGCTGTCGCTCGCGGCCTGCGCTGTGAGCGTGGCGCTGCTGGCGGTCGAAGCGCCGCTGGCGGCCCCGCTGCCGCTGATCGTGCTGCCGCTCATCTACCGGATGAACCTGGCGATCCAGGCCCAGGGCAAGGCCAACGAGCAGCTCGCCGGCGTGCTCGCCGCGCAGCGCAGGTTCTTGACGGACGTCTCGCACCAGGTCGCGACCCCGCTGGCGACGATCATGACCAACCTGTCGATACTGCGGCGGGCGCAGCGCGGTACCGGACCGACGAGGGAGGCGATCACCGACAGTGTCGCGGAGGCCGAGCGCATGAGGAGGATGCTGGCGCGCCTGCGCGCGCTCGCACATGCCGACGAAGACATCCCGCTGCGCCGCGAGCTGGTGGACCTCGCCGAGCTGACTGCCGACGTCGTCCACGCCTACGCGGCCCAGGCCGGCACGTCAGGAGTCGAGTTCGTGACCGAGGTGCGCGTGCCGGCCCGCATCAGCGCCGACAAAGACCTTCTGCGAGAGGCCGTCGCCAACCTGGTCGACAACGCGGTTCGCGTCAGCCCTCGTGGCGAGGCGGTCACGCTGCGCGTCGGCAATGGCGCCGGCGGTCCGTCAATTGACGTAATCGACCACGGGCCGGGCATCGACGACGAGCGGTTGAAGAACCTGTTCGATCGATTCCAGCGAAGCGATGCGGGCAGCGGACTCGGCCTGGCGATCGCGAGACGTGTGGTCGAGCGTCACGGCGGCACGATCCGGGTGCAGACCAAGCCCGGGTCGGGCAGCACGTTTACGATCGAGCTACCTCCGACCTAGCGGAGCAGGCCTCCCGCCCAGGGCTGGCCGGCCACCGCGTTCAGCCCGCAGACCCACCTGAACACCTGCGCGCCGTTGCCGCCACCTTGGACGGTCATGCTCGCCACGATCAGCGAGCCGGTGAACTGCGGGCTGGAGTTACCGTCGCTCACGTAGGCGCTCTGCGGCAGGTAGATGATGCCGCTCATATCGGTGCCGGCGTGAGGACCGATGGTCACACCGCCGGTGTAGCCGGTGGGGCCGTTGCCGCCGAAGATGACGAAGTTGTGCGTGCCCGCGGGATCGCGTGCCCCGGTGTATCCCAGTGCGTACAGGTCGTCCAGACCGTTGAGCACGGCCTGGCTGAGGTCGAGACCGCCGGTATCCGAGGAATCGAGCACGATCGCGACCGCGTTGACCCCGTTCGACGTGCCTGAGGGCGTGTGGATGGTGTTGGTGATCGAGCCCAGCGCCAGGCTCGGCGAGTTGATGATCTTGTACACGCCGCCATTCATGAAGCCGCCGCTGGGCGCGAAGCCGTCGTAGATGCCCGGCATCCAGTTGCCCGATGCGTCTTGCGCCGCGGCCGCCGTGAAGTAGTGCGGCCCGGGCGGGGCGACCAGGGGCGACGCATGGTCGTAGTTGTAGGGCGGTGCCACGTTAGGGTTGGTCAGCAGCGGGTTGCCGTCGGTGGTGTGGTAGTTGAGCCCGTTCGATCCGCCGCCATTGTCGACCTGGTTGGTGAGCGGACCCGGACAGGTCGTGCCGTTGTAATCGGTTTGCTGTGAAGGCACGCCGGTCGAGTGCGGTCCGTTGTTGGCGCCGAAGCTGCCGTACGCGTAGACCGGACCGGTCACCGTCTGGAACGCGGCGCCTCCACCATTGATCATGGCGTCGCCGCTCAACGCGGCGACCGCATAGTTGGCGCCGTTGTACTCGGGTCCTGGCTTGACCGCGCGCGCCGACGCGCCGGTGTTGACCACCGAGTAGCCGACCATGCGCGCGAAGATGCTCGGCTGCTGGTGCTGGAGCAGCACGTCGAGAACGCTCGGGTAGTTGAGGATCCCGCCCACGCGATACCTGTCGTACAGCTGGACCGTGTAGCCGGCCACGTAGTAAGTGCCCGCTGGGCAGATGGTGGGCCCTCCGCAAGCGCCCACCGGGACTGTGAAACCGAGCGACGGCGCGAGGTACTGGAGCGCGACGTAGTTTGCCCGGGCGGGGCCTGCCGGCCCGAACGACCGCGACCCGGCGAGAGCGGCGGCGTCCGCGTACGCCTGGAGGTTGCGGCGATCGGACATCGCAAGGCCGACGTCGAACACCATGGTGCCGAGGATGGTCAGCGCGATGATCATCGCTCCGACGATCACGATCGCCTGGCCGCTCTGCCGCTCGCGACGTCGTCTGTCCATCAGCTCAGTACTCCGCAACCATCGATGTGGATGACGCGATCCTCAGGAAGTTCGGCGTGGCGCTGCCGAGGAAGGGGACCAGCGTGTTGTAGCGGTAGATGACGGTCACGACGATCTGGAAGCAGCCCTTGTACTGAGGGCTGTTGTACTCAGGCGCGCGCGCTCCCAGCTCGCCAGGGGCGGGGTCGCGGCCGAGCGCGCTGCGCGCGGAGGCGCAGTTGACGTAGCTGCCGGCGGCGCCTTGCTCCGTCGGATAGATGCAGACCGACGCGTGGCCCACTGCCGGATTGGGGCAGTTCGCCGGGGACGCCTCGGCGACGTTCGCGCCGGAGCTGAAGCCGCCGAGCACATTGGTCACCGTCTGGTAGACCCGCGCGCTCGTGAGGCAGCCGCTGCCGTTGGCCGAGTTGACCTGAGTCGTGCCGGAGCACGCGCCTGCTGCTGTGCCGAAGGGGTTGTCGTAGGGATCGGCGTTGGCCACCACCTGTCGAGCACCCTGTCGCGCGGCTTCGGCGACCGTCGTTGTCACCCAGTCGACGCGGAACAGGTCGATGGTGAGAGCCAGCAGAAAGAAGAGGATGGGGAACACCAGCGCGAACTCGACGAGCGCCTGGCCCTTCTGTCTCGACATCAGTACTCGCTCCGCTCAAACGAGCTCACAGTGATGGATATCTGCGTGCCGATCACGGGCCAGAGCAGTGGCGTGATGATGCGCATGGTGTCGGTGATGGTCGCGGTGATCGAATCCGCGCCCGCGCTTTGAGGCCCGCCGCCGTTGGCGTTGGCGTTCGTGACGGCGGCGCCGTTGAGGCAGTGGAACGTGACGGACAGCGTCGCGCCGGCGATCACCGAGCCGGCGGGGGTGCCGTTGTTGGAGCTCTCCAGCGCCGCCTCGTTGGCGATCGTCGAGATGGGACCGCCTGAGGGCGGAATCGGCGAAGTCACAGTGACGGCCAGCGGGCCGCTGCCCGTGCCGGCGCAGATGGCGTCGGCGGTGGCTTGCTGGCTCGGGGACACCGCCACGCGCAAGGCCTGCCGCGTGGAGTTGGTGACGGCTTCGCGGTAATAGAAAGCGCGCCCGATGTCGGTCACTCCCAACGCGAGCAGGAGCACCACCGGCAGCGTGATCGCTGTCTCGACCAGCGACTGCCCCCGCATCCGCCGCCGCGCCAGCCGAGCGCTTGATTGCATGCGAACTCCCCCTCTCTCGTGGAGCCGAGCGCCTCCGTCGGGAGCTCGTTCACTTGACACTTAAAACGAGCCCGCGCGGGGTGTCTTGCAGCCCGCCGGCCGTCTTAACCTTCAGTGAGAGTGGGCCTTAAGGAAACGACTTACGACGAGCGTGTGCTGACCAATTTCGTCGATTCCGGCGGGCGTCTGCTCGGCATCCCGGCACAGCGCAAAAAGCGGCTTGCGGTGCTGAGGTGGCTGGTCGAGGACTTTCAGCCAGGCCGTCGATACCCGGAGGCGGACGTGAACCGGATCATCAGCCGCCGCCATCCCGACTTCGCGGCGCTGCGCCGGCTACTGGTCGATGAAGAGCTGATGCAGCGGCGCCACGGAATCTACTGGCGCACGGGAAGCATGCCGAACGTGGGGCACGACCCGGCCTCGTGGCCGAGCCCGCCTTAATCTTTAGGTCCCTTGGCGATCATCGTCTGCCCGCAGCCGGCCGCGGCCGAGATCGGCCTCGAGGTCATGAGGCGTGGGGGCAACGCGGTCGACGCTGCCGTCACGTGCGCCTTCGTGCAGGGCGTCCTCGACCCGCAGATGTGCGGCATCGGCGGCTGCGGGGTGATGCTCGTGCACGGTCCGAAGAGCGGCGACGCGCTCCTCGAGTTCTATGCGACGGCGGGCTCGCGGGCTCGCGAGGACCAATGGGAGCACCTATTCGTCCGCCAGGCCGCGGATCGGTACGGCTACGTCTTGGAGGGATGGGTGAATGACGTCGGCTATCAGTCGGTGGGCGTGCCGGGGACCGTGGCGGGGCTGGCCGAGGCCCTGACCAGGTACGGCACTATCACGTGGGCGCAGGCGATCGAGCCCGCGATCCCGCTCGCGCGTGATGGGTTCCCGGTGACCGGGTACATGCACGGCTACTGGACGACCGACTACGGACCGGACGTGGTGCCCAACCGGCTGCGCATCCAGGCCACGGCCGCCGCCAGGGCGATTTATATGCGAAATGGTGAACTATTCGATATTGGCGAACCATTTGTGCAGGCGGACCTCGCGCGGACGCTGGAGAGGCTGGCGAACGAGGGACCGGACGTCTTCTACAAGGGCGATATCGCGGATCGGATCGCCGCCGACTTCGAGGCCAACGGCGGGTTCATCACGAAGGAAGACCTGGCCGGCTATCGGGTCAACGTGACCGAGCCTCTGCGAGGGACGTATCGAGGGCTGTCCGTCATGGCGGCGGGACCGCCCGCCGCCGGAATCACCCTCCTGCAGATGCTCAACTTCCTCGAGGGATTCGACATCGGCTCACACGGATGGCCGAGCACGGAGGCGGCCCGCCTGCTGATCGAGGCGATGGCGTGGGCGGTCGCCGACCGCGACCTTCATGTCGCCGACCCGCGCTTCATAGACGTGCCAACAGGGGCGCTCGCCGACAAGGGCTACGCGGCCAAGGCGCGTGAGGTGGCGGGGGTGGCGGTTGGCGCGGGGAGCGCGGCGGGTGGGGTCCAGGATCGGCCCGATACGACTCACGTCTGCGTGGTCGACGACATCGGCAACGCGGTCTCGCTGACGCACACACTCGGGTCGGCGAGCGGTGTCGTCACGCCCGGCCTCGGCTTTGGCTACAACGACTACATGAACTGCTTCGACCCGCGCCCCGGGAACCCGAACTCCGTGCGGCCGGGCAAGACGCGGGCGACCAGCATGACACCGACTCTGGTGTTCGATGGCGACCGCTTGCGCGTCTGCATCGGTGCGCCTGGCGGCACCAAGATCGTGACCGGAATCCTGCAGGTCCTCATCAACATTCTGGACCACGCCATGACGCCGGTCGAAGCGGTGAGCGCGCCGAGGATCGATTTCCAGGGCGATGTGGTGCAGCTCGAGGCCCGCATCCCTCTGGCGGTCGGCCGCGGGCTGGAGCGGCGCGGCTACACGGTGAGCCGGCGCACGCTCAACTACGACTCCTACTTCTCGCGGCCGCAGGTCATCGTCGGCGAGAAGGACGGTTTCCTCCACGGCGCGTCCGACCCGCGCAAGGACGGCGGCACCGCGCTGGACACGGAAACCGAATGAGGTTCAACGACCGGGTCGCCCTCGTCACCGGCGGAGGGCGCGGAATCGGCGCCGCCACGGCGCGGCTTTTGGCGGCGGAAGGCGCGAGAGTCGCGGTCTCCGACCTCGACGAGGCGCCCGCTCGCGAGGTTGCCGACCCGATCGGCGGCCTCGCCATAGGCTGTGACGTGAGCGTTCGCGCCGAGGTTGAAGCGATGGTCGAGCTCACCGTCAAGGAGCTCGGGGGACTCGACATCCTCGTCACGTGCGCGGGGATCATCCGCGACAACCTGCTTTTCAAGATGACCGACGAGGATTGGGACGCGGTCATCGACACGCACCTCAAGGGCACGTTCCTGTGCGCCCGCGCGGCTCAGAAGCACATGGTCGAGAAGAAGTACGGAAAGATGGTGTTCCTCTCGTCGACGTCCGCTCTGGGCAACCGCGGGCAGGCCAACTACTCGGCAGCCAAAGCAGGGCTTCAGGGCATGGCACGCACTCTCGCGATCGAGCTCGGGCCGTTCAATGTCAACGTGAACACGGTCGCTCCGGGCTTCGTGGAGACCCGAATGACGCGCGCCACCGCGGAGCGCATGGGCATGGACTTCGAGACGTTCAAGCTCGGCGCGGCGTCGCAGATTCCACTCCGCCGGATCGGCCAGCCGGAGGACATCGCGAACGTGATCGCGTTCCTGTGCAGCGATGAGTCGGGATTTGTCTCCGGGCAGACGATCTACGTGCGCGGGGGACCGTAGGGCCGCAGTTCGAACTCAAGCAAGGTTGGGCGGCCACCGAGCGTTGTACCGCCCATGAAGCTGCGTCTCAGCTTGCTTTCGAAGCGGCGTCGCTCGGTTTTGGCCGTACGAACTTTCGTACGCGCGAACGCCAAAAATCGCGCCAATCTTAAGCTGGACGTGAGTTCGGTTGCCGGAGGCGAACTGGCGTTCGCCCGGTTGCGGGTTGAGTCCAAGCGGGTTGACGGACTTGGTGGGGGTCTGCTACGGTGACCGCCGTTCTCTGGGGACCCGGCCGCGCCCGCGGGTTGGTTCACAACGATCGCAACGTTTAGGGGTAGACATTTGCGAGTCCATCGATATCTGACACATGCTGTCGTGCTTGCGATAGCTGTGGGTATTTCGTCATACGCGTCGATGGACCGCCACGTCCCCGCTTATCTCACCTCCAGACTCGGGACCGTCGACGCGCAAGCGGTGGTCGCGACCGAGGGCGGCACAGCGGGCGACGTGTCGCTGGGCCGCTACAGCACGATCATCAAGCCGGTCGCCATTCCGGCCGCTGCGCCGATGAGCCACAAGTCGTTCGGCTATACGGTGGCGGCCGGCGAGACGCTCTCTTCGATCGCGACCAAGTTCCATGTCACCGTCAGCCAGATTCGCTGGTCGAACACCAACCTGTTCTCGAACGACTCGGTCTCCACCGGCGACCAGATCGTGATCCCGCCGATCCCCGGCGTCGTGGTCACCGTCAAAGCGTCCGACACGCTCGACGCCCTCGCCACCAAGTACCAGGTGGACGCCCAAAGCATCTACGACTTCAACCGGCTGCGCAGCGGCGACCTGGTTGCCGGAACGACGCTGGTCATCCCCAACGGGGTGGGCGGCGCATTCCCGCCTCCGCCGGCGCTGTACCAGCTGCTGATACGCTCAGGCACGGGCGGCGGCTACCCGGTCAAGGTGCTCGGATGCTGCCTCGGCCCATACACCGCCAACGGGTTCCCGGTCGGCTGGTGCACGTACTACGTGGCCACCAAGCGCAACGTGACGTGGCGCGGTGACGCGGGCTACTGGTACCAGAATGCGGCGGCCCAGGGCTACCCCGTCGGCCCGACCCCGAAGGTCGGCTCGATCATGGTCACATGGGAGAGCTGGGCCGGTCACGTGGCCTACGTCGAGGCGGTGAATCCGGATGGGTCATGGGTGGTGACGGAGATGAACTGGGTGGCGTTCGACGTGATCGACCAGCGCACGATCAGGCCCGGTCAGCTCGGTGCCCGCCTGGTGGGCTTCATCTACTAAAGAGCGGGCGCGGGTTCTCCTGGCTTGGCTGCCCAGGCAGCCTCCATCGTCTCGGTGTCCGGTTTCACAGTCCTCAGGCCCGTCGATGCCACGATCGCGGCCACGATCAGCAGCGTCGGCGAGGTGATCAGCAGCGCCAGCTGGATGCTGTGGACGTGGTCTGAGATCCAGCCCACGTCGAACGTCGAGTGCGAGTCGCCGAACACGTGTGAGACAAACAAAAGCAGCGTCACGGAGCTGGCGCGCAGAGCCGGAGAGACCACGTTCTGCGAGACGGCGGTGAACGGGCCGGATTGCAGATAGAGGGCGATCACGGTGATCAGGAACGCTGGCACGAAAACCGGAACGGGCCCGATGTTGAGGGGCGCGATGAGCGCGATCGTGATGAAGACGGCGCCGATGAGAAAGCCGGCGATCCCAACCTCGAGGTGAGCGGCCGGGCGCGTGCGGGCAAGGCGATCCGCGATCCAGCCGCCGGCCAGCGTGCCGATCAGCCCGCCGACCACGAGGACGCCGCCCGAAAGGAGGCCGGCACCCGTGACGGACATGTCGAACCGCCGGTGCAGGACGGTCGGCAGCCAGAAGGCGTTGGAGGCGAGCACGAAATACAGCACGGTCTGCGACAGGATCGCGGCGCGCAGTGTCGGGATGCGCATCAGGTTGACGAACGTGCGCGCGCCGGCGTCGGTGGTCCGCGCGACCGCGGACCCGACCTTCTCCATGCTTCCGCGTAGGGGCTCGCGCATGGTGAAGGCAAGAATCGCGAGGATCAAGCCGGGCAGCGCGGCGATGAAGAAGGCGGTGCGCCAGCCGTAGTGGTCGGCGACGAACCCGCCGCCGGCATAGGCGGCAGCGATTCCGATCACGCTGCCGGCACCCCAGATCGACATGACGCGGCCGCGCTGTTCCTTGGGGAAGTAGTCGGAGACCAGGGACGTGCCGGCGGGGTAGTAGCTGGCCTCACCGATGCCCACCGCTGCGCGGCTGAGGAACAGATGAACGTAGTTGGCGGCAAGGCCGGAGAACAGCGTGGCGAGGCTCCAGATCGTCACTCCGACGCCGATCACGGTCTTGCGCACGGTGCGGTCGCCCCAGTAGCCGAAGGGCAGGGCGGCGATTGCGTAGACGAGGAGGAAGGCGGTGGCCAGCAGCCCAATCTGCGCGTCGTTGAGCTGGAACTCGGTTTTGATCGGCGTCACGATGGCGGCGCCGACGTAGCGATCCATGTAGTTGAGGAAGTTGATCGCGACCATCACCGCGAGGACGTAGCGGGCGTAGCCTCGCGACACGAGGTGCATTATGGCGTTGGGCTACCATTTAGCCCTACGGTTTCCGCTGGTCTTCGCGGCGCGGGCATCGTGGGTCGGCTGGGCATTGGTGAGCCTAACGGTCTGTAAAATCGCCTCCGAAAGGATGTGGCAGTTCGAGTCTGCCCCGGCCCACCATCCG
>Ga0137415_10004496_pt1 | contig 13800 bp, 12 predicted proteins | sample CZODoug3_1_1_16f_FD_183082 | JGI IMG/M metagenome (GOLD analysis project Ga0137415, IMG submission 183082) | Vadose zone soil fungal communities from Angelo Coast Range Reserve, California, USA - CZODoug3_1_1_16fungal (Hybrid Assembly) | ecosystem: Environmental > Terrestrial > Soil > Vadose... | reverse complement strand
CAACCATACCGTTACACCTGGGCCGCGAGACTGCGAATGGCCTGGTTACCTAGGAAAGGTGTGATGTGGGGTTAGATTCGACACCTTTCGCGGGAGGAAGCAAGAAATCAGTCGCATTCCCGTGGCCAAGCTTCAATGGCTGGCTACAATGTCCCGCCAAGCCTTGGATTTCCCAATTGGCTGTCAGATTAGGTTACGGGTCATTCGCTGTGCGTACACCGATCCTGACATCCCTCAGGTATGGAATTCCCCTAGCTACTGATCAGGGCTTTTCCTTATAAGAAATAGGTACTCCACCGGCTAGTGTTCTGATCCCGAAAGGCTAAAGTGTGCGTGCTTGGCAGTGCTGGCAATAAGACGGCAGTCGAGAAGGATACTGGGAAGTCAATTGGAAATTTCTCTTGCCCGGGGAAATTTGAATTTGGGTTCCTGAAGACGGGACTCAAGGGGCGGTAGCTTGGTTAGATTAGGTTCGAGAGAACTATCATAGGGCTCTCCGATGCCATTTGGAGACGAGTATGGAGACGGGAAACATGAATTATCCGTGGTACGCGCTGCGGGTTAGAAGTCTGTACGAAAATACGGTTGCCACACATTTGCAAGGAAGGGGCTACGAATCGCTTCTACCCCTGTACAAGTGCCGGCGCCGGTGGTCTGACCGGTTTAAAGAAATCGAGCTTCCACTTTTTCCCGGGTACGTGTTTTGCCAGTTTAACATATTGAATCGGCTGCCAATTCTTTCGATCCCTGGGGTTGTTCATGTGGTGGGAGTTGGCAAAACTCCTTTCCCGATTGACGATACCGAAATTGCCGCCATCCAGGCTGCTGTCAAGTCCGGGCTGCCCAGCCAACCTTGGCCCTCCCTGCAAGTCGGGCACAGGGTGAGAATCGAGTATGGCCCGCTCTGTGGACTAGAGGGAATTTTATTAGATTTTAAAGGGCGTCAACGCCTCGTGATATCTGTAACCCTTTTACAACGATCAGTCGCTGTTCAAATTGATGGGGCCTGGGTACGACCCATGTCTCAGCAGCACCGGGCTTGCAGTGCTCCTGTGACCTCTCAAGCTCGTTCGTGGCAGCCCACCGCCTAGCCTTCCTTTGCATTCCTCGGTCTCTGCCGACACCACCGAAGTCCGGCACAAGCCAGGAATGAATAAGGTTGTGAATCATATCTCCGAAGCCGGAAAGGTGGAAGCCGAAATGAAAGTCGTAATAGACGCGTTCAAAAAAGCCATGTGGGACTCTCGGGACGCTACTCAGATATTGGGAATCACCTGCAAAGCTCAAGTCCACGAGATAGGCCCGTTGAGCCGGGTATTTCGCGGCCGCCGGACTGGCGAACGAAAATGGGTAGGTCCATTAATGATCTTGCTGGCTTTGCTGCTGCCCTCCGTTGCCCCGGCGCAGCAAAACTCCAGCAAAACACAAACATACAGCCAGGAGCTGATGGCGCTAAACGGAAACAGAAGTAAAGAGATTCAGAACCGGATCACCGGTGACCCTAGTTACGTGATCGGCCCGACGGACGTGCTCGACATCAGCGTTTGGAAAGAGCCAGAGATTTCACGCACCGTCCCTGTGCGACCGGATGGAAGGATTTCATTACCGCTGTTGAGCGACGTGCAGGCGGCAGGCCAAACACCTACGCAGCTGGCGGCACACATCACCGAGAGCTTGAAGAAGTATATGACCAGTCCGCAGGTTACGGTGATCGTCTCGACGATCAACAGCCAGCGGATTTACATCCTCGGAGAAGTGACCCGCGCTGGCGCGTATCCGCTGCTGCCCGGGATGACCGTTCTACAAGGGCTCTCGAGCGCAGGCGGGTTTACGCAATATGCAAACATCAAGAATATTTACCTCCTGCGCCAAGAAAACGGGCAGCAGGCGAAATACGCGTTTAATTACAGGGACGTCACTAACGGGAAGAAACCCGAGCAGAACGTCGTGCTAAGGGCCGGCGACACGATCATCGTGCCGTAGGAGAAATAATGCGCGAGCTTCGTGCAAGCATGTGGCTGGCGATTCTTGCGATGGTTCTCGGGGTACCGGTGGCCCGCTCACAACAGCAATCGAACGGCCAAGCAACCCTGCAGGCTCCCGCTCTTTATTCGCCGCCCTCTCCCGCCGCGAGCAATGGGAATGCCGAAGACCCAATCGCCAATCCCCAGGAGCTTGCCCCGGATACACGCGCCCTGGCCGGAGCGCAAGATCTTTCGCTTGGTATTCCTGCGCTAACGCATAGCTTTTGGCAGCCGCTTTTCAATTTGATGTTGACTCTCGATACCAATCCCCTCGCGACGAACCACTCAAGTGGCTTGACGACGTGGACCTCCCTTTTCGGCGGGATCGATTTGCACCGGATGTCGGGCCGGTCTGATCTGACCTTGAACTATCTTGCCGGCGGACTGACTGCCAACAAAGGCAACGCGAGTAACTCGCTGAGCCACCAACTGGAACTGGGGGAGAAACTAAGTTGGCGCCGTATAACCATTTCGTTGTTTGACCAGTTGAGTTATTTGCCCGAGGCAGCCTTCGGGTCTGGCGTGACAAACGGGCCAAGTCTTCCCAACGCCCAGGGACTGTCGCTGCAGCCAGTCCTAACACCGAATCAATCCATTCTTACGACCCGCGGGCAGCGGATTAGCAACTCGTTTCTAACAGAAGTGGATAGGCTCCTGACGCCGAGGTCGTCGGTGACGTTTGTCGGGTCATACTCGCTGCTGCGCTTCGTCGACAACGGTTTCCTCAATTTCGGCGATGCCGTTTTCCAGACCGGGTACAACCACCAGTTCACACGCAAAGACACAGTTGCTCTCCTCTACCGTTTCACTGCATTCCGGTACAACAACTTCGATCAATCGATAGATGGCCACGTTGTGCAGGTTTCCTACGGACGGAGGGTGACGGGGCAACTGGCGTTTCAAGTAGCAGCAGGCCCGGCGGTCGGTTTCTTCCGCGCGCCCATCTCGACGAGTACGGGCACGCCGGGAGGCTCGACCACAACGACAAGCTCCTCGACCCAGGCCTATTGGACATTGGATACCTCGATGACCTACCAGAGGCAGCGCACACAGTTCGGGTTCGCGTACGACCACTCACTGTCGGGCGGTGCGGGCGTCCTGGCCGGTGCAATTAACAACCAAGTGTCCGGATCCATCAACAGCCAATTGACTCGAACCCTCAACGGTGGATTCGTCTTGGGCTATGCGCGCAACCAGGGGTTGAACGTGGCGGCGCCATCGAACCAGTCTTACAACTATTGGTTCAGCGGGATGGACTTTAGCCATCCCTGGGGCCGTTGGACGAGTTTGTTCTTGAGCTATCGGACGCAGTTTCAGAATTCGAATACCGGCTTCTGCGTGGGGACAACCTGCGGGAAGAGCCTTGTGCGGCATACAGTGTCAATCGGTTTCGGTTGGCGCCCGCGGCCAATTCCGATCGAGTAGCGGCACGCAAGCGAGATGGTCTGAAGATAGAGAGGAAGGAATGGCCATACATCGAGAGTTGACCTTTGAAGACTACGTGGCGATTCTTCGGAGGCGGCGCTGGCTGCTTATCATCCCGGCGATCTTGGGCGCCGCAGCCGGCTATCTCGTCTCTCTCGTCCTACCGAGTCGGTATACATCACACACCATGGTTCTCGTCGAGCAGCCCGCCGTGCCGGATAGCTACGTGAAACCGGTGGTGAGCGAGGATCTGAACCAGCGCTTAGCTAGCATGCAAGAGCAGATACTAAGTCGCACGCGCCTGCAAGATCTCGTTGAGCGGTTCGGCCTCCAAGGGAAAGATTCCAACCGCGCGCCGATGGAGGAACAGGTCGAGCGGCTGCGGAAGTCCATCACCGTTACGCCGCTGAACCCGATGGCCGGTACACGGTCCTCAGAACTGCCCGGCTTCAATGTGGACGTCACCATGGGAGAAGCTCGGCTTGCGCAACAGATTTGCACTGTAATCACTTCGATGTTTATGGAGCAAAACTTACATCTTCGCCAGCAGCAGGCGGAGGACACAACGCAATTCTTGGCCAAACAACTGGACGAAGCCAAGGCAAAACTCGACGACCAGGACGCCAAACTCGCTGCGTTCCAGAGTCACTATATCGGGGAACTTCCCGAGGATGACAAGACAAACCTTACTCTCCTAATGGGCATGACTCCGCAACTCGAAGCCGCTACCCAGGCCCTCCACCAGGCTCAGCAAGACAAAGCCTTTGCGGAGTCCTTGCTGAGCCAACAGCTGGCGACATGGAAATCGTCGAAGGATGGCCAGGACCCCGAAACACTCGAACAACATCTCAGAGACCTACAGAACCAGCTACATTCGCTCCAAGGGCATTACACGGAAGACCATCCCGACGTGGTGAAACTCAACAACGACATTGCCCAAGTGCAGAAGAAGCTTGCGGGCGCCGCGCAGGTTCATACCCAGCCCAATGAACAGCACGTTCTGGCGGCTGCCAACGAGCTGCCAGAGATCCAACAACTTCGGGCCCGTCTTCACCAGATCGATCTGACCGTCGGCCAGAAAGCGCACGAGCAAGAAAAACTTCAACGAGAGATCAAGGTCTTACAGAGTAGGCTTCAATCCAGCCCCATTATCCAGCAGGAGTTCAAAGCGCTAACGCGAGATTACCAAACGGCACTTAACTTCTATAATGACCTTCTCAAGAAGCGAAACGAGTCCCAAATGGCCACGGAGCTCGAACGCCGCCAGCAAGGCGAGCAGTTCCGTGTGTTTGATCCGCCCAGTTTGCCGGAACGGCCCTCCTTTCCAAATCGGCGGCTTTTCGGCCTTGGCGGGTTGGCCGCCGGTCTGGCCTTGGGATTAGTGACCGTGCACTTGTCTGAGTTGCGCGACAAATCGATGCGGACCAAACAGGATATTGACTTTTATCTCGGAGTGCCCGCGCTCGCCCTAATCCCGTCGATCGATAAGTCAGCACCGAAGAGGATAGGAGTCAGCTGGAAGGCTGTATTGGAGCGAATCAGGGTCGACCTGCGCGCGTCTTCTTGAAGGTGATAGATATGTACAAAAAGTTCTTCGGACTAAAAGAAAACCCATTCAACGTCAATCCGGATCCGCGCTACCTGTTCTCGACCACACGCACTGAGGAGGCACTGGCCGGCTTGACGTACGGGATCAAGAGCCGCAAAGGCATCATTCTGCTCACGGGTGAGGTTGGAACCGGTAAGACGACCCTGCTCAACAAGCTCATGGACTGGCTCCGAGGAGAGCAAGCCGTCACCGCGTTCATCTTCAACACCCAGCTCACCGTAAGTGAGTTGTTTGACTGTCTTATGGCCGATTTCGGAATCCCCTGCGAATCGCGCGCGAAAAGCGACACACTGATGCGCCTCAACCGCTGGCTGCTGGATCGGCACCGCGCTGGAGAAACGGCGGTACTGGTCTTGGACGAGGCGCAGAACCTCTCCGCGCAACTGCTCGAAGAAATCCGCCTCCTAACGAACCTAGAGACCTCGACAGAGAAATTGCTGCAGATTGTGTTATCCGGCCAACCTGAGCTGGAAGAGAAACTCAAACACCCCCAACTACGGCAACTTCGGCAACGGATTACTGTGCGCTGCCGCACGAGCCCTCTTTCGCTCGAAGAAACTCAAGGCTACGTCGCCGAGCGGCTTCGCATCGCCGGAGCGAACGGCGAACAAATCTTTTCTCACGAGGCCATCGAGAGAGTTCACGACTATGCCCATGGAATCCCTCGGGTGATCAACGTGCTCTGCGAATATGTGCTGATCAACGCCTACGTGGATCAGCAGAGGCCCATCTTGGTCCCGCTAGTCGATGAAGTGGCCCGGGAATTCGAACTCGACTGCGCAGAACCGACCGCCTCACCGAGTCCTTCCATGCGCCAGGATGGCTGTATAGCGGAAGAGTTAGTGCTCCAAGAGTATCTCAGTCTTCTGGACCGACTCGGCCAGCCTAGCTCGGTCCATACAGAAGTGAGGGAAAGGAAAGTATGAGCCGGATTCACGAAGCACTGAAGAAGGCTGAAGAGGAGAGAGCGCCGACTGGGTTCGCAGAAGAGTCGAAGCCAGTTAATTCTGTCGACGCGGGCGCCACTAAGTGTGCTGGAGCTGCGCGGCAGGCCCCGAGTATCGTCTCGGCACCGACGCGGGGGGGTGTCCCTGCGAGTGCCAACTGTCTCCCGTTCGATGAGTTGCGGCAGCGATGCGCAACGTCTGCTTGGAAACTAGATCCAGAAAAGAATGTTTTTTGCAATGAGCATGCTTTTGCCGCGTGCGTGGAGCAGTTCCACACTTTGCGCTCTCGCTTGTACCGTCTGCGTGAGAAACGGCCCATGCGCATAGTGCTGGTTACGAGCACCATGCCCAACGAAGGAAAATCGTTCGTATCCCTGAATCTCGCTCAAGCGATCGCCCGCCAGTACGGGCGGCGAGCCTTGCTGATCGACGCCGATCTGCGCGCTTCAACGCTCCATATCCCTATGGGCACTCGTTCTTGGCCAGGGCTGGCCGATTATCTCCGCGGGGAGGCCGATGAATTTTCCATTATCCAAGCCAACCCACAGAATAATCTCTTTTTCATCCCCGCCGGCCGATCCGTCTCCAACCCTGCGGAATTACTTTCAAACATTCAGTTGAAAGGGTTGCTCGATCGGCTGGCCCCGATATTCGATTGGGTTATCTTGGACGCGCCTCCAGTTCTTCCGGTATCAGACGCTGGCGTACTGGCGGGATTGTGTGATGGGGTGCTTTTTGTGGTCCGGGCGGGAGCAACGGCTTTCGACCTGGCCCAGACGGCATGCCAGGAGTTTCGAGAAAAAAATCTAGTCGGTGTCGTTCTCAACCGAGTTGAAGAAAGAGTAACGTACGGTGCCTACCCGTATTATGCCTGGAACGGGCAAGACAAGAGAGTGGCTGCGGATGCGGTGGCAATCCCGGAGCAGCCTCACAGATAAGGTTCGACATCTCACCAAGCCGCTAACCGCTTAGCTTAATAGAAGGAATGGTACCTCGAATATGGGTCTGTCAATAGAAAAGCCTAATTTTGAACGACTTCTCAGGGGCAGTCTGCGAGCCACCCATTCCTACAGTCAGAAGCATCGCGAAGTTCTTGCCGAGAACCTTTTTCGGAAATTTCTCTGCTGGGAACGGAAGAGAGCGGAGCGCTCTCGCAAGTCTTTCCTACTAATGCTTGTGGATGCAGGGGGACTTCTCCAAGCAAATCGAAAGCCAAGAGCGTTAAGGGGAATATTGTCAGCGCTCTCTTGTTGCACTAGAGAAACTGACATGGCCGGCTGGTACCGAGAGGGAGCTGTCTTAGGAGTTATATTCACCGAAGTTCACCGAGCAGAAAGAGATGCGCTGCAAAACTTGGTTTTGGCCAAGTTAAAGGAGGCGCTGCATGTAGGGCTGGGTGCAGAATGGGCCGATCAAATTCGCATTTCATTCCACTTCTTTCCGGAAGATTGGGACAAACCGAGCGTCGGCCCATTGGCTGACGAGAAGCTCTATCCAGATTTGTTCGAGCGGAATGACGCGAGGAAGTTCCCTCATTTCGTAAAAAGAGCTATGGATATTGTCGGGAGCATTATGGCCCTAATCCTCTTCTCTCCCCTGTTTGTCGTCATTGCGCTAGCTATCAAGCTAACTTCAAAGGGACCGATCCTGTTTAGGCAGCAAAGGATAGGCCAGTACGGGACCCTCTTCACATTCTTGAAATTCCGGTCCATGAAGTCCGAAAACGACCCAAGAATTCACCGAGAGTATGTCGGGCGGTTCATCACTGGGGAAGTCGATTCAACGCACCCTGGCCATAACCGGGGCGTCGTCTATAAAATTCAGGAAGATCCCCGGATCACACGCGTTGGGAAGTTCCTGCGCAAGACCAGCCTGGATGAACTGCCACAATTCATCAATGTACTAAAGGGGAATATGTCTCTGGTTGGACCGCGACCGCCTATTTCCTACGAGTTGGAAATGTATCGCATCTGGCATCGGCGTCGGGTGTTAGAAGTGAAGCCGGGAATCACGGGCTTGTGGCAAGTCAAAGGACGGAGTAGGACCAAATTTGACGACATGGTGCGGCTGGACCTCCGATACGCGAGGACGTGGTCTCCTTGGTTGGATCTCATGATCCTTTTGCAGACGCCACGAGCCGTTTTGTCGAGTGACGGAGCCTATTGAGAATGGCCTCAATCCCCAAAGTATGCATGCGCACGGAACGGAATGAGATCCGTCATTCCAAGCCCACGCTGGCGCTCGTTTCCCCGTCGTCACACAGGATTCGTGTTGGTGTCATTGGTTATGGATACTGGGGGCCTCAGATTGTGAGGAATTTTCAAACTCGGGAGACTTCCGAAGTCCTAGCCGTGTGCGACACCAGCCCAAAGTCGTTGCAGCGTGCGCAGCAGGCCTATCCTGAAATCAAAGTCACGCAGGACTTCGATGTGCTTCTTAGGTCCACGCAGATCGACGCGATCGCCATCGTCACCCCTGTTCGCACACACTACGAGCTCGCCAAGAAGGCTCTTGAGAACGGAAAACATGTTTTCGTGGAGAAACCGTTCACCTGCAAGTCGAGTCAGGCAGAAGAACTCATCGAGTTAGCCGAGCGCAAGAATCTGAAGATCATGGTAGATCACACCTTTCTGTTTACTGGTTCCGTAAAGAAGATTCAACAGCTGATCGAAGACGGCACTCTCGGGGAGCTTTATTACTACGACTCCACGCGCGTCAATCTGGGTCTGTTCCAGCATGACGTTAATGTCCTATGGGATCTCGCACCCCATGACTTGTCCATCATGGATTACCTTATTGCCGCCAAGCCCGAAGCAGTGGTTGCCACCGGTGAAACTCATTTGAACGGAGTTGCCGACGTGGCCTTCATGACGGTCTATTTCCCGCGCAAGATCATTGCTCACATCAATGTCAATTGGCTTTCGCCGGTTAAGGTCAGAACTACTTTGATAGGTGGCGAAAAGAAGATGCTGGTGTGGAACGACCTCGATGCTGACGAGAAGATCAAGATATACGACAGAGGCGTCGAAGTCAGCAACGGAGAGGGTCTTTACGAACTACTTGTGAGTTACCGATCGGGCGATATGTGGGCTCCAAAGATAGAGCAGACAGAGGCCCTGCGAAATGAAATATCGTATTTCACGGAGTGCGTGATGAATGACAGGAAACCTTTCAATGACGGTGCGGCCGGTTTGCGCGTGGTCAGGATGCTGGAGGCAGCCGATCAATCATTAAAAGAACGCGGAAAAGTGGTTCAGCTATGAACAATCACGTGTGCATTTCCGATGACGTTAAATTGGGGCAGGACGTCCGCTTGTCCAAATTCATAAATCTTTACGGTTGTGAGATCGGCGACGGAAGCAGAGTTGGCGCGTTCGTGGAGATTCAAAAGAACGCTAAGGTCGGAAGAAGCTGCAAGATCTCAAGTCACAGTTTTATCTGCGAGGGCGTGACTATTGAAGATAACGTGTTCATCGGACACGGTGTTACGTTCACCAACGATTCCTATCCTCGCGCGACCACGCCGGAAGGAGGGCTCCAGACGGAGAAGGACTGGAAAGTGCAGCCAACGCTAGTAAAGAAAGGCGCTTCGATTGGTTCTGGTGCAACGATCCTCTCAAACCTTGTCATTGGTGAGAACGCTCTGATCGGTGCCGGTAGTGTTGTGACCCACGATGTGCCCAACAATGCCATCGTGGCTGGCAATCCCGCAAGGCTTCTCCGGTTGATCGCGCCAGAGCTGGCGGTTGCAAAATGACCGGCAACGATAAAATTCCTTTCTTAGACTTAATCACGCCTCACCTGGAACTGGAAGAGGAATTGGTGTCCGTCTTCCGAAACGCCCTGAAGACTGCCGGATTCGTAGGGGGCCCGATGGTGGAAGACTTCGAGCGGGAGTTTGCACAGTTTTGCGGAGTGCAGTTTTGTGTCGGTGTGGGGAGCGGCACAGACGCTTTGCGGTTCTCCCTGATTGCCGCCGGAGTTCAACCGGGCGATACCGTCGTTACTGTTCCAAACACTTTTGTAGCAACCGCGGAAGCTATCTCTCAGGCTGGCGCGCGGCCGGACTTCGTGGATATCGACGAGCGCACTTACAACATGGATCCGCAGAGAGTCGAGGAGTATTTGGAAACGCGATGCCGCCTCGATCGTATGACTGGAAAACTATTGAACCAAGAGACGGAGAGACGTGTCACGGCCATCCTTCCAGTGCACCTGTACGGCCAGACCGCGGACATGGATCGCGTTCTGGAGCTCGCAGAACGATACAACTTGTTGGTGATCGAGGACGCTTGCCAGGCCCACGGCGCCGAGTATTATTCGAGCAAAGAGAAACGGTGGAGAAAAGCTGGTTCGATGGGACGCGCCGCTGCCTTCAGTTTCTATCCAGGGAAAAACCTGGGTGCGTGCGGAGAAGGCGGAGCTGTCACGACCAACGATGAAGAAATTGCGCGTAAAGTGTGCATGCTTCGCGATCACGGCCAGACGAAGAAGTATCACCACGACGTTGAAGGCTACAACGGCCGGCTGCATGCCCTGCAGGCGGGTGTTCTTGGCGCGAAGCTGAAGCACCTCGCTGCCTGGAACGAGAGCCGCCGGCGTCTAGCGCATCGCTACCATGAGTTCTTTACAGGCGTGGGAGATTCTGTTGTGGTACCTCGCGAGGTGCCCTGGATGAAAGGTGTCTACCACCTTTACGTCATTCGTGTTCAAGATCGCGCGGTACTTCAGGCAGATCTCACAGAGATGGGCATTGGCACGGGCATTCACTATCCAATTCCGCTACACTTGCAGAGCGCATATACGCGCCTTGGCTATCAAGAAGGTGATTTTCCGGTTGCGGAACGATGTGCCTCTGAAGTTCTGTCTTTGCCGATGTATCCACAACTGGGGGCCGATCAGCAATTGCAGGTGGTTGATAGTATCTTCAAATCTCTTTCCACGGCGGCTGCACGCAAGGTGCAGGTGGCGGTTTCTGAGGTCTAAGCCGATGCCGGTTTCTCCAAACGATCCGTGCATTTTCCCCCGATATTTCACCTTATCGAGTTCATGAGGCCCATCGAATCTTTCGAGTGAAAGTAATGGGGGTTATGGGCGCCGCCCGAATTTCATGAAGGCAGCACCTGTACTGGCAGCAATCCGATTTCGACACACAGCTGCGAAATTCTTCAACTGCCGCGGCGCCTGGATCCAAATCGATCGTCCCCGCTATCGTACACACCTGACGGAATTATGACTGCGAGATCCCGGACGTCTTTTTTTTCAGATTCTGGCGTTCCTTCCCCAGATATTTTGCTAGGCGTGGGTTCAGGATCCCATGGGGTATAGACCATACAGCGCAGGATACACTAGGTAGAGTACTGTGAAAATTGTCTCTATCGTCGGGGCGCGTCCCCAGTTCATCAAGGCAGCTGCGGTAAGCCAAAAATTGAGAAGACATCATGAAGAGATTCTGGTGCACACCGGGCAGCATTATGACTACGAAATGTCCGGTATTTTCTTTGATGGTCTGGAATTGCCTCGACCCGATGCCAACTTAGGTGTCGGCTCCGGTTCGCATGGTTTTCAAACCGGCGCGATGCTCAAAGCCATTGAGGATGTGTTGCTCGCTGAACGCCCGGACCATGTCCTGATCTATGGTGACACGAACTCGACGCTGGCCGGCGCGCTCGCGGCCTCAAAGTTATCCATTCCTATTGCCCACGTAGAAGCGGGGCTGCGAAGTCTCAATCGTCGCATGCCCGAGGAAATCAACCGTGTCGTGGCGGATCATTTGTCGGACCTGCTGCTTTGCCCGAGCGACACCGCGGTCAGCAACTTGGCCGCTGAAGGCATCTCGCAAAACGTCCATCTCGTCGGGGACGTCATGCTTGATGTTTTGAACTGGGCCACGCAACGCGTCGATGGGAACCAGGCGGCGATTCTGGACAGATTTGGATTGACGAAACAGACTTACCTGCTAGCCACGGTGCACCGTAGTGAAAACACGGACGAGGTGGCACCGCTCTCGCGCATTTTGAGAGCCTTCCATTTGGTCGATGAACCAGTCATTTTCCCAGTCCATCCTAGGACGCGGAAGATGATCTCCGAAATTGGTATCCGGCCGGAGCCTCGCGTTCGTTTGATTGATCCCGTGGGATATCTGGACATGGTTGTGCTGGCGGGCTCCGCGCGCTTGGTTCTCACCGATTCGGGTGGGTTACAGAAGGAGGCCTACTGGCTCGGCGTTCCCTGCCTCACACTGCGAGGCGAAACGGAATGGGTAGAGACTGTAGGAGCGGGTTGGAATGTTTTGGTGGGGTCGGATTCGGACAAAATTGTCGATGCAGTGTCTTCATTTTCTCCACCGGATTCACGGCCGGCGTTGTATGGAGACGGAGCCGCGGCGGATAAGTGTGTGGATCTCATTGGGGTAGGACCCGAGCGAATAGGTCTTGCCAAGAGGGCTGCTTATGCAGGTTGAACTGCTCAATAAGCCAAAGATCAAGGTAGCCGTTGTCGGTGTTGGCTACTGGGGTAGGAACCTTGTTCGAAATTTTCTTGAACTTGGCGCTCTAGAGGTACTCTGCGACGCGGAGAGTTCCGTCGAAGTGGCCTGCAGGCGCCATTACGAAGGTGTTAAGTTCTGCTCAGAATTCAGCGCGGTCCTATCCGATCCTTCTATCGGTGCCGTGGCATTGGCCACGCCGGCGGCCACACACTATGAGATGGCCAAAGCAGCGCTCGAAGCCGGGAAGGACGTTTTCGTCGAGAAACCCCTGTCTATCGACGTGAAACAAGGTGAGGATCTCGTCAAACTGGCTGAGGCTAGGCACCGAATCCTGATGGTCGGACACATTCTGAGATACCACCCGGCAATCCTGAAACTGCAGAAGCTGATTCAGGACGGCGCTCTTGGAAAAATCAACTATCTGTATTCCAATCGCCTGAACATCGGGAAAATAAGGACTGAGGAGAATATTCTGTGGAGCTTTGCTCCACACGATATCTCCGTAATGTTGTCACTCCTCAATGAAATACCGACTCGTGTTACCTGCCAGGGTTGTGCCTATCTGAATCGCGACATCACTGACGTCACCTTGAGCCACTTCGAATTCCCGAGCGGAGTCCAGGCCCACATCTTCGTCAGCTGGTTGCATCCAGTCAAGGAGCAACGACTCGTGGTTGTTGGGTCCGAGAAGATGGCCGTCTTTGATGACACCGCGGAACACAAGCTCGTCTTGTACCCTCATAAAGTCGAATGGAGAAATCGGATCCCGACGGCAGTTAAGGCGAAAGGCGAAATCATCGATCTGGAGGATCGGGAGCCACTACGTGCGGAATGCCAGCACTTCCTCGACTGTGTGGAATTCAGAACCTCACCGGTGAGCGATGGCGCAGAAGGCCTCAGAGTCTTGCGAGTTTTGGATGCTTGCCAGCGTGCGCTGCACAACGGGGGAATTGCTCTGGAAGCGTTCAACTCTGAGAACGAAAAACAAGAACGTCCTTACTTCGTACACGAATCCGCCTATGTCGATGACGGCGCTGAGATCGGTGCCGGCACGAAGATCTGGCACTTCTCGCACATCATGAGGGGCGCACGAATCGGCGAGCGCTGCGTCATCGGACAAAACGTGAACGTCGATGGGGGGACAACGATCGGAAGCAACGTCAAGATTCAAAACAACGTGTCCGTTTATACGGGGGTGGTGATTGAAGATGACGTGTTTCTCGGACCGTCGTGTGTTCTAACGAATGTCACTAATCCCAGGTCCCAGATAAACAGGCACGGTTTGTACGAAAGAACTTGGTTGAG
>Ga0137415_10004495_pt1 | contig 13801 bp, 12 predicted proteins | sample CZODoug3_1_1_16f_FD_183082 | JGI IMG/M metagenome (GOLD analysis project Ga0137415, IMG submission 183082) | Vadose zone soil fungal communities from Angelo Coast Range Reserve, California, USA - CZODoug3_1_1_16fungal (Hybrid Assembly) | ecosystem: Environmental > Terrestrial > Soil > Vadose... | reverse complement strand
GCCAGCGCGCCCTTGTCGTCGCGCTGGTGCACGCTCGCCAGCCGCGCGCGCTGCGAGGCCGAGAGGCTGAACGACGTGTCCTTCATGCCGAGCGGGCCGAGGACGTTCTGCTGCAAGTACGCGTCGAGCTTCTGACCCGTGGCCGCCTCGACCATCTTGCCGGCCCAGTCGATGTTGATGCCGTACTCCCACCGGTCGCCCGGGTCGAAGAGCAGCGGCGTCGTCAGCGCGGCGTTCGTGCAGGTCGTGATGCCGGGCGTGTTCGTCGCCGCCTGATACTTGGCGATGTCCGAGCTCCAGATCTCGTACGAGTAGCCCGCGGTGTGCGTGAGCAGATGACGCAGCGTGATCGGCCGCTTGGGCGCGCGCAGCCGTGGCTGCCCGGCCGCGTCGAAGCCTTCGAGCACCTGCGCCTTCGCCAGACCGGGCGCGAGCTGGCTCGCGGGAGCATCGAGCGCGAGCTTGCCGCGCTCGACCAGCTGCATGGCCGCGGTGGCCGTGATGGCCTTGGTCATGGAGGCGATCCACACGACGGTGTCGAGCGTCATGGGGGCGTCCTTGCCGATCTCGCGCCGGCCGAACGCGCCCTCGTACAGCACGCCCGTGTCGGTGGCGGCCATCGCGACGATGCCGGGCATCGTCTTGGATTCGACGGCCTGCGTGAAGCTCGCGTCGACGTTCTTCAGATTTGCCATCGCTGCGCCTCCTTCCGATCGCGAGTGGGCCTGCTACGAGAGCTTGTAGAATCCTTTCGCTCCGCCGGCCAGGATCTGGCGCTTCGTCTCGGCCGACAGCTCCGGCCGGTCGGCGATCAGCTTCGGCGCACCGGGGAAGAAGCCGTCCGGGTGCGGATAGTCGGTGGCCCAGAGGATCTTGTGGGGGCCGATGAAGTCGGCGAGCACGCTCAGGCTGCGCTCGACGGGCTCGAACGAGATCCAGCAGTTGCGCTGGAACAGCTCGGTCGGGCGCATCGACAGCCCGGAGTCGTTGAAGCCCTCGTCGTCGAAGTGCCGGTCCATGCGGTCGAGCCACGGCGCGATCCAGCCGCCGCCGCTCTCGAGAAATCCGACGCGCACGCGGGGGAAGCGATCGGCCACGCCTTCCCAGATGATGCTCATCGCGGCCAGCATCATCTCCATGGTGTGGGAGATGATGTGCCGCGCCCCGCGCGTCTCGAAGCGATCGACGCCCACCTGCGGCATGCCGCCGGTGGAGCCCTCGTGCAGGCCGATGGAGAAGTCGAGCTCCTGCACCTCTTCCCAGAACGGCCGGTAATCCGGATGGTGCAGCATCCGGTTGTTGTACGGATTGGGGCGCAGGAAGCCGCCGCGCATGCCGAGCTCCTTGCGGGCGAAGCGCATCTCCTCGATCGCCGCCTCGATCGACTGCATCGGCAGCGCGGCCACGCCGAAGAGCCGGTCGGGGTAGGGCTCGCAGTAGTCCGCGAGCCAGCGGTTGTAGGCGCGGCACACCGCCGCCGCGAGCTTCGGATCCTGGATCGCGCCGGCGAAGAGGCCGACGCTGGGATAGAGGAAGGCCGCGTCGATGCCATCCAGGTCGAGGTCCACGATGCGCGCGTGCGGGTCGAAACCGCCCTTCCGCCCATCGACGTATTTCATCGTGAGGTCGGACACGTCGCCCTGGCGAGCGCCGATCGCCCCGAGGAGGCCGAGGCCTTTCTTGCTGCCCAGCACCTTGCCCTCGATGAGCAGCCGCTCCTTGCCGTCGGTGTCCACGATCATTCGCGGCGCGCGCTCCCGGTAGCCCGGGTCCATGTACTTGTCGAACATGTCCACCGGCTCGAGCACGTGACCGTCGGCGTCGATGACGTTATAGGTGCGGGGCATGGGCGACCTCCTCTCCAGCGGTGGCGCTGATGAGAACACCGCGGCGGTGGGTCGTCAAGGGCGGCGCGCGGCCTGTCGCCCGGCCTGAATCGCGCGCCAGACGCGCTCCGGCGTCGCGGGCATCTCGAGGTGCTCGACGCCCAGCTCGGCCAGCGCGTCGACGACGGCGTTGATGGTGGCCGCGAGCGCGGGCGTGGTGCCGCCCTCGCCGCCGCCGCGCAGGCCGAGCGGGTTGGACGTGGACGGTACCTCGCTGATTTCCGTCGTGAACATCGGCAGCATGTCGGCGCGCGGCAGCACGTACTCCATGAACGTCGCGGAGGCCGACTGGCCGGTCTGCTCGTCGTAGTGGCATTCCTCCCACAGCGCCTGGCCGACGCCGGCCGCGATGCCGCCGTGCGTCTGGCCGTGCAGGATCATCGGGTTCACGGCGCGGCCGCAGTCGTCCACGCAGGTCCAGCGCACGACCTCGACCACGCCCGTCTCCGGATCCACCTCCACCTCGCACACCGCGCAGCCGTAGGGAAACGACGGCGTGCTGATCGTCTCGTCGCCCTCTCCGGCGAGTGGCCCGCCGAGCCCGTCGGGAGCGTCCGGCCGCAGCGCCGCCGCGGCCACCTCGAAGATGCCGACCGACCGGTCGGTGCCCTTCACGGCGAAGCGGCCTCGCGTGAACTCGATGTCGGCGGCCGCCGCCTCCAGCAGCCAGGCGGCGATCCGCGTGCCGCGCTCGACGATGGCGTCGGACGCCTTGGCCATCACGACGCCGGCCTGGCGCATCGAGCGGCCGGAGTGGCTGCCCCCGCCGACGCGCGCGACGTCGGTGTCGCCGGTCAGCAGGCGCACCTGCGCGAGCTCGACGCCGAACCACTCGACGAGGAGCTGGGCGAAGCTCGTCTCGTGCCCCTGGCCCGACGAGAGCGTGCCGATCACCACGTCGATCCCGCCGTCGGGCCGCACGGTGATCTCGGCGCGCTCGCGGGGTGCGCCGGTGTTCAGCTCCAGGTAGTTCGAGAGCCCGATGCCGCGGTAGCGGCCGCGACGGCGCGCCTCGGCGCGGCGCGCCTCGAATCCCTTCCAGTCGGCCAGCGTCACCACCCGGTCCAGCGCGGCGGGGTAGTCGCCGCTGTCGTAGAGCAGGCCCATGGGATTGCGATAGGGCATCGCGCCCGGCGGCACGAGATTGCGCCGCCGGAGCTGCACGCGGTCGAAGCCGTGGCGGCGCGCGGCCATGTCGATCAGCCGCTCGATGACGTACATCACCTCGGGGCGCCCGGCGCTGCGATACGGGTACGTCGGCGACGTGTGGCTGAGCACCGCCCGCGCGCGCACGTACGCGGCGGGGAAGTGGTAGAGGCTCGGCAGCACGCCGACGCCCTTGCCGAGCGGGATGAACGAGACGGCGTGCGCGCCGACGTTGCTCGTGTGCACGCCGCGAAAGGCGAGGAAGGTGCCGTCGGCGTCGAGCGCCAGCTCCAGGTGCGAGACGAGGTCGCGCGCGTGAAAGTCGGTGAGCAGCGCCTCGCGGCGCTCGCACGTCCACTTGACCGGGCGACCGACGCGCCGGGCGGCCCACGGCACCAGCGCGAACTCCGGATAGAACGCGTTGCGGGTGCCGTAGTTGCCGCCGACCTCGCGCGCGACGACACGGACGGCGCCGCGCGGCACGCCCAGCGTTTCCGTCAGGTCGTGCTTGATGCGCTGACTGCCGCCCGAGCCGGCATAGAGCGTGTAGTGATCGCGCTCCGCATCGTAGACGGCCAGCGCCGCGCGCGGCTCCATCGGGACGCCGGTGACGCGGTTCACGCGGGTCTCCAGCCGGACCACGTGCGCGGCGCGGGCGAACGCGGCGTCGGCGGCGGCCGCGTCGCCGCAGTCGGAGTCGACGCACACGTTGGAACCGGCCTCCTCCCAGACGAGCGGCGCGCCGGGCGCGGTCGCCTGCGCGGCGCTGATCACGACCGCCAGCGGCTCGTAGTCCACGCCCACCGCCTCGGCGCCGTCGCGGGCGGCCGCTGCCGTCTCCGCGATGACCATGGCCACCGCCTCGCCCACGAGCCGCACCCGGTCGGCGGGCAGCGGCGGGTGCGGGGCGACGAAATGCTCCGCGCCGTCGCGGTTCGCGAGCTGCGGCTCGTACGGGTTGGCCGGAACGGGGCGGTGCGGAATCGGCCTGAGCCCGTCGGCCGCCGCGTCGGCGCCGGTGAGCACGGCGAGCACGCCCGGCGTCTCGAGCGCGGCGGCGGCGTCAATGCGCACGATGCGCGCGTGCGCGTGCGGCGAGCGCACGAAGCACGCGTAGGCCTGGCCCGGCGCGTTGAAGTCGTCGCTGTACCGGCCGCCGCCGACGATCAGCCGCGCGTCTTCCACGCGGCGCACGGGCTTGCCGAAGCCCTCGCGCGCCGAGCGGGTACGCGCCGCCAGAAACGACATCGCTACTCTGCGAACTGGGCGGCGCGCCAGCGCAGGGCGGCGCCGAGCCCTTCCTTCTCGCGGATCTCGTCGAACTTCGTGCCGACCTCGGTGCGGGCCGCGTAGAGCGCCGCGAGCACGTCGACGCCGGCGTGCATGGCGTTCAGGAATCCGGCGCACTCGGCGCCGCGGTTGACGGCCAGCTTGGTGGCGGCGAGCGCCTCGGGCGACATGAGCGCCATGCGCCGCGCCACCCTCAGCGTCGCCGTCAGCAGCTCGGCGCGCGGCACCACGCGGTTCACCATCCCGTAGGCGAGCGCCGTCCGGGCGTCGATCGGATCGCCGAGATAGAGCAGCTCGCGCGCGCGCTTGAGGCCGATGACCCACGGCATGACCATGACGGGGCCGACGTTGGAGAAGCGGATCTCCGGCTCGCCGAAGAGCGCATCGTCGGCGGCAATCGTGAGGTCGCACACCATGGCCAGCTCGCAGCCGCCGCCCAGGCAGTGGCCCTGCACGGAGGCGATGACCGGCTTCTTCATGGTCCACGGCGTCAGCTCCAGCGCGGCGTCGTCGGTGAGCGAGGCGTGCCACGCCAGCGCGTTGCCCTTGCGCGCGGCGCGCGCCGGGTTGGGCGAGATGTCGTAGCCGGCGGAGAAGCTGCGCCCCTCGGCGCGCAGCACGACCACGCTCGTGGTCGCATCGCGGTCGGCCTCGTGGAAGCGCTCGACGAGCGTCTTCTTGAGCTCGGGGCTGATGGCGTTGAGCTTGTCGGGTCGGTTCAGCGTGACGATCCCGACGCGGGCGTCGGCCGTATAGGTGACCAGCGCGTCGCTCATGGCAGCGGCACGAAGACCGACACGCGCGGCTCGGAGCCCACCTCGCGCGTCGCGTGACCCTGGCCCGTCAGGTCCTCGGCGATCAGGATGTCGCCGGAGCCGAGCCGCCGGACGGTGCCGTCGCCGATCTCGATGTCGACGGCGCCCGAGAGCGTGAACACGGCGTAGCGGCCCGGCGCGTGGTGCCAGGGGTTGGTGCGCTTGGGCTCGAAGCGGCGGATGACGATGCCGCTGCCCGGGATCAGCTCGGCGCTCTCGGACTGATCGCCGCGCGGCTCGAGCTTCGGCGCGACGTCCTGGAAGTGGGACTTGCCGTCCGGACCCGTGTAGATGCGGATGATCGCCATGTGGCCTCCTCGGGGCCCCACGGATACAGGGGCGGACGCCGTTCGTCAAGATCGACCGGCCGGAGGCTCAACGTATGGCCTATCTCGCATGTAGGATGACCATGGCGATGGCCCGAAGACGAAAGACGACCAAATCCAGCGCCGCGCCTTCCAAAGGGCGTCAGCCTAAGCGCAGCCCGGCGCTCGATCTTGTCCGCGACCTCTTCGGAAGCGTCGCCGGGCCCGCCGATCTGTCCGTGAACAAGGCACACCTCACGAACTTCGGCCGTTCAACGCTCCGGCGGAGTGACCGGCGCAACCGGTCCGCTCGAACCTGATTTTTCGGCAACCCGTTCTCACATTCTCCTCTTCCAGTATCCCGGTCGACGCCGCAGATGCATCACTGCGACGATGAAGATTGCCGGCGGCTCGGCCCGATAGAGAAGACCGTAGGGAAATCGACGAACGAGAACGCGACGGAGACGCCTGGCGAACCGATGACCGATCTTCGGGTGAGCCGCGATGGCCCTTGCAACGCGTCGCACTTCAGCGAGGAATTCCAGTCCGAGCCCAGGGGTCTGAGTCTCGTAAAACTGGCCGGCGGCGATCAATTCCGCTTCAGCGTCCGGGTGGAAACGGACGCGCTTCACCGAAGCGCTGATCGAGCCTTTCGAAAGACGCTTGCGGCGGGTCGGCCCTTGACAGCACCGGCGCGAAGCTCATCAAGCCGGCGCTCAGCTTCTTCAGCCCAGAGTCCCTCGGCGTTAGGATCGGTCTCATCGTCGAGGCTTGAAATGAGCCGTTCCGCCAAACGCGCACGTTGGCGCGCTGGGAGCTGCAAGACCTTTGATTCAAGCTGCCGGACGGTATTGGCCATCGATCGTATTCCTATCACAGGCTTCAGTGGTCTTCATAGACTTCAGTGGTCTGCCCGCCTTCCATCGGGTTGGCGATCCCGGTGGTCGTTCCGCTGCTTACAGTAACTACGTGCTGACGTGACGGATGAACCTCTCCGGCGCGTCCTCGCCCCACTGGCTTCTGAACCCCTCCTCCGCCGACAGGAGATTGCTGCCGCTCTGCGCGTTGAGGCGGTCGGTGTCCGCCCAGCGCTCGTGCACGCGGCCCCACGGGTCGGCCCAGTAGTCGTAGACCTGGCTGCCGAGCAGGTGCCGCCCGACGCCCCACATGTGCTCGTACTTGCCGAGCCGCGTGAGGTACTCGTGGTCCTTGAACACGGCGTCGACGTCGGGCACCTCGAACGACATGTGGTTGAGCCCCGCGCGCTCGTTGTGCACGCAGAACAGCGTGTGATGGTCGACGTACTCGTCGCCGCGGTCGCAGCGGTTGAACGAGCCGATGATGTTGTTCTTGTCGCCGGCGTAGACGTCGTCCGAGCCGATGAACCCGAGCGTCTCGCGGAACCACTGCACGGTCTCCATGACTTTTGGACTGCCGAGCACGCCGTGGCCCATCCGCTTGATCGGCGAGGGGGACGTGCGGAGCCGCATGAGGGCGCCGGCGCGGCGCAGCGGCTCGGCGCCGCTGTTCATGTGCTGGCCGGGGACGGGGATCGGCGCCAGCGATTCGATGCCGTACACGACCTCGACCTGATAGCCGTTCGGCTCGCGCAGCCGTACACGGCGCCCGCCGCCGGGCTCGTCGATCGACTCGACCTCTGAGGCGCCGGGCGCCTTCGCCACGCGCCTCAGATCGTCCTCGCTCGCGGCTTCGTAGGCGAGGCCGACGAACGCGGGATCGCCTTTCTCGGTGACGTGCAGGTGATGGGCGGGGTCGGTGCCGCGCATGTAGAGCGCCGTCGGCGTGCGCGCCGCGCGGATCATGCCGAAGTGCGTGAGGAATTCCTCCGCCGCGTCCAGGTCGGGCGACCGCAGCCGTCCATACGCGAGGTCCTTCACCTTGATCAGGGCCATGTTCATGCTCCGTTCAACGAGCTGAGGAGAGGAAGGAGGTCGGGGAAGATCGAATCCGGGCGCGGCCGGTCAGGCTCGAGCTCCTGATGCTGCCGGTTGATCCAGGCCGTCTGCAGACCGAGCAGCGTGGCCGTCGGCAGGTCGACGATCTTCGACTGGAAGACGTGGAGCACCTGCGGACCCGGCGGCAGGCCGAGCCGGGCGAGCGCCGCCTCGAAGATCCGGCGATCGGGTTTGTAGACGCGGACGTCTTCCGCGGTGACGACATGGGTGAACGTGACGTCCATGTGGGCGATGCTCCGCTCGATGATGTCGCGCGCCGTGTTGGAGATGATGCACAGCGGGTACGTCCGGGCGAGCTGGGTGAGCACGGCGTGCGTGTCGGGAAAGGGCTGCCACGTCTTCATGTCCTGACCGAAATCGGCGCCGTCGTCGGGCCGAACCGGCAGGCCGAAGTCACGCAGCGCGCGCTGAACGCTCGTCTGCAGCACCTCGTGGTAGCTCATGAACGGACCGGCGATCGCCGGCAGCTCGCACTCGTGATACCAGTGATGGTAGAAGCGGTCCAGGTCGACCGTCCCGGCGCCCTTGGCGTCGAGCAGGCGGCGCAGGTAGGCCCGGATGCCCGCGTCCCAATCGATGAGGGTCCCGTAGCAATCGAACGTCAACGCCCGCACCGCGGCCGGATCCTTCATCTGACTAGCGCGCCCAACCGAGCCACTCGCACACGCCGCGGCCCATCACCCACTCGAGGTCCTCGCCCTTCAGCCACGACTGTTGCTCTTTGGTGAAGAGGTCGATGCACTCGCGGTAGGAGCACGGCATGCGGGTGAGGTCGGTGCCCCAGAACGTGCGCTTCGGTCCGAACGAGTCCACCAGGCGCTTGATCGCGTCGTGCAGGTCGCGGAACGGGTAGGTCTGCGTCGAGAGCGACGGCATGCCCGAGGCCTTCACGGCGATGTTCGGGTGCTTGGCCAGCGCGCACACGGCGGGCAGGTCCTCGAAGACCTTGGGCGCCTTCTGGCGGATGTTCAGCCCGACGTGATCGATGACGAGCCTGAGCCCCGGATGCTTGCTCGCGATGCGATCGAGGTGGTCGAGCGCGCCGGGCACCAGCACCATGAGCGGGATGCCGGCCTTCTCCGCCGCCGGCCAGAGCCAGTCGGCGCTGCCGTCGGTGAGGAAGTGGCGGTTGTGCTCGTTGTGGAAGGTGAAGCGCATGCCCAGCATGCCGGGCTGCTTCTTCCAGTCGGGCACGAGCGCCTTGCTCGCCGGGTCGGCCAGATTGATGCGGCCCATCACCGCGAACCGGTCGGGATGCGTGCGCGCGGCCTCCAGGGCCAGATCGTTGCGATCGCCCTCCCACGAGGGCGGCACGATCACGATGCGGTCGACCTTCGCCAGCTCCATCTCGAACAGCAGCATGTCGCGCGTGACGGGATAGGGCTTCTGCGCCTCGACGCCGCGGCCGGCCGGCCACGGGCGCTGCGGCGTGTCGGCGCCCCAGAGGTGCACCTGCGAGTCGGCGATCAACATGACAGCTCCTTTCGGGCGCGGCGGGCGCTACTGGCCGCCCGTCACGTCGATGGTCACGCCCGTGACGAAGTCCGCGTCGCTGGAAGCGAGGAAGCAGATCACGCGCGCCTGGTCTTCGGGCTCGGCGATGCGCCGCAGCGGCACGCGCTCCACCTCGGCCTTCTGCTCGATCGGCGACATGCCGTCCCAGCGCGGGCGCAGGCGCGGGCTCAGGGTCAGGCTCGGCGCGATCGCGTTGACGTTGATGCCGAACGGGCCGAGCTCCAGCGAGAGCTTGCGCGTGAGCGCGATGATGCCGCCCTTGGCGGTGGCGTAGGCGGCGCTGCTGCTGGCGCTGAGCCCGCGTCCGGCGATCGACGAGATGTTCACGATCTTGCCGGCGGCCTGGCGCTTCATGACGGGCACCACCGCGTGGCAGAACAGGAAGGTGCCCGTGAGGTTGAAATGCAGCAGACGCTGCCAGTCGGCGAGCGACAGCTCGTCGATGGCCGCGGCCGGCTTGCCGATGATCGTGCTGCCGCCGACGGCGTTGACGAGGATGTCGATGCGCGTGTGCTCCTGCACGGCGCGCTGCACCGTGCTCTCGACCTGCGCGGCGTCGAGCGCGTCGGCGACGAGCGTGTGCGCGCTGCCGCCACCCTTGCGGATGGCGCCGGCCGCCTCGTCCAGCGCGGCCTTGTCGGTGTCCACGAGGACGACGGTGCCGCCCTCGCGGCCGATGATCTCGGCGGTGGCGCGGCCGATGCCGCGGCCGCCGGCGGTGATGAGCGCGATCCGTCCCTGGAATCTCATGGTGGCGGGAGTGTACCCTACCTGCCGGAATCAAGGAGGCCGGCGATGGACATTCCGGACGGCTGGGGACTGGACGGCAAGGTGGCGCTGGTGTCGGGCGGCGGCGCCGCCGGCGACGGCATCGGCAACGGCCGCGCGGCGGCGATCCTGCTCGCCAAGGCGGGCGCGCGCGTGGTGGTGGCGGACCGCGACCTCAAGCTCGCGCGTCGCACCGTGGAGATGATCGAGTCGATCAGCGGCCAGGCCATCGCGGTGGAGGTCGACGTCACGCGCTCGGCCGATTGCGCGGCGATGGTGAAGACGGCGGTCGAGCGCTTCGGTCGGCTCGACGTGCTGGACAACAACGTCGGCATCGGCAGCCGCGGCTCCGTCGTCGATCTCGGCGAGGACGAGTGGCGGCGGGTCATGCAGGTGAACGTGGAGACGATGTTCCTCGTGGCCAAGCACGCCATCCCCGCCATGAAGCGCGCGGGCGGCGGCGCCATCGTCAACGTCTCGTCGATCTCGGCGCTGCGCCCGCGCGGCCTCACCGCGTACACGGCGTCCAAGGGCGCGGTCATCGCGCTCACCCGCGCGATGGCGGTGGACCACGGCCGCGAGGGGATCCGCGTCAACTGCGTGGCGCCCGGCCCCGTCTACACGCCGATGGTCTACGCGGGCGGCATGACGCCGGCCGTGCGCGAGAAGCGCAAGAACGCGTCGGTGCTGCGGCAGGAGGGCACGGGCTGGGACATCGGCCACGCCGTGCGGTTCCTGCTCTCCGATTACGCGCGCTACGTCACCGGCCACACGCTCGTCGTCGACGGCGGCACCACGCTCACCGCGCCCGAGCGCGACTCGCAGTGACGCTCTTTCTTGCCCTCGTCATCCTGCTATGTGCGGCCGGAGTCGGTGCGGCTGCCAACGTATGCCCTCCGCCGAATCCGCCAATAGTGCCCGGCCGCGATGATCAGCGTATGACCGAAGACAGTTTTAACGCAAAGGACTTCGTGGAGGCGTTTCGTTACTTCGAGGAAGACCTGCCACGAGAACTGCGCGAGAAGCCCACCACGGACGCGGTCCGAAGCACCGAATCCTTCATGATTGGTTATCCGAACGTTATTACGGCAATACGGGGATATGTCTTGCGACAGGATGCGCTCTTGCGCTTGGCCGAGCGTGATCTCGTCATCGAGAAGAGTCGGCGGCAGCGCGTGAGCAAGGCTGATGTCGCCGCGGCCAACGCACGCTTTCAAGAAGCGAAGCAGCGCTTTTGTGATTTCCTGAAAAAGACGTCCTACTCCGACTGAGGGCGCTACCGCACCCGAGCGCGACTCGAGATAGCGGGCGGCTCGTGGCACGACCACCGTGGGTGCGTTAGCGGACCAGCCCGGCGCGGCGCGGCAGGAAGAGGGTGATCTCCGGGAAGACGATGAGGAGCAGCAGTCCGACCCCGAGCGCGGTGAGGTAGGGCCAGTACACCTTGAAGTGCTGGCCGGCGGACACGTTGGCGAACCGCAGCGCCATCAGCAGCCCCACGCCGATCGGCGGCAGGAACAGCCCGATGCCGACGGCGGCCGTGAGCACGATGTTGAAATGGATCGGATGGATGCCGATCTGCTTGGCGATCGGGAAGACGACGGGCACCAGCACCACGGCCGCCGGCAGGCCCTCGAGCACCATGCCGAAGAGGATCACGATCATCGACACCGCGAGCATGAACAGCCACGGCGTGCCGTGCAGCGGCTGCAGCATGCTGCCGAGCATGGCGGGCACCCCGAGCATGCCCATCAGGAACTGGTAGACGCTGGCCACCGCGAGCAGGAACACCACGGCCGCCGTGAGCAGCGCGCTCTCGTAGATCAGCGCGACCATCTCGCGCAGCGTGACGTTGCGGTAATACAGCAGCGCGGCCCCCACGGCATACGCGGCGACCAGCGCGCCCGCCTCGGTGGCCGTGAACACGCCGAAGTAGAAGCCGAGCACGATCACGATCGGCACCACCAGCGGCACCAGGGAGGCCTTCACGGCCACGCCGAACTCCGCGCGCGTGGCGCGGCGGTCCTTGGGCCACTGCAGGCGATGCGCCTGGCCGAAGATCACCACCATGAGACAGAGCGCGGTGACGGCGGCGGGCAGGAAGCCGCCGAGGAAGATTCCGACCACCGAGGTGTCGGTGACCTGGCCGAGCACGATCATGAAGATCGCGGGCGGCACCAGGATGCCCATCGCGGTGGCCGAGGCGACCAGCGAGGCCGCGTGCTCGGGCTTGTAGCCGGCGCGCAGCATCGGCGGCGTGAGCATGGCCCCGATGGCGGAGACGTCGGCGATCGTGCTGCCCGAGATGCCGGAGAAGAAATACTCGGCGAGCACGACGGACATGCCGAGGCCGCCGCGGACCCAGCCGATCATCGCGCGCGCGAGATCGACGAGCGCGTACGACATCCCGCAGCGCTCCATGAGGTTGCCGGCGAAGATGAAGGTGGGGATGGCCAGCAGCACCCAGCTCTGCGAGCCGGCCACCAGGCTGGAGGGCAGCTTCTGCAGCGAGAAGTTGCCGACGACGAGCCCGGTGAAGCCGGCGATGCCGAGCGAGAAGACGATGGGCAGCGAGACGATCGTCAGCACCAGGAATGTCACCACCACGGCGGCGACGAGCATCAAGGCGCTCCGCGCCAGGCGTCCGCGGCGGCGGCCGCGCTGTAGACGATCATCAGGAGGCCGCCGACCACCGACGACAGATAGAGCCAGCGGAGGTTGAGGTCCAGCGCGGGCGAGTAGGACTGCGAGTTCAGCTCGGCGACCTGCCAGCCGTAATACGCGAGCAGCGCGCCGAAGCCGATGAGCACCACGTAGTGGCCGACGCTGATGCCGCGGCGGAGCGCGGGCGGAAGCTTGTCGGTGACGATGTGCACGGCGAAGTGCGTGCCGCGGCGGATGCCGATGGCGGCGCCGATGAAGGTCAGCCAGGCCAGCGAGTACTCCCCGATCTCCTCCACCCAGAAGAAGCGCACCGACGGCAGGTCGAACGTCGCCGAGATCCAGGTCACCACGTAGCGCAGGAAGACGCCGACGAGCATGTCGACCATGGCCACGATCATCAGCGCCGTCATCACGACGTGCGGCGTCCAGCCGATGACGCGAAGGAGGGCGGTCACGACGGCGCGGATCGTACGGGGGACGGGCCGCGCACGTCAAGCGTCGGCGCGGCTCACGGGTTTGAGACGGCCAGTGGATGCAAGACGCCTATGGCGTAGCCGACGTCGAGGCGCTCTCCGAGCCAGCCCGGCATCGACGTGCGCATGTGATGACCCTCGCCGAAGCGGCGTGCGCAGCCAGGGAAACGGCAGGCCCGGTCGCGATAGTGCAGCGCCCGCCGCAGGGCCGGCGGAATCGTCCGTGTCCGCGCGCCGACCTCCGTAACGCGACCATCCGGGTCGTGGCGCATCACCACCCGCGTCGCATCGCAGGCCAGGCGTCGCGACGTCTCCGCGGAAACGTGTACGCCGTCGTCGAGGACCGACTGGCCCGGCGCATCAGGATCCGTAAGCAGGGGGGCATCGACGTGGACGACGACCTGGTAGCGCTCGCCCGGCGCGCCGGGCTCGATTCCGTGGTGGAGCACGCTCGCAGCGAGCAAACCTAGCGCGTCGGCCTGCTGCTGGGCCATGGTCGGCGGCTCCGCGGAAACGTCGGCCGGAAACGTTTCCGCGGGAACGTTTTTGTTTATCATGCCGGCGCCTGCGTCCGAGCCGCGCGCGCGTTGATACAGCGCCTCGCGGGCCGCATCCAGCGCGTGCCTCAGCACGGCGCCGACCTCCGGCTCGAGCCGCCCGCGGACGACAACCAGGCCGTCTTCATCTTGATACAGGTACAGCGCCCGGCCCGCGTGGCGCGTGGCGCTCTCCATGGCTTCCGCCTTCTTATCGACTCGCCGCCAGCCGCGGACGATGCGCTCGACGTGCTCGGCGGTGCCGGCCCTGCCGACGGCGAGGAGTCGCTCTTCGGTATCCGGAGTCGCGACACGGGTCAGTGCGCGCACCTTCGCGTACGACAGCTCGCCGCGGGCAAGCGCCTCGGCCAGCCGGGGCAGCGCGCCGAGCGCGCGGGCGACGCGCACGCGCTCGCGGGCCGTGCCG
>Ga0137415_10004494_pt1 | contig 13802 bp, 10 predicted proteins | sample CZODoug3_1_1_16f_FD_183082 | JGI IMG/M metagenome (GOLD analysis project Ga0137415, IMG submission 183082) | Vadose zone soil fungal communities from Angelo Coast Range Reserve, California, USA - CZODoug3_1_1_16fungal (Hybrid Assembly) | ecosystem: Environmental > Terrestrial > Soil > Vadose... | reverse complement strand
GCCCGCTGGCCGGACGTCAGCGCCGCGCGGGCCTCCGCGATCCGGCGGTGGTTGGCCACGCCGTCTCCCGAGAAGGGCCGGGCCGTCCACGTCTCGCGCCGCAGCGCCGAGAGCGCCGCCGCGGCGGCGTCCTCGAGCGTGGGCACCCGTCGGACCTTGCCCGCGCCCGGGGCGTCGCCGACCTCGCCGCCGAGCAGGGCGACCACGGCGGGCTTGCCGAGACCGCGGAGCTTGTCCTCGACCTGGCGCTCGATCTCCGGCGCGGGCGGCTTGCCGATCACGACCACGAGCTCCGTGGCCGCATCGGTGCCGAGCGCATCGAGCGCGTCGAGGGTCATGGCCCCTCCCACGGCGCGGCTCATGTCGCGCCCGCCCACTCCGACGGCCTGCGAGATGCCCTCGCCTCCGGCGGCGAGAAGACAGGCGACCTGCTGGAGCCCGGTGCCCGAGGCGGCCACGAGGCCGACCCTCCCGCGCGGCACGACGTTGGCGAAGCCGAGAGGCGCGCCGCCCAGGTAGGCGGTGCCGCAGTCCGGGCCCATGAGCAGCAAGCCCTTGTCTCTTGCCAAGCCCTTGAGGGCGACCTCGTCCTCGACGCTGACGTTGTCGCTGAACAGCATCACGTGAAGCCCCAGGCGGAGGGCCTTGCGCGCTTCCGCGGCGGCCCAGGCGCCGGGGACGGAGATCAGCGCGAGGTTGGCGCCGGGAAGCTGACGGAACGCGCTCTCCATCGTGCGCGGCAACACTCGGCCCGTCGACCTTCGCTGTCGCTGCCGGGCCGCGAGAAGCTCGTCGGCCCGCGCGAGCGCCGCGCGGGCGTGGCTCTCCGAATCAGCCTCGACGACGATGACCAGATCGTTCGGTCCCGCGCTCTCGGCCTCGGCCGTGAGAAGCCCGGCCTGGCGCAGGAGATCGTGGTTGGCCGGCGTGCCCATGAGGGCGGCGACTTCTCTGATCCCCGCGGACGTCCGGAGATTGCGCGCGAGGGCGAGAAGGGCGACAGAATCCTGGTACGCGCTCTTCCTGACGAGGCCCGCCCGGGTCATGCGCCGCTGCCGCGCTTGAGGGCCCGGCAGGCGAGGCCGATGCCGGCCAGCGTGTCCGCCCCCGACGTGGCGCCCACACGAGCCAGCCGTTCGGCGGCGCGCCTCACCGAGAGGGCGGACTCCGCGGTCACCACGACCAGCACCGACTCCGCGAAGCGGCCGGCCAGCGCTTCCAGCAGGAAGTCGCGCGAGATGTCGGTGGTTCGAGTCCGCGCCGCCGCTGCGAGCTCCTCCGTGATTTGAGGATCGTTGGCCAGCCACTCTGGAGCCAGCCGGTGGAGGACGGCCAGGGCCCCGACCAGGCAGTCGTCTCCCGCCGGCGTCAGGCCTTCGCCGAGCCCGATGAGAGCACGCGCGGCCGCGACGACTGCGCCGCCGTCGCGCGAGGCTAGGGCGAGCTCGAGAGCCCGAGCTCCGGGCGCGATGCTCGGACTGGTCGCTCGCGCGGCTTCCCGCAGCGCGTCGAGCGGGAAATCGAGCGGGCCGGGCGGCATGTGGAGGTCGATGCACTCGGCGGCCGTCCAGTCGAAGGCCGCCCCGCTGAGCGACATACCCGGCGCAACCGTTCCGCGCTCGGGAAACCGGGAGAGCTCCATCGCGAAAGGGGCCACGAGGAGTCCGCGCCCCTGAAGCGTGAGCAAGCGACCATCGGGCCAGAGCACGTTGATCGCGCGCTCGAAGACCGAATGGACTCGACCGGCGAGCGAAGGGGCCCGATGCGCCCTCGCGCGGGTGAGGCTCCCCAGCCGGGTCACACGCAAGGTGGCCAAAATGCTCGCGCCCACCGCCATCGAATGCGGTGGGGGGGTCTGGGGGAGGAGCGACGCCGCTCCCCCCCAGTCGCAATCGGCCGAGGAGGCCGCGGTGCGCGCGTGCACCGCCATTGAATGCGGTGGGGGGGTCTGGGGGAGGAGCGGCGCCGCTCCCCCCCAGTCCCGATCCAACGCGCGCATGGCGAATGGCATCATACACGGCGCCCGAGATACGCGTCGATCACGGCAGGGTTCTCCCGCACGGCCTGGGCGGGCCCTTCGATGGTGATGCGGCCCCGCTCGAGGACATAGGCGCGATCGGCCAGGGCCAGGGCCTGGACGGCCATCTGCTCGACGAGCAGTATGGTCATCCCTTCCGCTCTCAGCCGCTCGATGGCCGCGAAGACCTCGCGCGCGAGCATGGGCGCCAGGCCCAGCGAGGGCTCGTCGAGGAGGAGCACGCGGGGCCGCGCCATGAGCCCTCGCGCCACCGCCAGCATCTGTTGCTGGCCGCCCGACAGGCTGGCCGCGGGGCTGCCGAGCTTCGCCGCGAGTGCGGGGAAGAGGGAGAGGGCGCGCTCGAGGTCGGCGGCGCTGACCGTTCCTCGACGCGCCGATGCTCCGAGCACGAGGTTGTCGTGAACGCTCTGATCGCCGAAGATCCCGCGCCCCTCGGGCACGAGCGAGATGCCGTGCCGCGCGACCCACCAGGAGGGCCGCCCGGTGATGTCGCGGCCGTCGGCCGCGATGCGACCCGCAGAGGGGCGAAGGACGCCCGCGATGGCCTTGAGCAGCGTGGTCTTGCCCGCGCCGTTGCCTCCGATGACCGAGACGATCTCTCCCTGCCGCACCTCGAGGGAGACGTCGTGGAGGGCGGCGACGGCGCCGTAGGAGACGGCGAGGCCGGACACGGTGAGCGCGCTCATGGGGCGGCGCCGAGATAGGCCTCGATGACGGCGGGGTCACGGCGGACATCGGCGGGCGCGCCGTCGGCGATGACCCGGCCATAGTCGAGCACGGTGATGCGATCGGAGACCGCCATCACCAGATCCATGTGGTGCTCGACGAGAATGGCCGTGAGCCCGCGCTCCCGGCACAGCCGGGTCAGCTGGCGATCGAGGAGGCCGATCTCCACGGGCGAGAGGCCGGCCGCGGGCTCGTCGAGCATGAGCAGGATGGGCTGGGTGGCGAGCGCTCGCGCGATCTCGAGTCTCCGCCTGAGCCCGGCGGAGAGCGAGGTCGCCTCCGTGCTCGCGAGGTCGCCGAGCTCGTGCGCGTGGAGCAGCGCCTCGGCCTTCGTCTGGATCTCGACCTCGCGGCGCCGCGCGGTCGGCGTCCCCGCGAGCGCGCCCAGGACAGAGCCGAGTCGCGGGCCCGCGACCCCGACCGCGACATTGTCACGGACGCTCATCTCGCCAAAGACCTGCGCGGTCTGGAAGGTGCGCGCGATACCGCGCCGCGCGATGGCATAGGGCTTTTGCCCGGCCAAGGAGCGGCCGTCGAGAGCGAAAAGGCCCCGATCCGGTACGTAGTAGCCGGAGAGCACGTTGAGGAGCGTGGTCTTGCCCGCGCCATTGGGGCCGATCACCGCGTGGATCCGGCCGCGCTCGATCGCGAGGGTCACCTCGGCGAGCGCGGCGACGCCGCCGAAGGCCAGGCTCACGACGTCTACTTTGAGAATCGCCCCCTCAGATCTACTCAGCCCTCGCCTCGCGGCTGCGCCGCTCAGCTCGACCTGCGGCCCTCTCCCCTCTGGGGAGGGAGCAGGGTGAGGGCTGGGCCGCCGTCGCCGCGCCCTCGTCGCCGCGCCGACCACCCCTTCCGGCAGCCAGTAGATCGAGACGAGGAGCAGCGTGCCGTAGAGGATGAGGCGATAGTCGATGAGCCGCGTCAGCAGCTCGGGCAGCAGGGTGAGGGCGAGGCTTCCGACCACCGGACCCGCGATGCGGCCGAGCCCGCCAAACAGGAGCGCGAGGAGAAAGAGGATGGAGGTCTGGAGGGTGAAGCTGTCGGGGGAGATATAGCCGTTGGCGAACGTGAAGAGCGCGCCCGCCGCGCCCGCGAAGGCGGCCGAGATGGTGAAGGCCACGATGCGAACGTAGTAGGCCGAGAGCCCCAGGGACTCGGCGGCGACCTCGCTCTCCTTGACGGCGACAAAGGCGCGGCCCCAGGCCGAGCCTCGGAGATTGGCGGTCAGCCAGAGGGCGAGCGCCGCCGCGAGCGTTACCGTCCAGTAGTGGGTTCGAAGGGCGGGCTTCGGGATGTTGAAGATCCCGCCCGGGCCTCCCGTCACCGAGCCCCACTCGATCAGCACGCCCTCGACGATGAGGCCGAAGGCGATGGTGACCATGGCCAGATAGGGGCCGGACACGCGAAGCGCGGCCGCGGCCACCGCGGCGCCGACCACGGAGGTGACGACGACGGCGGCCGCGATGGCCACCCATTCATTGAGCCCGGCGCGGGTGGCGCAGAGGGCCGCGGTATACGCGCCGAAGGCGTAGAGGCCCGCGTGACCCAGGGACGTCTGACCGGTGAAGCCGGCGAGGACATTGAGCCCCGACGTCACGATGGTCAGGAGACCGACGCTGATCGCGACGTAGAGATAGTACGTATTGGAGGTGAGGAACGGAATGACGGCCGCGGCGGATGCTAACAGGATCCAGCCCAGCCGCTCCCTCACACGCGTCTCGAGGGCTTTTCGCCGAGGAGTCCCCAGGGGCGGGCGATGAGCACGGCGATCACGAGGCCGAAGCCGACGATCTCGCGGGCCCGCGTGGAGACGTAGCCGGCCACGAACGACTCCACGAGGCCATAGCCCAGTCCGGCCAGGATGATGCCGGGGGCGGAGGTCAATCCCCCGATGATGGCCACGGCGAACGCCTTGAGCCCGATGATGGTCCCCATCTGCGGCGCCACGTTGAGGAGCGGCGCGAGGAGCACGCCGGCGATCCCCGCGAGGAGCGCGGAGAGCGCATAGGCGGCCATGACGGCGCGCGGGACGTTGATGCCCATGAGCCCGGCCGCCTCGGGATTCCAGGCCACCGCCTTGAGCTGCTTCCCGTAGGACGTCCGGTGATAGAAGAGCTGGACCAGCCCCATGAGGGCGAGGCCGACCACCGGCACCAGCAGCTCCTGGGGATAGAAGCCCACCGAGCCGACCATGATCGGCTTCTGCATGAGGGGCGAGGGAAAGGCCCGGGCATCCTTGCCGAAGGTGAGCTGGGCCACGTTTTCCGCGATGATGCCCACGGCGATGGTGGCGAGGAGCCACGCCGGAGAAGCCCGCAGGAAGAAGGGCCGGACGGCCACGCGCTCGACGAGGGCGCCGTATCCGGCGAGGGCGACGAGGGCGATCAGGAGCGCGAGCGGGAAGGGCCAGCCCAGCGCGACGAAGCCCGCGTAGGCGACCACGGCCCCCGCCATGACGGCATGGCCCTGGGAGAAGTTCATGGTGCGGCTGGTCGCCCAGGTGATGTGATATCCGAGGGCGACCAGCCCGTACATGCTGCCGAGGGCCAGCCCCGTGACGAGCAGCTGTACGTACAACTTACTTCATGGTCACCGGAACGATCTTGCCGCCCTTCCACACGACCATGACGTAGTCCTCGTCCGTCAAGGCATCGTGCTGCTCGGCCGTGAAAGGCCGCTTGTAGGACTTGATGAGGCCCTTGTACTCGCTCTTCAGGCCCTCGAGGGCATCGCGCACCTTCGGCCCGTCCGTCGCGCCCGCCTGCTCGATGGCGAGGGCGACGAGATGCAGGCCGTCGTACGCGTTGGCGGTGCCCACGGGCGCGATGACATCGCCCGGCTCCTTGATGCCGTGCTTCTCGCGCAGCATCTTGAGCACGTACTGCCCGCGCTCGTTCTGCTTGCCGAAGAAGGTGTAGGTCTGCAGGAAGGTGACGCCCTCGGAGAGATCGCCCGTCAGCTCGGCGAAGCGCCCGCCCGAGATGCCCCAGTGCGAGATCATGGCCGTGTCCCAGCCGAGCTTGGCTTTGGAGCGCAGGACCTGGGCGCCCTCGGGGGCATTGGCCACGAGCACGATGTGATCGGCGCCGGCGTTCCTGAGCCGGAGGAGCTGCGGGCTCATGTCGGGATCGCCCCAGTTGAAGCGCTCCACGCCCACCGCCTTGATGCCCTTCTCGCCGAACCACTTGGTCAGCCCCGTCTCGTTCGACTGCCCCCAGGGGGTGTTCTCGAGGAGGAGGCCGGGCTTGCTCTTCTTCATCGTCTCCATGGCGTACCGGGACAGGAAGCGGTCGACGTAGTCGTCGTTGGCGGAGACGCGGAAGACGTAGTTCGGGGCCTGCCCGTTGCGCGTGATGTTGGTGCCGGCCGCCCACGCGCCCATGTAGGGCGTCCGGAGCTCGTGCCAGACGGGCACCTGGGCGAGGGCGACCGTGGTGTGCAGCCCGCCGAAGACGGCCACGACCTTCTCGCGCTCCACCAGCTCGCGCGCGATGGTGACGCCCTTCTGCGGATTGCCCTCGTCGTCGCGGACGACGAGCTCGAGCTTCCGGCCACCGAGCACGCCGCCCTTGGCGTTGATCTCGTCGATGGCGATCTGCAGCCCCCGCTTGATGGCCTCGCCCGAGGCGGCCGAGCCGCCGGAGACGGCGGCGGAGAGCCCGATCTTGACGGGCTCCTTGGACTGGGCGAGCGCCGGTCCCGTCGCGGCGAGCACGACGGACAGGAGCGAGGCGATGACGACGGAGAAGCGGCGCATGCGATCCTCCTTGCGGGTCGGGGTCTACTGCTTGGGCGGCGTGATGCCGTAGCTCTTGAGCTTGCGGTAGAGGTGGCTCCGCTCGATGCCGAGCCGCTCGGCGGTGCGCGTCATGTTCCACTCGTGCGCGCGCAGCTCGCCCAGGATATAGGCGCGCTCGAAGGCCTCGCGGGCCTCCTTGAGGGTCTTGTCCTTCGGGGCCTCGTCGACCGTCCCGCCTTCCCGCGTGCGGAGGGGCGGGGGAAGGTCTTCGGGGCCGATGACGTCGCGGGGAGCCATGATGACGAGCCGCTCGACCATGTTCCGGAGCTCGCGCACGTTGCCCGGCCAGTCGTAGGCGAGGAAATAGGCGAGAGCCTCCACCGAGATGGTCTTGGGCCGCCGGCCGTTCTCGGCCGAGAAGAGCGAGATGAAGTGCTCGACGAGGGCGGGGAGGTCCTCTTTTCTCTTGCGGAGGGGCGGCACCTCGATGGGTATGACGGAGAGGCGGTAGAAGAGATCCTCGCGGAAGCGGCCGGCCGCGATCTGCTCCTGGAGGTTCTGGTTGGAGGCCGCGAGCACGCGGACGTCCACCCGGAGGGTCTCCTTGCCCCCCACGCGCTCGAAGGCCTGCTCCTCGAGCACGCGCAGGACCTTGGCCTGGGTCTTGAGGCTCATGTCGCCGATCTCGTCCAGGAAGAGGGTGCCGCCGTCGGCGAGCTCGAACTTGCCGCGCCGGCGCGCCACCGCGCCCGTGAAGGCCCCGCGCTCGTGCCCGAAGAGCTCGGACTCGATGAGCTCCTCGGGGATGGCGGCGCAGTTGACCTCGACGAAGGGCCCCTCCGCCCGCGCGGAGCGCGCGTGGACGGCGCGGGCCACCAGCTCCTTGCCCGCGCCGTTCTCTCCGTGGATGAGCACGCGGCCGTTGGTGGGCGCCGCGATCACGATCTGCTGGCGCAGCTCCTCCATGACCACGCTCGTCCCGACGATCTCCTGGCCCCGCTCCACGCGCAGGAGGAGCTGCTGGTGCTCGCGCTGGAGCCGCGCGTGCTCGAGGGTGCGGGTGACCACGAGCAGCATCTTCTCGAGGGAGAGCGGCTTCTCCACGAAGTCGTAGGCGCCGAGCTTGGTCGCCTTGACAGCCGTCTCGATGGTGGCGTGGCCGGAGATCATCACCACCGCCGTCTCCGGGCGCCGCTGCTTGATCTCGGCCAGGGCCTCCAGCCCGTCCATGCCGGGCATCCAGATGTCGAGAAAGACCAGATCGGGCGCCTCGTCGGAGAGTCGCGAGAGCGCTTCCTGGGCCGAGCCCACCGCGGTCACACGATAGCCCTCGTCTTCCAGGACTCCGCGCAGCGTGGCCTGGATGGCGCGCTCGTCGTCCACGATCAGGATGTGCTCGCCGGCCATCAGGTGGTCCCCACGGGTGGCGCGCTCCCCACGGGGGCCGTCGCGGCCAGCCGACCCACGGGCAGCTCGACCACGAAGCGCGTGCCCTGGGGCATGGCGTCCTCGACCCAGATGGTGCCGCCGTGATCGGTGACGATCTGGTGCACGATGGGCAGGCCCAGCCCCGTGCCGTTGGCCTTGGTGGAGAAGTAGGGCAGGAAGAGCCGCTCCTTGTCCTCGGCGGGGATGCCGGGGCCGTCGTCGGCGACCACGATGCGGGCCCGACGGCTCTCCGGCATCCAGATGGTCTCGACGGAGACCTGGCCCGTGCCACTCACGGCCTCCACGGCATTGTCGACGAGGTTGAGCACGGCCCGCTTGATCTGGTCGGGATCCACGTCCACCGCCGGCATGTCGGGCGAGAACGAGGACTTGATGGCGAGGCCGGGGTGCGACTCGCGATAGAGCACGACCACGCCCTCGAGCAGGCGCCCGAGATCGGTCTCCTTGGGCTGGAGGGCGGGCATCCGCGCGAAGCGGGAGAACTCGTCCACGAGCTGCTTGAGCCCCTCCACCTCCTCGACGATGGTGGCCGTGGCCTCCTCGAGCAGGCGCTTGTCCTCGGGGCTCCGGTTGGTCGAGAGCCGTCGACGCAGGCGCTCTGCGGAGAGCTGGATGGGCGTGAGCGGGTTCTTGATCTCGTGCGCGATGCGCTGGGCGACCTCGCGCCAGGCGGCCAGGCGCTGGGCCTTCAGGAGCTCGGTCAGGTCGTCGAAGACGAGCACCATGCCGAGGTATTGGCCGTCGGATCCCTTGAGGGTGGTCGCCGCGGCGAGCAGGGTGACGGCGTGCCCTTCGCGGCGCAAGTGGACTTCGCGCTCCAGCGTGCCCTCGCGCAGCCGATTCATGCGCTGGATGATCGCGCCGATCTCCGCGTGGAGCGGGGAACGCAGCACCGCCGAGCCGGGCTGACCGAGGACGGCGGCGCCGGTGAGCCCGAGCATGCGCTCGGCCGCGCCGTTGATGGTGGTGATGCGGCCCGTGGAATCGAGGGACAGGACCCCCGTGGCCACCGCCTCCAGCACGGTCTCGGTGTAGTGACGGCGCTGCTCGACTTCCTGATGCTTGGCCTGAAGGTCGCGGTACGTCTCCTGCAGCTTGGTCTGCGACGAGGCCAGATCGCCCGTCATCCGGTTGAAGGAGTCGACGAGGACGCCGAGCTCGTCGTCGGCCCGCACCTGGACCTTGTAGTCGAGATGGCCCGCGGCCACCGCGCGCGTGCCCTCGGCCAGCATCTGCACGGGCTCCGTGATGCCTCGCGCCAGGTAGAGGCCGAACCAGGTCGCGGAGAAGACGATCACGAGGGTCATGAGCAGGAAGAGCAGGATGTAGATGCCCTTCAAGGGCTGCCTCAGGAGCTTGAGCTGCTTGTACTCCTGGAAGGCCTGGCTGATGCCGCGGAGCCTCGACTCCAGGCGCTGGGGCACGTAGCTGCCCACCACCATGGCCCCGACCACAGCCTTGTCGCCGCGGATCGGCACGATGGCCTGGATCATGTCTCCCTGGTCCAGCTCGTGGACGGTAGTCACTTCCTGCCCGGCGAGGGCCTGGCGGAGCTGCTCCCGGTTGACCGAGCGCGTGAGCACGGAGGCGAGCCCGGGCTCCTTGGCGTGGACCACGGCCACGCCGCCGCGATTGAAGACGGTGACGGCGGCGAGCCCCAGGCGCTCCTGCTGGCCGTTCAGGTAGGTGGTCAGCACGGGGCGCTGGGCGAGGCCCATGAAGCCCTCGCGGGAGACGACGTCGGCCATGTAGCGCGCGTGGCGGAGGACCATGGCCTCCTGTCCCTGGTAGAACGTCTGCGCGACCTCGAGGGCCTGGTCGAGGGGCTTCTCGACCTGAGGCTTGAACCATCCCTCGATCGAGGTGTTGATGAAGTTGGAGGCGATGATGAAGATCAGGATGGCCGGCGTGAGGGCCAGCGACAGGAAGGCCATGACGAGCTTGGCCTTGAAGCGGGCGCCCAGCACCTTTTGCTTTCGCTCGAAGGCGAGCTTGACGAGATTGCGGAAGAGCAGGACCACGAGGAGGACGAGGACGATCAGGTTCAGGTTGAAGAGGGCGAACACGGCCAGGTTGGAGGCGAGGGGAACCTGGGGCGAGTGGATCCAGACCCTGAACCCCCACCAGGCGGCCAGGAGCAGGCCGAGGGCGCCCAGGACGAGCAGCACATTACGCCGCCGCTTGCCGCGGATCTCGATGGGATTCTCCGCGGTCAGCGGGCTCACTGGCGTCTCGTGGGCGTGAGGAGCGGCGACTGCACCCAGTCGGTCTCGGCCGCCTCGCCGCTGAAGCGGGCGAGCCAGGTGTTGACCCCGTTCAGCGAGACGGCGGCGCGGAGGCGCACGAAGTAGAGCTCGCGCGGATCGAGGGAGGCGTCGGGGGCGAGCTTGCCCACCCGGAGCTCCGAGACCACGCGCTGCGCCTCGCGGAGCTGCTTGGTCACGAAGGGCTCGCGCTCCTCACCGGCCGTGGAGGCGACCTTGTACTCCTTGGTGGCCGGGTTGTAGGTCAGCTGGCGATCGATGGTGCGCGACTGGATGAGCCGGTTGCGGAACCGCTGCTGCCACAGCTCGACCACGAAGCGCACGTGCACGGGCACGCCGCTGTGCAGGCTTTCGTGCAGGTCGGAGGGGACGGCGCCCAGGAGCACGCCCTGCACGGTGACGTCGAAGTCGTTCAGGAAGATCGAGAGGCCGGTGATCCTGAGGTCGCTCTGGGCTCGGGAGGCCACGGGGGGCAGACAGAGCAGAAGCAGGAGCAGGGCGACCAGGGCGATCACCCGCGAGCGCGTCGAGCGGGTCAGGGTGCGAGATCTACGCATATGCCGGACACGCCATTATATCGTCCGGCCCGGCCCGGGAGCTCGAGAAGTGGGTGAGGCTCGAGGACTGTCCGAGAGAGTCCCCATGCCCTCGCGAGCAGGAATGTTTCGCTTCGAGCGCCGGCTTCGCCGGCGCAATCTGCTTGGGGGGAGGTTTCGGAAGGGGGGCGGAGTCCCCCTCCGAGCTATCTAGAGGGCGGCGATGCCCGGACGCGGGGACAAGCTCCCTCCCGGGACCATGGTGTCGGCGGGGTGGAGCCGGGCGCGGCTGGGACGAGGACGACGCTCGGCGGCGAACGCCCGTCTCACGGCGGTCGCCAGCTCGTGATTGAGCGCGTGCCCCCCGTTCTTGCCGGTGACGTGCCCGCAGAGCGGGCGACCCAGGAGCCAGAGATCGCCCACGAGGTCGAGGATCTTGTGGCGGACGAACTCGTCCTCGAAGCGGAGGCTGTCGTTGAGGACGGTGCGCTTCCCGACCACCACCGCGTTGTCGAGCGAGCCGCCTCGGGCGAGCCCGTTCTTCCTCATCGTCGGCACGTCCCTGAGGAAGCCGTACGTGCGCGCGGCCGCCAGCTCGTCGACGAAGGCCGTTTCGGTCACCTCGAGCGAGACGATCTGCTGGCCGATCACCGGATGGGGATTGTCGAGCGTATAGGTGACGCGGAAGCAGTCCGACGGCGTGATCTCGAGCCAGCGATGGCCGTCGCCCACCCGGATGGGCTCGCGCACGACGAGGGGCCGGCGCGGGACGGGCAGGGACGCGGCGCCGGCCGAATAGAGGAGGTCGACGAATGGCTTGGCGCTGCCGTCGAGGGCCGGCACTTCCTCCGCGTCGACGTCCACGACCAGGTTGTCGATGCCGAGAGCGGCCGCGGCCGCCATGAGGTGCTCGATGGTCCGCACGCGGACGCCAAAGGCTCCCACCGTGGTCGCGGCGCGTCCATCCACGACATGCTCGATGTCGGCGGGAACGAGAGTGCCATCGGCGGCGCGGAAGAGAATGCCGGTATCGGCGGCGGCCGGGGTGAGGGTCAGCTGAACCGGCTCGCCGGAGTGGAGACCTATGCCTTCTACGCTGACCTTCCGTCTGATGGTTCGCTGAAGGTCCATGCTCGGCGGGGATATTAGCAATGCAGGTGCCACTGGGTCAGGTCGGCGGCAAGCTGCTGACTTGAAGAGCGTTTCTCTCCTCCGGCGCGATCGCCTACCCGGCGATTCGATGCGTGGAATACACGGCCTTCGGTCGCTTCTGTCTCATTTCCGCAACGAAAAAAAGCTTGGAAATCGCGGGGAAGCGTGATCACACGGTGCCGCCGGCAAGATCGCCATACCTCGACTGGAGGAGCGCCAGGCCCACCGGCCCGGCCGTTTCGGTGCGGAGGATACGCGGGCCCAGGCGACCACAGATTGCCCCGGCCTGGCGGAGGGCGTCGGCCTCGTCATCGCCCAGGCCACCCTCGGGGCCCACCACGAGCGTGGCCTGGGGGCAGGGAGGGGGCGGGAGCAGCGGTCCCACCGGCTCGGTCGCGCCCTCCCACAGACAGACGAGGAGGCCGAACGGCCCGCCCTGCGCGAGCCACGGGACGAGGCTCATGGGCCGAGCGATCTCGGGAATGACGCCGCGGCCGCTCTGCTTGGCCGCCTCCTTGGCGACGCGCTGCCAGCGCGCGAGTCGCGCGCCCGCTCGCCTCGGCTCCATGCGTACGACGGTGCGCGCGGTGCTCAGGGGAACGATGCGCGCGACGCCCAGCTCGGTGGCCATACGGATGATCCCCTCCATCTTCTCGCCCTTCGGAATGCCCTGGGCGAGCACGAGGCGGCAGGGCGACTCGCTCGCTGCCTCCTCACGGGCGAGGACGGTGCCCTCGGCGCCACGCGGGCCCACCCGCTCGATCCGCACCGTCAGCACGCCACCGGCTCCGTCGAGGGCTTCGACCACGGCGCCGGCGCCGAGTCGCAGCACGCGCGTGAGATGGCGGCTCTCCTGGGCGTCGAAGGCGACGCGCGTGCCCGAGATGGCCTCGGGGCGGACGTGAAAGCGGCTCATGCCGGAACGGCCCGCAGCCGGAGCCCGGACCAACCCTCGATCACGAGCTTCTCTTCGAGGGCAAAGCCGGCGCCCGCGAGCGCGTCGACGACCTCGGCGTCCTCGTGCTCCAGGATGCCGCCCAGGATGACCTGCCCACCCGGGGCGACGAGGCGGCGGTACCGCGGGGCCAGGGCGAGGTGGGTGTGGGCGAGCAGATTGGCCAGGACGAGCGGGAAGGGCGGCCGCTCGTGGAGCAGCTCGGGGCCGGCGAGGAGAAGATCGAGGCCATCGGCGCAGTCGTTCACCGCGGCATTCCGACGCGCGGCGGCGATGGCGTCCGGGTCGATGTCGAGGCCCAGCACCCGTAGGGCGCCCAGCTTGAGGCAGGCGATGGCGAGGATGCCCGTACCCGTGCCGATATCCAGGACGAGGGCGGGCGGTTCCTCGCCGATGGCCCCGTCCAGCAGGGCCAGGCACCCTTCGGTGCTGCCGTGGTGCCCGGTGCCGAAGGCACGCCCCGGCTCGATGACGACGGTGACCCGCCCGGGGGCCTCGGCGCGCTCCCAGGACGGGCGCACCCAGAGTCGGCGCCCGATCGCTCGGGGCGGAAACGACTGCTGCCAGGCGCTCGCCCAGGCCTCTTCGACGAGGGGCGCGATCTCGATCTCGCCCGACGCCGTCGCGAAGCCGAGGGCCCGGAGCTCGGCCGCATAGGCAGCCACGTCCGCCACCAGTCCCGTCGAGGAGGCGCTGTCGGGGAAGAACGCGCGGACCCGCGGCGGCTCCGCCGGACCTTCTTCCTCGACGACGCCGAGCGCCCCCTGCTCCCAGAGGAAGTTGGTGAAGCCTTCGGAGGTGTCGGGCGAGGTGGGGACGGTCAGCTGCCAGAAGCCCATGGAGGGGGCAAGCTCTATCGCAGAGGTCTCATCGGGCGCAGGCAGCGGGTGTCACCAGGGCTTCAACCGCCGAAGAGCTTCTTCATGCGCTCGAGGAAGGA
>Ga0137415_10004491_pt1 | contig 13811 bp, 12 predicted proteins | sample CZODoug3_1_1_16f_FD_183082 | JGI IMG/M metagenome (GOLD analysis project Ga0137415, IMG submission 183082) | Vadose zone soil fungal communities from Angelo Coast Range Reserve, California, USA - CZODoug3_1_1_16fungal (Hybrid Assembly) | ecosystem: Environmental > Terrestrial > Soil > Vadose... | reverse complement strand
GCGCCTCGCGCAGCACGCGCACGGCGGCGCGGGTGCCCGGCTCGAGTTCGGCGATTTGATTGAGCATCGATCGGCTGTCGGTGACCGTGCTGCCGTTGATCGTCAGCAGAATGTCTCCCGGTTCCATCCCGGCCCGTCCGGCCGGCGCGTTGCGCAGCACGCCGTTCACCACCACGCCTTCGTTGCGTTTCAGGCGCATCGCATCGACCAGTTCCGGCGTGATGTCGTAGGGTTCGATCCCGAAGAAGCCATGGTGGACCCGGCCCGTATGGACGATCTGGTCCATCACGTGTATCACGATGCTGGTCGGGATCGCGAAACCGATGCCGACCGAGCCTCCGGAGCGGGAGAAGATCGCGGCGTTGATTCCGATCAGCAGCCCGTTGCTGTCGACCAGCGCGCCGCCGGAATTGCCCTGGTTGATCGCGGCGTCGGTCTGGATGAAGTTCTCCAGCGTGTTGATTCCAAGGTTCGTTCGCCCCAGCGCCGACACGATGCCCATCGTGACCGTCTGCCCGACGTCGAACGGATTGCCGATTGCCAGCACGACGTCGCCGACCCGCAGCGTCTCGGATCGCCCAAACGTGATGGCGGGCAGGTTCTGCAGGTCCACCTTAAGAACCGCCAGATCGGTGTCGGGATCGGCACCGACCAGGTGCGCCGGCACGCGCCGGCTGTCGGTCAGCGCCACCGCGATCTCGTCGCCGGCTTGCACGACGTGGTTGTTGGTCAGGATGTAGCCGTCCGACGAGGCGATAACGCCGGAGCCCAGGCTGATGACCCGTTGCGGCTCCAGGCCGTTGGGGTCGCCGAAAAACTGGCGTAGCAGGGGATCCTCGCTGCTGCCCGTGCGCTTGAGCTGCTTGGAGGTGTAGACGCTGACGACCGAGGGCATCGCCTGCTTGGCGGCGTCCGCGTACGAGTCCAGCGCGCTCACCCGAGGGATGGGGTCGCCGATCGCGACCTGGCGCACGCCGTTGCTGTTGGCAGAGGCAGAGGCGACCGTGGCGGCCCGCGCCGCCGCGACCGACGGCTGGACCGCGCTCATCGAGACCTTGCTCAGCCATTGGGGCCGGAGTGTGGACACGACGAACAGCAGGCCCAGCCCTACCGTGGTGGCCTGAGCGAACAGGAGCCAGAGTCGACGCAGCATGACCGCCTTCAGATGGATCGGCGCCGAAAGGCTGAACGACCGCTAAATTTCTCCGGAGCGAGGCTTCCGGGGCCGCAAAATCACGCCGTGGGCCTTGAAATCGATGTGGGCAGGCCTTGAAATTATATCCGTTCGCGGCGGGCGGACGAAAAGGGTGACGCGCCGCCTTCCAGAAGCTTGCGTGCCTGCAGTAAACTACGCGGTTCGCCCGCGTCCCTCTGTCTCCCCAGGAAAAATCGATGATGGTGCTTTATTCGGGAACGACCTGCCCGTTTTCACAGCGCTGCCGGCTGGTGCTGTTCGAGAAGGGCATGGATTTCGAAATCAAGGATGTCGATCTGTTCAAGAAGCCGGAAGACATCAACGTGATGAATCCGTACGGTCAGGTACCGATCCTGGTGGAGCGCGACTTGACGCTGTACGAGTCGAACATCATCAACGAATACATCGATGAGCGCTTCCCGCACCCGCAGCTGATGCCGGCCGATCCCGTGATGCGGGCGCGCGCGCGGCTGTTCCTGTTCAATTTCGAGCGTGAGCTGTTCGTGCACGTCCAGACCATCGAAAATACGAACAACCAGAAGGCGATCGAGAAGGGCAAGCTGCTGATCCGGGACCGCCTGACCCAGTTGGCCCCGATCCTGCTCAAGAGCAAATACATGCTGGGCGACGAGTTCTCGATGCTGGACGTCGCGATCGCGCCGCTGCTGTGGCGCCTGGACCACTACGGCATCGATCTGCCCAAGAGCGCTGCGCCGCTGATGAAGTACGCCGAGCGCATCTTCAGCCGCCCGGCCTACATCGAGGCACTGACGCCGAGCGAGAAGGTGATGCGTCGCTGAACGTGCGACAATCGGCGCGTCCGTATGCCCGACCTGTCGACCAAGCCGTACTTGATCCGCGCCATCTACGAATGGTGCAACGATAGCGGCTTCACGCCTTATATCGCGGTGGCGGCGGGCGAGGGCGTAAAGGTGCCGCCCGAGCACGTGAAAAACGGCGAGATCGTGCTGAACGTGTCGGCGCTGGCGACCAACCGGCTGACGCTTGGCAACGAGGCGATCGAGTTCCAGGCACGGTTCGGGGGCGTGGCGCGCGACGTATACGTTCCGATCGAGCGGGTGATCGCGGTCTACGCCAAGGAAAACGGCCAGGGCATGGCGTTCGAGCCGGCTCGCTCGGTACCGATCAGCGCGCCCGACAGCATCGTGCCGGAGGCGCCCGCGCCGCGCGCGGGCTCGCTCGAGCTGGCCTCCAGCGCTCCGGGCCGCCCGGCCGAAATCGGCGGCCCGCCGACGCGACCTCCGCGCGCCCCGGCGCCGGGCCAGCGGCCGCGCCTGAAGCGCGTCAAGTAAGCCTGCCGCTCTGAACCGTTGTTGCACGGCGTCATCGCGCATTGCGCGGGCGACCTATACTGGCCGTACACGGTTCGTCAAAGAAAATCTGGGAGACAGAAGGAGATCGCTATGAGTGCTGCAAGTGTCCCGATGGGAATCGGAGGCAAGCTGCTCTGGGCGGGCGTGGCCGCACTGGGCGCCGTGTCGTTCGGAGTCGTCGCGCTGACGCGCGGCGAACCGGTCAACGCGGCCTGGCTGGTCGTAGCCGCGGTGTGCATTTACCTGGTCGCCTATCGCTTTTATGCGCGCTTCATTGCCTACAAGGCGCTGGGCGTCGATGCCACGCGGCAGACCCCCGCCTTTAGCCGCAACGACGGGCTGGACTACGTTCCGACCAACCGCTACGTGCTGTTCGGCCACCACTTCGCCGCGATCGCCGGTGCCGGGCCGCTGGTTGGACCGGTGCTCGCCGCCCAGATGGGCTATCTGCCCGGAACGCTTTGGATTCTGGTCGGCGTCGTGCTCGCCGGCGCGGTCCAGGATATGACCGTTCTGTTTCTTTCGGCCCGCCGCGACGGCCGTTCCCTGGGTGACATGATCCGCGCCGAAATGGGCCCGGTGCCTGGAACGATCGCGGGCATCGGTGTTCTTCTGATCTGCATCATCATCCTGGCCGTTCTCGCCCTGGTGGTCGTGAACGCGTTAAAGCAAAGCCCGTGGGGAACCTTCACCGTCTTCTGCACGCTGCCGATCGCGGTGGTGATGGGCATTTACGGACGCTTCATCCGGCCGGGCCGGGTCGCCGAGATGTCGGCCATCGGCGCCGTGCTGCTGCTGGCTGCGCTGCTGTATGGGCGCACGGTCAGTGAAACGCCGGAGCTGGCCGCCATGTTCACCTTCAGCGGCCCGTCGCTGGCGCTGATCCTGATCGGTTACGGCTACGTCGCCTCCGTTCTGCCGGTCTGGCTGGTGCTGGCACCGCGCGACTACCTGTCGACTTTCATGAAGATCGGCACGGTGGCGTTGCTGGCGATCGGCATCATCCTGGTGCATCCGAATCTGCAGATGCCGGCCGTGACGAAATTCGTCGATGGCACCGGGCCGGTGTGGGCCGGGAGCCTGTTCCCGTTCCTGTTCATCACGATCGCCTGCGGCGCCGTCTCGGGCTGGCACTCGCTGATCTCTTCGGGCACGACGCCGAAGATGATCGAAAACGAGAGCCAGATTCCATTTATCGGCTATGGCGGCATGCTGATGGAATCGTTCGTCGCGATCATGGCCATGATCGCGGCCTCGGTGATCCATCCCGGCGTTTATTTCGCGATGAACAGCTCCGCCGGGCTGATCGGTACCACGGTCGATCAAGCGGCCCAGACGATCTCGGCCTGGGGCTTCGTCGTGACGCCGGACGTGCTCGCGCAGATGGCGCACGACGTGGGAGAAAAAACCATCATGTCGCGAACCGGCGGTGCGCCCACGCTGGCGGTCGGCATGGCGCAGATCCTGGCGCAGTTCCTGGGCGGCGCGGCGATGATGGCGATCTGGTACCACTTCGCGATCCTGTTCGAGGCGCTGTTCATCCTGACCACGGTGGACGCCGGAACGCGGGTTTGCCGGTTCATGATCCAGGACCTGATCGGCAACGCGATCCCTGCGTTCAGGGAAACGAAGTCCTGGGCCAACAACCTGATCGGCTCGGGGCTTGCGTGCGCACTGTGGGGCTATTTCCTGTACACGGGCGTGATCGATCCATTCGGCGGCATCTGGACTATGTGGCCACTGTTCGGCACGGCCAACCAGATGCTGGCGGCGATCGCGCTGATGTTGTGCACCGTGGTGCTGTTCAAGATGAAGCGCCAGCAGTTCGCCTGGGTGACCGTCGTGCCGGCCACATGGCTGGTGATCTGCACCGTGACGGCGGGCCTGGAGAAGGCGTTCAGCTCGAACCCATCGGTCGGATTCCTCGCCCATGCAGCGAAATTCGGCGACGCGCTGGGAGCCGGCAAGGTGCTGGCGCCGGCGAAGACGCTCGGTGACATGGGCCGGGTCGTGTTCAACGATTACCTGGACGCAGCGCTGGCGGTCGTGTTCGTGGCGGTGGTCGTGTCGACGCTGTTCTACGCGGTGATCAGCATCCGCAAGTCGCTGGGCACGCCGACCAGCACCGCCCGCGAGGTGGGACGGGTCGCCCTGGCAGGGAGCGCGCGATGAACCGGTTGCGGACTTTGTATGGCTGGGCACGGCAAACGGCGCGCCTGATGATCGGCGTACCCGACTACGAAAACTACGTCAGGCATCGGCAGACGTTTCATCCGAGCGAGCCGATCATGACGTACGAGGAGTTCTTCTTCGAGCGTCAGTCGGTGCGCTACACGGTCAGCAAGGACCGGATGAAGGGCTGTTGTTGAAAAGGCGGGGCGAGCCCGAGCGCTCACCCCGCAGTTTCCCGTGCTTGTCCGGTCGCGGTATAAACGTTCTTCCTGCAGGCCGGCTTAGCTCAGTTGGTAGAGCAACCGCCTTGTAAGCGGTAGGTCATCCGTTCGAGTCGGATAGTCGGCACCAAACTACGTAGCCACTTCTACGCATGATGCGTCGCTACGCTTCGAGGGCGATTGCGCTTGTTGCCGCAGGTCTTTTTCTATTCGCCGGAGCGACGCGGGCGGCGGAGGTCAAGGTGATGATCTCCGGAGGATTCTTCGCGGCCTATCGGATCCTTGCACCCGAGTTCCAGTCCGCCACCGGCCACACCGTCGCCACCGCATCCGGGCCTTCAATGGGGAACACGCCCGAGGCGATTCCCAACCGGCTCAAACGTGGAGAGCCCGCCGACGTGCTGATCATGGTCGGTTCCGCGCTCGACGACCTGGTCAAGGAGGGCAAGGTCGTCTCGGGCAGCCGCGTCGATCTGGCGCGATCGAAAATCGGCATGGCGGTGCGCGCGGGCACACCGAAGCCGGACATCGGCACCGTCGAGGCGTTCAAGCGCACCGTGCTCGCGGCGAAGTCGATCGCGTATTCGGACAGCGCCAGCGGCGTCTATCTGTCCACGGTGCTGTTCCCGAAGCTCGGCATTGCCGAGCAGATTGCGGGCAAGAGCAGGATGATTCCTGCCGAGCCGGTGGGCGCGGTGGTCGCGCGCGGCGATGCAGAGATCGGATTCCAGCAGATCAGCGAATTGCGGGCGGTTCCCGGTGTTGAAGTGGTTGGACCGCTACCGGCTGAGATCCAGAAGGTCACCGTGTTCTCGGCCGGAATATCGTCGACGTCGACGCAGCCGGAGGCGGCTCGTGCGCTGGTGAGGTTCCTCTCATCGGCCGCGGCCGCTCCGGTGATCGCCCGGACGGGCATCGAGCCGGTCAACCCGTAACGCCGGACGCGCCGGAAGGAAGGCGCCTCTGATCGGTCACCGCGTACGGTCGAGCCTCGTGCCAAAATCGCCGAGGCGGGGACGCTGGAATGCCCCGCAGTCAACAGCACAGGGAGAGCGCGCCATGTTCATCAGCGAACCAACGACAGCCGAAGCATCGGCGTTCTTGGAGAAGGACCGTGCGGCGACCGGTTACGTGATGAATCTTGAGCGCGCGTGGGCCTGGAGGCCTGACGTCGCAGAGGCGTTCGTCGCGTTGCGCAAGCGGCTGACGGACCAATCCAGCTTGGCGCCCCGGGAAATTGCGCTGTTGGTTTGCACCACGGCACGCGTCCTTGGCGATTCGTATTGTTCGTTGGCATGGGGCAGCAAGCTCGCAGAACTCGCGGGCGCCGGGCTCGCTGCCGAGGTCCTGCGCGGATCGGATGCCGACACGCTTTCGACGCGCGAGAGGGCGCTGAAGCGCTGGGCGGAGCAGGTCGTACGCGACCCGAATGAGGCAACCATGCAACAGATCGACGAGCTGCGGACTGCCGGCCTGTCCGATCGCGAGATCTTCGAGGCGACCGTGTACGTCGCCTTACGGCTGGCATTTTCAACGGTCAACGACGCGCTTGGGGCGCAGCCCGATCACCAGCTCATCGCCGCGGCGCCAGCGGAAGTGCGCGCGGCAGTGGCATACGGTCGACCGCCGTCTAATTGAATCAGTACCATCCAGCGCGCCCTCGACGAAGGCCGCCCTGCCTTCGCCGAGGGCGTCTTCATTCAGACTTCAGATTGCTTCACTGCACCCGGGCTGCCACGACATCCGGATTGCCGTTCGTCTGCACCTCGAACGCGCCGAAGAAACCGCCGTGGCTCAGCAGGAAGTCACTGCTCAGAGCATCGTAGTCGCCGATGTAGAAAGGGTTGACTACGACGTCTCCCGCATGGGCCGGATTCCAGCTAGCCTCCGATACCCGATCTTCCTGCCAATTCGAACCGCCGTTCTCGGAGACCGAGCAATAACGGTCGATCACGCTGTTCGTCGGATCCTGGCGGCGATCGTAATAGCAGACGCCCACCGTCCCATTTCGGTCGACCGCAATTCCAGGGAAGAACTGGTCGCGGCCCCGCCCGGTAAAATTTTGCGATGCCGGGCTCACCGTCTTCGGCGTCGTAAAGGTTCTGCCACCATCGGTCGATTTCGCCACCACCACGTCCGGATAGGCGTAGGTCCCAACAAAGAACGGCAGATCCTGAAAGATGTTCCGGCTGGCATCCGACCAGGCGAGGTAAACCGTTCCCCGGGATGGGCCCGCACTTCGGTCCACGGCAACCTGGGGGAACTCGTTGTTACGGAAGCCTCCCTGGAGTAGCCCGAAGTTCCCGTTTGGCCAGACGTTGTAGACCTTCACGGGCGCAGCGAACGTGCGCCCATGATCGACTGATCTGGCCAGGTGGATTTCATTGTTGGGAACCGCTCCCGGGAAGAACTCGTACCCAACGTACACGGTGCCGTCCTGAGCGACGGCCGGATTCGAGCCCTGCACGCCGTTGAAGCCGCCGGCAAAAAGGCACTCCTCGTGCACGATCACCGGCGCACCCCAGGTTCTCCCGCCGTCTGCTGACGAGATCAGCTCGATCGCATAGCGGATGTCGTTGACGCAGCGCGGCGGTGTAGGAGGATTGGGATATAGACCGGAAAAATCGAAATCCGTGTAGGTCACATACAGTCGATTCGCGTTGGTCGGATCGGCCGCCAGCCATGGTTTGTCGATAGAGTGCGTGAAATCCTTCTGCACCGCGGCCACCGGATCGCTCCAGGTTTGCCCGCCGTCGGCCGATAAATTGACCGCCACGCCGTTAAAGAAATTGCCATTGCTGTCCTGCCCGCTGGCGAAGATCGACGCGTAATAGAACTGGGTCGGGCTGGTGCAGACAACCGCCGGATCGCCGCCAATGAAATTGAACGGATTGGTGCCGGGATTCAGGTAGCTGATGGCGGTGAAGGTCCTGCCGCGATCGCTGGAATAAGATGCGCTGCTGAAGCTCCAGGCGCCGTTGAAGTTCACTCCGGCCGTACGCGCGAAGGCACCCGAATCGTTGTAGCCGACAACGACCGTGTCGCCGCACCACGCGGTCGAGGTTTCACTCTGCGTGAAGCCGGCCATCTCCGAATTGGCGAAATCCAGCCTTGGATCCGACACCTGGATGGTCCCGCCGGGACCCGGCACCGTGATCGGTCCGATCGGCGCATTGCCGGCCGACGGTGTACTCGCGGGGGAGGCCTTGGGTGGAACAGCAACCGTACCCGAATCACCCATCTTCGAGTGAGTCTCGTTCAGCACGCGGGCCAATTGCTGGACTCTCTGCATCCCCGAGGACAGCAGTGCCTGGTGCTGCGCGGGAATCTTGCTCAGCAGCGCGTTGGTCTTGTTCAGAAGGTCCTTTTTGTCAGGGGTCGTCTGCGCGCCGGCGTTTTCGGCCAACACCGTCACGAACAAGGCCGAAGCAGCCGCGAAAATGATGGGCCATGGCTTGATTGGTTTGAGCCTTTTCACGTTTGTTCTCCCTGGGTTCTCGAACTGGCGCTGTTGGGAGCGGATCGTGTCCCGCAGCGTGCTGCACGTCGACGGCTCCGAGGTTGAAGTCGACGGCTCAGGCGATCAGCTTGGATCGCAGAGGCGGACGATTCTCGCTGAGGCTCTGCAGTCCTTCAAGTTGCGTGTATCGGTGTTGAAGGCCAGTAAGTTCCGCGGGAGTACGGTACTCGGGCGCTCCTGTGCCCGTCTTCTTGTGAAGTGCAAATCGTGGCGCTCTCAATTTCGCGTCGAGCCTATTCTTGGAGCAATGGGGTCACATTTCCGCGATTTGTTCTCTCTGGGGGTTGGCTTGCGGCACTTCGCACGAGTGACCACGTCACCGCGTCAACGGCTCCACTTGCGTCTCCGAAGACCGTCCGATGTGGTCGGGGTCCGGCAGCGGCGGAAGATACATGATTTCAGAGTGATGGGGATTGCAGCGGCCGCCTTCGTTGTCGTGCTTGGCACCTGTGCCAATGCGCAGCCGCGCCCCGATTCCTGCCAGGCGCTAATTCCCAGGTCGCTCGCCCGTCCTCTGACGGCGGCCTTCCCCGGTTATAGAACGCCGCTGGAGACCGACAATGCCCCGGACGACATCGAGTACAGCAAAGCGCACGGTGGAACAGGGTGTCTGGGCGTGGCTACCGCCGATTTCACCGGGGAGGGCAAAACAGACTATGTCATCGGCCTGACCGCCATGAAGGGCAGCAGCGGACTGGCGATCATTGCGCTTCCGAAAAAGGGCGGATGGTCCTTTCAAAGGATTCGAAGCTGGACGGAGGACGCCCGATACCTGCAATACGTCGACGTAGCGCAGCCGGGCAGATATGAGCGAACGCAAACGAACAGCGCGCCGCTAGGACCGGGCGAGAAACGCTCGCTCGAGTGCCCGCACTGGGGAGCGCGGGTCGGTACGGTCGAGGCGACGGGCATTGTCTATTGCTACGAGAGCGGACAGTGGTTTCATGTCTGGGTTTCCCCCCTCCCATCCCTAAATGGCCGCCCATAGAAACAGGAACAGCGTGTTGTTGTCGCTTGCGTTGCGTCCATTGCCGTCGTAATTGCCGCTCGCGCCGTCGAACTTGTCGTAGGTCGTGTACTGCAGGCCGAGCCGGACGTTTGCAAACGGGCGGGCCCACGAGTCTTCCTTGCCCCAAGGGGTCCAGTCGATCTGCAGGACCGTTCCCGAAGTGTCCGGGCTGCCGCTCGGCCCGTACAGCGTTGCATCCGGGGTGCCCCGGGTCGAAAAACGCCCGATCGTGGCCCCGTAGGTATGCTGGTAGTAGTACGAGGCGTTGAAGCGGAACTCGTACAGACGCCCGGTCAGGTTGTCCGCCCCCGCATTGGCGAACAGGTCGCCGCGGGTCTGGTCCTCGCGAATGAAGCTGGCGTACGCGGCCACGTTATGGCGCCCGTCGCCCAGGTACTGGTACGAGGCGTCGACGCCAATATCGCGGAACCGGTTGACCGGACCGCCGTCGATCCGCCCCGGCTGGATGCTGGCGTTCAGTCCCACCAGCCCGGCGGAAAACGCCTGCGTGTTCATATCCTTGATGTAGTTCAACCGCCAGTAGATCGAGTCGTCGATGCGTCCGATGTCGTTGCCCGCGCCGAGTCCGAACTTGATCTGCATGGCGGGCGACAGGGCGCGGTAGGTTCCGACTTCGGCGTAGATCGAGTCGTCGATGAAGGCGTAGGCGGACAGTCCGGTGACGGCCGTGGAGACGCCCCCGTTGAGCAACGTAGCGAAGTCGCCAGTGCCTGAAACCAGGGCCGTCCCGATGAATGGGAAGTACCACGCGGGCAGCGTGTTGCCAGGGTCCGAGACGCCGGGATTGTTGTTCACCGACAGGCCGAGGATGACGTCCGTCTTGGCGATGACGAAATCGTGCACGAGCCTCAGGTCGACGTTGTCGATCGCTGTCGCATGTCCGACGCCGTCGTAAGTGATCTGCGCGAAGCCCCCCAGGTAGTCGGTGACCCGTCCGGCGAGGAACACGGAAATCTGGTTGATGTTGAAATTGTCGTTGTAGTTGGTGTGCGGAGTCGGGGGAGGCACGATGTCGGCCTCCGTGTGGGTGAAGCCCGCCATCACCATTGCCGCCACGGGGATCTTGAATCCCTTGTGATCGGTCTCGGTGTACCCGTTGATCTTGAATTTGATGCCGTAGGGCGTCAGCTGCGGACCGAACGCGCCGACATGGCACTTGACGCAGGCGTAGCCCGTCTGACGCGCATAACTCGGCACCGCCCACGCGGATTCGGCAAAGCCGACCATTGTGCAGAGCACTATCAGCAGGTGGGAGATGCCCCGAAACGGCAACTGTGCGCCGTGACGCGAGGCAATTTGGGCATAGCGCCCTAACGAGAGAAGTAGTTTATTCATAGCGCTCATAAGTCATACCATCATTTAAATTTGGGTTATCAAAGGGTATTTATCTTGTCGCGCTAAACTTCTCGGCGATTTTTCACTCAAATCTGTTAGGCGATTGCCCTGATGCCAATCCCATAGTCATCCCATACATTAGCGAGCGGAATGTTATGCCGCCGTAAGGGGATACGTAAATAAGAATCGTTTACGGAAAAAGTAGGATTCCTTCACCCCTTTTGCCGGTTTCGAGTAAATGAAGTCCGCATCCCGTGAGTGAGCGGAATGTTATGCCAACGTAATGGGATACGTAAATGAGAATCGTTCACCACTCGTCGCTTTTGTGCAAATGAGACGCGTTCCCAGGTTTGTAGGATGCGTTCCCAGCTTTTGCGACGTCGGGATAGGGGCATACGCGCATCTGGCCCCAGGTACAATTGGGAATGCGTCTCATTACGGCTTTGGTCGAGCCTGCTGGGCGACATGTGGGACATGCGCACGCTGCCAAGCCGCCACGGAATGTTGTGCGCCCTAACGGCAGGTCCGATCGCCTGTGGACGCGTGAAGCGATCTCGATGGAGGATCGCGAATTGATCCATCGCCATCGCCCAGTTAGGCGCTGCGCGCCCCCATTCCGCGGTGATGCTGCGCAGGGCGCGCCCTGAAGGACCGCGACGAGGTGGACAAGATGCTGCGTAAGCCCGGGCAGACGGGCACCTTCGCCCCGTGAGCTGATCAATTCCCGAACACCAGGGCATGCAACATTCGCCCGGGCAGTAAGGTCAGGCTGCCCGCGATCAGCATCCCGCCCACGTAGACCCCGATCATCGCGTTCCGATGCCTCCGGGTGTCGTGTTTGCGGGCGGGAGCGGGCAATCGGGCTAGACTTTTAACAACTCGGGCTGTTTTAGCGCCCGGTGAGAAGCCGGCAAACCTCAGGGAGGAGCATCGTGAGCGGTATCCCCACTCCCAAATTCGAGGATAAGACGGAGCGACAGATCGATCAGATGGTCGCCGCCGAGGCGCGCTACCTTACGCAGCGCCGCGCACAGGAGCCGGATGCCCCGCGCGCGGAGCGAAGGTTCCCCGCGCCGGTACCGACCGATCGCCGTACATTCCTCTTTGCTGCCGGGTCGACTGTTGGGGCGGCCGCCGCCGCGGTTGTCGGCAGCGTGGCGCAAGCGGCCGATCAAAATACACCCCCGGGCGCGCAGCATTTCCATGTCGCTGCCGATCCAACCAAAGAGCAAGGGCGTCCAGTGGCCGGCGACGGTGGCTACGGATCGCGATCGCAATTCGAAGCCGAGGTCCGCTGGCGCTTTCCGACGGCGAATGAATACTCCTCGTGGAGCATGACGCCGCTCGACAAGATGGTTGGCAACCTGACTGCTTCGGGTTTGCATTTTGAGCGACATCACGGTGGCATTCCGACGATCGACCCGTCGACGCACATGCTGTTCGTTCACGGCAAGGTCGATGCGCCACGGAAATTCTCGATGGTGGATCTAAAGCGGTTTCCGTCGGTCACCCGGAAGCATTTCATCGAATGCTCGGGCAATGGCCTGACCGAGTGGAACAAGCCGACCCTGAAGACGGTGCAGGGTACGCACGGACTGCTCAGCACCTCGGAATGGACCGGCGTCCCGTTCGCCACCATCGCCCGCGAAGTCGGCCTTCACGAAGATGGCGCCTGGGTGCTCGCGGAGGGTTCCGATGCGGCGGTGATGACGCGCAGCATTCCGCTGCAAAAGATGCTCAAGGATGCAATCCTGGCCTATGGCCAAAATGGCGAGGCGATCCGACCGGAGCAGGGTTATCCGCTGCGGCTGATTCTGCCGGGCTATGAGGGCAACATGCACATCAAGTGGCTGCGCCGGCTCGAGGTCGGCGATCAGCCGTTCATGACGCGCGAGGAGACGTCGAAGTACACCGATCTGCTCGCGAATGGGAAGGCGCGCCAGTTCACTTTCGAAATGGAGGCCAAGTCCGTCATCACTTTCCCGTCCGGCGAAATGAAGCTGCCGGGCGCGGGCTTCTACAGCATCACCGGCCTGGCATGGTCGGGGCGCGGCCGCGTGCAATCGGTGCACGTGTCGACCGACGCCGGCAAGACCTGGTATCCGGCGCATTTGGAATCGGTGCCGGAGCCGATCTGCACCATACGCTTCAGCTTCCCTTGGGCCTGGGACGGTACGCCGGCCGTGCTGCAGAGCCGGTGCACCGACGAGACCGGTTATATCCAGCCGACACTGGCACAGCTGATCGCGATCCGTGGATCGAACGGGCCGTTCGGCTCAATCTATCACCTCAATGCAATCCAGAGTTGGGGCGTCGACGCCGATGGGGGTGTGACCAATGTTCACGCGTAACGCCCGCATGGGCGCGGCGTGCCTATTCCTCGCCCTCGTACCGCTTGGCGCTTTCGCGCAAACCAAAGCGGTGCGTTACGGCTTTGGCGCGCCGGCCACTCCGGGCGAGCTCAGCAAATTCTTCTCAATTCCGCCGGACGGGCGCGGCCTGCCGCCCGGCAGCGGAACCGCGGCCAAGGGCGCCCAGGTCTATGCGCAGAGCTGCACAGCCTGCCACGGCGACCAGTTGCAAGGGAACCCCCAGAAGGGCATCGGCGGCGACCGTCTCATTGGAGGTCGGGGCACACTCGCCACCAAGACTCCTATCAAGACCGTCGAGAGCTACTGGCCTTTCGCGACAACCTTGTTCGATTACATCAAACGAGCGATGCCGTTTAGCGCGCCCGGATCTCTGAGCGACGACGACGTATACAGCGTCGTGGCCTACATTCTCTCGCAGGCGAAAATCATCCAGCCAACGGATACCATGAACGCCACCACGCTTGCCAGGGTGGCAATGCCAAATCGCGACGGGTTTGAACCGGATCCGCGACCAGAAGTTCAACTGTATCGGTAGGCAAGCGAGGAGACGCAAGGTCCGCGTGCGTCCCCTTGATGAACGCTGCCTTCAGCATGCGTTCGAATCGCGTGCATGCCAAAGGCAGCGTCTAACC
>Ga0137415_10004490_pt1 | contig 13812 bp, 14 predicted proteins | sample CZODoug3_1_1_16f_FD_183082 | JGI IMG/M metagenome (GOLD analysis project Ga0137415, IMG submission 183082) | Vadose zone soil fungal communities from Angelo Coast Range Reserve, California, USA - CZODoug3_1_1_16fungal (Hybrid Assembly) | ecosystem: Environmental > Terrestrial > Soil > Vadose... | reverse complement strand
CCAACTCCGCCGCCTCGCGATAAGAAATCTCCGGAATCGTGCGCGCATCCGGTACCAGCCGCGGATCCGCGGTCAGCACGCCGTCCACGTCCGTCCAGATGATGACCTCATCGGCTGCGAGCGCCGCGCCCAAAATCGTCGCTGAATAATCCGATCCGCCCCGTCCCAACGTCGTCAAAGTCCCGTCGCGAGTCGCCCCAATGAAACCGGTCGCGACCGGCACAGCATCCTCTTTCAGCAGCGGCCGCAGCCGTGCCTCGCAGCGTTCGCGCGTCGCGTCCATCAGCGGCTCCGCGCCTCCATGATACGAATCCGTAAGGATCAGCTCCGTGGCTTCGATCGCCAGCCCACGCACGCCAAGCTCACTCAAAGACGCGGCAAAAATAGGCGCGCAAAGCCGCTCGCCCAGGCTCGAAATCGTATCCAAAGCTCGCGGTGTCAGCTCGCGCAACAAAGCTGTGCCATCGAAAAGCCGCCGCCCTTCCGCAAGAATCTCGTCGATGCGGCCGGCAACCTCAAATCGCGCGGTTTCGCTCCGAAGCAGCGCACCCAACGCCTCCCGGTGTTGCTGACGCAGCCCATCCGTAAGCGCAGCCCCCGCCTGCGCGTCACCAGCCCCCGCGCGCTGAGCCGCCTCCACCAATCGATTCGTAACTCCGCTCATCGCGGAAACAACCGCCACAACCGCGCTCCCGCGCGCCGCCTCCGCCACAATCTGCGCCGCCCGCGCGATGCACGAAGCATCGCCCACCGACGTCCCGCCAAATTTCATCACCTGCAATTTCGTTTTCACTTTTTCGCTCATGAGGTCTGACCAATGTACCCCGATAGTCCAGCTTTGCCACGTTTACTTTCCGCAGAACAGCGTTTTGACATCGTATTTCGCGAAAACTTTGTCCGCGGTAAGTAACACCATCTCCTCCGAGCATGCTTGAGCGATCAGCATGCGGTCGAAAGGATCTCTGTGATGTTGAGGCAGAGCGCCAGCTGCAAAGGAATGAAAATGGGAAATGTCCAAGGAGCGGATAGATAATATCCGCAACGCATCGGGGATAAATCGCGAAGGCGGAGCAGGCAACGTGAGTGAGCGAAGCGCAAACTTGATAGAAATCTCCCAGGAACTCGCTGCAGACAAATAGACTTCCGATGATCCGGACGACAAAAGAGCGGTCGCTTGCCTATTCAGTCTTTCAGGAGCGCCATTACTCCAAAGAAAGACATTGGTGTCCAGCAAGTACTTCACGATTTCTTTCTTTTTGCTTTTTTACGCGGACTCTTGCCCTCAAAGGCGTCGAGAATATCGTCCGGAAGCGGCGCATCAAAATCGTCCGGAATACTCATCTGGCCGCGAAAATAACCGAGCTTGCGTGTGGTCCCTTCCGTTGCCACAGGCACCAGCCGCGCCACGGGCACTCCCCGATTGGCAATAGTGATTTCCTCCCCAGCAGCCACACGGCGAAGCAGCCGCGAGAACCGTGTCTTTGCCTCATGTACGTTCACTTTGCTCATACCACGATAATGGACTAAGTCTCTAGACTAAGTCAATGTGTAATGCGGTAAGTCGCGGCTCTGGCCTACGTGCAGCTGTTGCCGTTTCCTTTCGAATAGGTTGCTGCAGGATTCATCCGCCAAAACTCGGTATCATCGAACCATGAAAATTTACTGCCGCGGTGTGCTCTTCGATCTGGACGGAGTCCTCGTCGACTCCACCCCCGCCGTCGCGCGCGTCTGGACCATCTGGGCCAACAAGCACGGCTTCGTCCCCGAAGAAGTCGTCCGCCAGGCCCACGGCCGTCCCAGCCTCACCACCATCCGCGAACTACTCCCCCACGCAAACCACGATGCCGAAAATCGCGAAGTCGAGCGCGGCGAAATCGAAGACGTCGACGGCGTAATTCCCCTCCCCGGCGCTCTCGAACTGTTGCAAGCCCTCCCGCAAGACCGCTGGGCCATCGCCACATCCTGCACTCGCAGGTTGGCCGAGGTCCGCATCCGCGCCGCGGGCCTTCCCATGCCGAAACATTTGATTACCTCCAACGACGTGCGGCACGGCAAACCCGATCCCGAGCCCTACCTCAAAGCCGCGAAAATTCTCGGCTTCGCCCCCGCCGATTGCGTCGTCATGGAAGACGCGCCCGCCGGCATCCGCGCCGGCAAAGCCGCAGGCGCCCGCGTTTTCGCGTTGCGCACCACCGCCCCAGATGCCGAGCTAACCCAATCCGGCGCCGACTGGATCGCCAACGACCTGGCATCTCTCCGCCTCAACTCCTCCAATCATCAATCGCAACTGGCACTAATCCTCATCCATCCATAACGCCGAATGAGACCTCACCGGCTTATTCCCCTCGACTCTCGCCAACTCGAATCCGCCAGCACCACCGATGTCTCAACCTGCCGCTCGGGAATACTCCAATACGTTTTCAGCAGCCGGTTCTTCTCTTCCGAACCAACCATCTGAAATCCGTGCCGCTCGTAAAATCGAATCGCCCACACCGCATCAGCCCAGGTGCCGATCAATACCGGCCCCCTCGCCATCTCCCGCAAATGAGCCAGCAACTGCGCACCGATCCCGCGCTTCTGGCTGCCTGTGCGAACATAAGCGTGCCGAATAAGGGTCACGTCCTGCACCTGCTGAATGCCCATTACTCCCACCAGCGTCCCGCTCTCCTCGTACCCCCAAAAAACAACGCCCTCATCGATCTCATGCTGCAGTTTTTCCCGGGACATGTACGGTTCCGTCCAGCGATCCTCGGGGATAACACCCCTGTAAGCTCGCGCGCCGTCGTTGATAATCGTCCAGATCAACTCAAAATCGCGCTCGTCACACTGCCGGATCATGAGTTCTCTCTCCTACTGCAGCGCCAAAAGACCACCCGCAGCGCTCCTCACTACACCGCGCGAGCATAAAATTCCACCGGCTCCAGCAAGCCCTCTTTCATCATCGCGAGAATGTTCCTGATCATCATCGGCGCCTTTTCGCCCATCAGCAGGTGCAGCCCCAGCGCCGGAGGTCCGCCTTGCGCCATGCGAGCGATCACTCGCTCCGTAAACGCAATCGAAAATGCCCCTCGCCCGCGCTCCTGCGCAGTCTGAAAGCCAGCCGCCTGCAGGGCGTCGCGGTAATCCTTCGCCGTGCCGACAAAACTAGTCTCCTCGCTCGCAGCCCACGGCACCGGATATTGCATCGCGCCATCCTTAGCTCGCACGATATCGAACACAGTAAAGAGTCCCCCCGCCTTCAATACGCGTCGCACCTCTCGAAAGATCCCCGCTTTGTCCGCAATATTCATGCCCACATGAATCATGTACGCACGATCGAAACTCTCTCGTTCGAACGGCATCTCCAAAGCGCTCCCTTGCTGAAATTCCACGAGACCATCCAGCTTCGTGCGCGCAGTCAAACTACGAGCCACACGAACAAACTCTTCCGTCAAATCGATTCCCGTAACCGCGCAGCCGTGTTCCGCCGCAAAGTGGCGCGCAGGCCCGCCAATCCCGCTCCCTACATCGAGCAACCGCAATCCCGCACGCAATTCCATGTGCCGAGCCAGCTCTTGCGTAGCCTCGATCCCTCCAACATGAAATTCGTCGACCGCCGCCAGATCCGCAGCGGTAAGCTTTTCGGGGTCCTTCCCTTCCCGCGCCACCGCCGCCAGAATCGATTCCTCCAGCCGCCCCCGCCCATAATGCCCAGCAACCGCCGCGTCAGTGCTCATAGTCCTCATCTCCCAACGCACGACGTTCCTTGCTCATCTCAAAATGCCCCCACACTATAGCCGAACTTGTAGCGCCCACTTTCTGAAACGGGCTCCGGCCGCCGGCGCATTTTCTTCCCGTCTGCACTCTTCGAAAAATGTAAACTACTCCACCCATGACTCGCACCCAACAAATCGCTGACGCCTACCGCGCTGTCACAGTCAAAGACGCCTGGTACGGACCCTCACTCGCCGAACTCCTGGCACAGACTTCGCCGCAACTCGCCACGACACCACCCGCTCCCGGCGCGCATTCCATTGCGCAACTTCTCCAGCATTTGCTCCTTTGGAACGAAAGAGTGCGCAACACCTCCGACACTACTCCTCTCCCTGCTTGGCAAGCCGAAAAGGAATGGGCCGAGCCAACGATTCCCTGGAACGATCTCGTCGCCCGCTGGAACCAAAGCCGCGACCTCCTGGAGGAAAGGCTCCGCAATTTTCCCGTCGAAGATTTGAGCAAACAGGTTCCCGGCCGCAGCTATCCCTACGAAACTATGCTCGACGGCATCGTCCAACACACCATCTGGCACGCCGGCCAAATCGCCATGATCTCCAGCATCCTCCGCTCGCGAAACGTGTAGCGCCCTCTGGTTTCACCGGGCCTCATCTTGCCGCTGAATTCGCCTGTCTAGCCCCCGCTCTCGGAAGCGCGCTCTGGAAGTTCGAGGCTGTACCGGGGGCCATGTTCATCCTCGCGACACGCCGGGCCAGCATACGAATTGTTTGTTTGCTTATGCGTCGCTATTCTGAACTTGGCCCCGTCCACTTCAAGGAGAGATTCATGAAATCATGGCAACTCGTTCCTGCGGCTCTGTTGGGCGTCCTCTTGCTCTCAGGTAGCCCGGCTATTGCCCAGGGCAACAGTGAGGGGCATGGCCACGGCAAGGGACATGACAAGCACCACGGTGATGACCGCCGGGATGACCACGACGCGTACCGCTACGACTACAATAGAGAAGCAATCCGCGGTTGGTACTCTGAACGTGGAAGCGGTCTTCCTCCAGGCCTCGCCAAGAAGGATCGCCTGCCTCCCGGTCTCGAAAAACAGTTGGTTCGCAACGGAACCCTTCCCCCGGGCCTGCAAAAACGCTTGTATCCTGTCCCTGTCGAGTTGGAGCGCCGCTTGCCGCCGCCTCCTCCGGATTGCGCGCACCGCTTGATCAGTGGCCACATCGTTCTGCTGAACCGCAAAACAAATCTGATCGTTGACGTTTTCGCCTTCTAACCACAACTGGCTCATATCTTCGATCAAAAACTATGAGCTCGTCGATCGCTTGTTGAAATTTTCATCCCGAGCGTAACGAGAGGCCTGCTTTTCGCCACAGCCTCGCCGCTTGTTGCTTACTCCTTGTTGTCTTGTTGTGTAATCTAATTTGCGGGGATACGGGTGCCATGGGCGATGAGAGCACGAAGCGGGCGGTGGCTCCTCTTTAATGGGGGATAGAGACCCTTCTCGACGATACGGCCAGAAAGAAGAGAATAGCCGGTTCAGGCGTGGTGTCTAGGCAATTCCGTGTCTGGTGAGGATTTCCAAAATTTCCGAATCGGGAGGTGTCTTGGCAGTTCGGTAGATATAAGCGTGGAGCTTTCCGTTGATGATGTTCATGCCCATGCGTTTTCCGTGTTGATAAACTCCCGGGCGATGCTCTGACTTCAATTCATCCAAAATCGAGTTCCATTGGATGCGGTTGCCCAGCGGGAGTTCTGTTATATCGATGCGTTCGTTCTGAATTATGACCTTCATCGGAGTATGCGATTATACACGACGAACCCTCTCTATGGGCGGCGCACAGTTCTGTGGTTTACGCGTGCGATTCGCACACTTCGGTTTTCTCTGCGTCTCGAAGAAGTTCGTGCAACTGTACCCGAACCGTCCCTCCGGCCAGTTGTCCCGGCGTACTCCCACTGTTATCGTAAGCCGTGAAGCTCGCACAAAAGCGCAGCCGCGTCTGCGCTCCCGCTACACCTTCCCCACTGTCGGTTAGCGCCCCTCCACCACAAGATACCGTCCTGCTAAGTTCCTTTAGAATGAACACTTGCAAAAGTGTACCAAAACAAACCACTTTAAGTACGTGCAGAATGAACACTTATGCAAAAACCGGGGGAGGGGGCCCCCCTTCACGCACCAATGTTCAACCTCAAATCTCCGAATTCGTTGTACACTCAGCGGCTCGCGATGACTAAATTCGCTCCGGAGAGCACACAGAAAATGCCCAGACGAATCCGCCTCAGCGCACTGACTACAACTCTGTTGCTGGCTTTCACACCGTTTTTCGCCGCCACTGCGCAGGAGCGCGCGCAAGAAAAGGAAACCAAAACCACCGAAAAGGAAAAGCCCTCCGAGCCAACTCCGCCGCCTCCAAAAGAAGAATCCTCCGTCACCGAGCACTCCATCAAAATCGGTGGCCAGACCATCCCTTACAAAGCGATCGCCGGCACCATCCTCCTAAAGAACGAAAAAGACGAGCCGCAAGCCCTCATCTATTCCACTTCCTACATCCGCACCGACACCAAAGACTCCTCGCAGCGCCCCATCTCCTTCATCTACAACGGCGGCCCCGGCTCCGCTTCCGTTTGGCTGCACATGGGCGCCTTCGGACCGCGCCGCGTCGTCACCGCCAACGCTGAACACACCCCGCCGCCACCCTACAAGCTGCAGGACAATCAGTCCACGTTGCTCGATAAAACCGATATGGTCTTCATCGATCCTGTCGGCACGGGCTTCAGCCACGCCGTGGGCAAAGCGCAGGACAAGGATTTTTGGGGCATCGATCAGGACGTAAAGTCTCTCGCGCAGTTCGTCACCATGTACGTCAACCGCAACAATCGCTGGAACTCGCCCAAATACCTCATCGGCGAAAGTTACGGCACCTTCCGCTCCGCCGCTCTCGGATATTACCTGCAAGCCCATGACGGCATGGATTTCAATGGCATTGACCTGATCTCCTCCGTGCTCGACCTCGGCACGATCTCGTTCCATCCCGGTTCGGACTTGCCCTACGTCTTCTATCTGCCCAGCTATGCCGCCACAGCGTGGTATCACAAGGTCCTGAAGGATCGCCCCGAAAACCTGCCCGCCTTCATCGATGAAGCGCGCAAGTTCGCGGAAAATGAATACGCTCCAGCCCTAATGAAAGGCACGAAATTGACCGCCGCCGAAAAGGCGGATATAGCCAAAAAATTGTCGCGCTACACCGGCTTGTCCGAAGATTATCTGATCAAAGCCAAGCTCCGCGTCTCTCTCGGTCAATTCATGGAGGAATTGCAGCGCAATCGCGGCCTCACCACCGGCCGCCTGGATTCCCGCTACTCCGGCCTCACGTACGATCTTCTCAGCGAGTTCGCCGAGTCCGACCCGCAAAGCTCCGCGGTCACCGGCGCCTTTACCGCCGCTTTTAATACTTACGTTCGCGAGGAACTGAAATTTGGCCAGGACAAGACCTATCACGCCATCAGCGAAGGCGTAGGCGCGAACTGGGACTGGAAGCATCAAGCCCCGCATAGCCGCGGATTCTTCCCCGGCTCGCCGAACGTCGAAGGCGATCTGGTGCAGGCGCTACTGGACAACCCGCACCTGCAAGTCCAAGTCGAAAACGGTTACTACGACATGGCCACCCCGTTCTTTGCCACCGAATACACCATGGACCATCTCGGCCTCCCCGAGCAGCTCCAGAAAAATATTCGCCTGGACTACTACGACGCCGGCCACATGATGTATCTCCGCGATGAAGACCTGGCCAAGCTAAAATCCAACATAGCCGCGTTAATCGACTCCGGCTCGAAGCATTAAACATGCCGTAACGACACTTAATCATCTCGCAACGTATGACTTCGCCGTGCGCCTTGCCGGGCGAAAAGACCTGCATACTGGAGATGTTACAGGTCAGCCCTTCGACCCATCTCAGGCGGCGCATTCGATCGCCTTTTCACAAGGATTCTACGGCCCATGGAAACCTCTACCCAGACGCCCCCGGCTCCGCCAGCCCAGCGCGTTATCCACACCGCGCAACTCATCACGGCCATGCTCAAGTCCAACGGCCATGTCAGCGACCTCATTTTCTCTCCCGGTCGCGCGCCGCAAATCGAAGTCAGCGGCCAGCTCGTCCAGCTCAAATACAAAGGCCTGGAGTGCCTGTCTCCCGCGGACACCAAAACCATCGCCTACGACATCATGGGCGACAATGAGCACCCCCTCCGCAAGCTCGATTCCGATGGCTCCGCGGACCTTTCCTATGGGCTGCCCGGCGTGGGCCGCTTTCGCGTCAACATCTTCCGCCAGCGCGGAAGTTGCGCCATCGTCATGCGCGTTATCCCAGACAAGATTCCCGGCTTCGACGACCTTAACCTTCCCAAAACGCTCGAAGAAATTGTTCACCTCAAAAACGGCATCGTTCTGGTAACCGGCCCGACCGGCTCCGGCAAATCCTCGACCCTCGCCGCCGTGATCGACAAAATGAATTCGGAAAAAGCTTTTCACATCCTCACCATCGAAGATCCGATCGAGTTTCTGCACCGTCACAAAAAAGCCACCATTCATCAGCGCGAGCTGCACAGCGATACGCCCACTTTCGCTCTCGCTCTTCGCGCTGCTTTACGCCAAGCACCAAAGGTAATTCTCGTCGGCGAAATGCGCGACCGCGAAACCATCGAGATCGCACTCGAAGCCGCGGAAACCGGCCACCTTGTTCTCTCTACGCTGCACACGATTGACGCCGCCAAAACTGTCGAACGCATCGTCGGTGTTTTTCCTGTCGCCGACCAGCATTCCGTGCGCACCCGCTTCGGCAAGGCATTTCGCTTCGTTGTTTCGCAACGCCTGCTCGCCAGGAAAGACGGCAAAGGACGCATAGCCGCCATCGAAATCCTGAAATCCACTCTGCGCACCCGTGACTACGTTGAAAAAGGGGAGAGCGAAGGCAAGACCCTGCTGGACGCCATGCGTGACGGCGACACCGACGGCATGCAGCATTTCGACGGCGAACTAGAAAAGTTGCTCCGCGCAGGCACCATCGATTACGACACAGCAATCGCCTACGCCACTAATCCCGGCAACTTCCGCCTGGAAGTCGCGGATTATCTCGAAGCCAATTCCGGCGCCGAAGTGGAAGTCGGAAGTTAAAAGTTCGCAATGCAGCGGTCTTGTTGAAACTCGTCCCCGAACTTGTCTTGACGATGCGCAAACCAAAAACAAAAAATGCTGTCGTATCGCTGTGACTTGCCGCGCTCTGTCGTACAATTCCTGAACCGATGCCCGTATTCCAGGACGCCCACGACCTACAAACCTTTTACGTCGTCGTCATCTCCGCAGCCTTGACGCTCGTTTTCGCAGCGATCGCGCTGCTGTTTCCGCGCGCCGCGGACAAACCCTTCCGCCGCGTCGAGCGGTCCTTTTCTCGTTTTGCCGAACGCAAGGGTCTTGCCGTCATCGTCTTGTTCTTTTCCGTAATTGTCATTCGCCTTCTCGCTCTTCCGCTGCTACACGTTCCTGTTCCGGGCATTCACGACGAATTCAGTTACCTGCTGATGGGCGATACGTTCGCGCATGGCCGCCTGGCGAATCCGCCGCACCCTATGTGGGTCAGCTTCGAAACGTTCCACGTCAACTGGTTTCCCAAATACGCGTCGATGTATCCGCCGGCGCAAGGTCTCGCGCTCGCCATCGGGCAACTCCTCGGACATCCCTGGATTGGGGTGCTGCTTAGCGATGCCGCCATGTGTGCAGCAATTCTCTGGATGCTGCAAGGTTGGCTGCCCGCGAGATGGGCTTTCCTCGGCGGCGTATCCGCCGCCCTGAAATTCGGCGTCGCCAGCTACTGGATGAACAGCTACTGGGGAGGTGCCGCCGCCGCAATCGGCGGGGCGCTAGTGTTAGGCGCGCTTGTTCGAATTACAAGATACGCCAGGGTGCGCGACTCCATTCTTCTGGGACTCGGTGTCGCCATTCTCGCCAACAGCCGCCCCTACGAGGGGTTTCTCTTCTGCATTCCTGCGGCGATCGGGTTTGCCTGGTGGCTTGGGGGAAAGACGAAATCACCGCAGCCACTGGAGGTAAGACTACGCCGCGTTTTGCTTCCACTCAGCGCTATGTTGCTGCTGACCGCCGCGTTCACGGGCTACTACAATTGGCGCCTGACCGGAAATGCGCTGTTGCTGCCGCACGTCTTGAACACGCGCGTCTATCACACCACCGGGCTCTTTCTCTGGGACCACAAGGGTCCCGAAATGCACTATCGCAATGCGCAATTCGAGGATTTTTATAACGGCTGGGCGCGCGACAATTACGAAAATACGTGGGCGGACATGGTGCGCGTCACTCGAGAAAAAGTCGTCCGTTACGGGCTCACCTACTTTTGGATTGGGGCGCTTCTGGCTCTGCCCGCTATCCCATCTTTATTTCGCGATCGCAAGATGCGCCTGCTGCTGATCACTTTCCTGCTCGTGACCGCCGGAGCGCTAGTTGTGATTTGGTCCAACGCGCATTACGCGGCGCCGCTCACCTGCTTGGTCTTCGCGCTGATCGTGCAGGCCATTCGCTACTTGCGTACGTTTCGAATCAAAGCCCGGCCAGTGGGCGTCGCTCTTTCGCGCGCCATCGTGCTCCTGCTCGTGCTCGACACAGGCATAAATACCGCGCGCGGCATCTGCGACCAGCTCCTCTGGCCCTGCCAGGGCGACCCCAGCCGAACTGCAGTCATATCAAAACTCGGACACACGCCGGGCAAACACTTGGTTATCGTCCGCTACGAGCCGGACAATCACAACATTCACGATGAGTGGGTCTACAACGGCGCCGAAATCGACAACGCGAAGGTCCTGTGGGCCCGCGAACTCGATCCGGAACAAAACGCCAAGCTTTTCGCGTATTTCAAAGAGCGCAAAATCTGGCTAGTAACTCCCGACACCGACAACACCTACCTCGAACCCTACACCCCACCCGGCACTGATTAATATTCCGAACGCAAGTGAAAGGTCGCGTGCTACGCGACAAGAACGTTTGTCGAGCAAATCAAATCGACATATCCGGTCTTATCTGCAAACTGTTGAATGGAAGTATTGTCTGGAGCCGTTCGAATTCCCTCTCGTGTGAGAATGTAAATTCGATAGTTTCTAATTCGAAAGAACTCGAGAACTTTCTCAGGTTCGAATCCAAGCTCGACCAGGCCTTCTGGAGAATATTCGAAACAGACACGCAGCCCAGGAAACCTTTCGAGCGTTTGTTGCATGCCTTCACAAACGCCGAGTTCGTAACCTTGCACATCGATTTTGATAAACGACACGTTCCGCAGATTGTGAGACGTGATGAAAGCGTCGACGCTTGTCATCGCAACGGTCGAAGTCTCGATAGTGTCCGATCGGAGCGCCCTGAACTTCTTCGTCACGACCCGATGATCAGCCGAGTGCTCTTTGTTGTGCCAGAATTCCACGTGCCCATCGCCCTTGCCAATCGCGAGATTTCTGGCTTCGATTGACGCAGACAGTTTTTTTCGCCGAATTGTATCACCGAGAAGCGCATAGCTCGCACGGTCGGGTTCGAACGCATAGACTTTCGATCCTGGTGTCAGCGCATTCGCGAAAACGCACGCCGTGTATCCGATGTTAGCGCCGATATCAAGAATGTCGCCGCCCTGAAAAATTTGAGGCATCCGACGAACCAGCCCGCCGAAGGGGTCTTCGTAAAACCGTTTGTAAAGAAAATACGACGTAACGAAGGTCTTTTGTAACCATACGACTTCTAATAAATCGGCCTTACGAACTAGGTTGTACGCACCGGTAAAAATGGAGATCGATTTTTTGCTGCGCATGCGGCTGATTCTACGAATGCTCCTGATTTAAGCTGGTAACTAAGTCTTGGGACATCTTCTCCAGAACAACAACGACCCGCAGTGCCGCGACGGAACGCCATAGGGGTAAGGTTCTCTGCTCCAGTTTTGACACCAATGGGTACAAAAATACAGGTAGCAAGTTCATTGGTTTGAAACCGAAACTCAGCAAGTACGCGAACAAACAGAAAGGTTCGATTGCAACCGCCTTCATTTCGCTCAATGTGGCAAGCGTCTGCACGAGCCGCTCAGGCCCAAACAGCAAATAAGGAATCGCCTGATTGCCCTCAAATGCGCGTTTGCCCGACGCTACTTCGTTCCCATTTGCATCCCACGGGCGCGCTGAAAGATCGCACTCCTCCTGATGCAGATACCGGTAGACGAAGTGAGAGAAGGGAGAAATCCAAGGCTCGACAAGAATCAGGCGGCCTCCCGAAATCAAGACGCGTTGAGCTTCCTTCAGAAACATCATCGGCGAGGCAAGGTGGTGTAACATGTCCAAGCCGAAAATGTTGCCAATGCTGGACGTTCGAAAGGGCAATCGCTGGGCGTCCACCACGGCATCCAGCCAGGGGCTTAAAATCAGGTCTGTGCAAAGCACGCTAGGGAGCAGCTCCTTGAAGAATCCCGGGCCTCCCCCAAGTTCAATGGATATACGCCCCGGTCTGCTGTATGAGAGCAGCCTGGCGAAAAATTCCTCGTCATAGATTCGCCGTAGGACCGCCTTTTCCCGCCAAATTCGGCGGTGTTTTATGAGGACTTCGTGCGCTTGTATATCGATGGGCACCGTTTATCGAACCGATTGAACTTCAGCATCGACTCGAAACTCATAAGCGACTGCTTTAGGGGGCTGACTTTGCCCCCATGGATGCTTTTGCGGGAAACGCAACATTCGCCATCCGGAGATACAAGCCCACAAAAACCGCCAGCCATCGACCATGACGCGCATCTTTGATTTGCCCGAGCGCCGTTCTGTGTAGTGCACGGGCAGCTCCAAAATGCGCAGCTTCAGCCGGGCTGCGCCAAATAAGAAATCAAAATCCCCCCAGCGCTCACGTCCGCCAATAGGCATACGCTCATAGTCACGCCTGAAAAATGCCTTGGTACCACACAAAGTGTCACTTACCCGCTGGCGAAGCACTTTGCTCGCTAGAAAGCAAAATCCCTTATTGCCTAAGAAGTTGGCCACTTTCATGGCTTTGCCGTGCATCGGATAGATTAACCTCGTGCCGTTCACAAATTCAGCGGTCCCGTTCTGTAAAGGAATAAGAAATTTTGGCAATTCCTCGGGCGATACTGCCATGTCCGCGTCCAAAATCATCAGGACTTCGCCCTTGGCCGCACCAAACCCGGCGCGGACGGCCGCGGCTTTCCCGTGGTTTTTCTCCAGGATGATCAATCGAACGCGAGGATCGCTGCTGAGGAGCTCTTGTACCTTATTCTTGGTCCCGTCCTCAGACCCGTCGTCAACTACGATAATTTCTGTCCAGGCGCCCATGCTCGGCACCCTGCGAACGCATTCTGTAACGTTTGCTGCTTCATTGTGACAAGGAATGACAACGGAACAAGAAAGTTTGGGACGTGGGACGCTCAGGCGCGCGGCAATGTATTGGATTGACGACGTGAAGCGAATCACAGGCAGGTCTGGCAATATTGCATTGAGAAGCGGCCCGAGCAAAGGCAGTCGCTTGGGGATAGGTAAGCTTAGACCTTCTTCTACAATGCTGAAGCCTTGCAAGGTCAAAACGCTGCAGATATCGCGGTTCGTGATGAAGTTGCGCCGCGAATCCGGAATGCGCAGCCCGAATTTGCTGGCCAGTCGCAGCAGTGGAGCCCACAACGGATTGTTCGTCGTTATGATGAGCAAAGTATTTTCTTGAATCGCCGGTTTTAGGCCTTCTAACATGTCCCAAACATCGTAAACGTAATCGAGCATGTTCGTCATGACAGCATAATCTGGCTCGAACGTGGGCGGCAAGCTTGTGGAATCTATGTCAATTGTGTGGAATTCGAATTCCGGGTATTTCTGGCGTGCGCGTTGGGTCAATCCCTCGGCCAAGTTCAGTCCTATGCCCCGTCTCGGCTTTAAGGAAGCTAGTAAATCGCCGACGCCGCTCCCCACCTCCAAGACTCGTGAACCGGTCGGAATCATTCCACCTATCAGATCGCGCATCGAGGCATGATAGAATTTGTTTTTTCTTTGCCAGTGTTCCCATGAGGGAGCGACCTGCTCAAAG
>Ga0137415_10004489_pt1 | contig 13815 bp, 16 predicted proteins | sample CZODoug3_1_1_16f_FD_183082 | JGI IMG/M metagenome (GOLD analysis project Ga0137415, IMG submission 183082) | Vadose zone soil fungal communities from Angelo Coast Range Reserve, California, USA - CZODoug3_1_1_16fungal (Hybrid Assembly) | ecosystem: Environmental > Terrestrial > Soil > Vadose... | reverse complement strand
CATCGACGACCGCTTTATCAAGGACGGCCGGCTCGACACCGCCGCGATGGCGCCGCTCGCGCGCTGTGGCTACGCGGACTATTCCGTCGTGGAGAAAGTATTCTCGATCCCGCGCCCGAAAACGGACGGCAGGGTGCCGGCGACCGCGGACCGCACTGCGTCCGTCATTTGACTTTCGACGACGTTTCGCCTCACGCCGACTGGATATAGTCGCGCAACGCCGCGGATTCCTGTTCCATCTCCTGCAGCCGATGCTTGACCACGTCGCCGATCGACACGACGCCGACCACCTGGTCCTGCTCGACCACCGGCACATGCCGGAACTTGCCGACGGTCATCTGCTCCATGATGCCGCCGATCGTCTCGGACTGGCTGCAGGTCACCACCTTGCGCGTCATCACCTGCGCCAGCGGCTCGCGCAGCGCGTCCGCGCCGCGCTCCGCCAGCACGCGCACGATGTCACGTTCGGACAGGATGCCGACGAGCCGACGATCCGGGCCGAGCACCAGCAGTGCGCCGATCTTGCGTTCCGCGAGCGTCTTGACGGCGCTCGCAAGAGTTGCCGTGGGTTCGATCGAAACCACGTTGCCGCCCTTGGCGGCAAGAATGGTTTTCACGGTCATGGGTCGCCTCCCTTGACCGGCTTGGCTCCGACCGCGCGGAGCGCCGGTCGCATTAGTAACGATCGATTGCACTACGTGTTCCGCCGCATCAGCAGCCAGACATCGTTGCTTCGCCACGAAACCCACCGTCGGGCTTTCTTGTGCGCCGCAACAGCGGTTCGCACGGCTTTTAGCCCGTCGCCAGGTTCGGTGGCCGCACCGGCATCGCGGCCCTGACGTGACGACGAGAGTATCGGTCCGAATGGCCCGCGCCGCAAGATCGACGGCGTGCGCTGTCGACGCAGGTTAATGAATGGTGGATGTCGGGTCGGAGCCTTCGCCATGATCTTCGGCGTCATGATCTTCGGCCACCGACATCGGAACGGGATCGAACGCGGAGAAAGCAAGCAGTCCGGTAAGGAAGCCGCCGATATGGGCTTGCCATGCCACCCCCTGGTCCATCCCGGGCCCGTCGAAGGAAACGAATCCGAACAAGGCATTCACACCGAACCACACCAGCAGGAACACGAGTACGCGGGGCTCACGCAGGCAAGCGGCCAGCGGGACCGCCGGGACACGATAAGCGTCCTCGCTGTCGCGCGACGGCCCCAGCGGACCGCCGCGCTGGAATGCAAACCGCATCGCCGCCGCCATCGCCCCTGAGATCGATGCGGAGGCGCCGACCATCGGCACCAAGGCGCCGAAATGGGTGACGAGGTGCGCGAACGCGCCGGCGACCGCGGTCGCCGCCATGAAGACGAGGAATCGTGCCGCTCCGAACCGACGCGCCACCGGCGAGCAGAAGGCCAGCAGCCACACCCCGTTCAAGAGCAGATGCGAGAGATCGGCGTGCAGGAGCGCATAAGTGACGAACGTCCAGAGGTCAGCGCCGATGCCTCCCGGCCACGCCACGTCGGACGTGACACTCGCGTCATAGCGCGCCGGGATGAAAGCAAACAGCCACAAGAACGCTTCGCGCTGCTCCGACGTCAGCAGCAGCGCCGAAAATGCGTGAACGAGCGCGAGTACCGCCAAGAGCCCGACCACCACCGCAGGCACGTTGAGCATTCGTTCGCGACGCGGTTGATCGAGCATGGGCGGCGTCCCTTTCCGTCAGTCGGGTCGGCGCGGCCCGTGAACGCTTCGCGGCCGGCTGGACACGCATTGTGCGCGCAACCTCGGCCGGAAACGTTGGGTTACGCGGGGAATGAGGCCACGGCAAGAACGGCCGCCGCCGCAAACTGCCGACTTGGCGGTGGCCGCGCGTGGCGGACGCGCTCCGCCCGCCCCTTAACGCTAACACGTCCTCGGCGAAAGACGCCGCCGGCGCTCCCGCCTGCCCGGCACGCACCCTGCTCATCTCACACGCGTCATCGCTGAAAAGCGGCCGCGCTGTCCCGAACGGGGACAGTCACGAACGAATGCCGCGGGTGGGCGGGACAGGGACGTGCATGAAGCATTCTTCGATACGGGAGCTGTTCGATTATTGGAACGCGCGGCGGGACAGACGCCCCGCCCCCGAGCGTACCGATATCGAGCCCGGCGCCATCCGCCGCGTGCTCGCCGACACGTTCATCTTGTCGTTCGACCCGCGCGCCGGCCACCCGTTCCGCATCGCGGGCACCCGGGTCTGCGCGCTGTTCGGCCGCGAGCTCAAGGGCTACGCCTTTCTCGATCTGTGGTCGGCGGACAGCAGAAGCGACGTGCGGACCCTGGTCGCGATCGTGGCGGAGGAAACCGTCGGTGTGGTCGCGAGTGTTGCCGGGGCCGGTCTCGGCCACGCGTCGCTTGGTCTTGAATTGCTGCTGTTGCCGCTCAGCCATCATGGCCGTTCCGACGCACGCGTGCTCGGCGCACTCGGCCCGAGCGAACCGCCGGTTTGGATCGGAAGGGGCACGCTCCGCGACCTGACGGTGGGTACCCATCGCTATGTCGGCGCCACGGTCGACCATGCTCGTTCGGCCGTTCCACATCCGGGTCGTATACTGGGACGCCTGCGGCACGGCTTCGTCGTTTATGACGGCGGGCAGTCGTAAGCACGCACTGGCGCATGTCCCGGAAAATGCCTGCCCCCCGACTGGATCGGGGGTGGCTGCCGGTTTCCGATAAGGGCATGCGCAAATGCAAGACAGCGAGAGCGCATCCCGATTCAATTCCATCGGGGTGCGCTCTAAACCCACCGTTAAGCAGTGCGCGCCTAGGGTCGGTCTCGGACTGACTCGCGGCACGCCGAGGCTATGGCATCTCCCCAGAAAAAAGCCGTGATATTGCCGCTCAGCGAAGAGCGTCGGCGGTTTCAGCGCGTGGGCGTCAACCTGCTCGGCCGCTACATGCTGCCGGACCGACGCGAGTTCCCTTGCCAGGTCGCCAATATGTCACCCGGCGGGATGGCGCTGATCGCTCCGGTTGCCAGTGAGCCGGGTGAGCGGGTCATCGCCTACGTCGACCATGTCGGCCGGCTCGAAGGCGTGATCGCACGTCAGTTCGAGAACGGCTTTGCGATGACCATCGCGGCGACCACGCGCAAGCGCGACAAGCTCGCCGCGCAGCTGACCTGGCTCGCCAATCGCCATATCCTCGGTCTGCCCGAAGACCGTCGCCACGGCCGCATCACACCGCGCCACCCGGCAGGCCGCCTCATCCTGGCGAACGGCGTCAACATCGCCGTCCGCGTCATCGACGTATCGCAGTCCGGTGTCGCCATCTCCACGAAGGAGCGTCCCGACATCGGGTTGCCCGTGACCATCGGCAAGACACAAGGACGAGTGGTGCGCCATCTGGAAGATGGCATCGCGGTCGAGTTCAATCGGCTGCAGCACCCGGACTTTCTCGAAGAGAACGTCACCGGCGGGTAGTCGCGACAGAAATCCTGTTCGCGTCTGCGCGCCGGACGACCAGCTCGGGCCCGCGCCAGACGCCGCTGGGCGCGCTGAAGCGCGCTACCCCCTCCTCGCACAACGGCCGGCCGCGAACCCGTTCGCGCCCAAATCGAGCGCACCGGCAACACTTTGGTACGAGGCTGCGCCCCCATCGAAAAATGGCGTCGTGGCCGCGTCCATCCGGCTGTAGCGCCTGGACTTTCTCAAAGAGCGTCACCAGCAGGTAAACGCATCCGCTCGCTTTGACACGCCAAACTGGCACTCTGGCATCGATCATTGTTGTGTTAGGCCCCCAAGAGCGCCCCGCACGGCGTTAACAGCGGCGTCTGCGGCAGTCGCCCGAGCCGCGCCGAACGGCTGTTCCGCCGGTTAACGGCGCCCATTCCGCTCAAATTGTATCAATTAGACTTTTAGGCAAATAAGAACAGTATTCGCTGATCTGTTTACTTGCCTTGTCTTCAAAATCACTTTGGCAGATTAGCGGCGACTCAAATCGTTTGTGGGAAATGTGGCCCCAAGAACAAGAGAAGGGGTCACGAAATGAAACGGAGCCGCACGGGGATACTGAAATGGGCTGCCGCCGCGATGGTCGCGGCGCTGTCGATGCCGGCCAATGCGGCGAGCGAACGGCCGCTGTTCATTGCAATCGGCGCGTCGACCCGTGCGCCGGTCGGCTGGGTCGAGTTTTGCTCTGAATACGCTCCGGAATGCGAGACCAAGGCTGTGGAAGCGCGCGATGTCGTGCTGTCGACCAAGGCCTGGAAGGATCTGCTGCGGATCAACAAATGGGTCAACGACACCGTGAAGCCGGTGACCGATCTGGAGCATTGGGGTGTGGTCGAGCGCTGGAACTACCCCGATGACGGTTACGGCGACTGCGAGGACTATGTGCTGCTCAAGCGCCGGATGCTGATGCAAGCGGGATGGCCGCGCCAGGCGCTGCTGATCACGGTCGTCCGCGACAAGCGCGGCGACGGCCACGCCGTCCTCACGGCGAAGACCGACAAGGGCGAGTTCATTCTCGACAACCAGAACGAGGACGTCCTGGTCTGGTCCGAAACCGGCTACCGCTTCGTGAAGCGGCAGTCGCAGAACGATCCAAACCTCTGGATCGCGCTTGGCGATACCCGCCCTGCGCCTGCCACCGCCGCCGCACGCTGATCGTATCGAGTTCTGTCTGACAGAAGGAGTTACGCGAACCCGGTCACGTCCCCACCCCTCCCCGTCCCCAGACCGGGTTTGCGCGCGGCCGCCCCTCCCCCCGGGGGCGGCCGCACCTTTTTGAATAGCGGCACTGCGGCCCGGACAGCCATGAACCCAAGACGAGACTTCTGGATTTTCCTCGCGATCGGCGTTGTCTTTGTCGGACTGGGCGGCGCTGCCTGGCTACGCGAAGGCAACCATCACGCCGGCGTCCCCTTCTGGTTCTGGACGCTTGTTGCCCTGGCCTTCGCGTTCCGCAAATGGCGCCGATGGCGGCGGCGGAGCCGCACTGCCGAGATCTTCCGGTGAGTCTTGTCTGCCACAAACGCCAGCGGCCGACCCGAAGGCCGGCCGCATGGGGTAGATGAAGTGAACTGGGCGGCTATCAATAGCCGTTGTCACCGTAGTTGGAGCTGGCCGGCGACTGATTGTAGTAATTCTGCCGCGGCTGAGCGAACGACGGGGCGGACATCAGCGCGACCAACGCGAGCGCTGCGATGAGAGCTTTCATGATACATTTCCTTTGCTGTGGCCGGCGGACTACTGCCCCGACCTGCACCCGGATGTAGGGGCGCAACCAAATCGAATAATCCCGCACCGGCCAAATGGACCTTTGCGGATTCTCGAACAATCGCGCCCGGAGGGATCGCGAACAGGGCGGAAACCCACCCGTGCACGGCGGGACGCCCGCTCACCCTATCTGCTTCAATCCATTGGCATATTGCTGCCAGCGCCGCACGTAGATGTCGGCGCCGCGGGCAATCCCTTCCCTCGCCTTGTCGTCGAGCGTGCGCACCGCCCGCGCCGGCGAACCCACGATCAACGAATTGTCGGGAAATTCCTTGCCCTCGGTCACCAAGGCGCCGGCGCCGACCAGGCAATTCCGGCCGATGTTCGCACCGTTGAGCATGATCGCGCCCATGCCGATCAGGCTATTTGCGCCTATGGTGCAGCCGTGCAGCACGACGTTGTGGCCGATCACGCAATTCTCGCCGATGGTGAGAGGAAAACCAGGATCGGTGTGCAGGGTCGAATTGTCCTGGATCTGCGAGCGCGTGCCGAGCTCGATCCATTCATTGTCGCCGCGCAGCACCGCACCGAACCAGATACTGGTATCGGCCTTGAGGCGCACGCGGCCGATCACGCTGGCGTTCTCGGCAATCCAGTAACGGCCGTCGGCCGGCAGCTCAGGCGCAATGCCATCGAGTTCGAAGATTGCCATTCACGCCCCCCGCGCGCATGATCCGGCGAAGTGTGAGCGGTTCGCCGACAAGATCATGCGCCACTTCGAAATCTTGGCGCGAGACCTTGCCATGACAGTTGAGATTTGGCGAGTTGCTCCGACGAGGCGTTTTCAGCCTGCGCAAATTCCGCATGCGGTGAGCGCCATCACGACGACCGTGCCCGACATCAGGCTCCAGCTGCCCGCAACGATGGTCGCAATCATCACCATCCCGAAGCCACGATGTTCGATGCGACGGCCGCGCACGGTGTTGCGCATGATGATGAAGGGCGCCGCAAACACCAGGAGCGGCACTGCCGCGAAGGTCGACGGGCTGGGGCCATGCTGCAGCAGATTGAAGCTCGCCGGACGCCGCGTGACGAGCTGATAGCCGCTGGCAATAAGGCCGGCGACCGCAAATCCGATCGCCACCGCAAAGCAAGTCCCGATCTGTTCCGCCGACATGATGTGCCTGTTCCGATCGCTCCCCATCGATCCTTCGCAGGGCCCGGCGCCCATCGCCACCACATCCTTAACTAAAGGTTAATGGGCAACGGGGCATCAACGTCCTGCAAACCGTATCGATTCGCGGGGTTGATCGGCGACGCATGGTTGAGATGACCGAGGATCGCGGCAGGCCGTTGCGCCGCCGCCCGCCGCCGCGCGGCAGTCACGGGCGGCCGTTGATGGTGCCGCTCGGCGTGCTTGCGGCGGGCGCATTGCTGGCCTTCGTCTACATCGGCTATGTGCTGTGGCCGCGCTGGCCGGGGCCGCCGATCGGACGCGACACGCCGGCGTTGCCGATCGCGATCGCCGGTGTAACGTTCAACATTCCGCCCGCCGCCATCCGCGTGCCGGTCCAGCGCCGGCCCGGCGCGCAAGACCGTGTCGACCTTGCCTTCATGTGGCCCTCGCTCGAGCCGCCCGACCCGAATACGAAGCCGCCGCCGCCCGCCCCCGGCGCGACCCCGATACCCGCGCAAACCTTCGAGCGGATCTTCCTGACCATCGCGGGCGCCGGCGACAACCTCGGCCCGGCCGACCGCGTGATGAACATCTATCCGCGCTATGCCGAGGCCGAAGCGGCGCCGGGCCCGGGCGGCTTGGCGGTTCTCGCTTTCCGCGCGGGCACGCCCTATCAGGGCGAGGACCTGATCTACGATGCGGCTGCTCCCGGCTTCCTCGTGCGTTGCACCCGCAATGGCGCCGGCCCGACGCCGGGCACGTGCCTTTATGAACGCAGGATCGAGGCGGCGGACATCGTGGTGCGGTTTCCGCGCGACTGGCTCGACGACTGGCGCAGCGTGGCGGCCAAGATCGACCAGCTGATCGCCGGCCTGCGCCCGCCGCACGGGCCGTAGGTAGTAGTCGTAGGTTGGGTTAGTTAGATTAGATTAGCGCGGCCAGAGTCGGTGCGATTCCAGCCGTAGACGTGCCCCGCGCGTAACCCAACATTTTGCGGCGGGTGTGGGGTTACGCGCGGATCAATATCCGAGCAAGAGCCGCAGCATCCGGGCGGCGCCAACCCAAACTACCCCATCTACCCCTTGAGCAGCCCGGGCTCGTCCAGGTCGAGCGCAAGAATCGGGAGCTCGAAATAGGACGCCCGCGCGTCCTGGTCGTCGAAGAACAGCACCCCGACATATTCCTCGCCGACATAGACTTCGGCCGAGTCCTTTTTCTTGACCCGTGCCACGACCCGGATGCGCTCGTTGTCGAATTTGCGCTTGAGATAGGCGTCGAGCTGCTTGATATCGGGCGCCTTGGTCGACGCATCGCCCAACGTGATCTTCATCTCGAAATTGTAGGAGCGATCGTCATCGTCATCGTCTTCGTCGAGAACGAGCGCACCGACACGTTCCTCGCCGACGAAGACATTGGCGGAATCGCCTTCCTTCGGCACCACGCGGATGCGCGAATTGCCGAACAGACGCTTGAGATAGGCGTCGATCTTCCTGACTTCCTGGACGTCCACCGACCGCTCCCTCTGAGCATGATCCCGAAAAGTTGACAGACTTTTCGGATAAGATCATGCGACCAAACAAATATTTAGAGCGAAATAGCCGTTCAATCCGAACGGATTCCGCTCCAGCGCGGGATCACGATTCTTTTAACTCGTCATCCCGCTCTAGCTTCTTGCGGGAGCGTGATCTTTTCCGAAAACCGGCGCCCACCCCGGATCAAGTCCGGGGCAAGCTTTTTCGGGATCATGCTCTAGACGTCGCCAAGGAACAACTGGTCCATGAAGCGCGACGGCTCTGGACAGCCGGCCGTGCCGATGACCTTGGCGGGAACGCCGGCGACCGTCGTGTTGTGCGGCACCGACTTGAGCACGACCGATCCGGCGGCAATCCGGGCGCAATGGCCGATCTCGATATTGCCGAGAATCTTGGCACCTGCCCCGATCAGCACCCCACGGCGGATCTTCGGATGGCGATCGCCCGCCTCCTTGCCGGTGCCGCCGAGCGTCACGCCATGCAGGATGGAGACGTCATCGTCGATCACCGCGGTCTCTCCGACCACCAGCCCGGTGGCATGATCGATGAAAATACCGCGGCCGATACGCGCGTTGGGATTGATGTCGCACTGGAACGCGGCCGACGAGCGACTCTGGAGATAATACGCGAAATCCTTGCGATCCTTGCCCCACAGCCAATGCGCCAGACGATGCGTCTGGATGGCGTGGAACCCTTTGAAGTAGAGCACCGGCTCGAGCAGGCGGTTGGCGGCGGGATCGCGATCGACCGTCGCGACGATGTCGGCGCGGAAGGCGGTGCCGATCGCGGGCTCATCGTCGAGCGCATCGCCATAGGCCTGGCGGATCAGGTCGGCGGAGACCTCAGGGCTGTGGAGGCGTTCGGCCACGCGGTGGACCACCGCCGCCTCGAGCGTGTCGTGGTGCAGGATGGTCGAATAGATGAAGGTCGCGAGCTCGGGCTCGCGGCGCGCAACCTCTTCCGCCTCACGGCGAATCTGCGCCCAGACCGGGTCTACCTTGTCGAGCGCCCCGGCGGGTCGCGCCTGCTGCTGGGCCATGGTCCTCTCCCGCATATGAACCTGTGAGCCTGCCGGTTACAGCGTCTGCCGCAGAAGATACATCCAACGCACCGACCGCAGCCTAGCATAACCGACCCGGCAATAGGCCGTATATGGCAATTGCGTTCCCGAACCGGGAGGGACGGGAGTTAACAGACTGCACGCGCAGGCAAAAGAGCCCCTGCTCGGCGGGTCCGCGCAATTTGCCACGAATCTGTGGTCGCAGCGGCGTTACGCGTGTCGGGCCATTCAAGGCGTTTCCGCGAGAAAGCGCAGCACGCCTTCCTTGAACACCTTGTCGCCGACCGCAAGCATGTGGTCGCGGCCGGGAATATCGAGCGCGCGGCCCGCGGGCAGCAGCCCCGCAAGCTCGTGCGCCGAACCCGCAACCGTGTCCTTGGTGCCGACCGCAACCAGGATCGGCGCACGGATCGAGGCCGCCTGGTCGCGCGACAGCGTCTGCCGCGAGCCGCGGATGCAAGCGGCGAGGGCCGCGAGATCGGACCTGGTCTGTTCCGCAAAGGCACGGAAGGTGCGTCCCGTGGGATCGTGAACATCAGCCAGCGCGGGCGCCTCGAGCGCATCGGCGATGCTTTCCGGCAAGCCGACGCCCTCGATCAGGCGGATGCCGAGACCTCCAAGCACGGCCCGGCGCAGGTACGCGGGATGGCCGAGCGCAAAGAACGCGGTGATGCGCGCGCCCATGGAGTAACCCATCATATCGACCTGCTCGAGACCGAGATGGTCGAGCAGCGCGCGCACATCCTCGGCCAGGCGTGCGGTGTGATAAGCCGCCGGGTCATAAAACTTGGTCGAAGCGCCGTGGCCGCGATTGTCGAGCGCGATGACACGCCGGCCGGCCCTTGTCAGCGTGGCGACCCAGCCGGGATAGACCCAGTTCACCTGTGCGTTGGAGGCAAAGCCGTGCACGAGCACGACCGGCGCGCCCGCTCCTTCATCGAGGAACGCGATTTCGACGCCGTCGTGCTGGAAGCGCTGCATCTCATTCCGCAAAGACCGTGATGGCCTTGGGGTTTCTTTGACCGCGAGGCGAAGGTGATTGCAAGCCGCGGGCTATGAATTTCCAGCATGCGGCTTCGGCTAGCCGCGAAATGGCAAAATCATACTCTCGTACGGCCTCGCCGGGACGAGACGACGATCCGACGCGCCGCCGAGTAGACGGCGCAGCGAACCCGCGTCCACGCCCGGCACCAAACCCGGCGCGGTGGAAAAGATCACCGTGCATTCCGCGGGCAAAGCCGCCCGCGGTGCCTGCGCGCCATCGCAGCGCTCTTCGTGCGCGCGGCGGCGTGCGCGCCTGCGCCTGCGATAGGCGCAGTAGCGCTCGGTCGTCCGTTCGGTCATGCGCTTGAGGGACGACACAAGACCGAAGACCGTCAGGATCGCCCAGAGAATCCAGGTCGCCAGGTTGAACGTGCCGACCGTGAGCAGGATGGCACCGCGACCGGCGAGCTTGAGGATTGCGCGGGTCTTGCCACCCTTGGCGGCGGCGAGGCGCGCGAGGCGTGAAATGTCACGCGGCCCTTCCGCGAGCCTCAGCCCGTCGAGCGCCGCCTGTGTTCCGGCCTTGGCCTGTACGCGCCCTACGTCGCCGACCAGGCGCACGAGATCCTGGGCCTTCTCGACCTTCACCGCCTCGCGCACCGCCCGCACGGCGAGCGCAGGCTCGGTGATGGAAGCACTCCTCATGACGCGCGCAAGCGCCGTCCAGTCCACGATGTCGCGCACCGAACGGCTGATCCAGGACGCCATGCGGCTGCCGATCCGCCCGGTCTTGCGCGCCACCTTGACGAGCGTGAGGCCGACCCGTGCGGGGGCGGCGAGACCGACCGTCGCGTAGGTGCCCGCCGTGACCGCGATGCCGACGCAGGCAAGACCAAGGATCAATTCGTCCGCCTGCTGGCCGGTCGCAAGCCGTGTGCCCTCCCGCGCGGCATCACGGATGTCGCCGAGCACGAACAGATCGCCGACCGCGGTGCCAGCAAGGCCGGAGAGGTCCTCGGGCTCGCCGGTAACGAGCCCACGCGCGAAGCTTTCGAGCGAACGGGAAGTCGTTGCGACGGCCGCGCTCGCTGCCGCGACCTTGGCGGCAAGCGCCGGATCGACACGCACCTTCCGCTCGCCGGCAAGATCGAGGAAGCTGTTGGCGAGGTCGGCATCATTGGCGGCGAGCGCAGCATTGATCTCACGCTCCGCCACGGCGGAATCGAATGAGCGCGCGACCGCATGATCGGCGAGCGCAACGGGGTCATCCTGCGCGGCCAGGAGCGCGCCCGCCTCAAAGGCGCGCGGCGCTAGGGTCAGCGCGGCCACGCCCAAGGCAACCGCCAACCCGAGCGGCACCGCAATTCGCGCTCCGCGCATGGACCTCCTCCAACGTGCCCCGCCGGTAATTTCGTTGAGCACAACCGCGCCGGCAAGATGCGGCACCGGGAAAATCAGCCGATTCCTCAATGGGAGCCCCGCCCTCGGCCCTACCGTATCCGAAAAGCCTTGTCCCATCCGCGGATTAGCATGATTCACCCTAGGAATTGGTCGGTTGGCTGGCTATGGTGCCGCGCGTTTTGCTGGGCGCGGCAAGTCTTGCTGGGCGCGGCAAGTCGCCTCGCCTCTCGCTGGGCGCGGCAAGTCGCCTCCCCTGGCGCAGGTTGAGCGGCAGTCGTATTCGCGACAAGGAATCGGACCGGGAACATGACCGACAGGATCGTTCCTCATTTTCACAACACGCCCGGCGTCGCCGTGATCGACATCGGCGCGAGGGAATTCATGTGCGTGGGGGCAACGCCTCCGTTCGACCATCCCCATGTGTTCCTCGACATGGGCGACGCGACGGAAATCATCTGCCCGTATTGCTCGACCCTGTTCCGCCACGATCCCGCGCTCGATGCCCATGACGCGCGTCCGGAAGAATGCGCGCTTCGGGAGCCAGTGATCAGTAGCTAGAGCAGTTTTTTGCTCGCTGATCACCGCCTCCTGCCGTCATGGCCTCGTCGCGCACCGTCCTCATCGCCGGCGCAGGCGTCGGGGGCCTCAGCGCGGCTCTGGCGATTGCGCAGCGCGGCTTCCGCGTCGTGGTGTTCGAGCAGGCGCAAAGGCTGGACGAGGTCGGCGCTGGTATCCAGCTCTCTCCCAACGCGTCACGCATCCTGATCGGGCTCGGCCTTGGCGAGCAATTGCGGCCGCATGTCGTGGCCCCCGAGGAATTGCGGGTCATGAATGCGCAATCGGCGCGCATGCTTGCGCGCGTGCCGCTCGGCGCCTTCGCCGAGCAGCGCTATGGCGCACCGTATTGGGTGATCCATCGCGGCGACCTGCAGGCGGTGCTGATCGAGGCCGTGCGCGCCAATCCGGATATCACGCTTCGCTTGGCAACCCGGGTAGAAGACTTCGCGCTGCACAGGAACGGCGTGACGATTTCCGTGCTCTCATCGCAACGCGCTTGCGAGGAACGCGGCGTCGCGCTGATCGCGGCGGATGGTTTGTGGTCGAGCCTGCGCGCGCGCCTCGGTCACCACGGCGAGGCGCGCTTTGCCCGCCACACCGCCTGGCGCGCAGTGCTGCCGGCCGAAGCCGTGGTGGCCGATCTGCGCTCGCCCGTGGTCAATCTGTGGTTCGGCCGCAACGCCCATCTGGTCCACTATCCGATCCGGGGCGGCGGCCTGATCAATGTCGTCGGCATCATCCGTGACGACTGGCGCGAGCCCGGCTGGAGCGCGCCGGGCGACCGCGACGAAATCCTCGCCCGCTATCCCGCCGGGATGTGGCCGCCGCCGGCGCGCGCAATCCTCGGCGCAGCACCCAGCTGGCACAAATGGGCACTCTACGACCGCCCGCCGCTTGCCCAATGGGGCACGGGCGCGGTCACGTTGCTGGGCGACGCCGCCCACCCCATGCTGCCCTACCTCGCCCAGGGCGCCGCCATGGCAATCGAGGATGCGGTCGTGCTCGCACAACGACTCGCGGAGGCGCCGGACGATCCCGCGAGCGCCATGCGGCGCTACGAGCGCGCGCGGCGCTCCCGCACCGCCCGTGCCCAACGCGCGGCCCGCCACAACGGGACGGCCTATCACATGGGCGGTGCCGGGGCGTTCCTGCGCACCATCGCCCTCCTCGCCATGGGCGGCGGCCGGGTTATCAAGCGCTACGATTGGCTCTATGGCTGGAAGCCCGCTTGACGCTAAAGCGCATGCCATTTGGACCGAACCGGGATGCGCTCTAACTTCTTCGATTTGAGCATGTCCTTATCGGAAAACCGGTTCCCACTTTTCCGGGACATGCTCTAACATCCGGCATGGCGATCTTCCCGACCACCATCGCTGGCAGCCTGCCGAAGCCTGCCTGGCTTGCGGAGCCGAATAGATTGTGGGCGCCCTGGCGCCTCTCGGGCCAGGCGCTCGAGGACGCCAAGCGCGACGCCACGCTGCTGGCGCTCAAACTGCAGGAGGACGCCGGCATCGACGTCGTCACCGACGGCGAGCAGTCGCGGCAGCATTTCGTGCATGGCTTCCTCGAATGCGTCGAAGGCATCGACTTCGCGCGCAAGGTCGAGATCGGAATTCGTGCCGACCGCTACAAGGCCATGGTGCCGACGGTGACCGGCGCGCTGCGGCTCAAAGGCCGCGTGCATGCGCGAGAGGCGAAGCTCGCGCGTGCCCATACCAGGCACAAGCTCAAGCTCACCCTGCCCGGCCCCATGACCATCGTCGACACCATTGCCGATGCTCACTACGGCGACCGCGTGACGATGGCGATGGCGTTCGCCGATCTGCTCAACACCGAGGCACATGCGCTGGCGGCCGACGGCGTCGACGTGATCCAGTTCGACGAGCCGGCGTTCAATGTCTACATGTCG
>Ga0137415_10004488_pt1 | contig 13816 bp, 9 predicted proteins | sample CZODoug3_1_1_16f_FD_183082 | JGI IMG/M metagenome (GOLD analysis project Ga0137415, IMG submission 183082) | Vadose zone soil fungal communities from Angelo Coast Range Reserve, California, USA - CZODoug3_1_1_16fungal (Hybrid Assembly) | ecosystem: Environmental > Terrestrial > Soil > Vadose... | reverse complement strand
TCCGGCGTGGTCTGCCGCGGCACCTGGGAAGGCCGCGAGGTCATCGGCATCAAGCTCAACTGGCACAAGCGCTACATCACGCTCGGGCCGATCGCGACCGTGTTGGGGCTCGCCTTCAAGCTGCACGACCCCGATCACCTGATCGGCGATCGCGACGACATCGGCATCACGGTGGCGCTGGTGCCGACGAACCTGCCCGGCGTCGAGATCGGCCGCCGGCACCTGCCGGCTTTCCACGTGTTCCAGAACGGTCCGACCTGGGGCCGGGACGTGTTCATCCCGGTCGACAACGTGATCGGTGGCGTCGAGCAGGTCGGCAAAGGCTGGAAGATGCTGATGAGCGCGCTCGCTGCGGGGCGCGGCATTTCCTTGCCTTCGCTGTCCGCCGCCGGCGCCGCCTTCACCGCGCATACGTCTGGCGCCTATGCCCGCATCCGCGAGCAATTCCATGTGCCGATCGGACGATTCGAGGCGATCCAAGAGCGCCTCGGACGCATGGCGGCCACGGCCTATCTCATCGATGCCGCGCGCCGGCTCACCTGCGCCGCCATCGATCACGGCCACAAGCCCGCGGTGATCACCGCCATCATGAAGGCGCAGGCGACCGAGCGGCTGCGCGTCGTCACCAATGACGCCATGGACATCCACGGTGGCAAGGCCGTGCAGGAAGGTCCGCTCAATTACCTCGGCAGCGGCTATCGCGCGATTCCGATCGGCATCACGGTCGAGGGTGCGAACATCGTCACGCGCAGCCTCATCCAGTTCGGGCAAGGCGCGATCCGCTGCCATCCCTACCTGCTCAAGGAGATGACCGCGCTCGAGGATCCCGACCGCGCGCGTGGGCTCGAGCAATTCGACCAGGCGTTCTGGGGCCATGTCGGCCACAGCTTTGCCAATGCGTTCCGTGCGCTGGGCCGCGCCTGGACCGGTGGCGCATTTGCGCCGGCGCCGGAGGCGGGTGACGTGAGCCGCTTCTACAAGTCGCTTGGACGCTATGCTTCGGCCTTCGCGCTGGCCGTCGACATGGCACTGCTGACCTTGGGCGGCGCCCTCAAGCGCCAGGAGATGGTGTCGGCACGGTTCGGCGACATTCTTTCCGAGCTTTATCTCTTGTCGGCCGTGCTCAAGCGCTGGCAGGACGAGGGCCGCCAGTACGCCGATCTGCCATTGGTCGAATGGTGCATGGAAGCGGGGTTCGCAACCATCGAGACGCGCCTCGACGAGATTCTGGCGAATTTTCCGGTGCGTCCGGTCGCGTGGATGCTGCGTTTCTTCCTGCTGCCGTTCGGCGTACGCCGCCGCGGTCCGTCCGATCGCTTGACGCAAGCCTGCGCCGAATTGCTGCTGGAGCCGTCCTTGACCCGCGACCGTCTGACCGTTGATATCTTCCAAGGCCAAGGCGACGACGGGCTTGCCCGGCTCGAGCGCGCCTTCGAGCACACCATCGCGACACAGGTATTGCACGCGCGCCTGCACAAGGCGCATGTTCGCGACATCGACGAGGCGCGCAAGCAGGGACTGATCAGCGACGCCGAGGCGTCGCAGCTTCACGCCGCTGCGGAGGCGGTCGCGGCGGCGGTCGCCGTCGATGATTTCCCCGCCGAGGAATTGTCACCACGCCGGGCTCTGGGAGACGTGCTATCGCAAGCTATCAACCGACCGGCAGCCGCGGAATAGCGGACGCTCCGGTCTATATCGTCGACGGCAGCCGTACGCCGTTCATTCGTGCGCGCGGTCGGCCGGGGCCGTTCACGCCGGTGGATCTCGCGGTTGCCTGCGGCCGGCCGCTGCTGCTGCGCCAGCCGTTCGCAGCCGATGCGTTCGACCAGGTCATCCTCGGTTGCGTCAACGTCATCGCCGACGAGATGAACCCGGCGCGGGTCGCCGCGCTGCGCCTCGGCATGGGCGACGAGATGACCGCATTCACGGTCCAGATCAATTGCGGCTCCGGCATGCAGTCGATCGACACCGCCTATCGCTACATCCGCGAGGGCCATTCCGATCTCATCCTCGCGGGCGGCACCGACGCGCTCAGCCATTCGCCGCTCATCTTCCGCCGGAGCGCGGTCGACTGGTATGCGCGGCTCGCCGGCGCGCGCGACTTCTGGTCCCGCCTCAAGGCGATGGCGGGTTTTCGGCCGTCGTTCCTCAAGCCGGTGATCGGCCTCGAACGCGGGCTCACCGACCCGGTGGTCGAGCTCAATATGGGCCAGACCGCCGAAGTGCTCGCGCACGTGTTCCACATATCGCGGCGCGACGCCGACCAATACGCCGCCGAGAGCCAGCACCGGCTGGCGCACGCGCAGAAGGAAGGTTCCTTCAAGGGCGAGCTCGAGGCTTCGCTCGCCCGCGACGGCAAGGTCTACGACTACGACGATGGCGTGCGGCCGGACAGCTCGGTCGAAACGCTCGCCGCGCTCAAGCCCGCTTTCGAGCGGCCCTGGGGCAAGGTCACCGCGGGCAACAGCTCGCAAATCACCGACGGCGCATCATGGGTGATCCTGGCGTCGGAGAAAGCGTTGCACGCGCACAAGCTCACCCCGCGCGCGGTGATCGTCGACAGCGAATGGTCGGCACTCGATCCTTCCATCATGGGGCTTGGTCCCGTGCTGTGTGCGACCGCACTCATGCGCCGGCACTCGCTCGCGCTCGGCGACATCGGGCTGTGGGAACTGAACGAGGCATTTGCCGCGCAAGTGCTCGCCTGTCTCGCCGCCTGGCAGGACGAAACCTTCTGCCGCAAGGTGCTCGGGCTCGATGGTGTTTTGGGCCGCATCGATCGCGACAAGCTCAATGTCGACGGCGGCGCCATCGGGCTCGGCCATCCGGTGGGGGCGAGCGGCAACCGCATCGTTCTCCATCTCGTCAATGCGATGAAGCGGCTCGGCGTCAAGCAGGGCATCGCCACCGAATGCATCGGCGGCGGGCAGGGCGGCGCCATGCTGATCGAGGCGGTGTAGGCAGATGGGAAAGGTCTGGGACGTTCTCGCGCCGCGCAACCTCGAGCTCGGTCCGCTTGCCGGGGGGGCATCGGGGCAAGGCAACTGGAAGCATTGGAAGCTCGCCCGCGATGATGCCGGCATCGCCTGGCTCGTGCTCGACAAGGCTGGCGCGGGCGCCAACACGCTGTCCACCGATGTGCTGAGCGAGTTCGACGACGTGCTCGCCGCGATCACCCGCGATCCGCCCAAGGGGATGGTGCTGCGCTCGGGAAAGCCGGGCGGCTTCATCGCCGGCGCGGATATCGGCGAATTCGGCACCATGGGCGACGCCGCAGCTGTCGAAGCCCGCCTCACGCAGGGCAACGAAATCATCGATCGGCTCGATCGCTTGAGCGTGCCCACGGTTGCGGTCATCCATGGCTATTGCCTGGGCGGCGGCCTCGAGGTCGCGCTTGCCTGCGACTACCGGGTCGCAGTCGACAATGCCTCGCTCGGCTTTCCCGAGGTGCTGCTCGGCCTGCATCCTGGTCTCGGCGGCACCGTGCGGCTGCCGCGCCTGATCAATCCGCTCGAAGCGATGACGATGATGCTGACCGGCCGCAACGTGCGCGCCTCCCGCGCGAAGGGGCTCGGGCTCGTCGACGCGGTCGTGCCGGAACGCCATGTCCGGGCCGCCGCCAACGCTGCAGTCACCGGCGGGTTGAAGACCAAGCGCGGCGGCAAGCTCATCGACGTCGTCAACAGCACCTACGGCCGCAAGCTCGCCGCCAACCGCATGCGCGCGGAGACCGCGAAGAAGGCGCCGATCGCGCACTATCCGGCGCCGCACGCGCTCATCGATCTCTGGGAGGTCCACGGCGGCAGCGCACCGGAGATGGAGAAGGCGGAGATCGCGTCGTTCGCGCGGCTCCTCACCACCGACACCTCGCGCAACCTGGTGCGCGTGTTCTTCCTGCGCGAGAAGCTCAAGGGCCTGGCGGACGGCAAGTTCGCGGGCCGGCACGTGCATGTGATCGGCGCCGGCGCCATGGGCGGCGACATCGCCGCCTGGTGCGCATGGCATGGCTTCACCGTCACGCTCGCCGACATGAAAGCCGAACCGCTCGCCGGCGCGGTCAAACGCGCGGCCGACCTCTACGGAAAGATCGGCCACAAAGGCATCGACATCCGCGACGCCCTCGATCGGCTCACGCCCGATCTCGCAGGCGAGGGCGTGCGCTCTGCCGATCTCGTCATCGAAGCGGTGCCGGAAACGCTCGAGCTCAAGCGCAAGGTCTATGCCGGGATCGAACCGAAGATGAAGCCGGGCGCGATCCTCGCCACCAACACGTCGAGCATACCTTTGGAGCAATTGCGCGAAGGCTTGCAGCGCCCCGATCACCTGGTCGGTCTCCATTTCTTCAATCCGGTGTCGCGCATGCAATTGGTCGAGGTGGTGAGCCACGACCAGGTCGCCGCCGACGTGCTGGCGAAGGCGCGCGCATTCCTCGGTCGCATCGATCGCCTGCCCGCGCCGGTCAAGAGCGCGCCGGGTTTTCTGGTGAATCGCGCGCTCACGCCGTACATGCTCGAAGCCAGCGTGATGCTGGGCGAAGGCAAGACGCGCGAGACCATCGACGCCGCGGCGGTGGCGTTCGGCATGCCGATGGGGCCCATCGAGCTCGCCGACACGGTCGGGCTCGACATCTGCCTGCACGTCGCCGAAACGCTCAAGGCGAGCCTCGATCGCCCCATGCCGGACCTCTCGCACGTGCTGAAGGAGAAGGTCGATAAGGGCGAGCTCGGCCGCAAGACCGGCCAGGGCTTCTACGCGTGGAAGGACGGCGAGGCGGTGAAGGAGCGCGAGGCGGCCGCGCCCACGCCGGAAATGACCGACCGCCTGATCCTGCCCATGCTCGACGTCTGCATGGCATGCCTGCGCGAGGGCGTGGTGGCGGACGAGGACACCGTCGACGGATCGATGATTTTCGCCACCGGCTTCGCGCCGTTCCGCGGCGGGCCGATGCACTACGCCCGCGCGCGCGGCGTGCCGGACGTGCGGCAGACGCTGTGGCAGTTCTCCCAGCGCTACGGCGAGCGCTTCCGGCCCGATGCCGGCTGGAACGATCTGAAGTAGCGCATGCTCCGGACTAGAGAGAACCGCGGTCCCGCCCGGTTCGACGACCCTGATATCCTGGCCGATGCGATCATCGCGCGCGTCGGCAAGTCGATCGTGCTGGCCCTGCCGCTCGGCCTGGGCAAAGCGAACCACGTCGCCAACGCCCTCTACGCGCGTGCGGCCGCCGATCCGTCGATCCGCCTGCGCATCTTCACCGCGCTCACGCTCGAGAAGCCGCGCGCCAAGGCGGGCCTCGAAGCGCGCTTTCTGGCGCCGTTCGCGGAGCGCGTGTTCGGCGGCTACCCCGATCTCGCTTACGCCATTGCCCTGCACGCCGGCACGCTTCCGCCCAACATCGAGGTCGACGAATTCTTCTTCCAGGCCGGCACAAGGCTCAAGGTCGCCGCCTCGCAGCAGTCCTACATTTCCGCCAACTACACCCATGCGCTGCGCTGCGTGCTCGATCGCGGCGTCAACGTGGTCGCCCAGCTCGTCGCCGAGCGCGTCCAAGACGGCGAACCCCGCGCGAGTCTGAGCTGCAATCCCGATATCACGCTCGACCTGCTCAGGCTGCGCGGGCGCGGGCAATGCGATTTCCTGTTCGTCGGGCAGGCCAATTCCGAATTGCCGTTCATGCCGCGCGATGCCGACATCGCGGCGGGCGAATTCGATTTCATGCTGGCGGGGCCTCGTACCGAGTTTCCCTTGTTCGCGCCGCCGCGCGAGCCCATCGATCTTGCCGAATATGCCGCGGGCCTGCATGTCGCGCGCACGGTGGTCGACGGCGGCACCTTGCAGCTCGGCATCGGTTCGCTCGGCGACGCGGTCACGCAGGCGCTCATTCTGCGCCACCGGAACAACGCGGATTTCTGCGACGCGCTGGCACGGCTCGATCCTGCCGGCCGGGCGCCCGCGCAGCTGCGGGAGAGCGCGCCGTTCGAAGCCGGGCTGCACGGCCTGAGCGAGATGTTCGTCGAGGGCTTTCTCGATCTCGTGCGTGAAGGTGTGCTCACGCGCGAGGTCGACGGCGCGCTGTTGCAGGCGGCATTCTTTCTAGGCTCGCGCGCGTTCTATCGCACCCTGCGGGACATGCCGGAGGCCGAGCGCGCCAAGCTCTCGATGACCGCAGTCTCCTTCGTCAACGAGCTCTACGGCGACGAGGACGCCAAACGGTTGGCGCGCGCGAAGGCGCGCTTCATCAACAATGCCATGATGGCGACCCTCCTCGGTGCGGCGGTCTCGGACGGACTCGAGAACGGAGAGGTCGTGAGCGGCGTCGGCGGCCAGTACAATTTCGTGGCGCAGGCCTTCGCGCTCGAAGACGCCCGTTCCATCATCATGCTGCGGTCGACGCGCGAAGCGAAGCGGCGCGTGAGCTCGAACATCCGCTGGAACTACGGCCACACCACCATTCCGCGCCATCTGCGCGACATCGTGGTGACGGAATACGGCGTTGCCGACCTGCGCGGAAAGAGCGATCGCGACGTGATCGCTGCCATGCTGGCGGTGACCGACTCGCGCTTCCAGGACGAGCTGTTGCGCCGTGCCAGGGACGCCGGCAAGATCGAGAAGAGCTACGAGCTGCCGCGCGAATGCCGCGACAACACGCCCGATCGCATTGCGCAGGCGCTTGCGCCCGCCAGCGAACGGGGGTTGCTGCCGCTGTTTCCTTTCGGTTCGGACTTCACGCAAACGGAACAGCGCCTGTTGCCGGCGTTGCGGCTTTTGCAAAACGCCTCGCCGCTGCGACTCCTGGGCCTCGCGGCCCGCGGCTTTTTCGCCGGCGAGCCCCGGGCCGGCGTGAAGGAGTGCCTCGCGCGCATGGGCCTCGAGCGGCCCGCGACCGCGAGCGAGCAACTCTACGCCGCACTGCTGCGCGGCGCGTTTGGCGCAACATGATCCCGCTTGCGCGTGAAAGACGACGCTTTAAGCTGATCCCCCAGTCTTATGCAGCCCAAGGAATCTTCGATGACCGTCTCCATGTACAAGATATCGGTGCCTATCTTCGTGCAGTATCTCACCAGCCTGTCGGCGGTGCTGGACAAGGCGGCGGCCTTTGCCGAGGCGAAGAAGGTCGAGCCGTCGGTGCTGCTCGACACGCGTCTCGCACCCGACATGTTTCCGCTGGTGCGCCAGGTGCGGGCGGCGACCGATCACGCCGTCAACGCCGGCGGCCGCCTTGCCGGCGCCGATCTGCCGAGCTTCTCCAATACCGAAGCCACGATTCCGGAGTTGCAGGATCGCATCGCCAAGTGCATCGATTTCCTCAAGGGCCTGAAGCCCGATGCCATCGACGGCACCGAGGACAAGGAGATCAAGATCGTTTTCCCGAGCGGCGCCACCCGAGAGTTCACGGGCCAATCGCTGCTCCTCAACAATTCGCTGCCGAATTTCTATTTCCACTGCAGCACGGCCTACGACATCCTGCGCCATTGCGGGGTCGAGCTCGGCAAGCGCGACTTCATGGGCACGCCGGTCAAGGTCTAGGCAGCGAGGGCGTCAAACCAAACAAAAATACGCCGGCAAACCACCGCCGCCGGTGTTCTGGGTCGAAGGCCATGCAAGCTCCGCTGCGGCTCAGGGCATCCGCGCGATGAAGCCGATCACGATGATCCAGATGATGTTCGACACGACGGTCTCCCTCGGTTAGCTCTTCCGGCTGGCCGCCTCACCTCCGGACAGCGGTAGGTGCGACACCCTGCGAGCCAAAAGGGCCTTGTCAGCGCGGGTGCAAGCGCTCATGATTGCAATATATCGTTGTAGACTGCGGGGTCGAGGCTGTTGCGGGCGTGCGGTAAACATGAGGCAAAGAGGAGGCCACCATGAGCATATTCGGCAGCATCGTATCGGCCATTTTCGGAAAGTCGCACGCGCCGGGCACCACGGCCGCCACGGGATCGACGACCTCGTCGACCGCTTCCACGGGATCCGCCGCATTGCCTGGTGCGACCCCGGGAAAGCCGATGACCCGCGACGAGGTCACGGCGATGATCCAGAAGGCCGCCGGCACCCAGAGCGAAGACCTCAACTGGAAGCAGTCGATCGTCGATCTCATGAAGTTGCTCAAGCTCGACAGCAGCTTCAACGCCCGCAAGGAACTCGCGCAGGAGCTCGGCTACAAGGGCGCACTCAACGGCTCGGCCGAAATGAACATCTGGCTGCATGACCAGGTCATGACCAAGCTTGCCGAAGGCGGTGGCAAGCTGCCGGACAACATCAAGAAAGCCTGAACGCGCACGACGTCAATCCCGCGTCGCTTGCATGCGTAGGGTGCTCGCGCAAGGTACACGCGCGCAACGTGACAGATGCGTGACAAATAAATGATTGCGCGTGCAAAGACAGCGGCAGGCTGGCGACTGACAGCCGGCGATCGATGGAACGCACGGGAGACTAAGTCATGGCGCATGATTGGGCTCAAGACGTCAAGAAGTACGCAACCAGTCCCGATGAGGCCGCGATCAAAGGCATCATCAAGCATTGTGGGATCGCACTCCAAAGCAAGGACGCATCGCTGGTAGCCTGCCAGGACAAGGCGGAGCGCGATCGCGTGCGCGACAGCTTCCTGAAGAAAAAGCTGGCATTGTCGGCAGGCGACGCCGATCTCGACAAGGCGGTCATGGAAGTGTGCCAGAAAATGAAGGCGGACCACGACAAGCCGCGCGTGACGTTCTACTATTTGCTCGCCGAGAAATACGGCAAGCTCGCCGCGTTCCATTGACCTGAGGCGCTGCTGGAAGGTGGCCGTCCAGCCGTCGTTCCGCGCCTTACTGGATCGGCAGCGCGATGGTCTGGCCGACCGCGAGAGGCGGAATCGAGACGGGGCCGGTCGACAGCTCGACCGCCATCGTCACGCCTCCGCCCATGCCGTCGCGCTCGCCGGTGATGAGCACGGGGCGGCCGGGAATGTAGGCCACGAGGATCTCGGTCGGCGTCCGCGTCAGCAGGATGCTCTGGGTGAATCCTCCGGCCGTGACGGACGCGATATCGCCGTCCTCGTCGAGGTTGTCCCACAACGTGAGCCGGCCCAGCGTGCGCTCACCGCGCTCGACCATGGCTATCAGGCTCTCCGCCTCGCTCTTCGGCATATGGAGCGCCCGCATGAGCTCGTCGCGGCGATGCCCTGGCGAGAGAGCGACCGGCAACAGCTTACCGCGGTTGCGCCGATAACCGTCGGCAATCTTGGCGGCCTCCGAGGCCGATATCCCATCGGCCTTGGTCGCCGCCTCGGATCCGCCGAAGGCGATCGCGCAAAAGCCCAGGAACACCGCCGCCACGAAACCGGTGGTTGCCCCGTCTGTCGATCCTCCGCGCGTTTGCGGAGCGGCGGCCGTCCGCTCCAATTCGACTGGCTTCTCGTTCATGGTTCTACCTCGGCGCAACAGAAAGAACTCTAAGCTTTTGTAACCAGCAGGTTTTGTCGCGGACTGAAGACGATTGTTAAGAATTGAGCTCAATCACGTGCTTCGGTTGCTACTGGGCGCATATCCCGGAAAAGTGGAAAGCGGTTTTCCGATAAGGACATGCGCAAAATCAACTCTGCAACGGTGCCGGTTGCGGCGGTCGCGACGTGCCCAATTCGACGTGCTAGAGGGTGATCCAGTTCAATTGAACGAGAACAGGAGCGCGACGGGAATGGCACGCATTCGGCACATTGCCCTTGTGGTCAAGGATCTGGAGAAGACCGCGGATTTCTATCAAAAGGCGCTCGGGCTCAGCCGATCCGAGATTTCCGAAGGGCCGACGGCGCGCCGCATCTACATGAGCGACGGCGAGGTCAATCTGGCGCTGCTGCAATACAAGAGCGAGGTCGGGTCGGGCCTGAAGGACCCGCAGGACTTCGTCGGCGTCCATCACTTCGGCTTCCAGGTCGACGACCTCAGCGAGGGGCAGGCGGCGATCGAAGCGGCCGGCGGAAAGTTCTTCTTCGACCTGGGCGAGGAGGGCGACGAGGGCTTCGAGCGCAAGTTCAAGGATCCGGACGGGATCATCTTCGACATCAACGACACCGGCTGGGCGATGACGTCGAGCAAGAAGTAGTACGGGTGCGGAACCTACAACTTGCCCAGCTGCCAGAACGCCAGCACCATGACGGCGTAGAGCACGGCGACGAGCGCCGCACCGGCGACGTTGATGCGCGTGCGGTTCGCCGACGTCGGCTGCAGCCACCATAGGAAGCGGTTGCTGACCAACGGCACGAGATAGCTGAGGATGAGCACGCTCGCGACGTTGCCGCAGAACAGCGCCACCGCGAACGGAAGCCCGGCGCGTCCGGTCAGCAGCGGCGTCTGCACGAAGAACCCGAACAGGAAGACCACCGGATAGAGCATCAGCAGGACGAGCATGTTCTGCTTCCACGCCGCCGGCGGCTCCTGGCCCGCGGCCGGAACCGGGAACCATTGGTCGAAGCCGGTGCGGGCGATGCGGGCGTGGAATTCCTCGGTGAAAGGCTCGGCGTCCCGCAACAGCTTGTGGCGCTCCGGCGAGTCGAGCCAGGCCTGGAGATTGGCTTCGGTGTCGAAACGCACGATGGCGAGCCAATCCTCCTGCACGCCCGGCACCGGCGGCTCGAAACGATAGCCCTGGAAGCCCGGCGCCTTCGACTGGGCGGCGGCGATGCGCTGCTCCCACGCCCGATAGGCGTTCTCCTGTCCAGGCTTGAGGCGGGTCGAGATCACCGCCGAGACCGGCGAGGGCAACACGCCCGCGCCGCCCTCCTGGACGATATGGATGTCGTCGCGGCCGACCAGCATGGGCGCCGCGCCTTGCACACGCTTGAGCCGCGCGGCTGAATTGAGCCACGCGACCGCGGTCTCCGTGCTGGCGAAACGCTGCAGGATCACCCAGTCGACCTGCGCCGGCGGGCTCGGCGGCATCACCGTCTGCTTGAGAAAGCCCGGAAAGACCGCGACGACCGCGCTCGTCTCGTCCTGCCAGCGCGCGAAGGCGTCCGCGCTTTCCGGCCGCACCCGGGTCTGGGTGACGACGGTGACGCTCGTCGTGTTGTTGCCCGGCATGCGCTGCTCGCCGCTCAAGGCGCCCGTCCGAGCTTCATGAAGATGCGATCGGGTGTGAACGGCAGATGCGGGAACCGCACGCCGGTGGCATCGGCCAGCGCATTGGCGATGGCGGGCGCGACGGGATTGATCGCGCATTCGCCCTGCGACTTGGCGCCGAGCGGCCCGAGCGTGTCGTAGGTGTCCGCGAAATAGATGTCGGTGCGCGGCACATCAGCGAAGGCGGGGATGCGGTAATTGCGCAGCGCCGGATTCAGCATGCGGCCGTCGTCGTCGTAGGCCATGTTCTCGGTCAGCGCCCAACCGAAACCCATGGCGATCGCGCCGTCGATCTGGCCGCGGCACTGCATCGGGTTGATCAGCCGCCCGATGTCGGCGGCGTGCACGCTGTGCAAGATGCGGGTCTCGCCGGTCATGCGGTGCACCGCGAGCCGGATGCCCTGCGCGTTGAACGCCACGCTGCGCGGCGTGAGATAGAACATGCGCTTGGCCTCGAAGCGGTGGCCGGCCTTGATGCCGAAGGCGTGCAGGTCGGACAGCTTGATCCAGGTATTGCCGCAGACCACGCTGCCGTCCTCGAGCCGGCAGGCGGCCGGGTCCGTGCCGCTATGGCGGGCGGCGAAGTCGAGGATGTTGTCGCGCAGCGCCGCCGCCGTCAGCGCCACGGCCTGGCCGGCGACCACGGTGCCGGTGCTCGCGAAGGTGCCGGTGTCGTAGGGAGTGAGATCGGTGTCGGCATTGATGATCGCAATGCTGTCGGCGCGCGCGTCGAGCAGGGAGGCCGCGATCTGCCGGTGGGAGGTCACCGATCCATTGCCCATCTCGGTCGAGCCGACCGCGAGGTGATAGGTGCCGTCGGGCTTGAGCACCATCACCGAACCGGAGCGATGCCCGGTCGGCGGGCCGCAATCGAGCATCGCGAGCGCGATGCCGGTGCCTTGCGCCCATTCGTCGCCGTCCGGCTTGGCGGTGCCGCCGCCTGTCGCCAAGGCGTTCTCCACGAGGTCGAGGCACTGGTCGAGGCCGTAGCTGCCGAAGGAGATGTCGGAGGGATCCTTCCACACCGACTCCATCCAGTCGCCCGGCCGCACCATGTTCTTGCGGCGGATCGCGAAGGGATCCATGCCGAGGAGCCGCGCCAGCTCGTCGATCGCGCATTCGATGGCGTAGGTCGACTGCGACGCGCCGTAGCCGCGGAAGCCGCCGCCCGGGATCATGTTGGTATAGACCGCGTATCCGGTCGCCTTCTTGTTGACGCAGCGATAGACGGTGAGCGGAGCTCCGAGCGCGGCCGCGAGCGTCTCGCTGGCATGGCCGCCGTAGCCGCCGGTGTTGGAGACCACTTGGACCTCGATCGCGGTCAGCGTGCCATCGCGCTTGGCGCCGAGCTTCACCTTGGTGGTCATCTGGTGGCGCGTGGTGGCGCCGATGAACTGCTCCTCGCGCGTGAACTCCCATTTCACCGGGCGACCGGTCTTGAGCGTGGCGAGCAGGCAGAGATCTTCCGAAATCATCTCCTGCTTGCCGCCGAAGCCGCCGCCGACCCGTTCGGTGAAGACATGGAGGTCGCGCATGCGCAATCCGAAGATATGGCAAAGCTTCTGCTGGGCGATGAAGGGCCCCTGCGTGCTGGTGCGCACATGCAGCCGACCGTCCTCGCTGCGCCAGGCGATGGAGCCGTGCGTTTCAAGATGGACGTGCTGCACGCGCGAGGTGGAATAGGTCATCTCGTGCACGGCGTCGGCGGCGGCAAAGCCGTCCTTCACGCTGCCGACCTCGCCATGGATGTCGACGTAGATGTTGCCTTTCTCCGCGCCGCCTTTGTCGTGCAGGACCGGCGCGTCCGGTGCCATGGCGGCGACGGGATCGAACACCGCGGGCAGAATGTCGTATTTGACGTCAAGGAGCCGACAACCGAGCTCCGCCAAGGCCTCGGTTTCGGCGACGACGGCGGCGACCCGCTGCCCGACGAAGCGCACCATGTTGTCGAGCACGTAGGTGTCGTCCGGATCGACCAGGTGATCCTCGTGGATCGCGGTGCTGTAGAGCCGGCGCGGGACGTCCTCCCAGGTGAAGACCTCGACCACGCCGGGCACCGCCAACGCCTTGGCGCGGTCGATCGAGACGATGCGGGCGTGGGCATGGGGCGAGCGCAGCACCTTGATGTGCAAGAGCCCGTCGACCACCGTGTCCATGGTGTAGCGCGCCTTGCCGGTGACGATCGCCTCGGCGAATGGGTTCGGCAGGCTCGCGCCGCAGGCGCGGCCGGCGACGTCGGCCTCGACGGCGCCAATGCCGGCGAGCGCGTCGTCGATCGAGCGATAGCCCGTGCACCGGCATAGATTGCCTTTGAGGGCATGCGGCAAGTCCGCGCGTTGTTTTTGGTCGAGCGCGGCGGCCGTCATGATCATGCCGGCGGCGCAGAAGCCGCACTGGAATGCGTGCGCGTCGAGGAAGGCTTGCTGTATCGGATGCAGCGCGCGGGGCGCCGAGCCGTCGATGGGAGCCGTCGCCTTGTTGGCAGTAGCCTTGGCCAGCCCTTCGATCGTGGTCACCACCCGCCCGGCCGCCCGAAACGCCGGCATCAGGCAGGAATGCACCGGCGTGCCGTCGAGCCAGACCGTGCAGGCGCCGCAATCGCCGGCGTCGCAGCCCTTCTTGACCCCGAACACGCCGCGCTCGCGCAGGAACGTGCGCAGGCACTGCCCAGGATGCGGCTCGGCCGAGAACAGCTGATCGTTGACGTTGTAGACCATGCTGCC
>Ga0137415_10004487_pt1 | contig 13820 bp, 15 predicted proteins | sample CZODoug3_1_1_16f_FD_183082 | JGI IMG/M metagenome (GOLD analysis project Ga0137415, IMG submission 183082) | Vadose zone soil fungal communities from Angelo Coast Range Reserve, California, USA - CZODoug3_1_1_16fungal (Hybrid Assembly) | ecosystem: Environmental > Terrestrial > Soil > Vadose... | reverse complement strand
GTACGTCGTCGATCCGCACAACGTAACTGGGAAAATCACCCCTCTCGCCGCCGCCGCCACTCGCTAAGTGGGCGATCTTAGCGTCCCGGCAGGATGTGCGCTCGAACGGTTGGCTCCCGTTTCAGTGGACGTGTAATCGGCTAACCGGACATGTGAAACCACATGTCCGGTTAGCGCGTCCCTCGTTCATGCCCAAAGAAACGGAACCGTCTCAGCCTGTTTCAGCCCCTAGGAATGGCATTTTCCATTTACGAGATAATTCTAGGCACTAGTCACTTCTTCGCTGGCTGCGCCGGAGCCTGCTGCTGCTCGCTGCTGGGCGGCACGATGCTCTTCATCCGCATATACGTGGCCAGGTTCCCATAGTGCTCCAGGTCATGCATGTTGTTGACCGTCAGCGCGCTCAGCCGCGGCGCGTCATTCCCAAACAGCTTGATCGTTTGCACTGCGGTGGCATCGGTCATCCCGCCGTACGCCTTATCACAGTAAGCGAACGCGGTATTCAGCGCAGCAATCAGATCCGCTTTGGATGTTTTCGTGTGCTCGATGTCCGGTGCCGGATTTTTCTCCCCCAGTGCGATCGAGCAGAACATGTACTGCGCATCGGCCACGTGTCCCACGATCTGTCCGTAGCTGCGCACCGTGTCGACGGGTTTAAAACTGTAATTTTCCTCCGGCATCTTCTCCGCCGACTTCAGCAGCATGTCCTTCACCCGGGCATAGGCAAATTTGTTCCAGGTGCTCAGCGGATCCTGGCTCACCATCGGTTTCTCTTGCGTCGCCTTTTCCTGGGCCAACACCACCCCCGCCGGCACCGCAAGGCACAACACCACCAATCGTAATAACGTTTTCATGGACACCTCCTCTACCAGCATCTACGCACAACCGGCCCAGAAGTTTCGCCCAATTCGGCATATTTTCTCGTCAAGGCACGGCTTCAGGCGGGTGCCAAGGAAGAGCAATCCGGAATCTTTCAGACCCCCTCAATCGAACGAGGAAGCTCTCGGGTGCCGCACCCTACGGTTTTCAGGGTGCGGGTTCTTGTTCTACGAATCGCGCAAGTCTACTCGGAATCACCTGAAGGCGCGTGACCCATCCTTCCACGCAGCGCCTATTTTTGTGAGTTTTTTGCCTCCCGGTCGTTTCCGCCGGCGTCCCGGATGACTTTTCGGGATCGCAGCGTGGGATCTTGCTCTTGGCTCTCTTCTAATTTCCACGCCTTGGGTCTACGAGAGCAGATGAGGTCCGACGATGCCCATAAATTCCCGGGAAGTGATGATTTTGGTTTTCTTCCAGAACTTTGGGAAGTGGCGCTGATTGCCGGTGATCAAGTAGTCCGCGCGGGCGGCGTCGGCGCATTCCAGGAAAATGTTATCGGCGGGGTCGGTCGTGACTTGGAGGGAGCCGGAGGGCGCGACGAAATGAGCCCGGTTTTCGAGGAGCTGAAGAAGCCGCTGCCGGAGCCCTTTGCGAATATGGAGTTCCGCTCGCGATAGCACGGTACGGTATTCCGCCAAGACCGGCCGCGACAGGTAGAGGCGGGCAGGCTTCGTGAGAGCCAGGAGGAATACTGAGCGTTGCAAACCGAGGGGCTTGAGCGCAGCCGATACAACTATATTGGTATCGAGGACCAAACGAAGGGGAAGCATCCGGTTCTTACTCTTACCGCGGCATTGCCGGTGAGGCTTTAGGTCTTAGCGCTTCCTTTTCGGACCAGCCTTTTTTTGCGCGCGCGCCGCCTTGATGATGCGGTCAATCTGGCGCGAAGAAAGGGACGCGGTACCCTTGCGCGTGGATTCCTCGCCGAGCGCTCGCAGAACTTCGGGCTCGGGAGCGGCAAGCCGGACATAGTCCCGGATGCTCAGCAAGATCGCCCGAGGAGTGCCGCGCTTCTCGATCACCAGCGAGCGGCTTTCCTTGTCGACGCGGTTCAGCAGCTTGCCAAAGTTCGACCTGGCTCGCAGGGCGGGAATCACGATACTGTCCTTTGCAGCGGTCCTAGCGCTCGGCATAAACTCTCCAGTTCACCTCTCTGAAGTGTACAGTTACACAGTTCGCTCGTCAATGGCGAGAGAAGGGCGGAGCTTGCCGGAGGCGAGGGCGTCGAGGGCGCGGAGGCGGGCGGCGAGTTCGGTGGCGGTCAGGCGGCGTTCTCGGTAAAGGCGGCGGAGAAAATCGTCGGCGGCTTTTTCTCCTTTCTGCGCGTTGCATTCCATGCAGCTCGAGACCAGGTTGCGGTACGAATTGCGGCCCAAGCGAACCTGCGGCACGACGTGGTCGAGGCACTGCACTGCCGGGGTGGTCTGGCGCATGCAATAGAAGCAATGGCCGCGCTCGCGGGCGTGGATGGCCTTACGCAGCGGCAGACTGCGCAGAAAATCGGCTTCTTCGATTTTGACTTGGACATTCGATCCGATATTCCGTGGGACATCCAATCCGGACAGGGGGCTCGCCAGATGTTGTTTGAGGTCGGCAGGGCTTTCGATGCGATTGCGCCGCGCGCCGAGAATCTCATCGGGCAGGCGCACCTTGACTACATGGCCGGCATTGCTGCGCTGGACCACGCGCAAAGCGCCGCACGCGGCGAGCCGGCGCACTGCGTTACGCACCGGCATTGTTGTTAGCCCGATATTGCGCGCCAGCCGTATCACGGAAAAGCGGAGGCGGAGTTTGCCTTCCAGGCGGCTGTGGCGCAGGAGGTGCGAATAGACGGTGCGGTCGATGACCGATAGGCGCAGGCGCGGGGCAAGCTGGTCTTCCAGTTGTTTCCAGACAAGTTCGGCGTTCGGTTTTTTGTTTTTCATGGTTAGATCCAGAGTTGGGATTCGAGGAGTTGAAAGTCGAAAGTTGAGAGTTGAAAGAAAAAGAAAGAATTTAACGCAGAGGCCACGGAGAACACGGAGGTCACAGAGAAAAAAGTTGACAGTCTACAGTTGACAGTTCACAGCCAGAAGAAGAGACAAAGACTTAGCACCAGCGCGAGCTCGGAGGAGAATGCGGCACCAAAAGAAAAAGGGCGAAGCCGCGGTCTGCCCGCAGATTCACCCGAGAGTCATTATAGCAGAACTAAAACGCTTTGCAAGTGCTATTTTCAAGAAATTCTATGTACCTGGGCCACGGAACGTAGAACGCGCATCGTCTTGCTCCGCCGCGCACACCAGCCTAAACTGGACTGATGATTCCCGCGAGTTTCCAAATTCGCGACTTGACCATCCGCCCTGCCGCGGTCCTGGCTCCCATGGCCGGCGTCACGGACACGCTGTTTCGCCGCGTGATTCGCGGACTCGGCGGCTGCGGCCTGCTCATGACCGAGTTCACCAGCTCGGAAGGCATCACCCGCAGCGCCAAGAAAACTCTGCGCTATCTCTATTTTCAGGAAGACGAGCATCCCATCACCGCGCAGCTTTTCGGCGCCAGCCCCGAAGTCATGGCCGAAGCCGCGCGCATGGTCGAGGACCTCGGCTATGACGCAGTGGACATCAATCTCGGCTGTCCCGCCAAGAAAGTCGTCAAGTGCGGCGGCTCCGGCCTCCTTCGCGACATGCCGCTGCTCGAGCAAATCTTCCGCGCCGTGCGCGCCGCGGTAAAAATTCCGCTCACCATCAAGTTGCGCGCCGGCTGGGACGAAAATTCCATCGTCGCTGTCGATGTCGCCAGGCTCGCCGAATCCGTCGGCGTGGAAGCCATCGCCGTCCATCCGCGCACGCGCATGCAGGGCTACGCCGGCCAGGCCGACTGGAACCTCATCGCCGCGGTGAAGCAAGCCGTGCGCATTCCGGTCATCGGCAATGGCGACATCAATACCCCGGAAGACGCCGAGCGCATGGTGCAGCAGACCGGCTGTGACGCGGTTATGATCGGTCGCGCCGCCGCCACCAATCCCTGGATCTTTCCCCAGATGCAGCAATATGCCGCCAGCGGCCGCTACGATATCCCCAGCGACGCCGACCGCCACCGTTTACTCTCCGGCTACTATTGCGAAATTAATGCTGCCAACCTCCCCGATGCTGTGGGAAAAATGAAGCAGTTCGCTTGCTGGTTTTCTCATGGCGTTGGCAACGGCGGCGAGCTTCGTCGGAACGTGCACGCGGCGCGAACACCCGGTGAAGTGCTGGAAAGCGTGGAGCGCTTTTTCGAGCACCGCGCCAGCGTGGTGGGGGAGGACCCAGCCCATGGTCCCAGCAGACCTGTCCGTGTCGAAGCAGCGCTCGGAACGTAGGATTTCCGTGCGCCTGCCGCTCGAGGTGCGCGGCCGCGATTCCCGCGGCGTCACCTTCGAGGAAGAAACGTCCAGCGAAAATCTTTGCCGCAACGGAGCCGCCTTCGTCACCCGCTTCGACGTGGCCATCGGTTCCGACCTCGAGATCCGCATCCCCTTCTCGCGCTATGCCTCGCGCCGAACCGAGAATGACTTTGCCACCAGCGGCCGCGTCGTGCACGTCGCCGAACAGCAACCCGGCGAGCGCCTCATCGGCGTCCAATTCACCGGCCCACGCTTCCAGCGCGTCTTCCGCTCCGAATCCGCCGCCTGAAGCCTCTGGGTTCACCTTGCCTGCCCTCAGCAAGCGAAGGGAGCAGGAACCTTCCGACCGCCTTCCAGCCTCTTGAAGCTATGGCCGCCTTCAACCTGTCGTTTCGCGCGCATTGGATCTACAACTTGACGTCTTTGGGATGAATAACCGTCAAATCGGGTATCTGCTTGAAATCATCTTTTTCGTCAAAAGTCAGAATGTCGCTGATGCCGTTGTTTTTCATAATCACGCTGTGAATGATGTCTCCAACGCCCGAATGATACTTCAGCACGCCCTGTCGGACATGGTAGAAGAACTCCGCGAAGTCATAATCCTTCTCGGGACTCACCTCAAGAAAGGAGATTTTTAGATTCTTGAGCCGCCCCTCGCTGACGAGCTGGCTCTCGATTTCGGCAACTTCTCCTCGGTCCATCCTTTTACGCGACACCAATATGTTCACCATCTCCGTTACCGCCCACATTGAAGCGCAGAGCTGCGCATCCTTGAGTTGGGAAAACACAGCAAGGGCGTTTTCAACGAACTTCTTCTTTGTTTCTTCGGATTTGTCCGTCGCAAAATGCGCAATGAGGATGTTGCTGTCCAGATAGATGCGCTTCATCGCTTTTTCGCGCGGAAGCGTGCCACTTCTCTCTTCTTTACCGTCTTTAGCGCCCGAAACGAGACGGTTTCGCCTGATTTTGTCTTAAACTTTACCGACGCCGGCTTTTTAACCGTCTTGACGGCAACAAATCTCACATTTTGCTTCGCCATGGAAGGATTTTATCACTGATTTCTGAATATAAGAATGTCGCTTCAGGCTGGCCCTGACCGCAGCCGGGTGCCGCATGCTTGTGCCTTTCAATTTGCGAGTTCTGACTTGCTTCTATCGGAGGGTGGATGATCTTTTCCCTCTAAAATCACTTTATGCCCGACGCACGCGTGGCAACGTCGGGTTACTATTTGACAGATCACGCCCCTACAGTTCTGGAGGACTCGTGAAGATACCACTGCTCGCTGTCTTGGGCCTCTTCCTCGTGTTCACCCTCTGCTTCGCGGCTGGCTGTGCCGCGGGACCGAACCTTTTCAGGAATTCTCCCGGCACGAATGGTTCCGTAGCCGGCTTTTGGCTTGGGCTGTGGCACGGGTTCATCTTGCCGTTTGCGTTCGTCGTTTCGCTTTTCAACGACAAGGTCACCATCTACGAGGTGCACAACGCCGGAGCCTGGTACAACTTTGGCTTTCTCCTCGGTGCCGCGATGATATGGGGAGGAGGCGGAGCCTCCGCGCGACGCCGCTAACCCCACGTCTGTAAGCTTTCCCCTGGGCGGGTATTCATTGTTGGCAACTACGACCGTACGCCACCACTTCACGGGTGGAAGTCGAAGATCAACGTTGCAGCGGTGTCGGTTTTCGCTGGTTCGTACTTCCATTCCTTCAGGGCCACGAGTGTTGCATCGACGAAGACAGGATGACCGCCGACAATGTTTGTGCTTTTGACTTTGCCATCCGGACCGATAATGACTTCGACCTTTACGGTGCCGACCAATCTCATTTGCTTTGCAATTTCCGGGTATCGCGGCGTTGGTTTGGAAATCGCTTTTCGCGCTTCTTGCCCGGATATGCTCGCCCCAGCCGCGCATAAGAGAACCGCGGCGCAAATGCCCTGTTTAAGTCTCATATCGGTGCCCCTGGGAAACCGATCTCGAGTCTTTGAAAGTCTTTCAAAACGACATTTGCACAGCGCAGGGGGACGGCAAATGGTACTAACGTTCTATCAACGTTTTTTGGTGTCCGATTAGTGAATAACCGGATCGGTGGCCAAATGAGTCGCAAGACAGTAATGAAGCACTTTTGGGGAGCACTCCATGAAAGCGATTGTACACACGCAATACGGACCACCGGATGTGCTGCACTTCGCGGAGGTAGCAAAACCTAGCCCCACGGACAATGAAGTCTTGATAAAGCTTTACGCGGCATCGGTAAATCCACTGGACCGGTACTCCATGAGAGGTGCGCCGTTGATTCGCCTGATCCCGGGGCTGCGCAAACCAAAGGATCCACGAATAGGCGTGGATGTGGCCGGCCGGGTGGAAGCGGTTGGCAGGAACGTCACGCAGTTCAAACCAGGCGACCAGGTGTTCGGGGTGTGCCGTGGGGCCTTTGCCGAGTATGCGTGTAGCATCGAAGAAAAATTAGCCCTGAAGCCAGCCAATCTATCGTTCGAGGACGCAGCGGCCGTACCCGTAGCGGCCATCACTGCCCTTCAGGGTCTTCGCGATAAGGGGCGGATCCAACCCGGCCAAAAGGTTCTGGTTGATGGCGCGTCTGGCGGCGTTGGGACGTTTGCGGTGCAGATTGCCAAATCGTTCGGGGCGGAAGTCACTGCCGTGTGCAGCACCAGGAATGTGGACACGGCGCGATCGATTGGCGCCGACCATGTTATTGATTACACGAAGGAAGATTTCACGCAAAGCGGGCAGCGTTACGACCTGATCCTAGGTGCGAATGTCTATCATTCGATTTTCGATTACAGGCGTGCGCTGCGTCAGGACGGAATTTATGTCATCGTCGGGGGTGGTTTGGCTCGAATTTTCCAAGCGATCTTACTGGCACCATTACTGTCACGGATCGGGAGCAAGAAGACGCGTTTCTTTATAGCGAATATAAACCAGAAGGATTTGGTTTTTCTGAAAGAACTCCTTGAAGCCGGGAAAGTTGTACCCGTCATCGACAGACGTTACCCGTTAAGCGACGCGGCTGAAGCGATCCGTTATCTGGAAGAAGGACATGCGCAAGGGAAAGTCGTATTAAGGGTGGAAACCCCGGACTTTTAGTCCGGGGTGAGCGGTGCCTTCAGGCCCGGAACACGAACCTGATCGCCCGAAGGTGGGCACGAACCCGCCGCTTACTCGCGGTCTTCTTCTTCGTCGCGGTCGCCGATGGCGCGCATCGCGTGAGTCGAGACGTAACCTGCTACGGAGCGGCCTACGGCGTTGCCGCGAATACATGCGGTGCGGAAATGGATTCCGGCGAATACGCGCGCGTCGGCAATTTGTGACGTGGCGTCGGAAAAGTCGGCGAAGTGGCGTGTCCCTGGCCCAGTCTCGGAAGTCACGTCGAAGGCAGTGTTCTCTCCGAATTCCGCGGCCAGAATGAAGGCAGCAGCACCGCTGACCGTGGAATGGCCCGAAGGATATTCCGGATGAGCCGGAGTCCCAGTGGTGGCATCCAGCACCGGTGTCCACGTCGCGTCGACATCCGTAGCCGGGTTGTTGTCGATGTCCGCGTTGCGGATGGCGGTGATCGGCCTCCAGAACACGTAGCGGTACTTGGCGTCCCAGCATGCGATTCCCGCGTCGGCCATGGAGACGTTGAGTAACGCGAATAAGTGCGCGTTCTCCGTGAGCGTCAGGTTACGCTCGGCAGAGAGTTCCGACGCGATGCGATTCCAATAGAGCGGAGTATTACCGGCCCAGAAAAAGGCGGTGTTCCGGTCGTCCGTTACAGTCGATTTGGAGTTGCCCCTCAGCTTCGTTTCGTTAACATCGGCAGCATACTCAACACTCGTCAGGTCGAGAGGCGGCGCTGGCCTGAATTGGGACGGCCGCAGGAGCGCCCAGGGCGTCATGGAAGCAAATTGAGGCCCCGCGCCAGGTGCATTGCCAGTCGGAGTCGGACGCCATACGCCGCCGACCGCGGCGCCAAGGAACGGCGGCGGAGGCGGAGTAAAGCCGTCCGTGCTCCGCCAGGCCCAAATGGCATCGGCTACCGTCTGTCCCCAAGCGATGCCCGCGTTGATGGAGTTGGCCTTTTCGATGGAAGCCAGCGCGGCGAGTGAAGCGTCGCGCTTTGCGGTCAGCGTGGTGGTCTGAGCTGGACCAAACAGGTCCACCAGAATCACATAGGCGGCCTGAATAGCGGCGGCACGTTGTGAGGCATGGTGCGGCGCATTGGGCTTCATATGCAGCGGTTGAAAGCGCGGATCGATTCCGTTGACCGCATCGAACACCGATGCCGACACCAAGGCCACCACGCGGGTCGATACTAGAGGATTCGTTCCTGCCGCAATAGTCGTGTCGTTCATAATCTTGATCCAATCGAGGACGGGATCATCCTTCACTGCTGCAGTTGCGGCAAATGGTGTCGCTAGCACAGCAAGCGATGAAAGGAATAGGCAGGCCAACAGAGAAAACAAACGAATCCGGGATTTTTGAAAGCCGATCATTTTACGTGCCTCCTGAAGGCGGCAGCGCTTTGTCGTGGCTGGCGAGAGAGTGCGCGGGGACCTGGCAAATCGCTCGTCAACGGGCAGCGCTACTGTGAGTGCGACAAACTCGTGATTTGTCAAAGGCGAGTTTGGTAAGGTTGTACGCCCGGCGTCCGGTGCAGTCAAGTTAAATTCTCATTGAGACATCCACATTCGGGCCGGGCGTCCCACACGGCCGCCGTTGCGTGTGGGCTCTTTCCGGATGCAGCACTCTTTGCCTCGCGAAGGGTGGGTTGCTTTTCTCGTTTCAGGTACTCGCGGAGGAGGGAGCAGAAGGGCCGGACCATGAATGCTAGTTTGGTTTTGCTTTGCTCTCCACCAATTGCTCGTAGGCGGCGCGGCGCGTTAGGCCGCGCTCTTTGGCGGCGAGCTTTAGGGCTTCTTTGCGGTCGAGCTTGGCTTGGCGGATTAGCTCATCGACGCGATCCGACAAGCTTTGCGTGGAATCGGCCTGCCCGCTGCCCGCGGACGGTTCTGGAGGACCCACGATGAGGGTGATTTCGCCGCGCGCGGGCCGCTCCGCCAGCGACTCGGCCAGTTGCGAGAGTTTCCCGCGCAGGAACTCTTCATGGAGCTTGGTGACTTCGCGGGCAATGCAAGCGGGGCGATCACCGAGAATCTCCTGTGCATCGGCGATGCTCTCCGCCACGCGGTGCGGCGCTTCGTAGAAGATCATGGTGCGCTCTTCGATGCGGAGGTGCTCCAACATGCGGCGGCGTTCGCCGCTGCGCTGAGGAAGAAAGCCGACAAAGAGGAATTCTTCGTTGGGCAACCCGGCTGCCGCCAGAGCCGCCAGCATTGCCGAAGGGCCGGGCACCGGGACCACCGGAATTTTGTGGCGCACGCAAAGGGTCACCAGACGGTAGCCGGGATCAGAGACCAGCGGCATGCCCGCGTCGCTGACGAGAGCAATTTTTGCGCCTTGCTCGAGTTGAATCAGCAATTCCGGCGAGCGCGTCATCTCGTTGTGCGCGTGATAGCTGACCAGCGCTTTCGAGATGTTGTAGTGGCTCAGCAGCTTTTGCGTGTGCCGCGTATCTTCGCAAGCGATGAGGTCGACTTCTTTCAGGATGCGCAGCGCGCGCAGCGTAATGTCTTCGAGGTTGCCGATGGGCGTGCCCACGATGTACAGACAACCGCCGCCCGGCGCGGATCCATTCGACGGTGAAAGGGGCGTTTGCGCTGCAATAGAGTGCGTGGGGCGCTTCTTGGACATGCATAGGAGTCTAACACGCGTGCGGAAGCGATTGCGGGACGCGTGGTATACTTTTCGATTCCGCATCAGAAAAAAGGAGAGTGTCTGTGCCGCTGTACGAGTACAAATGCGTGAAATGTGGCCGCAAGACGGAAAAAATCGAAAACGTGGACGGGCCGCATTTGAAGAAGTGCCCGCACTGCGGCGGCAAAGTGGAAGCGCTGTTTTCGGCGCCTGCAATTCAGTTTAAGGGCTCAGGCTGGTATGTAACTGATTACGGCGGAAAGTCCAGTGGCGATGCAGGGAAGGACGAGAAGCCCGCGACAGAATCGAAAGACTCGAAAGAGTCGGCGAAGGATTCCGGCGGGAAAGAATCGGCAGCGAAAGATTCAGGATCGAAAGATTCAGGATCCAAAGATTCCGGGAGCAAAGAGAAAAAGGGCGAGAAATCGGCGAAGAAAAAATAATTTAGAGTCGACGGTCGCGTTTAAAGTTTCAGCGTTTTTAGGTAGGCGCGGAAATCGGCGCCTAGCTCGGGATTTAACAGCGCAAGCTCCACGGTGGCCTTCAGGAAGCCGAGCTTGTCGCCGGCGTCGTAGGAAATGCCTTCGTAGATATAGGCCCAGAGGCCTTGCTCCTGCGCCAAAGTGCGGAGGCCGTCAGTGAGCTGAATTTCGTTTCCGGCGCCGGGTTTGGTGCGCTCCAGGCAATCGAAAATTGCGGGCGGCAGGATGTAGCGGCCAGTAATCGCGAGATTGGACGGCGCGTTTTCCGGCTTGGGCTTTTCCACCAGATCGCGAATGCGCAGCAACCGCGCGCCGAAGGGAGGCTGCGGCGCGGGCTCTCCGGCGACGATGCCGTAAAGTTGCGTGCGGTCGCGCGGGACTTCCTCTACCGCGATGGCACCAACGCCCGTCGCTTCGTACACGTCGATGAGCTGCTTCGTGGCGGGATTTTCGCCGGGGATGAGCACGTCGCCAAGCAGCACGGCGAACGGCTCATCGCCCACCAAGTCGCGCGCGACCAGCACGGCGTGACCGAGGCCGAGCGGCTCTTTCTGTCGCGTGTAGCTGACCTGCACCATGTCCGAGATATCGCGGACCATCTTGGCTTGCTGTTTCTTGCCGTGCTTCTCGAGGAAATCTTCGAGAAATGGCGAAGCGTCGAAGTGATCCTCGATCGCGCTCTTGCCGCGGCCGGTGACAATGATGATGTGCTCGATGCCGGAAGCCACGCATTCTTCAGCGACATACTGAATCTGCGGCTTATCGACAACGGTCAGCATTTCTTTGGGCTGCGCTTTGGTGGCCGGCAAAAAACGCGTGCCCAAGCCGGCGGCCGGCAGAACGGCTTTGCGGACTTTGCGTAACGGAGCGGAGTTCGGAGACGACTGCGAGTCGTTTGTAGTCATTCGTTTTCGCGCGAAATCGATGAAAAGAAGATGGGCAGCATTTGCCTTCGCACAGTAGTCGCGTGGCAATGGATTTGTCAATCCGCGGGTACGAGAAAATGCCACCAACGTTGTATCGGCGAGGAGAAATACACCGCCTGGATTTGCAACCTCTGGAACGCGTGGCGCAGAATGAAAGCATGAGCGTGCGCATACTGGGCATCGAGTCTTCGTGCGACGAAACCGCCGCGGCGGTGGTTGCCGATGGACGCGAAATTCTGTCCAGCGTGGTCGCGTCGCAGATCGACGTGCATCGCAAGTACGGCGGCGTGGTGCCGGAGCTGGCTTCGCGCGAACATCTGCGCCAAATCGTGCCGGTGGTGCGCGAAGCTCTGGAGCAGGCAAAGATGCGGCTGGCGGATGTCGATGCCATTGGCGTGACGCAGGGGCCCGGGCTTGTTGGCGCTTTGCTGGTGGGGATTACTTACGGGAAAACGCTTGCCGCTGCGCTGCAAAAGCCGTTGGTGCCGGTCAACCATTTGGAAGGTCACGTACACGCGGTTTTTTTGGAAGCGCACAAGAGCGGCCGCGAACCGGAATTGCCCGCGGTATGCCTCATCGTTTCCGGCGGGCACACTGTTTTGTACGAAGTGAAGCCGGACAAGGCGCACGGCACGTTTGAATATCGCAAAATCGGGCAAACGCGCGATGATGCGGCCGGGGAGGCATACGACAAGGTCGCCAAGCTGCTTGGACTGGGCTACCCGGGAGGACCGATTCTGGATCGCCTGGCCACTGCGACGAATGGCGTTCCGGCTCCGGTGAAGTTCGGCTCGATCAAAACGCGCGGTAATCCCTACGATTTCAGCTTTAGCGGTCTGAAGACCGCCGTCCTCTATCACGTGCGCGAGCATCCTGAATACACGCCGGAAATTCGCAGTAGGGAAGAAGCGCTGGTGCGCGGCGAACGCAAATACGAGCAGTTGTTGCCGCTGTGCAGCGCGCAAACGCTGGCGCTGGTCCGCGAATTTCAGAACGCGGTCGTGCGCGATCTGGTTGATCGCACACTGGCCGCGGCGGAAGAGTTGTCTGGGGAAAGCATCCTCGTATCAGGTGGAGTCGCGGCCAACAGCCAACTTCGCGCAACGTTTGAAGAGCGCGCAAGAGCGAAGGGCCTCGAGGTTTTCTTTCCTTCCCGCGCGCTGTCAACAGACAACGCCGCGATGATCGCCGCTGCCGCCTATTACCGCTTTCGCGCCGGCCAATTCGCCGACACCTCGCTCAATGCCGACCCAAGTTTGAAGCTGGCTTAATCGGCCGGCACGGCGCGGGTTTTGGCCCAGTCGCGGATGGCTTGGATGTCTTCGGCGCGGGTGACGCTGAGCGGCCGCGTGCCTTGAATTTCAGCCACTAGTATGTCTGTTGAGAGCTGTTGCTTTTGCGAGAACGCAGTATAGAGGCCGGCGACGATGGCCTGCTCGATTTCTGCGCCGCTGAAGCCTTCGCTGGAACTCGCCAATTTCGGCAGATCGAACGAACCTGGGTCGCGCCCGCGCTTTTTGAGGTGGAGCGCAAAAAGCGACGTGCGGACTTCCACGCCGGGCAAATCGACAAAGAAGATTTCATCGAAGCGGCCTTTGCGCAGCATTTCCGGGGGCAGCGCCGAAATATTGTTGGAAGTCGCGGCGAGGAAAACGCCGCTTTCGCGATCCTGCATCCAGGTCAGGAGAGTAGCCAGGAGGCGCTGCGAGAGGCCAGCGTCGGCATCGCCGCTGCTGCCGGCGGAGGCGAAAGCTTTCTCGATTTCGTCGATCCACAGCACCATGGGAGCTAGTTTTTGCGCCAACTCCAGCGCTTTCTGTAATTTCTTCTCACTTTCACCGATGAATTTGTCGTACAGCGCGCCGGCGTCGAGGCGCGCCATCTCGTAGCCCCATTCGCCGGCTACGGAGCGCGCCGCCAAACTTTTGCCGCATCCTTGCACACCTGTGATGAGAATGCCTTTGGGCGGCTCGAGTCCGAAGCGACGGCCTTCGGGAGTCAGGGCGCTCTTGCGCTTGGCAATCCAGTCGCGCAGGTGTCGCAAGCCTGCGACATCGGCGAAGGATGCATCGCGGCGCACGGTTCCGAGCAGGCCGTCGCTGCGCAGAGCATCGCGCTTTGCGTCGAGCACGGCGTCGAGCAAGCTGGCGTCCACGCGGCGCCGCGCGAGGATGCACATGCGCAATGCGCGCATGGCTTCTTCCTGCGGCAAGCCGACAAGATTCTGCGCGAGCTGCGTGATGCCGGGGAAATCGAGGGCCAGCGGGATCTGCTGCGTGCGATTCATATCCGCCAGTACGGCTTTTACGCCGGGGAGCAATTCGTCAGCAGTAGGCAGGCCAAGTTGAAACAGCACGGAATCGCCGCGCAAATCCGGAGGCAATTCCAACGAGGCGGCGGTGATGACGATGGAGC
>Ga0137415_10004486_pt1 | contig 13822 bp, 14 predicted proteins | sample CZODoug3_1_1_16f_FD_183082 | JGI IMG/M metagenome (GOLD analysis project Ga0137415, IMG submission 183082) | Vadose zone soil fungal communities from Angelo Coast Range Reserve, California, USA - CZODoug3_1_1_16fungal (Hybrid Assembly) | ecosystem: Environmental > Terrestrial > Soil > Vadose... | reverse complement strand
AGCCCCACACCCTTGGCGGCGTGCATCGTCTCGAACAGGTCGTCCACCAGCCGGCGCACGGCGTCGTCCACCGCGGCCACCGGGGCGGAGCGCTGCCGCAGGACGGGCGAGCCGAGCAGGTGGAGCTGGCGGATGGTCACTGCGGTTTGGCAGCCTCGACCGAACGATTGACGATGTTCGCGATGTTGCCGCGCTGGACGATCAAGCGAGACTCCCCGCTCTTTATGGTGACCTCGTCATCCTTCAGGTGCACGACCTCGCCGATGATACCGCCCGAGGTGACGATGCGGTCGCCGCGCTGCAGCGCGGCGAGCAGCTGGCGGTGCCGCTCCTGTTGCCGACGCTGGGGCCGGATCAGCATGAAGTAGAAGATCGCGATCAAGGCGCCGATCTGGACCAGGAAGACGGTCATTCCGCCGCCGGCACTCTGGCCGGAGGGAGCGAACAGCAGGGCGAACATTCCGTGCGCGGTCATGCGGATCCCGTGTGCAGGTAGCGGCGGCGCCACTCCGCGGCCCATCGGCCGACGGCGTTCCGCCGGATCGCGGCCCGCATCGCTTCCGCGAGCCGGATCAGGTAACGAACGTTGTGCAGCGACAGCAGCCGGAGCCCCAGCAGCTCCTCGGCCATGAACAAATGGCGGAGATAGCCGCGCGAGAACGTGGTGCAGGTCTCGCAGTCGCAGGTCGCATCGAGCGGCCGCGGATCTTCGCGGTGCTCGGCGTTGCGGATGTTCACCGGGCCGTCGGGTGTGAAGGCCGAGCCGTTCCGGCCGTTGCGCGTCGGCGCGACGCAGTCGAACAAATCCACCCCGCGCTCCACCGCCGCCACCAGATCCTCCGGGAATCCCACGCCCATAAGATAACGCGGCAGGGCGGGGAGCTTCGGCTCGAGCCGCTCGAGCATGTCGTACATGACCGCCTTCGGCTCCCCCACCGAGAGGCCGCCGATGGCGAAACCGGTCCAGTCGCCGAGATCGAGGATGCGGCGGAGGCCCTCGGTCCGGAGCTCGAGGTGGGCGCCACCTTGCAGGATCGGCCATAACGTCTGGTTGTCATGTGACGCCGTCAGCTCTGCGTGTCGTTTCCGACACCGCTCCAGCCATCGCATCGTCCGCTCGAGGGCATCGCGGGCGGTCGCCTCGTCCGCTCCCCCCGGCACCACGTGATCGAACGTCATCGCGATGTCGGCGCCGAGCGTCCATTGGATCTCGGTGGCGCGCTCGGGAGTGAGCGTGCGGCGGCTGCCGTCCACGTGACTCTGAAACTCCACGCCGTGGTCGTCCACCCGGCGGGACCCCTCGAGCGAGAATACCTGAAAGCCGCCCGAATCGGTGAGCAGCGGCCGATCCCAGCCCATGAAGCGGTGCAGGGCGCCCAGCTTCTCGACGACCTGCTCACCGGGCCGCACGTGGAGATGGTACGTGTTGGCGAGCACCAGCGTCGCGCCGGCGCTCCGGAGGTCGTTGGGGGAAAGCGCGCGCACGCTTCCCTGGGTCCCGACCGGCATGAACGCCGGTGTCTCGACCGCGCCGTGCGGGAGAGTGAGCGTGCCGGCGCGGGCGGGGCCGGACGTAGCGTGGATGACGAAGTCGAACATGGGACCTCAGTGCGGAGTAGGCGCTCGCTCTCCGATTCCGCGCTCAAACGAGAACCATCGCATCGCCATACGAATAAAACCGATATCGCTCCTTCACTGCTTCCCGATACGCTTGCGTGACCCGCTCATAGCCCCCGAACGCGCACACCAACATTAGCAGCGTCGAGCGTGGCAGGTGAAAGTTCGTGAGCAGCCGATCGACCGCTCGGAAGGTGTAGGGGGAGTAGATGAAGAGATTCGTGTCACCTGCCCCCGGGCGGATGGTGCCGTCGCGCGCTGCCACGGTCTCGAGCGTCCGGACCACGGTGGTCCCAACGGCCCACACGCGCCCGCCGGCCCGCCGCCTCTCATTGATGAGGTCCGCGGTCTCGTCGTTCACCCGGTACGCCTCCGCGTGCATCGGATGGTCCGCGAGGTCGTCCACTTCCACCGGCTTGAACGTGCCGGGGCCGATTTGCAGGTCGAGCGTCGCGAGCGCCGTGCCCCGCTGTTTGATGCGCTCCAGCAGCACCGGCGTAAAGTGCAGACCCGCGGTCGGCGCCGCGACGCTGCCGTCATGCTCGGCGTACACCGTCTGGTAGCGGTCGCGGTCCTGGGGTCGCTGGGGCCGTTGAATGTAGGGCGGGAGCGGCACCGCCCCGTACTTGGCGAGCGTGGCGCCGGCGTCGAGCGAGCCCACGAACTTCACGCGCCGGAGCCCTCCGCCCAGCACTTCGACGATCTCGGCGGCGCTGTCGTCGCCGAAGCGAACCGTGCGGCCCGGCTTGAGCTTTCCTCCGGGATGCCCCATGGCGAGCCAGGTGCCGTCGGGCAGTGCGCGGACCAGCAGCAGCTCCGCGGTGTTGCCACTCTCCCGTTTCCCGTACAGTCTCGCGGGGATGACGCGCGACACGTTGAGGACCAGCACGTCCTGCGGCGCTACCAAGTCGACGAAGTCTGAGAAGCCCGTGTGTCGGATGCTTCCGCTCGCCCGGTCCAGCACCAGCAGCCGGCTCGCGGCGCGGTCAGCGAGCGGTTCCTGGGCGATGAGCTCGGGAGGGAGCTGATAATCGAAATCTGAGACGCGGTGCATGAGCCCTAGTGCGGAGTGCGAGGTGCGGAATGCGGAGTAGTAGGGCAGACCACCGAGCGAAGTGCGCTCATCAATTCCGCACTCCGCATTCCACACTCCGCACTAGCTATCGAACATCGTGGGCTGGTCCGCGGTTCGGGGAGGAGTAAATCCGAAATGTCGGTACGCGGACCCCGTGGCACAGCGGCCGCGGGGCGTGCGCGCAAGAAAGCCTTGCTGCATCAGGAAGGGTTCGTACACCTCCTCGAGCGTGCCTGGGTCCTCGCCCACGGCGGCGGCGATGGTCGTGAGGCCCACCGGCCCGCCCTCGAACTGCTCGATGATGGTCTTCAGGATCCGGCCGTCCATGTCGTCGAGGCCGAACTCGTCCACGTCGAGCCGTTTGAGCGCCTCGGCCGCGACCGGCGCCGTGATCTTGCCCCCGGCCCGTACCTGGGCGTAGTCGCGCACCCGCTTCAAGAGCCGGTTTGCGACACGCGGCGTGCCGCGACTGCGGCGGGCGATCTCGGCTATGCCTGCGGCATCGGTCGGGACGTCGAGAATACCGGACGAGCGGCTGATGATCTGGGCCAGGTCGTCGGGCGGATAGTACGAGAGCCGCTCGACCAGGCCGAACCGCGCGCGCATCGGCGGCGTCAAGAGGCCGAACCTGGTGGTGGCGCCGATCAGCGTGAACCGCTCCAGGGCCATGGGGATGGTCTGCGCGTGCTGCCCGTCGGCGATCCGGACGTCCACGCGGTAGTCCTCCATCGCCGGATAGAGGAACTCTTCGAGCACGGGCCGCAGGCGGTGCACCTCGTCGATGAAGAGGATGTCACCCGCGCCGAGTGACGTGAGCATGCCGACCAGATCGCCGGGGCGCTCGAGCACAGGGCCCGACGTGGTCCGAATGTTGACTCCCAGCTCCTTGGCCATCAGAAGGGCGAGAGTTGTTTTGCCCAACCCAGGCGGCCCGAAGAACAGCGTGTGGTCCAGCGGCTCGCGCCGCTGCTTGGCTGCGTCGATCGCGATCTGCAGCGACTCCTTTACCTTCGCCTGGCCGACGAATTCGTCCAGCCGCGAAGGGCGGAGCGCGGCATCGGTCAGCCGCTCGTCGGGGAGGGCGTCGGGGGTGGTGACTTGCGCGCGCGCGCGTTCGCTCATGCCGCTCTCGTTCCGAGAGGTCGCGCCCGCCACCGCACCGGCCGCGGGTCCCGCTCGAGCGCGTGGCGGGTATGGCAGGTGACGCATTCGTCGGTGGCCCGGGTCGCGCCGTCGGGCACCAGCGTGCGGTTAGTCGATCCACAGCGTGTGCAGATCCATTCGGCCGTCGCGGCCATCGTTATCCCTGAGTGAGAAGTTGCAGGGCGTTACGCACCAAGGTCTCCGCGTCACCGCCGCCGTTGGCTGCCAGCGCCTGCCGCAGCGCCCGGTCGGCTTCGACCGTCGCGTACCCGAGCCGCTCGAGCGCGTGCAGCGCCGCCTCGGCGGCTCCCCCCCCGAGGCCCACGCCCGCGGCCGCAGCCTCCTCAAACTCGCCGAGCTTGTCGGCCAGTTCAAGCGCGAGCCGCTCCGCCGTCTTCTTCCCTATCCCCGACACCGACGCGAGCAGCGCGATATTCCGCTCTTTCACTGCCCGGGCCCCGCGCTCGACCCCGAGCGCCGACATCAGGGCGATGGCGATTTTCGGCCCCACGCCGCTCACGCCGATCAGCCGCTGGAAGAAGCGCCGCCCGGTCTCATCGTGAAAACCGTACAGCGACCAGCCGTCCTCCCGCACCACCAGCTCGGTGGCGAGGCTCACCGCCTCGCCCACCGCGGGAAGCCGCTCCATTACCCCCAGCGGGACGACGATTTCGTAGCCCACGCCCCCCGGGGTCTCGATCATTACGCGATCGGCCTGCTTCGCGGCCAGCCGGCCTGAGACCTGGGCGATCACGACCGGAGGATGTGAGTGAGCGCCACGGCCACGCCGTCCGCCGCATCCGCGGGTTTGGGCGCGTCCTTGAGGCGCAGCAGCCGGGCGACCACGCGGCCGACCTGCCCCTTGGGGGCTCCGCCCGCGCCGACGACGGTCTTCTTGATGGTGGCCGGCGCATACTCGGCGATCGCCAGCCCCGCCTGCTCGGCGGCGAGGAGGACCACCCCGCGCGCATGCCCGAGCACCAGCGTGGTGTGCACGTTCTTATGGTAGAAGGCGTTTTCCAGGGCGAGAATGCCGGGGCGATGGCGCGTGATCAGCTCGGTGATGTGCTCGTGGAGCGCGTGCAGGCGGCGGGGCAAGGGGCTCCGTCCGGCCAGCCGGATCACGCCGCACTCGACCAGTCGCCCCATGCCGGCGCCGTTCCCGGTTTCGATCACGCCGTAGCCGGTGACCGACGTCCCGGGGTCGACACCCAGCACCCTCACGCTATGCCGTCGCCGCCGCTAGGGCCTCGGCGTCGATGTCGAAGTTCGAGGAGACCTTCGCGACGTCATCCATTTCTTCCAGTGCCTCGATCAGCGCGAGCAGGTGCTTCGCGTCTTTCCCGTCCACCTTGACCGTGTTCTTGGGGATCCGGGCGAGCTCGGCCGACTGGACCGCGATTTTCTTGTTCTTGAGCCGTTCGCTGATCTGATGCAGCTGGCCCGCGGGTCCGGTGATCAGAAAGACGTCCCCGTCTCGCACCATGTCCTCCGCTCCGGCATCGAGCGCCGCCTCCATCACCGCGTCCTCGTCGGCGCGCGTCGCGTCCACGGTGATCTGGGCCTTGCGGTCGAACATCCACGCCACGGAGTTCGTGGCGCCGAGGTTGCCGCCGTGACGCTGGAAGACGTGGCGAATCTCGGCAACGGTGCGGTTGGGGTTGTCGGTAGTCGCTTCGATGAGGAGGGCCGCGCCGCCCGGGCCATACGCCTCGTAGGTGACCTCTTCGTACGTCACGCCTTCGAGCTCGCCCGTTCCCTTCTTCACAGCGCGCTCGATGTTGTCGAGCGGCATGTTCTCGGTCTTGGCGGCGTCGATGGCGGTGCGCAACCGGGCATTGCCGGCGGGATCGCCGCCGCCTTGCTTGGCGGCGATAGTGATTTCACGGATCAGCTTGGTGAACAGCGCGCCGCGCCGGGCGTCGGTGACGGCCTTCTTCCGCTTGATCTGCTTCCATTTACTGTGGCCGGCCATGGCTCTAACCTATCGCTTTCACCGGTCAGGGTCGAGCATGTCCTCGAACCGCATCCAGCGCCGATAGAAATACAGATCCACGAACCCCGTCGGTCCGTTGCGGTTCTTGAGAACGATCAGCTCGGTTGCCCCGTCCACTCCGTGTCCCGGGTTGTACATCTCTTCCCGGTAGATCCCGAGCACCACGTCGGCGTGCTGCTTGATGGCGCCGAGGTGCCCGAAGTCGTCGAGCGCGGGCCGCGCATTCGGGCGTTTGGCGTCGAACCGCGGCAGCTGCGACACCACGACGAGGGCCACCCGGCGCTCGAGCGCCAGCGCCTTGAGGCGCTGCAACACCAGAGCCAGGTCTTCGTCCTGCGTCGAGCGCGCCACGCCCCGCGGCGATGGGACGAGCTGCAGGTAGTCGACCACGACGAGGCCGAGCTGTCGCAGCGGATCGAGCCGCTCCGCCGCCGTCTCGAAGTCCGCGGCCGCGAGCGGCAACATGGTGAGCGGGAGGTCGCGCAGCCGCACGGCCGCGCCCCCAATGCCGGCGCGCGTCTGATCGTTGAGCTTGGCGCCGCGCAGCTCGTCCACCGTGGCGCGGCCTTCGATCGCGAGGGCGCGTTCCATCAGGCGCTCCTCGTCCATCTCGCCGGAAAAGAGCGCGACGCCCGTCCCCTGCTGCGCCGTGCGCAGCGCCAGCCCCAGCGCGAGCGCGGACTTGCCAGCCCCGATGTCGCCGCCCAGTACCACCAGGTCGCGGCGTCGCAGGCCCCCACCCAGGATGCGGTCGATCGAGGGGAACCCGGTGGGTACGGTGTCCCCCGGTACCTCGCCCGGGCGCTGCTGGTCCACGCGGTCGACCAGCGACTCGGGGGAAGGGCGGCGCTCGAATTTTCGTGGTGCGATTGTGCCCTCCTGCCTGGGCAGTGCGCGAGTGAACTCGCGGCTCGGCATTGCCCGTAAACGGGCGGTTCGCATGGAAGTTCACGCCGGTTTACCGGCACTGCCGAGTCGCGGCTTGAGCCGCGGACTACGGGTCGGCGCGTCTACTTCTCGGCGCCTCTCCTTATAGATGTGACCGCGCGCTCCGGGCCGCAACGGTGACGGCGTCTCCCGCCTCGGGACCCAGGACCTCACGGGCCGGCGCTACCAGCTGGGACAGCACCAGCGCGGCGGCGGTGGGTGTGGCCGGCTCGAGGTGGTGACGCGCGGCGGCCAGCGCGCGCTTTAGGGGACCGGGGAGGGCGAGGCTCGCGAGCCGCGCCTCGAGCGCCTGCAACCGCCGGCGGTGGTTCTTGCCCGACACGGGCTGCGGCGGCAGCAGCGCCTCGGCTGAGCGCACGATGAGCCAGAGCGCGAACAGGCCCTCGCGCTTGGGTCCCCGTACCGCCTCAGCGACCAACCCGATCAAGCGCTCCTCTGCGGGCGTCGTGGCGCGGTTCACGCGACGAGGCGCTCCACCGTTGCCGCCACCTCCTCTGGCGTGATATCGGCGAGGCAGCGGTGATGGCCGAGCGGGCAGGAGGCGGTCCCCGTCGCCGAACAGGGGCGACAGTCGAGGGCGCGCTCCAGCACCGCGGCCGGCGCGCGGTAGGGAAAGAAGCCGAACCGCTCGACCGTGGGTCCGAACAGCGCGACCACGGGTGTACCAACGCCGGTGGCCATGTGCATGACACCGGTATCGCCCGATACGACGACCCGCGCCCGCGCGAGCAGCGCGCCGGTCTCCTGAAGCGAGAACTCGCCGGCCGCGCTGGCGACCGGATTTCCCCCTCCCGCGCCCTCGCCCACGAGCTGCTGCGCGAGCCCGCGATCCTCGGACCCTCCCACCACGACGGGCCGGTACCCGGCCGCTGCCAGCCGCTCGGCGAGCGCGCTCCAGTGGGCGACGGGCCAGCGTTTGGTAGCGTGGGCGGCGCCCGGCGCGAGAGCCACGACCCGCTGCGCCGCGAGTCCGCGCGCCGCCAGCCATTGTTCCGCGCGGTCCTTGGCGCCGGGGCCGAGGCAGAACTCGGGCGGCCCGCCGTCGGGCTGCGTGTCGAGCCGGCGCGCCGCCTCGAAGTAGCGCTCGGCGACCGGCCCGGGCGCGCGCCGGCGGTAGACGTCCAGCTTGGTGGCGATGAGCAGCGATCGGGCCAGTTTGCGCTTGCCGTACCCCGACCAGCGGCAGCGCACCAGCAATCGCAGGCCCGCGCTCCGGATGCTGCCGTGGAGATCGAGACCGTGCGTCGGGGCGAGGGCACGCAGCCGACGGGCGAGGTCGCGGATCGGCTCGTCCGGCTCGAGCGCCACGACGTCGGACAGGTGGGGGTTGTCGGCCACGAGCGGCGCCATGGCGCGCTTCGTCACGTACACGAGCCTCGCCTCCGGGTGACGACGGGCGAGCGCGCGCACGAGCGGCGTGGTCAGCAGGATGTCGCCGATGGAGCTGAATCGGACCAGGAGAACGCACAGCACGCCGCAAAATAAGTCCTGCGTTGCCCGGCTTCGCCAGTCGCCATTAGCTTTGGCCTATGGTGCGGCCGAAGACCATCCTCTGGGTAGATGACGAAATCGAGGGCCTCGCCGCGCACCGGCGCTTCCTCGAGGGCCAGGGGTTCACGGTGGCCGCCGCCGCCCACGGCGACGACGCGCTCGCGCTGCTGCGGCGCCAGCCGTACAGCATCGTGCTGCTGGACGAGCAAATGCCCGGGCGGCGCGGGCTCGAGCTGATCGGCGAGATCCGCGCGCTCGACCCCGCCATGCCGGTCGTGATGGTCACCCAGAGCGAGGAAGAGGGCACGCTGCGCGAGGCGATCGGGATCGAGGTGGACGACTACCTCGTGAAGCCGGTCCAGCCGCGCCAGATCCTCTCGGTGATCACGCGCTTGCTCGAGGGCGACCGCATCCGCCAGCAGCGCCTGGCGCGGGATTTCGTCACCCGGTTCCGCGAGCTCGAGGGGCGGCGGGGCGCGACCCTCGCCTGGCGGGAGTGGATCGAGCTGGTCGCGGAGCTGGCGCGCTGGGAGGTCCGTCTGGGCGCCGCCAACGAGCCCGGCCTCTCCGAAGCCCTCCGTAGTCTGCAGCGCTCGCTGCGCAAAGACTTCGCCGAGTACGTCGCCCGGCAGTACCCGCGCTGGCTCGCCGGTCCCGAGGGCGACCGGCCGCCGCTCTCCGTGGATGTAGGCGCCGAGTTTCTCGTCCCGGTGCTGCGCTCCACGGGACGAGTGCTGTTCGTGGTCATCGACTGCCTGCGGCTCGATCAGTGGGAGGTGCTGCGGGACCTCATCACGCCGCTGTTCGACGTGGAGGAATCGCACTATTACAGCATCCTGCCCACGGCGACGCCGTTCTCGCGCAACGCGATCTTTTCGGGGCTCTTCCCCATGGAGATCGCGGCGCGACACCCCGACTGGTGGGGTCAGCCATCGGACGAGGAGAGCCTCAACGCCCACGAGGGTGAGCTCCTGACGGAGCAGCTGCAGGAGCTGGTCGGCCGGCCCGTCCCCGTGCGCTACGAGAAAGTGTTCAGTTCGGGTGAGGGCGACCTGGTCCGGCGGCTGCCCGCCCACCTCGCGCAGGACGGCGTCACCGCGCTGGTGTTCAACTTCGTGGATCAGCTCACGCACGGCCGGTCGGAGAGCGCCATCCTGTACGAGGTAGCGCGGGACGAGGCGGCGTTGCGCAGCCTCACCCGCACGTGGTTCGAGCGCTCGCCGGTGCTCGCCGCGCTTCAGGAGGCCGAGCGGCGGGGCGTGACGGTGTTGCTCACCACCGACCACGGCTCCATTCATTGCGAGACCCCGGCGACGGTTTACGCCAAGCGCGACGCGACCGCGAACCTGCGCTACAAGTTCGGCGAAGATCTCAAGAGCGAGGACCCCGAGGCCGCCATTCTGGTCGAGGACCTGAAGGGCTTTGGCCTCCCGGGTATGGGGCTCGGCGTCCGGCTGTTGCTCGCGACCGCGGACCGCTTCTTCGTCTATCCGACGAAGCTGCGCGAGTATCAGGCCCGCTATCGCGGCTCGTTCCTGCACGGGGGCGTCACGCCGGAAGAAGTGATTCTCCCCGTCGCCCTGCTCACGCCCCGGCGCGCGGGCGGCACCCCGGCGGGGAAGGGGGGGGCGCGCTGAATGGGTCGTAGCGGCCGGCTCTTCCTGCTGCTCCGTCCCTACGCATTCCTCTTCGTCGCCAATCTCGTGGCCACGTTCGTGGCCTCCGTGATGGACGGCGCCACGTTCGTGCTGCTGATCCCCTTCCTGCGGACCGTGTTCGGGCACGATCCCCTGCCCGTAGCCGGCGGGTCGGCTGTCGAACGGATGCTCGCCGTCGTCGTCGGGCCCTTGCTCGCGGCCGGGTCGCCGGGTGCGGCGTTGCGGAACGTCGTCCTGGTGCTGGTCGGTGCGATGGTGGTGAAAAACATCCTCGCGTACCTGGCGGCGCTGTGGAGCGTCGCGATCCAGGAAAACGTGGTGCGGGACCTGCGCGTGCGGTTGTTCGGACACCTGCAGACGCTGCCACTCGACTTCTTCCAGCGGACCCGTGCTGGTCAGTTGCTGTCGCGGGTCATCAACGACACGGACGGGGTGAAGACGGTGGTCACCGCCGCGCTCGCGTCCCTGGTGCAGAACGTCAGCCTCATCGTCGTGTATGTGGCGATCCTGGTGGGCCTGTCCTGGCGCCTGACGCTGGTCGCCCTGGTGTGCGCCCCGGTGCTGGTGTTCATCGTGCGCCCGCTCGTGGGGCGGGTGCGCTGGCGCTCGCGCGAGCAGGCCGACCAACGCGGCGAGCTCACGAGCTTGGTGAGCGAGCTGGTCGGATCGATCAAGCTGGTCCGGGCGTACGTGGCGGAAGCCTTCGAGGCCGATCGCTTCCGCCAGCTCGCCAACCGCTACCGCAAGGGGGTCTTGCGGGCGCAGCGCTACGCGCTGCTGACGAGTCCGGTGAGCGAGGTGTTCGCGGGCGCGGTGATCGTCGCGATCTTCGCGGTCGGCACGCGGCTCGCCCTCGGACAGGCCCGCACGCTGTCGCCCGAAGTGTTGATTGCGTTCATCGCGGTGGCGCTGCGGCTGATGTCGCCCGTGAAGTCGGTCGCCAATTACCCCACGGCGATGGCGGGGGCCCTCGCGGCGGCGGATCGGGTGTTCGAAGTGCTCGATCTCGCTTCCGAAGAGGGCGACCGGCCGGGCGAGGTGCCGGCGCGGTTCGAGCAGCGCATCGAGTACCAGGGGGTGTCGTTCTCGTACAACGGTCAGGCGCCGGTGCTCGAGGGCGTGGACTTCGAGGTGCGGCGTGGGCAGGTGGTGGCCGTGGTGGGCCCGTCCGGCGCCGGCAAGACGACGCTGGTGGACCTGCTGCCGCGGTTTTACGAGCCGAAGTGCGGTGCCATTCTGATGGACGGCGTTCCCATCACGCGGTTCACCCGTACCAGCCTGCGCGGCCTCATGGGCATCGTGTCGCAGGAGACGATCCTGCTGAACGACAGCGTGCTCGCGAACATCGCCTACGGACGGAACGACTTCACGCTTCAACAGGTGCAGGCGGCCGCGCGCGCCGCCAACGCCCACGACTTCGTCTCCCAGCTCCCCGAGGGATATGCCACGCTGCTGGGCGAGCGCGGCACGCGGCTCAGCGGGGGCGAGCGCCAGCGGATCGCGATCGCGCGCGCGCTGCTGCGCGATCCACCCATCCTGATCCTGGACGAGGCGACCAGCGCGCTCGACATGGAGTCCGAGCGGCTGGTGCAGGAAGCCATCGACCGCCTGATGGCGCGGCGCACGACGTTCGTGATCGCGCACCGCCTCGCCACCGTGCAACACGCCGATCTGATCGTGGTGCTGGCCGAGGGGCGGATCGTGGAGCGGGGAACCCATGCGACGCTGTACGCCGCGGGCGGGCTGTACCGCCGGCTGCACGACATGCAATTCCGCACCTGACGTGATCTCCGGTTTCACCATCGTCCGGAACGCGGTCAAGCTCGACTATCCGATCGTGCCGGCCATCCGCTCGATCCTCGACCTGTGCGACGAAGTCGTCGTGAACGTTGGAGCCTCAGAGGACGAGACCCGCGACGTGGTCGTCGCGATCGGCGATCCGCGGATTCGTGTGCTCGACACGGTGTGGGACTTCTCGCGCGGCGGCGGGACGCTCGCTTTCGAGACGAACCGCGCGATGGACGCCTGTCGCGGCGCCTGGGGCGTTTACATCCAGGCGGATGAAGTACTGCATGAAAGCGGCGTCGTGGCTGTGCGCGAGGCGCTGCGCCGCTGCGACGGGGATGGCCGGGTCGAAGGACTGCTCGTGGATTACCTGCACTTCTACGGTGACTTCGACACGCTGGCCACGGACCGGCACTGGTATCGCCGCGAGGTGCGCGTGGTGCGGCTCGGTCAGGAGATCCGCTCCTTTCAGGATGCCCAGGGCTTTCGGGTCGGCCCCGGCGAGCGACGCGTGCGGGCGCGCGTGACGGGCGCGCCGATGTTTCACTATGGCTGGGCGCGCCCGCCGCAGTCCATGCGCCAGAAGTTCGTCGCGTCGAAAGCAGTATTCCACGAGCGCGCGGACCAGCTGGACGCGCACGCCGAGCTCGAGGCGCTCTATTGGACGCCCCTGCTCCGTCCGTTCGGGGGCTCGCATCCGCGCGTCGCGCAAGCGTGGGTCGCGGCGCGGCGGGCGGCCGAGACGGGGAGGGCCGCGGTGGGGCCGCGACGCTTCAAGCTGGCGCACCTCCGACTCTACCTGTCCGACTGGATCGAGCGGCTGACCGGCGCGCGCCTGTTCGAGTATCGGAACTACGTCGAAGTATGACGGCGCGCCCCGCCCCGTTTGCGGGTCTGCGCGTCGTGCTGGTAGCGGCATTCAATCGTCGCTATCACCGGAGTGGACTGGCCCTCGCCGCGGCGCTCGCCGCGCTGGGATGCGAGGTGCGCCGCTGCGAGGAGCGGCGGCGCGGCTGGAATGCTGTCCTGCGACGTTCGCTCACCCCCCGGCTCGCCGCTGTACTGCGAGACCAGCCCGCGGACGTCGTGCTCGTCTTCAAGGGCGCGAGCCTCGCGCCGGCCGACGTGGGCGAGCTGCGCGGTCGGTTCGGCGGCCGCTGGGTCAACTGGTTTCCCGACGACCCCCACCAAGTCGATCTGTCAATGCGACTGGCCCCCGCGTACGACTGCTTCTTTACCCACGACAGCTCGAGCCTGGCGCGCCACCACGCGGCCGGTGCCCGGCCCCATTATCTCGCGTTCGGCTGCGACCCCGAGTACTTGCAGGCGCCGCCGCCCGGGCGCCAGGATGCCCACTGGGCGGCGCCGCTCGTGTTTGTCGGCTCCCGAGACGACGTGCGCGAGCCCGTGCTGCAAGCGCTCGCCGGCGCCGGCCTCGTGGCATGGGGGCCCGGCTGGCCGCGCGGGCCACTGTACGGCGCAAACTTCGTGAGGGCTTTGGCGGGCGCCAGAGTCGGAGTGAACGTCCATCAGCAGTTCGGGGAGCGCGGCGACCCCGCGCGCTACGGGACGGGCGCGAACATGCGGGTGTTCGAGCTCGCCGCGGTGGGCACGCCCCAGCTCTCGGACGCGAAGGCCGACATCGCCCGCCACTTCACGCCCGACCGCGAGATCGTGTTGTACCGTAGCGTGGCCGAGCTCGTGGATCGCGCCCGTGCGTTGCTTGCGGACGACGCTCGGCGGCGCCAACTCGCCGCCGCCGCGCGGGAGCGAGCGCTGCAGGAGCACACATGGCGCCACCGGCTGGAGGAGCTCCTGACCGTCACGCTGCGGTAGCGGCGTGCGTCAGGCCGTCGGCCGCCCCGGCGGCAAGGTGCCGGTCTCGAGCACCGCGCGGTACATGCGGACGTATTCGTTCGCCATAACGAGGTGCGAAAAGCTCCGCTCGGCGCGCGCCCGGCAGGCGCGCGGATCCCAATCGGCCAGACGACCGCGCAGCGCCACCAACTCCTCCAGAGTCGTCCCGAGTCCGCCCGTGTCCGGGGAGATCAGCTCCGGCAGGGAGCCGCGCGGTGATCCGATGACCGGGGTGCCGCTGGCCAGCGCCTC
>Ga0137415_10004485_pt1 | contig 13823 bp, 11 predicted proteins | sample CZODoug3_1_1_16f_FD_183082 | JGI IMG/M metagenome (GOLD analysis project Ga0137415, IMG submission 183082) | Vadose zone soil fungal communities from Angelo Coast Range Reserve, California, USA - CZODoug3_1_1_16fungal (Hybrid Assembly) | ecosystem: Environmental > Terrestrial > Soil > Vadose... | reverse complement strand
GGGCTCACCGGACCCGCCCCGCGGCGCCGTCCAGGCTGGCCAGGATGGCGGACAGCGCCCGGTCGGCGGCGACCCGGTCGTCCTCGCCCATCGGGTGCTCGCTGAACCGGGCCTCCCGGAACAACCGCAGCAGCACGCCGGCCGGCTCCTCCGGCACGGACGCGCCGGCCACCCCCCGGCTGAGCACCTCGGCCGGGGTGTCCGACTCCCGGGGCGCGACGTTCCCGCCGACGTCGGCCAGGGCGCGCTCCATTTCGGCGAAGCAGGCGACGATCGCCTGCCGGGGGTCGGTGATCGCCGGGTCCCGCACCGCCGCCCGGCCGGCCGCGACCGCGCGGGCCACCGCTTCGGGCGAGGGCTCCGCGTCCGGTTCCACCTCCACCGCGATGACCTCGGTGCGGCGCAGCAGGACGACCACCAGTGCGGCCAGGGCGGCCAGTGCGGCGAACGCGGTGAGGTAGGTACCCAGGCCGGCCTGGGGCATCTCGTGCGGCTGGATGTTGCGCAGCCCCAGGTCGGACGCGGCGGGCGGGGCGATCGGCTGGTCCGGTGCCGGCGGCGGCTGGTCCTGGGTCGGCCCCAGGTTCCGCATGAACAGCTGGTAGGCGAGCGCCACCACGATCCCGATCAGGGTGGCCACCACCACCCGCTTGCGCTGCGCCGCGGTGAGCTGGGGTTTGGGTTCCGGCCCGGCCGCCGCGGCGCGTATCTGGCGCACCCGCCGGCCCCAGACCAGCAGCACCAACCCGGCGGTGACCACGCCGATGCCCACCGAGCGAATGATGTCGATCACCACACCACCGGTGGGGCCGGCCACCCTCGGCAGGTCGCCCTGGGCACGCGCCCGGGCGGCCACCACGGCGAGCACCAGCAGCACCGCGACCGCGCCCACCCGCACGGCGGCGGAGCCGAACCCACTCGGCTCGTCCCGCTCGTGCCGCTGCGCCATCGCGTCTCCCGGCCGTGCCCCGCCGGCTGTCCTAGGAGCGCCCTGAACAGTGCATGCTCTGCTGCGCGGCGCCCAGTCGGCGCCTCGCCGCGTTGTCGTCGGGGCCGATACAACAACGGTATCGGCCCCTCCTCCGCCGCGCCGATGCATCCAACTGGATCACCGCTCGCGACGAGCGGCATTATTCAGGACCCTCCTAACCGGTCTCAACAGCCACATTGTCGCCGTTGACCACACTATGAGCGACCGGGGCCCATGGCCGCGTTCGGCGCGGCACATATCGTCGTGCCCCGGCACACAGGTTGGGGCCTGTGTGCCGGGGCACGAACCTGTGTGCGGTGCTCGTCGAGGTGTCCGGTTCGCGGCTACAGCGGGCGGATCATCGCCAGCCGGGGCCACTCGTCAAGGCCGGCCGTGCGCTCCAGGTCACGGATGGCGCGCAGCCCCGGCCCCAGATCCGGCTCCGGGATCTCGACGAACCCGAGCCTGCGGTAGTACGGCGCGTTCCACGGCACGTCGCGGTACGTGGTGAGGCTCAGCGCGGGCAGCCCCGCCCTGGCGGCCAGCCCGGCGAGGTGCTCGATCAGCGCGGCCCCCAGCCGACGACCGGCCGCCGGCGGGTCCACCGACACCTGGGCCACGTGCAGGTCACCGTCCACCGGCTCGGCCAGCAGGTAGCCCAGCGGCGGCCCGGCCGGGGTGTGCGCCTCGGTGACCACCCAGGCCCGCCCGGCCGCCCGGTAGTGCTCCAGCTCGGCCAGCGACGCCGGTTCGTCGCCAGCCACCTTGTCCATGTCGAGCAGGCGGAAGAGATTGCCGGCGCGCACCTCAAGATCCTGCAGCAGGGGCAGCTCGTCCAGCCTGGCCAACCGGATGTGGGTGGGCGGCGCGTCCGCCCCGGACCTGGTCACCGTTCGAACGTACCGCTGACCACCGCCTCGCAGCTGCGTACCGCCGCCCGGTAGGCGCGCTCGGTGGGCGGGTCCAGCAGTGGGTGATCCAGCCGACGGCGCCAGTGCCCGATGGCGTGCAGGGCGACGGCGCGCAGCTGGTCCGGGCTGGCGTCGGCGGGCAGCCGCAGCCGGGTGGCCGGGGCGACCCCCCGCCCGCCCAGCGCCCGCTCCAGCGCGCACCGAGTGGGCTCGGGCACCGGCAGCGCGGGCAGGCCGGCGAGCACCCGCAGCTCGGTGCTGGCGTGCGCGTCGGCGAGCAGTCGCTCCGCGGCGCGCAGCAGCCGGGTGGCTTGGGCGGCGCGCCGGGCTGGGAGGCGCTCCAGCACCCGGCGCACGGTGCCCACCGCGGCATGCGCCTTGAGCTGCCCGTGCCGGCTGCCGAACCGGGCGTCCAGCAGCAGCCGCAGCTCGTCCAGCCCGCTCTGCCGGACCAGCTCGGCGGCCAGCGCCGGCGCGTCGTGCGCGCCCGCGCGGATCAAGTTGATCGCGGTCCGGATGCCGAGCAGGCCGAACGCCTCGAGCAGCTGGGGGCGCTCGGCCGCCGGCACCGGGACGTCGGCCGAGCTGAATCGCCCGGCCGAGACCAGCACCGAGGCGAGCACCTCGTCCGACAGCCCGGCCAGCGTGCGCAGCGCGGTGAACTCCCGCTGGCGCAGGGTCTGCCCACGCACCGCGAGCAGCCCGGAGACCGCGACGAAGTCCCGGGGCAACCCGGTCAGCTCCGGGTCGGTGCGCAGCTCCTCGGTGCGCCGCCGGGGGCCGTCGATCTCGTCGGCCCGGGACAGCACGCCCACGATGCCCAGCGGGCCGCCGCCCCCGGCCTCCCGCTGGATCTGGCGCAGCAACTCCACGTCCGAGTCATGCCGGGAGCGCATCAGGAAGATGATCGCCTCTGCCTCGCAGACGCCCTCCTCGGGTGCCAGGAAGGCCAGCGTGCGGGCCGAGACGTCGGGGGAGTTGGACGATGTGCCCGGGGTGTCGATGATCGTGTAGCGGTCCAGCAGGGTGGACGGCCAGCCCACGGTGAGCCGCTCGACCCGGTCGGCGGGCACCGGGCCCAGGTCCAGCCGCAGCCGGCCGTCCACCCGGTGCACCGGCAGCGCGGTCCGCCGGCCACCGTCATGGGTGAGCTCGACCCGGGGCCCGGCGGAGCGGGTGAACCAGGTGACCACCCGGGTGCACTCGGTGGCGTCGGTGGGCGCGATCTCCTCCCCCACCAGCGCGTTGAGCAGCGTCGACTTGCCCGACTTGAGCTTGCCGACCAGCGCCACCCGCAGCGGCTCGTCCAGCCGCCGCTCGGCCGCGGCCAACTCGGTGGCCGCCCGCGCGTCGTCGGCGAACTCGGCCCGGGCGTCCCGGATCAGCATCCGGGCCCGCTCCACCTCGGGACTCACCCCGGCGCTCATCCCGGCGCTCATCCCGGGGTTCACCGCCGCACCAGCCCGGCCGCATGGACCCGCAGCTGGCGCAGCTCGGACAGCCCCGCCGAGACGTCGGCCAGCCGGGCATCCCGCTGGTCCGCGTGCGCCTGGTTGGCCACCTGCGCGGCGTACACCGCGTCGTCGGCCGAGCGCAGCAACTCGGTGGCCACCGCGCTGAAGTGGTCGCGCAGGTACCGCTGCACCTCGCGGAGCCGGAACTTGGACTCCTTGCCGACCTGGAACACCACGTCGTCCATCAGCCGGGCCACCGCCACCTTGGCCTCCACCTGCCGGCGCGCGATGTGCGCCTTGCGGTCCTCCCAGAAGGTGTTCGCGCCGAGCAGCACGCCGGCCCCGATGGACCACGGGTTGAGCAGCGCCAGCCCAGCCACGCTGGTGGCCACGCCGACCATCAGGACGCCGCCGTAGGACCCGCGCAGGCTGCTGATCACCCGCTGCAGGATGCCGGCCTTGCGGCTGTCCAGCTCTTCCAGCGACTGGACCGTGCGCAGCGCGAACGTCGGGTCGTGCAACCGCAGCTCCGGGACCACCCGGCCGCTCTCCTCGGCGAACCGGGCGGCGACCCGCTCGGCCAGCTCCACCGACCCGGTGTGCGCCAACACGAAGTTGGACTGCACCGCGTCGGCCACCTTCGCATCCAGCCATTCGCTGAACCGTTCCCAGCGGGGCGCCGGGTCGGACCCGGCGATGTCCGCCTCGGCCTCCCGGACCAGGGTGCGCAGCCGGTGCCGCAGGTCGTGCTCCACGTCCACCACCAGCTCGGTCATCCCGTCGCCGAGCACCAGCTGCCAGTTCGCGGTCTGCTCGCGCAGCCGGTCGGCGGCCCGCCGGGCCTGCTGTGCCCTGGCCACCAGCTCGGCGCCGCGGCCGGGGTCGTTGAGCACGTCCAGCTCGGCGTTGAGTGCCATGGCCAACTGGTCGGACACGATGCGGACGTCGTTGACCACGCTGGTGCGCAGCACGGTATCGGCGGCGCCGATGACCCGGTCGGCGAGGAACTCGGTGAGCTGCGGGACGCCCGACTCCACCGCCAACGCACCGTCGCCGAGCTCGTGCGCGGTCCGGTGCAGCGTCGCGGACACCGGCAGCAGCGGGATGTCCAGGCCGGCCCGGGTGAGGTGGTCCCGGTCGGCGCGCTGGATATCCGCCCACCGGTGGTACTGGTCAATCTTGGTGATCACGCCGACCACGGTCGGGCACAGCTCGCGGACCCTGGCCAGGTAGGCCAGTTCCGGCTGGGTGTACTCCTGGCTGGCGTCCGAGACGAAGAGCACCGCGTCGGCGCTGGCCAGCAGCGCGAGCGCGGCGGACGCGCCGGTCGACTCCGCCCCGGCGACCCCGGGAGCGTCCACGAACAACACATTCGCGGCGGTCTGCTGGGCGGTCTGCTGGGTTGTCGGCGGCATGGTCGGCGGCATGGTCGGCTGGGCAGTCGGCCGGGCGGCCGTGGGCCGCAGGCTGGAGGCCGGCACGGCCGCGGCGCCGGGGAACTCGCCGACCACCGCGTGGACCAGCGAGCTCATTCCCTGGCCGGTCTCGCCGGTGACCACGATGCGCAGCCGGGGGTCGGTGACCCTGGCGCGCGCCTGGGCCAGCCGGTGGCCCAGGTCGGTGCGCCCGGCGGCGTCGGTGAGCCGGCGCAGGTGGTCGAGCAGGTCGGTCATGGCAACGGTGGACGTCGTCGCCTTGGTGCCGAGGTCGGTCATGGCGGGCACGGTGGGTCTCCTTCGGGTGCGTGGGTGTGGTGGCTGGCTCGCCCGTGGTGGCGGCCGGTCACGAATGCGTGGTCGTGCTGTGGTCGGTGGTGCTGTGGGTGGTGGCCGTGCTGTGATCGGTCGCCGTGGTGGCGTCGCCGGTGGTCGAGGTGAGACCGCTGGAGAGCCCGTCGGACGTCGCGGTGAGCCCCGTGTGCGCACTGTCCGTGGACGCCGCCGTCGGGTCACTGAACGTGCTGACGGTGCTCGCCGTGGTCGGGGTGGTCGCGTGCGAGCTGGTGCTCGATGCGTCGTTGCTCGAGGTCGACGGGCTCGTCGAGTCCGTGGTCGGGCTCGAGGTCGACGGGCTCGTGGTCGACAGGCTCGTGGTCGACGGGCTCGTGGTGTGCGAGCTTGACGGGTCGACGGTCGTGGAACTCGTGGTGTGCGAGCTCGACGGGTCGACGGTCGTGGAACTCGTGGTGTGCGAGTCCGCCGTCGCGCCGCCGGTGCCGGCCGCTGTGGTTCCGGCCGGGGTGGTGCCAGCCGCGGTGGTGCCAGGCGCTGTGGTGCCGGCCGCGGTGTGGGTGGGCCCGGTGGTGGTCTGACCGGTGGTCGGCGTGGTGGTGTTTCCGGTGTCGGCCTGGGTCCCGGAGCTCGCGGTGGGCGTCGAGCCCAGGAGCGCGTCGACGTTGCCGGCGGTGTGCGCGTCCGGCCCGCTGGCCGACGAACCGCCCAGGTCGGCCGGTGGCGCGCTCGCCCCGGTGGTGGCACCGCCGCCGCTGGCGACCTGGCCGGAACCGGCGGTGGTGCCCTGGCCGGACCCGGCCGTGGCGCCCTGGCCGACTCCGGCGCTGACGGTGGTCCGCTGACCGAGGTCGGCGGCGGGCGCGGTCGCCGAGGACGCCGTGGCGGTAGCGGCCGCGTGCACGCCGCTGCTCAGCGACTCGGTGCCGTAGTTGGTGTGCGTGCCCGCGTCGACCGGGGTCGCTGCGAGCGGCTGCACCGTGGCCGCCGCACCGAAGGCCGCCGCCGACTGGCTCGCCGGCGCCTGCTGACCGGCCCACCCGGTTGCCCCGGAAGACACCGAGGACCCGCCCGCGGAGTAGCCCGGCCCGAAGGACGCGGTCGGCGCCGAAGCCGAGTGAGCCTCGCCGCCGTTCAACCCACTGTTGAAGCCACCGTTCGAGCCGCTGTTCAGGCCGCCGTTCGAGCCGCTGTTCAGGCCCCCGTTCGAGCCGCCGTTCGAGCCGCTGTTCAGGCCGCCGTTCGAGCCGCTGTTGAAGCCGCCGTTCGAGCCGTTGCCCAGGCCGCCGTTCGATCCATTGCTCGAACCCCCATGCGACCCGCCACTCGAGCCACTGCCCAAGCCACCGTGCGACCCGCCACTCGAACCCCCATGCGATCCGCCGCCATCCTGCCCCCGCGAATCGCCGTCACGCCCGCCGTCGCGCCCCGAACCGCCGTCCCGCCCCGAACCGCCATCGCGCCCCGAAGCGCCGTCCCGACTTGAGCCGCCATCGCGCCCCGAGCCACTCCGATCCGAGCCCCGATCCGAGCCCTGGTCGCGCCCGCCGTCCCGGTCCGAGCCGCCATCCCGGCCCTGGTCACGCCAATCCGAGCCGCCATCCCGGCCCTGGTCACGCCAATCCGAGCCGCCATCCCGACCCTGGTCACGCCAGTCCGAGCTGGAGTCCCGACCCTGGTCGCGGTCCCCGTCCGCCGCGCGGTAGCGGTCCCCGCCGAGGTCGCCGGCGGGACCGTTGCCGAGCGGATATTCGCGGTGCTCCCACGAGGAGTGGTCATGCTGTTGCGGCGCGACGCCGTCCCGGTTTCCAGCGTCGCCGAGCTGGTCGCGGACCGCGTCCCGAATGAGGACGTCCAAGTCGTTTTCGGGGATGAACATGTTCGCCATTTCGAACCTCTCCAGTCGCTATGCCCACCCGATTCGGAGTAGGACACCGCCGAAAGCTAGGCGCGATTCATGGCACACCGCTGTGAATTGGCTCTGTGCGCGGCCTGTGGGCCGGAAGGCCATCGGACGTACCGGAACCACGCACGGGGAAAGCGCACAACCAACGCACATCTTTCGCAAAGCCGGGCCAACGCATTCGCCGGCAAGCTTCGGCTCATGACACTTTCCGCGGGGATCGCGCTCGGCGACGACTCGCTCCGCGCCGTCGCACTGGGGCGCGCGGGAGGCCCCGACCGGTTGTCCGTGCCGCCCGCGCTGTGGCGGTCCCGGTCCGGTGGGCTGGTCGTCGGCGCTGACCCGGCCGGGGCCGGCGCGGTGTACCGGGACTTCGCGGACCGGGTCGGTGACCCGGTGCCGGTGATCGGGAGCGACGGCACCGCGAGGTTCGGCGCCGACCTGGTCGCGCTGACCGCGGCCGGCCTGTTGCACCGCGCCACCCAGGGCCTCGCGCCGGACCAGCTGGTGATCACCTACCCGGCCGCATGGGGCCGGTACGAGGTCTCGATGCTGCACTCGGCACTGGGTGCTACCTGGGTAAACGGGATTCCGGCCGCGTTCGTGAGCAGCCCGGTCGCGACCGCCGTCTCGGCCGAGTCGGCCGGAGCGCTGCGTGCAGGGGAGGCGGCGCTGGTGGTCGACATCGGCGGCCGCCGGACCGACCTGGCACTGGTCGGCGGCGCCGGTCGGGCTCGGCGGGTGGTCACCCGGTCGGGCACCGACGAGCTCGGCTCCACCCTGCTGGACCGCTCGCTCGCGGCACACATCGTGGCGCAGTCAGCGATCCCGGAGCCGGACCCGGCGGAACCGGGCGGCCTGGCCGCGCTGCGCGACGCGGTGGAGCGCGCCGGGCTGGCCAGGGCGGAGCTGATGCACCAGCCGGCCACCGTTGTCGAGGTGTGCCTGCCGGCCGGCACCGAGCGAGTGCGGGTGATACGCAGCGAGCTCGACGCACTCATTTCCGGTCCCATTTCCGCCGGCGTTGCGGCTATTGCTCACATGCTGGCGGAAGCTCACCACAATGGCACTCAGGTGGCCGCGGTGCTGCTGACCGGCGAGGCGGTCCGCACGCCTCTCCTGACCGAGCTGCTTTCCGCCCGAATTCAACCGCGGGCGTTGTTTCCGCCCGATCCGGAATGGACGGTGGCCGGGGCCGCGGCGGACATCGCCGTCAGGCGCGCACGGCCCCGCCACATCGAACCCCCCGCCGCGCCACGCCCCAGGACCGCCGGCCACGGCCTCACCCGCGCCGCCTAGCGGCGGTTCCACCATCACACGGCCGAGCGGACCTACCCACCGGCCCAGCGCTGAACATTCCGAGCCGGCCCGGCGGGGTGGGCGTAGCGTCCGGATCGACGGCGCGGTCGGGAGGCGGTCATGGGCGTGCGGGAGCGGGTCGGCGAGTTCTGCGAGCGGTATCGGCTGCGACTGCCCATCCTGCAGGCGCCGATGGCCGGGGCGTGCCCACCGGAATTGGCCATCGCGGTCGCCGAGGCCGGCGGCATGGGCGCCGGCGGCATGCTGCTGGACACCCCCGCACGCATCGCTGACTGGGCCGTGCGGGTCCGGGCCGGCTCGGCGGGTCCGTTCCAGCTGAACCTGTGGATCCCGGACGAGCCACCGGCCGACGAGGGAGCGGCCGAGCGCGGGGCCGAGGCGGCGCGGGAGTTCCTCGGCCGGTTCGGCGAGCCGGGCGACCCAGCTCCGCCGGCACCCGACTTCGACGAGCAGTGCGAGGCGATCCTGGCCGCCGCCCCGCCGGTAGTTTCGTCGATCATGGGGCTGTACCCGCCGGCGTTCGTCGAGCGGCTGACCGAGCACGGCATCGCCTGGTTCGCCTGTGCCACCACCCTGGACGAGGCGTTGGCTGCCCAGGAGGCGGGCGCGGCCGCGGTGGTGGCCCAGGGGCTCGAGGCCGGAGGCCACCGCGGCACCTTCGACCCCGACGCCGCCGAGGGCACAGTCGTCGGGCTGTTCGCGCTGCTCCCCCGGCTGGCCGACCACCTGCGGGTGCCGATCATCGCGTCGGGTGGCATCGCCGACGGGCGGGGCGTGGCCGCCGCGCTGGCGCTCGGGGCGAGCGCCGTGCAGGTCGGCACCGCGCTGCTGCGCTGCCCGGAGACGGCGATCAGCAAGGAGTGGTCGGCCGCACTGGACGGGCTGGCCCCGGAGACCACGCTGGCCACCCGCGCGTACTCCGGGCGACTCGGCCGCGCGGCCCCCACCCCGTACCTGCAGGCTTGGTCGACCCCGGGTGCGCCGCCGCCGGCCCGCTACCCCGCCCAGCGGCAGCTGCTCACCCAGTGGCGGCGCGGCCTGCCCACCGGTCAGGACACTGCACCCGGCACCGAGGGCGTGGACCGCGTGAACCAATGGGCCGGACAGAGCGCGGCGTTGGCCCGCGAGGAGCCGGCCGGCGACGTCATCACCCGCATGTGGCAGACCGCCTCCGCCCTACTAGCGAGCTAATCAGACCGCCCCCGCGCCGGGCGCCTCGCTGGCCACCTCGCTAGCCGGGCGAGCACTCGTCCGAGGGAGTGATGTGTCAATTGGACTGGTCACGGCTCTACATTTAACTCTTACACAGAGGTAACCTCTTCTGTGTGACGCTCCATAACCCGACGCTCGCCGCCCTGGAGGTGGCCGGCATCGTCTCCGCGCTGCGTCGGGTCTCCCGCCGCAAGCTGCGCGCCACGGTGTCCGGCCCCAGCCTCCGGGGCGCCCAGCTGGAACTGCTCCATCTGGTCGAGACCGAGCCGGGCATCGGAGTGGCCGCCGCCGCCCGCACCCTGTACTTGGCCGGCAATTCGGTGAGCACCCTGGTCAACCAGCTGGTCGACCAGGGTCTGCTGTGCCGCGAGGTCGATCCGGCCGACCGCCGGGCCGCCCGGCTGCGGCTCACCGAGGCAGCCGAAATCCGACTGGCCAGCTGGCGACGAGCCCGGAGCGAACTGATCGAGATCGCGCTGGTCCGGCTGCCGCACACCGACCAGGAGGCGCTGGCAGCCGCGCTGCCCGCCTTCCGCCGACTGCTCCACGAAATCGAGGAGACCCCTTGACCAACGACCTGACCCCGGACACCACCCCCGTGCCCGCCGTTCGCTGCACCGGGCTGACCCAGCGCTTCGGGGACACCGTCGCGGTGGACAACCTGGACCTGGAGGTGACCCCGGGCGAGGTTTTCGGTCTGCTCGGGCCCAACGGCGCCGGCAAGACCACCACTATCCGCATGATCACCACGCTGCTCAAGGCGCCGCCGGGCGCCATCGGAGTGTTCGGCGTGGACGTGGCGCGGCGCCGCACCGCGGTACGCCGGCTGATCGGCTACGTCCCGCAACAGCTGTCCGCCGACGGCGACCTGACCGGCCGGGAGAACGTCGCGCTGTTCGCCCGGCTCTACGACGTGCCCCGCCGCGCCCGCACCGCCCGGGTCGCCGAGGTGCTCGGCGAGGTGGACCTGGCCGACGTCGCCGATCGGCCGGCGAAGACCTACTCCGGCGGCATGGTGCGCCGCCTCGAGCTGGCCCAGGCGCTGGTCAGCGCGCCCCGGCTGCTGATACTGGACGAGCCGACGGTCGGCCTGGACCCGGTGGCCCGCGACGGCGTGTGGGCGCGGATCGAACAGATCAAGGCCACCACCGGGATGACCGTGCTGGTCACCACGCACCTGATGCAGGAAGCCGACCAACGCTGCGACCGGATCGCCCTGATGCACCGCGGCCAGATCCGCGCGCTGGGCACGCCTGCCGAGCTACGCGACTCGCTGGGCACCGACGCCACGCTGGACGACGTGTTCCGGGCCTACACCGGCGACCGGCTGGCCGAGCACGCCGGCTCCATGCGCGACGTCCGCTCCACCCGACGCACCGCCCGGAGGGTGTCATGACGCCGACCGCCACCATCACCGTCCCCACCGACCCCGGGCCACTTGCCCAGCTGCGCACCGGGTTCTCCCGGATCAACGCGATGTGCCTGGTGGAGCTGCAGAAGCTGCGCCACGACCGCACCGAGCTGATCACCCGCGCGATCCAACCGACCCTGTGGCTGCTGGTGTTCGGGCAGGTCTTCACCCGGATCCACGCCATCCCGACCGGCAACACCCCGTACCTGGACTTCCTGGCCCCCGGCATCCTGGCCCAGTCCGCGCTGTTCATCGCCATCTTCTACGGCATCCAGATCATCTGGGAGCGCGACTCCGGGGTGCTGTCCAAGTTGATGGTCACCCCGACGCCGAGGGTGGCGCTGATCGCCGCGAAAGCCTTCGCCTCCGGGATCCGCGCGGTGGTGCAGGCGCTCGCCGTGATGATTGTCGCCGCCCTGCTCGGGGTGCACCTGAGCCTCGACCCGCTGCACTTCCTCGGGGTGGTCGTGGCCCTGGTGCTGGGCTCGGCATGCTTCTGCTGCCTGTCCATCACCATCGCCGGGCTGGTGCTGTCCCGGGACCGACTCATGGGCATCGGACAGGCCATCACCATGCCACTGTTCTTCGCCTCCAACGCGCTCTACCCGGTAGCGCTGATGCCCGGCTGGCTGCAGGTGATCAACCACATCAACCCGCTGAGCTACGAGGTCGACGCGCTGCGCGGCCTACTGGTGAACACGCCGGCCCGGCTCGCGCTGGACTTCGGCGTACTGGCCGTGGCGGCCGCCGCGATGATCAGCCTCGCCGCCGCCCTCCTCCCCCGCCTCACCAGGGGCTAACTCCCCCGTCAACGCCGCCCCCATCAACGCCGCACATCCCCCGTCGACGCCGCACAGTGTGCACACCGTGCGGCGTGGCCCTCCGGTATGCGGCGTCGGAAACCGGTGGCGTCGCCGAACGGGCGTCGCCGAACGGGCGTCGGAACGGGTGGCGTCGGAAACGGGTGGCGGCCGGCCGCAGACTGGGCTCGTGACCCGGGATCTCCGCGCGCTGCCGAAAGCCCACCTGCACGTGCACGTGGAGAGCACCGTGCGCCCGGCGACGCTGCGCGAGCTGGCCGCGGCGCACGGCCTGCCAGCCCCGGAGCAGGTCGGTAGGTTCGCCGGGTTCCGGGCGTTCGCCGAGCACAACGGGCTGATCAGAGCGTGTCTGCGGCGGCCGGAGGACTTCGCCCGGATCGGCCGGGAGTACTGCGAGGACGAGGCCGCGCAGGGCGTCGGGTACGCCGAGCTGACCTTCACCGCCGCGTCGCACGAGGAGCGCCTCGGCCGGCCGGACATGCCGCTGGCGGCGCTGCTGCGCGGGCTGGCGGAGGGTTCCGCCGCGACCGGGCTGGAGTACCGGGTGCTGCTGGACCACTCCCGGCGACAGTCGGTGGCCCGGGCCTGGCGCACCCTGGACCTGGCTCGCCGGTACGCCGACCGCGGCGTGATCGGGATCGGCATGGCCGGCGACGAGAGCTACCCGCTGGCGCCGTTCGCCGAGGTCTGCGCGGCGGCGGAGCACGAGGGGCTGCACCGGGTGCACCACGCCGGCGAAGCGGCCGGTCCGGGCAGCATCCGGGAGGCGCTGGGGGCCGGCCGCGCCGAACGGCTGGGCCACGGCATCCGGATCCTGGACGACCCGGCGCTGGTCGCCGAGGTGGCCGCGCGCGGCGTGCCGCTGGAGGTCTGCCCGTCGTCGAACGTGGCGCTCGGGCTCGCCCCGTCCTGGCCGGAGCACCCGCTGCCCCGGCTGCGCGCCGCCGGCCTGGCGGTCACCCTGAACACCGACATCCCGGTGAGCCTGGGCGTCACCCTCAGCGAGGAGTACGCCCTGGCCCGGGACACCTTCGGCTACTCCGACGAGGTGCTCGCGGAGCTGGCGTCGGCGTCGGTGGCCGCGTCCTTCGCCCCGGAGTCGACCAAGCGGCGGCTGCGCGCCGGCATCGCCAGCTGGCTGGCCACGCCGGCCGACCACGCCGGTACCGGCCCGGGGCAGCTGACTACGCCCGTGATGTAAACCACTCGAAACTTCGCTGATAAATTACTGAAATGCGCTTGACACTGAGAAACCTATGGGTTTGCTACGAAGCGTCCCCTGCGCATTGAATATCGCGGCCCGGAACGGTACCAAAGACACTGGGGCCACACCAGACCAGTCCTTTATTTCCACCGTCTAAAGAAAGATCGAGCCGTGATTCTGCGTGAGACGCTGGTTATTGCGCTACGGGGGCTGCGTTCGCACAAATTGCGCTCCGCGTTGACGATGCTCGGGCTGATCATCGGTGTGGCCGCGGTCATCCTGCTGACCTCCTTCGGCCAGGGCGTGACCGGATCGGTCAACTCGGCCATCGAGCCGGTCGCGAACAGCATCACCATCGTTCCGAAGCTGTCCCCGATCCCCAGCGGCCCGCCCGCCGAGCCGCTCAGGGACGCCGATGCCCAGGCAATCGCCAAGCTCTCCAACGTCGCCCAGCTGGTACCTGTGGTGACCGGGTCCACCACCGGGGCGGCCGGCCAGGTCTCCAAGGCGGTGACCGCGTCGACCCCGGGTGCGCAGTACCTGTCCGCGACGGTCACCGGGACGACGGCCAACTACCTCTCGGTCCGGCAGATCAAGATGACCGCCGGCACGTTCTTCACCCAGGCGCAGGGCAACGACGGCGCCAAGGTGGCGGTGCTGGGCCCGCTGGTGGCCGCCGCGCTCTACGGACCGGATCCCAATGCCGCGATCGGCAAGCCGCTGCGGCTCAACCACGCGAACTTCAAGGTCATCGGCGTGCTGCAGTCCTACGGGGCGTCCAGTGACGCGGTCATCGTGATGCCCGAGGGCGCCGCGCGGTCCGGCGTGTTCGGCTACGGCTACGGCGGCGACGAGCTCAGCTCGATCATCGTGAAGGCCACCTCCAC
>Ga0137415_10004484_pt1 | contig 13824 bp, 10 predicted proteins | sample CZODoug3_1_1_16f_FD_183082 | JGI IMG/M metagenome (GOLD analysis project Ga0137415, IMG submission 183082) | Vadose zone soil fungal communities from Angelo Coast Range Reserve, California, USA - CZODoug3_1_1_16fungal (Hybrid Assembly) | ecosystem: Environmental > Terrestrial > Soil > Vadose... | reverse complement strand
CAGAGACCCCGATGTCGTGCCGATTGCCGATGACCATCGTCACGGCCATCGTTTCGCCCAACGCGCGCCCGAGGCCAAGAATGATCGCGCCGATGAGTCCGGCGCGGCCGTAGGGCAGCACGGCGGAGCGCACCGCTTCCCAGCGCGTCGCCCCCATCGCCAGGGCGGCCTCCCGCTGGCTCGTCGGCACCGCGAGCAAGACCTCACGTGATACGGCCGCGATGTACGGGACGATCATGATCGCGAGAATGATGCCGCCGGCAAGCAGCGAGTTGCCGTAGAACACGCCCTGCAGGAACGGCGTCCATCCCAGGACGGCCTTGAGCGGGGGCACGACGTAGCTTCGCAGGAAGGGGATGAGGATGAAGATCCCCCACAACCCGTACACGACGCTCGGGATTGCCGCGAGCAGCTCGACCAGGAACGCGAGGGGCTGGCGCAGCCATCTGGGCGAGAACTCCGTGAGGAAGACCGCCACGCCAAGCGCGAGCGGGACAGCGATCAGCAAGGCGAGCAGCGAAGACGCGAGCGTGCCGAAGACCATCGGCGCGGCGCCGTAGACCTCGGCAACCGGGTCCCACGTCGAGGTCCACAGGAATGACGGGCCGAAGCGGCGCAATGCGGGAAGCGAGCTGACGAACAACACGCCGAGAATCACGAGCATCAGGACCGGCAACGCGAGCGAGAAGCCGGTGAGCACAGTTCGGTAAATCCGGTCGCTACGGTCCGCGCTTAAGAGGGACTGCCGGCGGGAAACGCCCTCGATGGGAAGGCTGGTCATCGCGGCGGAAGCTACCGGCGCCCCACCCGGTGTCCGTCACGACGGTGTAACGGAATTGTCACCGTGAAAAGAAACACCCCCCCGGCGCGCTACTCCACGCCGGAGGGTGCCCCGTTATGTCTACAGAACTGAGCGACCGCCGGCTTTGACCGACCTCAGGCGAGCCTCGACCCAGGGATGCAACTCGTTGGGCAGCGGCGCATAGCCGAGGTCAGGCGCCTGCGCCTGACCTTCGCGCTCTGCCCACCAGATAAACTGCACCAGCGCCCGTGCCTTGACGGTATCGGCGTACGTCTTGTGGACGAGGAACCATGTAAAGCTCGAAATCGGATAGGCTTGGGCTCCCGACGCATTGGTAATGGAGACACGGAAGTCGGTGCTGGGGCCCATATCCTTCATCGCGCCGGCGGCGGCCGCGGTGACGGACTGGAGAGTCGGCGTAATCCAATTCCCGGCACTGTTGCGCAACGTGCCGAACGCGATCTTGTTGCTTGTCGCATAGGCCAGCTCGACGTAGCCGATCGCGCCGGGCGTCTGGCTCACCGTTGAGGCCACCCCTTCGTTTCCCCGTCCGCCCAGACCGACGGGCCAATTCACCGACGGTCCCTTGCCTACCTTCTGCTGCCACTCGTGGCTCACCTTGGAGAGGTAGTCGGTGAAAACGTATGACGTCCCCGAGCCGTCGGCACGATGGACGACGATGATGTCTGCCGCGGGCAGGGTCACACCCGGGTTGATGCTGGCGAGCCGCGCGTCATTCCACTTGGTGATCTTGCCGAGGAAAATGTCGGCCAACACGTCGGGAGTGAACCGCACGGCCTGCGGGAGCCCCTGCAGGTTGTAGACGGCCACTACGGCGCCCATGACCGTCGGGATGTGCAGCACGTTGCCGCCGATCGCCGCGATCGCGGAATCGCTCATCGGCGCGTCGGTGCCCCCGAAATCCACGGTGCCGTCGGAGAACTGACGGATGCCGCCGCCCGACCCGATCGACTGGTAGTTCAGCTTCACAGCGGGATGCGTCTGATTGTAGGTCAGCATCCAGTTCTGATAGATGATGTTCGGGAACGTCGCACCTGCTCCATTGAGCTGGACCTGGGCGAGAGCCGCCGCCGGTAACGCGGCAAGCAAGAGCACAAGAGACTTCATGAGTGGGTGTTCTCCGTGTCTGCGTTAGAAAGTGAATTGCATCTGGACGAGGCCTTGCTGCCGCGTCGCGGTCGTCTGATTTCGAGGCGTCGCCTCGAACGACAGCAGGTCGACGTCTGCGAGCATGCGCAGGTTGGCATTGACCTGATACGACACGCCGCCGATGAACCGCGTCAGCTTGTTGGGGCTGGTGCTGGTGTTCGGGTCAATCAGATCCACACGCGCGATCGCCGACACCTTGCTGTCCGGCAAATGCAACACGCCGAAGGCGCTGAAGATTCGACCGGTCGCATTGACGCCGCCGCCGAGGTTCAAGCTATCGGCGCCGACCGGAGACACCGTGTCCTTCGTGGACGCGAACTCGCCCGCCAGCGTAAACTGTTTCGACCGGTAGGACACGAGTCCGATGAAGCGGTTGCGGTCGCCGCCGCCGGTGACTTTGCCGATGCCGGCATAGCCGGAGATCCGGAGGCCGCCCACACGGCTCGCATCGTCGGTGTCCATCACGCGGACCGACAGACGCAGCTGCAGATCTTTTCGCTTGTCGCCCAGGCCGCCCGAGTACCCCTCACCATTCACGAGCGTGAGTTGGCCGTTGACCTGATCGTTGTTCCATTTGCCGTCGATCCCAGCGCCGACATCTGCGGAGGTCGTATAGCCGCCCCGCTCGGTCGCCATCGTGCCCTGCATACGGTAGTCCCACAGGTTCTCTTCCCAATCGAGCCAGGGGGTATGCAGCAAGCCGAACTTGTACGTGAGTGAGCTGCCTTCGGGCGTCCACGCGGCATACGCGTACTTGAGGCGATAGACTTGGTTGCCGACGGCGGCGGGCGCGATATCGGCCGTGATGCGCGTCTGGAGGCCGCCCGGGAACCTGCCGATCACGTTGATGTAGGCGCGCTTGATCGAAAACTGATTCTGTTTGCCGAGGTTCACTCCGGCAGCGCCGATGCTGTCTTTGACGTCGTACTGGAACTGGCCATACACGACCCCGCTCACGGTCACTTGGGGCGCCGGAGGCGGGGCCGGAGCCTGAGCCTGGAGGGTGGAGACCGACGTCGCGCCGGCGGCAACTGCCGCGGCGAGAGTCAACAGGTGTCGTACGTGCACGGTTCGTTTCTCCTTACGAAGGTTGATGACGCAGGTAACGAAGACTCGCTTGCTCGCATCACCAAACTCAGTTGCCAGTGTCACGAGTCTGTAACAACGAGCCTCCGCTACCTGGCACCCGGACGATCGGCCGTGCAATCCGCCGCCGGGTAGGCGTTGTCGCCGGTCGAAGTCAATGGTCCGTGACGTCTGCGTTACGACTGTGTAACGACGGGGAAGTAGAGAAGGATGGTAGTTCCGCGTCCCAGCTCACTTTCGGCCTCCACGCGGCCGCCGTGCGCCTCCACGAGATGCTTCACGATGGCGAGGCCTAGCCCCGTCCCGCCCTCCTGCCGCGACCGGCCTGGGTCAACGCGATAGAACCGCTCGAAAATGCGCGGCAGATGTTCGGCGGGGATGCCGCTGCCGGTGTCGGCGACACGGATGAGAACACAGCGACCATCTTTCCCGGGGAGGGGGGGGGCTCGCTCGGCAACGACGCGAATGCTGCCCTTCGGCTGGGTGTGTCGCAGCGCGTTATCAAACAGATTCGTGAAGATCTGCCGCAACGCGTCAGGATCCACGAGCGCGGTCGCGGCGGAATTCTTGACCGCAGTTTCGAAGCGGACGCCGCGTTCGGAGGCGCGGGCCTCAAATGGATTCCACGCTTCCCGCGCCGCCGCCTCGACGTCGACGTTCTCGGGCTCCGGCTGCCAGCCACCCGATTCGATTCGTGACAAGTCGAGCAAATCATCCACCAGCCGCTGCATGCGTTGCGCATTCTCGAGAATCACCTGCGCAAACCGCTGCGTCTCCGATGAGGCGGGCGTCTCGGCAGCGAGCGTCTCGGCATAGCCGGCGATGGCGGTGAGGGGGGTCTTCAGCTCGTGCGACACGTTGGCAACGAAATCGCGGCGTATCGTCTCGAGCCGGCGCACGTCCGTCACGTCGTTGAGGACGAGCAGCGTGCCGCCGTCCTCGAACGGGCGCGCCGACACGACGACCGAGCGGTCGCCGAAGTCGAGCTCGCGGCGATCCACCACTCCACCGGCCATGATCTCGCGCATCAACGCGCGGTGCTGGCGATCGTGAAACAGCTCGGCGAGGGGAGGCAACGGCTCAGTGGGTCCGTAGCCGAGCAGCCGGCGGGCGGCCGCGTTGATCGAGACGACAATGCCGCGGCGGTCGGCGGCGAGGACGCCGTCCGACAGGGATTCGAGGAGCGTCCGCGATTCCTCGCGCTCGCGCCGCAAGTCGTCGAAGCGGCGCTCGAGCTCATGATGCATCGCGCGCAGGGCGTCCACATGATTCGCGAGCTCCGGCACGCTCACGTCGGGGAACTCCGCCGCGCGGCCCGTGGCGATATCCCGCGCCGCCGCGGTGATATTGAGCAGCGGGCGCGCCAGAAAACCCGCGAGCATCCACGCGACGACCGCAGCCGCGAGCAGCATCACGAGGCCGGCGGCCGCGACGGCTCGCTGCCAGGCGTGCACCTGCGCGTCGACGCTCGCCAGCGTCGTCGAGACGCGCACAACGGCGAGCCCGGGCGGCCCACCCCGGACGGCGACGTACATCTGCCGTTCGTTGGTTGACGCGCTCAGCCGTTGGTTCATCCCCACGCCTGAGGCGGAATCGAGCGCCGCACGGACCTCGGGACGGTCGCGATGGTTCTGCAGATGAGACAGCGAGGCGCGATCGAATTCCGTATCGCCGCGGACGTGGCCTTCGGGATCGATGAGCGTCACCCGGCGGCCCAGCCGGCCGCCGGCGAGTGCGGCGAACTCCGGCCACTTACTCGAGTCGGCAGGGGTGAACACGGCGAGCAGCCGGGCTTCGCGCTCCAGCTCGTCCGCGATCTCGGCCTCGAGATGGCGGCGCAGCAGGATGTCCGTCGCGATGATCGAGCCAACGACCGCGGCCGCCACGAGCAGGGCGATGCTCGCGAACAGCCGCGTGGCGAGTCTCACGTGCGGCGCCGGCGCGCGGCGGCAGGAGGCGCCGGCTCGCGAAACCGGTAGCCGACGGCGCGGACGGTTTCGATCCAGTCGCCCGCCGCGCCGAGCTTGGCGCGCAAGCGCTGCACGTGCATGTCTACGGTGCGAGTCTGGATGTCGGGTTGTGCCTGCCAGACGGATTCCAGCAGTTGTGACCGGGACTGCACGCGATCGCGGCGCTCGATCAGCCGCTCGAGCAGTTTGAACTCGGTCGCGGTGAGCTCGGTCTCGTCGCCTGCGACGGTCACACGATGCGCCGTACGATCGAGCACGATCGGTCCACCGACCAGGCGGCCACCGGCCGACACGGGCGGGGCCGCGAGACGGCGCAGAATCGCACCGACCCGGAGCACCAGCTCCTTGGGCGAAAACGGCTTGGCGAGATAATCGTCAGCGCCGAGGCTCAGGCCTTTGATGCGGTCGGGCTCGTCTTTGCGCGCGGTGAGCAGCAGGACGCCGACATCGCGCGTCTCGTCGCGCCGGCGCAGCTCGGCCAGCACTTCGAAGCCGGAATGACCCGGCAACATGAGATCCAAGACGACGAGATCGGGTCGTTCCTCGCGCGCGGAGCGGAGCGCGTCGGCCCCGGTGCCCGCCGTCGTGACGCGATAACCCTCTTTCGCCAGGTGGTAGGCGACGAGCGCCGTTATGTCGGGCTCGTCGTCCACGACGAGAATACGGTGCGGCTCGGTCGCCTCAGGAGGCATTCACGACGGAGGGCCGGACGCGAGTCTCGAGACGCGACCGCGAGCGCGTGAGTGCCGCGGATCGGTCCGCCGTCGCTCCCGGATCGCTTCGCATCGCGTCGAGTACCGCGCGCACCAGGCGCTCGACGGACCCGCGCAACGGCGACAAGGCGTACAGCACATACGGAACCACCTCGTGCGTGCGGACGATCCCGAGCTGCTCGAGCGCATCCAGGTGTTCGGCGATCGTCGTCTCGGGCAACGAGAACATCGACGCCAGGTCCGACACGAAGAGTGGGGCGGTGGAGAGACTATTCAGAATGCGCAGACGCGTGGGTTCGGCGAGCGTGACGAGCAAATCGGCGACCGGGCGCGGAGTCACTTCCGTCTCCTTTGGGTTCCGACGTGGCCAACGCCGCCAAGCGCTTGCGGCTGGTGGCAGAAGCTACCCGGACGGAGGTCAGCCGCAATTGCTGGGCGCTGCGGGAAAGCATTGGGTTACATGAATGTAACGGGTTCGTGACAAACGTCGCTCCGACGCGGTTCGAGAACTGGCGGTAACTTTCTCTCGCCCTATGCCTTCCGCTTCCCGGACTTCGCGCCCTTCCGGATCTTCCGAGTCTGCCACGCCGGTCCGCCTGGGCGCCATCGACATCGGGACGAATTCCGTTCGACTGATCGTAGCGGAGGTCGACCCGGATGGCCGATATCGCGCGCTGGACGAAGAGCGCGAGATGACGCGCCTGGGCCACGGGCTCTTTGCCCGCGGCCGGTTGCTGAGCGAGCCGATGGAACGGTCGATCGCCGTACTCGCGAAAATGAAGGCCATCGCGGAAGGGTTCGAGGTCCGCGAGTTGCGAGCGGTCGCGACCAGCGCGGTGCGGGAAGCGGCGAACGGCCGCGCCTTCTGCCAGGAAGTGCGGCGGCGCTGCGGTCTCCGCGTGGAAGTCATCACCGGTGAAGAAGAGGCGCAGCTCACGCTGCGCAGCGCGTTGCATCACTTCGATCTCGCCGGACGGTCGGTCGCCGTCGTCGACATTGGCGGCGGCAGCATGGAGGTGACACTGACCGCCGGCTCCGTCGTGGACGAAGTCCTCACGCTGCCGCTCGGCGCCGTACGGCTCACGGAGCGGTATGGCGGGGACGAGCAGCTCTCACCGAAACGCTGGCGCCGGCTGCGGCGCGCGATCGACCGCGTGCTCGACCGGCAGCTGCGCAAACCGCCCTTCCATCCGGAAATCATGATCGGCAGCGGCGGGACGTTCACCAATCTGGCGGCGATGGCGCAATTCGATCGCGAGGGTACGACGCGGAGCGTGCAGGGATATGCGATGTCGCGCGCCGAGGTCGTGCATCTGCTGCACCGCCTGCGGGCCACGCCGCTCGCCGAGCGCCGCGAGACGACGGGCTTGAACCCCAAACGCGCCGACATCATCGTGGCCGGCGCCGCCGCGGTGGCTCGGCTCGCCAAGCGCCTCGGCACGCAGCAAATCCTCGTCAACAGCGGCGGATTACGCGATGGTCTGCTGCTCGGGATGATCGCCGACCACGTCCGGGCGGATACCGCCGAATCGTCGCGCCGGCCGACCCGGCTCGATTCGGCCCGCGCGTTCGCCCGGCAGTGCCGCTCCAGCGAGCGCCACTGCGAGCACGTGGCCCGGTTGGCCACGCAGCTGTTCGACGTCCTGGCGGGACATTTCGACTTGCCCACTGATGCGCGCGAGCTGCTCGAAGCAGCGGCGTTGCTGCACGACATCGGCTATGTGATCAATCACGCGAAACATCATAAGCACGCCTATCATCTCATCCTGAACGGCGATCTCCAGGGATTTACGCAGCGCGAGCTGGAGATCGTGGCGTGCGTCGCCCGGTATCATCGCAAGGCATTCCCCAGGAAAAGGCACACGGCCTTCGCGCGTCTCGAGCGGGTGGACCGCCGCATCGTCCGGGCGCTGGCGGGGATCCTGCGCGTCGCCGACGGTCTCGATCGCACGCACACGCAACGGATCAGCGGCGTGACGTGCGCTACACACCGCGGCTACGTGGAGTTCACATTGCAGGCCCGCACCGACCCGCGTGTGGAGATCTGGGACGCTGAGCGCAAGTCGGGACTGTTTCAGCGGGCGTTCAAGCTGGAGCCTCGGTTCGTCTGGGTGCATGGTGCAGAGCGGCGGGGCGGGGCCCAACGCCTTAGACTCGCCGCGGCAGGCTGATCGTGTCGACCCCGTATCAACCGGCGTTTCCCGCCGATCATTATCTCAATCGCGAGCTGAGCTGGCTCGAGTTCAACGCGCGCGTGTTGGAGGAGGCAGCCGACCCCTCCAACCCGCTGCTCGAGCGTCTCAAATTCGCCGCGATCTTCAGCTCGAATCTCGATGAATTCTTCGAGGTGCGGGTCGCGGGCCTGCAACAGCAGCTCTACGCGGGCATCGAGCCGCAGGACTACGGCGCCGACGGTCTCGGTCCCGTGGAGCAGCTCGCGCGGATCGAGGCGCGCGTGCACGCGCTCGTCGCCGAGCAGCACCGGCTGCTCGACGCGGAGATCATGCCTGGCCTGGCCGCGGCCGGCATTCAGCGCGTCGCGCTCGATTCGCTCGAGCCGGCGGAGCGCGAATACCTCGACCGGTTGTTCGCACGGGAGATCTATCCGGTCCTCACGCCGCTGGCGATCGATCCCGGCCACCCGTTCCCGCACGTCCACAACAAGAGCCTGAACATCGTCCTGCTGGTCGAGAACGTGGATTCGGGGCAGCAGCTCTACGGGGTCGTCCAGGTCCCGGCGCTGCTCGATCGCGTCGTCGCGCTGCCCGGATCGGGGCCACTCGAGCGACTGCGCTACGTCCTGCTCGAGGAGATCATCGCCGCGCATCTCGGCGATTTGTTCGGCGGCTTCCGCGTGCTGGCCCACACCGTATTTCGTGTCACGCGCAACACCGACCTGGTCATCAACGAAGATGAAGCGGAGGACCTGCTTCAGACGATCGAGGAGACGTTGCGCCAGCGCATCCTGGGCGAAGCGGTGCGCCTGGAAATTCTGTCGTCGGGCGACGCGCGGTTCGCCCAGATGCTGATGGGCGCGCTCGATTTGCGCGAATCGGACGTCTACCGGGTCAACGGACCGGTGGATCTGACGGCGTTGATGGCGCTGCACCGCGGTGAGGGATTCCGGAACTTGCGGGACGAGTCGCTGCTCCCGCGCCAGTCGCCGGCGTTCGCCAGTGGCGAGAATCCCTTCGACGTGATTCGCAATCAGGATGTGCTTGTTCATCACCCGTACGAATCGTTCGGCGCCGTCGTGGACTTCATCGACCGCGCGGCCGACGATCCGCAGGTGCTGGCCATCAAGCAGACGCTGTATCGCACCAGCGGTGCGAGCCCGATCATCTCCGCGCTCGCGCGCGCCGCGCAGAATGGCAAGCAGGTCACCGCGCTGGTCGAGCTCAAAGCCCGCTTCGACGAAGAGAACAACATCGTCTGGGCGCGCGAGCTCGAGCAGGCCGGCGTGCACGTGGTGTACGGCATCGTGGGTTTGAAGACGCACTGCAAGGCCGCGCTCGTCGTGCGCCGCGAAAAGAGCGGGCTGCGCCGCTACGTGCACCTCTCGACCGGCAACTACAATCCGACAACCGCTCGCACCTACACCGATCTCGGCCTGTTCACGGCGAATCCCGATTTCGGCGAAGACGTGAGCGAGATGTTCAACTTGCTGACCGGCTACTCACAGCGGCGCCGCTGGCGCAAGCTGCTCGTGGCGCCCGTCGAGCTGCGCGAGCGGGTGATCGAGCTGATCGAGCGCGAACGCCGCCATGCGGAAGCGGGTCAGCCGGCGCACATCATCGTGAAGATGAATGCGCTCGTCGAGGTATCGGTGATCGACGCGCTGTATCGCGCATCGCAGGCGGGGGTCGTCATCGACCTCGTGATTCGCGGGATCTGCTGTCTGCGCGCCGGTCTGTCCGGCGTATCCGAGAAGATCCGGGTCGTCAGTATCGTCGACCGGTTCCTGGAGCACAGCCGGCTCTTCTATTTCTCCAACGCCGGCAATCCCGAAGTCTTTCTCGCCAGCGCCGACTGGATGCCGCGCAATTTCTTCCGGCGCATCGAAGTCATGTTCCCGGTGGAGGACGCTCAACTCAAGGCGCGCATCGTCGATCGCATTTTGCCGACGATTCTGGGCGACAACGTCAAGGCGCGGGTTCAGAATCCGGACGGCTCATATCGACGCCTCGGTCCCGCGGACGCGGAAGCGACCATCCGGTCTCAGACAGTGTTGCACAGTCTGGCCCGTGGTTCCGCCCACGTCGAGGACCCCGGTGGCCGACGGCTGTTCGTTCCGGTGCTCCGTCGCAATGGCCAGAAGGGCAAACCGGAACCCCGGCGTTCTTCGCTGCCACGCGTCCGTCGCGGCTCGAAAACGCCTGCCAGTCGGAAGAGCTCCGAAGAGGGTCAGGGCTAGACCGTTACATCTTCGCGCCGGCGCTCCCGCCGGCGGGCGGCCGCTCGACGCGTCCCCGGTCGCGCGATCGTCGCCGGTTGCAGTTGGCGCGCCGCCGCAGCCACCGCCCGCTGCAGATCCGGTCCCGCCTTGCTCCAGTCGCTCTGAAGCGTCGTAAACAGAGATGCCAGCTCAACGCGCAGCACGTCGGTTGCCGCCGAAACACCGGCGCGGTCGAGCTCATCGCTGAGCACGTGGGCGTCATTTATTGCGCCGAGTAGATCCTGCAGCTGTTTCAACCGCTTGAGCAACACATGCGCTGAGGGCACGCCTGCTTGTAGTGGCTCCAGGAGGTAACGCAGCTTCTTCGCGGCGATGCGGGTCGCGTGCAGCTCAGCGGGGGGGGCTTGCGAAACCGATGTCACGGCGCCCAGACGGGCACTCAGGTCGTCGGCATGCCGCACAAGAGCGGCGGCTGCCGTCGCGCCAAAATGGGCATGGTGGTCGCTGCCGGACGATTCGAGCGTTGTGAGACGCTGCCTGAGCTTGCGGTCCAATTTCTCGAAACGCCGCAGCAGCTTCGTATGCGAGCGGATCTGCTCGCGGCGACGCCACGCGCGGATGCGCGCGCGGACGGGAGCGAGGGCACCCCGCTGCGCCGGTGTGAACCGCGCGGACCGATTGCGGAACCAAGCGAGCTGCACTTCGGCGTCGCGCGCGGCATTGGTCGCGCGCGCGAGCTTCCGCAGCCGCCGGCGCGTCTTCCTGGAGACACCGTCGTGCAGCGCCGTGTACGCTCCCACGGTGACGCGAAGACGCCGGATCGCGACGCGGAAATCGTGGAGTGCCTCGGCGTCCGCACGATCGCCGAGACGCGCCGCTGCCGCGGCGTCGTCGAGGTAGGATCGCGCGATCTGCGCCGCACTCTGGGCGACCGGAGCCATCAGCCCAACGACCGCAGATGACTGGGCCTGAGCACCCAGACGAGCATGGCTTCACCCGCGTCGATGCGCTCGCCGAACTCCAACAGGCACGCGCCGCCCTTGCCCAGCTCGATGAACGATCGCTCCGAGCCCGCGGTCAGCCAGCTCGCGAGCGAACCGAGTCCCGGCTCGTGACCGACGATCGCCACGGTCTTGCGCGTCACCTGACTGCGGAGCCAGGGCGCCAACGCGGGTGGCCGCTGGCCGGGGGCCAATGCGTCAACGGTCGTTGGCGTCCCCTTGTCGTAGGCCTTCGCGAGAATCACGGCGGTCTCCATCGCGCGCGTCAACGGGCTGGTCGCGAGCGCGTCCACTCGCGGAAGGATCGCGCGCAGCCCCTTCGCCGTCTCTTTCATCTTCTTCTTTCCGTCGGCTGTAAGAGGTCGGAGGGAATCGTCGCGTGGTGCCCATGCTTCGCGTTCTTCCGCAATGCCATGGCGGACAACGAGGAGCTGCATGCCAAAAGGTGGCGGGGACGGCATTGGTTTGGCAACTGAGAGCGTTGTCCTTCGGAGCTATTCAGCGATCGCGCGTGCCGCGCTCATCGCTTCGACCATTTTCGAATGCATTCGCCATAGCGTTGGCCCCCGCATCACGATCACTCAGCGGCTCCAGTCCCCAGCGGTTTTCGATCAACGCCAGGATCGATGTCGTGTCATAGCGGTTGTGATCGACGAAATGGCGCTTGGCGAACGGCGCGATGACCAGCGTCGGCACCCGGATGCCCGGGCCCCAGCGGTCGACGACGGGAGGCGGGACGTGGTCCCAGAAGCCGCCATGCTCGTCGTACGTGATGACGATCGCCGTGGTCGGCCAGTCGGGTCCGTTCCGAATCGCATTGATCAGATCCATGACGTGATGCTCCCCGGTGAGGAGATCGGCATACCCGGGGTGCTCGTTTTGCGGGCCGAGGGGCTTGATGAACGACACCGCTCGCAACGTCCCCGCTTGCGCGGCCGCAATGAACTCCGACTCGTCGCGCAGGTGCTCGGCCTTCGCAGCGGTGCCGTCGGCGTAGTTCGCAAAGAAGGCGAAGGGCTGATGGTGGTATTGAAATAGCGGATCGGCGTGTCCGGCGAGCGCGTCGTTCCAGCCGCCCGAGTACCACGCCCAGCTGATGTGGTGCTCGGAGAGTCGGTCACCGATCGTCGCAAACGTCTGGTTCGGGACGAGCTGGTTCCACGGCACAGGCGGATGGGGCTGATTGACGGTAAAGAGCGTGTTCACCGCGTACCCATCGGGCGTGACGGCACCATCGTTGATCAGCGATCCATCCGCTCCCAGTTGCGCGACAAGCGAGCTCGGCGCATTCGGGAAGACGGGGGTGCGCGCCGCGATCAGCCAGATGTGATTGAGAAACGAGCCGCCGAACGCCGCGTGAAAGAAGTTGTCGCACAGCGTGTAACTCGCCGCTTCCGCGGCGAGCGGCAGCGGACCCGTATGATAGAAGCCCATCACTTCGCCTTTCGCGTTGCTGACCTGCGCAAACTTGTCCATGCTGCCGCCGTCGATTTGTAACTGCTCGTGGTAGAACCGGTGCACGAGATCGGGAATACGCAGATTGGCCGCCACGAAGTCCTCGATGGCGAACGGGGCGTTCGGCAGCGTCGTCGGGAAGGGTGAGCCGGAGACCTGCGGGAGCGTGCTGAACGGCGTGCCGCTGGCGTCCACCTGCCTCTCGGTCGCTCCCGCATTGCTCAAGCCATCGGCGCCGGGGAACTCGCCGTAGAGATTGTCAAAGCTGTGGTTCTCGAGATAAATGACGACGAGATGTTGCAAGCGATCGGGGATTTGGCCGTCCTGCCCACTTTGACCACGCTGCTCGGCGGAGAGTGCGAGGGTGGGGGATGTCGGCTGTTCGTGTTGACAAGCGATTAAGAGGAGGGATGCGAGCGTGCACGTGAGGGGGAACAGGCGCCTGCTGGGGTGTCGGTCCATGAGAGCTCCTCGGCGGTGGTGAGGTCGATGCTGCGCCGTAAGAAGAGACCGGCACCCCGCCACGACGGAGCGAATTCTCGGTCAATTGTGTGTCACGAAATTCCAGCGCAATTTTGAACCTACTATGCGTCTCCTATCGCTACTCCTGGCGCTCCAGGCCCCTTCGCAGCCGGCCCGCACGCCCGCTCCGGATACCGCGCACATCGTCATCGTCGCAACGACGGACATTCACGGTCGGGTGCTCGGCTGGGACTACGTGCGGGATGCCGCGACGCCCGGCGGGCTGTCGCGCGCCGCCACCGCGTTAGAGACGCTGCGCGCGCGCTATCCCAGCAATCTGATCCTGGTGGACGCCGGCGATCTCCTGCAAGGAAATCCGTTCGCGACATTCTTCGGCCGTTACGACAAGCGCCAACCGGAGCCCATCGTCGACGCGCTCAACGCGCTCCAATACGACGTGGCAACCCCCGGGAATCACGATTTCGATTTTGGGCTCCCGTTCCTGCGCCGCGCGGCCAACGAGGCGACGTATCGCTACGTCACCGCCAACATCGAAGACAGCGCCGGCGCGCCGCTGTTCCCCAAGACCGTGATGCTGGCGCGCGGTCCGGTGAAGATCGGCGTCACCGGATTCACGACACCGGGCACGATGCTGTGGGACCGCTCTCAACTCGGGGGGGGCGGCAAAGTGCGCGTGCGGCGGATCGCCAGCTCGGCCTCGACGGCGCTTGCCCGCCTGGAGGGCGAGGGCGCCGACGTGAAGATCGTC
>Ga0137415_10004483_pt1 | contig 13827 bp, 15 predicted proteins | sample CZODoug3_1_1_16f_FD_183082 | JGI IMG/M metagenome (GOLD analysis project Ga0137415, IMG submission 183082) | Vadose zone soil fungal communities from Angelo Coast Range Reserve, California, USA - CZODoug3_1_1_16fungal (Hybrid Assembly) | ecosystem: Environmental > Terrestrial > Soil > Vadose... | reverse complement strand
GTCGCCCTGGTGACCGGGGCGTCGAGCGGGATCGGCGAGGCGATCGCGTTGCGGCTGGCCGGGGAGGGCGCCGTGGTCGGGCTGCTCGCCCGGCGCGCCGAGGTGCTGGACGAGCTCGCCGAGGAGGTGGGCCGGTGTGGCGGGCGGGCGGTGCCGCTGGTCGCCGACGTGACCGACCCGACCGGCCCCGAGCGCGCGGTGCGGCGGCTGGTCGATGCCGAGGGTCGGCTGGACGTACTGGTCAACGCGGCCGGCACGGCGATGTCCGGCGGGTTCGTGGACAGCGCGTCCGGCAGCTGGCGACCGCTCATCGACACGAACTTCACCGGCGTGGTGAACAGCACCCACGCGGCGCTGCCCTACCTGGTCAAGACGGCCGAGCGCACCCGGGGCGTGGCCGACGTGGTCAACATCAGCTCGATCGCGGGGCGCCGGATCGGCCCCGGCAACGGGATCTACTCGGCCACCAAGTACGCCGTGGGCGCGTTCAGCGAGTCGCTGCGCCGGGAGGTGGTCGACCGGTCGGTGCGCGTCTCACTGGTCGAGCCCGGCTGGGTGGACACCCCGCTGACCGCCGGCATCACCCGGGACCGGCACTACCGCTGGCTGGCCGCCGAGGAGGTGGCGGACGCGGTGCACTACATCCTGACCCGGCCGCCGCACATCACGGTGAACGAGCTGATGCTGCGCCCGCTCGGCCAACTGGACTGATCCGCCCCCAGGCTTCAGGGCGCTCCTAGGCCGTGACCTGGGTGGTGGCGGCCAGGGGCACGCCGGGGCGCGCCGAGCCCGCCAGCCACTGGGCGCCCTCGGTGTAAAGCAGCCGCACCTCGGGGCCGCGCAGCCCAGGCAGCCCGGTCATCACGTCGAAGCCGGCCTCCCGCTGCACGTAGGCCAGGTGCCGGTAGCCGACCGGGTAGCGCTCCAGCGCCACCGGATCCAGCCGTACCGAGCCGGCCGGGTCCACCACGTCCATCCGGTCCTTCTCGTAAATCGGCTGCCGGCGCACGATCGCCCACCGCCCGTCCCGCTCCTCGAAGAAGTCGTAGAACCGCCCGGTGCAGGTCACGTCGACCTCCACGCCGTGCACCTGGGCCCGCTGCTGGATGGTCATCTTGGTCTGGGCGACCGCCCTGGCCCCGTTGACCTCGACGCTGGTACCGCCGAGGAAATGCAGGATGTTCACCCCCGCCTCGAACCCGGCGCGGCTGGCCTGGATGAAGTCCGCCGCTGATCCCTGGAACCAGGTGGCGGTCATCCAGCCGTCGTCGTGCCACACCGAGGCGAAGGCCGACCAGTTGGCGGAGTCCCGGAGGATCGCCCAGTCCTCCACCACCTGGCGGATACGCGCGGCGCTGAGCTCGTCGTCCATCGGTGTCCCTTCGTTGGTGTCCGCTCACCCTGACCCGACCGAGACCGCCCGGTCCACCCGGGGCTTCCACCCGGCGGAAGCCCAGGGGTGGAAGCCGCTATGCCCTGCTCACCCCGAGCGCGGCCATCCGGACCGCCACGCTGAGCGGTCCCAGGCCGGTCGAGGACCGCGCCACCACCGCCAGCGCGGCGCGCAGCTCGCCGTCCGGGCCGAACACCGGAGCGGCCACCGAGCTGGCGCCCAGGCTCATCTCCTCGATCGAGTAACCCAGGTGGGTCTCGCGCACCTGGCGCAGCGCGTCGGCGAGCACGCCGGGCAGCGTGATGGTGTGCGGGGTGCGCCGCCCCAGACCCTCCGCCACCACCTGGGCCAGCAACTCCGCCTCGGAGAACGCGAGGATCACCTTGCCCACCCCGGTGGCGTGCAGCGGCAGCGGGCCGGCCACCACGGTGCGGTTCGCCACCGAGCGGCGGCCGGAGAGCACCTCCACCACCAGCGCGCGGGAGCCGTCGCGGACCGCGAGCTGCACCACCTCGTGGGTGGCCTCGTAGAGATCCTCCATGAACGGCAGCGCCCGGGAACGCAGGTCCCGGTGCCCGGGGGCGAGCGCACCGACGAGCCACAGCCGCATGCCGATCTGGAACCGGCCGTCCGGCAGCCGCTCCAGCGCGCCCCACTCGGCGAGCTCCCCGGCCAGCCGGTGCGCGGTGGCCACCGGCAGCCCACTGCGCTCGGCGAGCCTGGTCAGGCTCATCACCGGCTCGGCCGAGGTGAACGCGGCGAGCAGGGCCAGCAGTCGGCTGGACGATGCGCGCCCTCGCTCTCGGGTGTTGCCGCCCACCGCTCCTCCCGGTTTTCGCCCGGCGGAAACCGAGCGTAGCCCCGATCACCCTGTTCCACCGAGCCTCGCGCGGGCGGCGTCCAGGGCCGAGACCAGCGCACCACGCAGCGGCGCGAACTCGGTCACCGCGCCCGGCTGGATCCGCACCGCGGGCAGCGCCGTACCGGCCACGGCGACGCGGATCGGCTCCAGCAGCCCCGGGTGGGCGCCCACCGGACCACCCAGCAACACCAGGTCGGGGTCCACGATCGCGGCGGCGGCGGCCACCGCGTGCGCAATCGTGGCGCCCAGTTCCCGGACCGCGGCGCCGGCCTGGGCGTCCCCGGCACCGGCCAGGCGCAGCGTGGCCAGGATGGCCGCCACGTCCAGCGCCGAGGTGCCAGGGCGGCCGAAACCCTGCCGGGCGATCTCCCCGGCCAGGCGCCCCGACCCGGCGGCCAGGTAGCCGATCTCCCCGGCCAGCCCGTGGGCGCCCCGGACCAGCTGGTCACCGAGGTACAGGCTCATACCCAGCCCGGCGCCCACGTAGAGATACACGAAGCTGGCCACTCCGGTGGCCGCGCCGCCCCGCCGCTCGGCCAGTGCGGAGAAGTTGACGTCGTTGTCCACCCGCAGCGGCGCGCCGCTCATCATCTCGGCGCCCAGCACGTCGGCCACGATCTCGCCGACCGCCACCCGCCCCTCCGGGAACGGCGAGTCCGGCAGCGCGATCACCTCCCTGGTCACCGGGTCCACCGGGTTGGCCACCGCCACCGCCACCGCCCTCGGCGCGCCCCGCCCGGCGGCGGCACCCGCCGCACCGCGCAAGGTGGCGCGCAGGGCCCGGGACAGCGCGGCTCGGTCCCCCGGGCGGACCGCCCGGTGCCGCCGCCGGTCGAAGGTGGCGCCGGTCAGGGTGGCGGCCAGGGTGTGGATGCCCTGCTGGTTGACCTCGGCGGCGAGCACGTACCCGGCGTCGGCGGCCAGCTCGTAGATGGTGGCCACCCGACCCCGCCGACCGGTCAGGTCGCTGCCGCCGGCCCGCAGCAAGCCGGCCGTCTCCAGCCGGCGCACCGCCTCCGAGATGGTCGGCTTGGAGATTCCGGTGTGATGGGCCAGCTCCGCGCGGGTGACCCGGCCCTCGGCGAACACGCGCTCCAGCACGGCGCGGTCGGTCATCTCCCGCAGCAACGCCAACCGGGGCAGCACCGGTTCGCCCATCTCACCCCTTGTCAGTCCCGGAGAGCCGGCGCTACGGTAACAACTCGTTCTAGTAAAGACTCCTAACCAAATGGGTGAGCCGATGATGTCCACCACGACCGGTACCGAGCCGCCGGCCGACCTCGCCACTTCCATCGCCGACACCAAGCGGGCACTGCGCGACCGAATCGGCTCCGCCGCCGACCTCGCCGAGGTGTTCGCCGAGGTCGAGCACGCCCTGCGCGCCGAGGTGGCCACCGTGGTCGCCGACCGGGAGGCGGGCCGGCCGGTCGTGCCAGTGGTCGAGTTCGCCGACATTGCCGAGGAGACGGTGCCGGACAGCACGGTGCAGGCCATCACCCGCCGGGGCTGCGCGGTGGTCCGGGGCACCTTCCCCCAGGCCCGCGCCGAGGCCTGGGACGCCCAGTTGGCCGGGTATCTGGCGGAGAACCGGTTCGCCGAGCGGTACCGGGGCCCCGCGGACGACGCGTTCGCCGGGCTGGCCTCCAACCAGCCGCAGATCTACCCGGTGTACTGGTCGAAGCCGCAGATCGAGGCCCGCCAGGACGACAACATGGTGGCCGTCCGCACCTTCCTCAACTCGTTCTGGCGACCCGAGTCGCAGGGCCGCACCTGGTTCGACCCGACCCGGGACACCGCCTACCCGGACCGCATCCGCCGCCGCCGGCCGGGGTCGGGCTCGCTCGGCCTGTCCGCGCACACCGACTCCGGCTCGGTGGAGCGCTGGCTGCTGCCGGCCTACCAGCGGGTGTTCCGGCACGTGTTCGACGGCCGGTTCGCCGACTACGACCCGTGGGACGGCGCCTACCGCACGGAGGTCAACGAGTTCGGGTCCACGGTCATGTGCTCGGCGTTCCGCACGTTCCAGGGTTGGACGGCGCTGTCCGAGATGCGGCCAACCGACGGGGTGCTGCAGGTGCTGCCGATCCCGTCCGCGATGGCGTACCTGCTGTTGCGGGCGCTGCTGGCGGACGTCCCGGAGGACGACCTGTGCGGCGCGGTGAACGGCCAGTCGCTGCCGGTCGACGAGAAGTACCACGCGGCGCTGCTGCCCGCGCTGAGCGTGATCCCGGCGGTGGCACCCGGGGACACCGTGTGGTGGCACGGTGACGTCGTGCACGCGGTGGCCGACGGCAGCAACTCCGAGCGCTGGGGCAACGTCATGTACATCCCGGCCAGCCCGCACTGCGCGAAGAACGCCGGCTACGCCCGCGCCTGCGGCCAGGCGTTCCTGACCGGCGCCAGCCCGGGCGACTTCGCGGCGGAGGACTACGAGGTCGACTGGGTCGGCCGGGCTACGGAGGAGGATCTGAACCCGACCGGCCGCGCACAGCTCGGACTGGACTGACCGCCGCTCACGGTACGGTCGTGGGGCGCCGCGCCGGTGCGGCGGGAGGGGGCCGATGTGATCACGCTGACGTGCCTGTTGCGACGCCTACCCGAGCTGTCCCACGAGGAATTCGTCCGGCACCACCGCGAGCGGCACGCGCCCCTGGTCTCCGGGCTGCCGGAGGCGCGGCGGTACATGCGCCGGTACGCGATCGAGCACCCGGACCCGGCCAACCTCCCCGGGGTGCCGGCGACGACGTTCGACGCCGTCGCGCGGGTGAGCTTCGACAGCCTCGACGACCTGCGCGGCCTGTTCGAGTCGCCCGGCTACCAGACCATGATCCGGCCCGACGAGCAGCGCTTCATCGACCTCACCGCCAGCGAGTTCTACCTGACCGAAGAGTGGACGGTGATCGGCGAACCGCTCAGCCACTCCCCCGGCGCGGCCAGCCCATCCGACTCGGGATAGCCAGCAACCGCCACCTTCGGCCGGCTGCCTTCTCCGGAGGCCGGTGGATCCACCCCCTGGCGACCATCTCGAGGGTGAGCAGCACGGCGACCACCTCGGCGGCGAGCAGGCCGATCAGCACCAGCAGCTGCGCGGCGCCGGCCTGGACGGGGTTGCCGCTGCCCAGCAGCACCCCGACGAACGCGCCGGGCAGCGTGACCAGGCCGACTGTGCGGGTCTGATCGAGCGGCGGGACGAGTGCCTGGGTGGCGGCCGGCCGGCAGATCTCCATGGCCGCGTCCCGCTCCAGCAGGCCCAGGGAGAGCCCGGCCTCGTACTCGCCGTGCCGCGTGGCCAGCTCGTCCAGGGCGCGGCGCCCGGCCAGCGAGGTCACCGTCATCGCGCCGCCAATGATGATCCCGGCGATCGGCACGATGGCGATGCCGGTGAGCGGCACGGCGCCGCAGGCCAGCACCACCGCGAGCACCGGCGCGGAGCCCGCCGCGATCGGCATCCAGGCGGCCCGCCCACCGCCGCGGCGGGACAGCCGGCGGGACGAGGTCCAGGACCCCACGCTGAACATCAGCAACACGAACAGGGAACTCAGCCACAGCGACCGGGCCACGAAAACGATCACCCAGGAGACCGCGGCGAGTTGGGCCACGGCCCGCAGCGACGCGAGCACCACCTGGCCGCCCACACCTAGCTGACCGAGCGTCGCGGACCCGGCCGCGACCAGCAGCAACAGCAGCAGCGCGAGCCCCAGACCCCACCCCAGGACGACCGCCGATCCGCCCATTCGACCACCCTGAGTCGCCCGGCCCGCCTCTGCCGGACAGAACATTAGAGCGTCACTCAGCTCGGTCGGGTCGGTATTCCGCTGGCGAGTCGGGGCGGGGTGCGCGCTACCGTGACAGGGTGAAGCAGCTCAAGGAGCCGGGCACCGGCCGGCGATCCTTCGACCGCCGGCAGCTGATCATCGCGGTCGTCATCGTGGTGCTGCTCGGCGGTGGACTCTGGCTTGGCCTTGCCGTCCGCGGCGGGGGCCAGCAGCAGCCCCCACTCGGGGCCCCGCCGCAACCCGTGCCCATCGCGCCCACCCCCAGCGCCGGGATCAAGCTGCAGGGCTGGAAGCTGACCATCCCGGAAGTGGGCAAGAGCGGCAACGCGGCCATCATCGAGCCGGCGGCCACCAAGCAGCCGTGGCTGACCGCAAGCCCGGACGGCAGCCTTACCTTCTGGGCACCGGCCGAGGGCGCGACCACCAAGAACTCTGATCACCCGCGCACCGAGCTGGACAGCCTCAACAACTTCTCCGCCGCCACCAGCGGCCCGCACACCCTCAAGGCCTCGCTGGCGGTGTCCCAGGTTCCGACGGACTCCAAGGACATCATCCTCGGGCAGATCCACGGCGCGGACGACATCAGCTCGGTGCCCTACGTGATGCTGCACTACCGCAACGGGCAGATCCGCGTCGTGGTCAAGCAGAAGCAGAGCGGTTCGGAGGCGCAGTCCTTCCCGCTGCTGCCCGCTGTGCCGCTGAACCAGCGGTTCGACTTCACCCTCAGCGACACCGGCAACGGGACCATGGTGTTCACCGCCAGCTACGCCGGCAACACCCAGACGGCCACCGCGCAGGTCCCGGCCGCGTTCCACGACGAGACGGTCCGCTTCCAGGTCGGCGACTACCAGCAGGCCGACCAACCTCAGGGGGCCAAGGACGGCGGCCAGGTCACCTTCTACCAGATCAACGAGTTGTCCACCGCTGCGTGAGGGCGGGTCAGCCCGATTCCGCGGCGGGTAGCGCGGCCGACGGTCAGAGCTTGCGCAGCCGGATCCGGGTCACCGCGTGGTCGCGGCCCTTGCTGAGCACCAGGGTGGCCCGGCCTCGGGTGGGCGCGATGTTGTACCGCAGGTTCGGGCCGTTGATCTCGTCCCAGAGCTGCTCGGCGCGCCGGGTGGCGGCCGAGGTGTCCAGGTCGGCGTAGCGGCGGAAGTAGGAGGCCGCGTCTCGGAACGCCGTCTCGCGCAGCCGCAGGAACCGGCTGATGTACCAGCTGCGCACGTCCTCCGGGGACGCGTCGACGTACACCGAGAAGTCGATGAAGTCGCTCACCGCGAGGCTGGTTCGCCGGTCCCGGGTGGCCGGCGCGGGCTGCAGCACGTTCAGCCCCTCCAGCACCAGGATGTCCGGGCGGCGCAACACCACCGACTGGTTCGGCACGATGTCGTAGGTCAGGTGCGAGTAGACCGGGGCACGGACCTCGTCCTTGCCGCCCTTGACCTCCCGCACGAAGCGCAGCAGGGCCCGCCGGTCGTAGGACTCCGGGAAGCCCTTGCGCTGCATCAGCCCGCGCGCCTCGAGCTCGGCGTTCGGGTAGAGGAAGCCGTCGGTGGTGATCAGCTCGACCCTTGGGTGGTGCGGCCAGCGGGCCAGCAGGGTGCGCAGCAGCCGGGCGGTGGTGGACTTGCCGACCGACACCGACCCGGCGATGCCGATGACGAACGGGGTGCGGGCCGGCTGGTCGCCCAGGAAGGTCCGGTACTCCCGGTAGAGCCGGCCGCCCTCCTGGACATGCAGGTTCAGCAGCCGCGACAGCGGGAGGTACACCTGGCGCACCTCGTCGAGGTCCACCTCGTCCCCCAGGCTGCGGATCTGCGCCAGCTCGGCGGCGGTCAGCGGCAGCGCGATCGACTCGCCGAGGCTTGCCCAGGACTCCCGGTCGAAGTCCACGTACGGCGAGGACGACCGGGAGGTGCCGGGGTGGGTGACCGGCGCCACCGGCCCCACCCGCTCCCGCGCCACCTGCTCCCGCGCCACCTGCCCCGTCGCAACCTGCCCCGTCGCAAGCTTGCTCACGAGCTCTCCCTCGCTCACTGGGTGACCGACATAGCGGTGCACTCCACGACGTTCACCTCGGGCGGGGTACCGAGCACGTGCACCACCGCGTCGGCCCGCCGTCCGGACGTGGATGAGATGTTCACCACGCTCGGCGAGTTGCCGGCGCGCAGGTGGGGCACGGCCGCCTTGGTGACGGCCAGCAGGCCCAGCACGTTGACCTCGAACATGGCGCGCCAGGCGGCTGGATCCGTGTCCGACAGCCCGCCCACGGTGAACATCCCGGCGGAGTTGACCACCACATCCAGCCCACCGAGCCCCGCGACGGCTTCCGCGACGACCCCAGGGACGGCGTCCATATCTGTGATATCGCAGGTCACCGGGACCGCATTGGAACCGAGCCGGTCAGCCACCTCGGTCGGCCGCCCGCCCTTCCTGGCGAGCGGCGAAACCCGGGCACCCGCCCCGATCGCGGCGCCGGCCACCGCCGCCCCGATGCCCGCCGAGCCACCGGTCACCGGGACCCACCGGTCGCGCAGAAGCCCCACCATGGCGGCAACCTACCTCCGGACCGCCCGATCGGCTGGCTACGGCACTGGGTCGTTCAGGGGCTTCTAGGGAATCTCCTCGGCCGGTACCTCGACGTTGAACTCCTTGTAGCGGGCCGCGTCGGTGGTGACCAGCGGCCAGCCTCGGCGCTGCGCGCAGGCGACCGCGTGCGCCGCCTCCAGATCGCCCGGCTCGAGCTGCCCAACCGCGCGTGCCCGGTCGGCGTCGAGGTCGTCGATCACCGTGTTCGGCAGCCGCAGCAGGACCTCCAGCACCGGGTGGTACTTGCTCTCCAGCTGGGACCACGCCGCCGCGACAGCCGCCGACGGCAACACCAGAACCATGTGCTCCTCGACGACGGTCCACACCAGGGCGGCCGCGTAGACCGAGCGCTGCGAAGCGAAGGCCATCACGGCAGAGGCGTCGAGGACTCGCCCGCCGATCACGCGACCTGCTGACCAACCGGGGGCAGACCCAAGTCGCGACGCACCGCTTCCAGTGCCTCCCGCGGTGGCCGTCCCCCGAGGACACGCTCCAGCTCGTCGAGTGCCTGGTTCCGCTCGAGCTGACCGCGAAGGGCGTCGGCCACGAAGGCGGAGAGGCTCGCCGCGGCGCCGCTGCGCACCGCGATTCGAGCGTTGGCCACCAGCTCTGGCGGCAGGGTGACCGTTATCCGCTCGGATCCCATGGACCGGAGATTACCGGAGATGGGAACGCCGTCAGCAGCGGGTACTCACGTGAGTGTTGAGAGTTGGGCCAGACACGCCGACAACAGGCCGTAATTGCCCTGATCCAGCGAGTAGTTGAGCCCGCCGCCCGACCCGGCCGCGGCGACTGCCCGGCCCTGGTCCACGACCCCGGCCGCGGGTGCCGACCGGCCCGCCGCGCGATAGCTGACCGGCCCGCCCTCGGCCCTGATCAACTCAACCTGGTTCAGGTCAAACCATGATCAAACCTGTACCAGGTTGAGTTGACCATCACTCTGCGAGCGAGCGGAGCGCGAGCGAGCGGAGAGCGGGAGCAGCGGGCGCGAGCGGGACGCGAGCGAGCGGAGAGCGGGACGGGTCAGGCGTAGCGGGCGGCGAGGGCTCGGGCTGTGGTGGCCAGTCGTTCGCGCAGCTCGGGCGGGGTGAGCACCTCGACCTCGGCGCCCAGCCGCAACAACACCGCCTCGGCGTGCCGGGAGGACTCGATCGGCAGCTCCGCGCGCACCCAGCCGTCCGGGTCCGGCTCGCCGGCCGACTCCTCGACCGCACGCGCCTCGAGCTGCCCGAGCAGCAGCGGCACCAGCGTCCGCCCCCGGGGCGAGAGCCGCACGGTCGCGGTACCTCGCCACAGCGCCGCCCGCAGCTCGGCGGAGCGCCGCCGCCAGAACTCGGCCAGGCAGAAGTCGGGCGGCCGGTGGGCCCGCCGCGCCGTGGTCCGCAACGCCAGTACTCGGGACACCCGGAAGGTGCGCGGTGACCCGATCGGGCCGCCGGCCAGGTGCTCCAGGGCATCGCCTGGCGGGTGCTCCAGGCCAACGCCGGCCGGGTCGCCGGGCGGGCTGTCGGCCGGGTCCTCGGGCGGGCTGTCGGGCGGGTCGCCGGCCGGGTCGCCGGGCGGGCTGTCGGGCGGGCTGTCGGGCGGGCTGTCGGGCGAAACGGGCGGGTCCTCGGGCGAATCGGCCGCCCGGGAGGCGACGAGGTACCAGACCCCGGCCTTGAGTACCAGGCCGAGCGGGTTCAGCTCGCGCTCCACCTCCTCGCTCCCCCACCGCCGATAGCGCACCGCGATCCGCCGGTCGTGCCACAGCGCGGCGGCGACGTCGGCCAGAAAGGGGGTGTCCTCGGAGTCCCGGAACCAGCCGGGAGCGTCCAGGTGGAACCGTTCCCCCGCCCGGCTCGCCCGATCCCGCAGCTGCGGGGGAAGCGCGGCGGCCAGCTTCAGCTGGGCGGCGGCCAGCGCGCCGCCCAGGCCCAGCTCGGCCGCCGGGCCGGGCATGCCGGACAGGAAGAGGCTGTCCGCCTCGTCGGAGGTGAGCCCGGTGAGCCGGGTGCGGTAGCCGTCCAACAGTTGGTAGCCGCCGGAAGGGCCGCGGTCGGCGTAGATCGGCACGCCGGCCGCGCCGAGCGACTCGACGTCCCGGTACACCGTGCGGACCGACACCTCCAGCTCGGCGGCCAGCGCGGGCGCGGTCATCCGGCCCCGGTTCTGCAGCAACAGCAGCAGGGACAACAGCCGGCTCGCGCGCACCCGACCAGTCTGCGATACCTGACAGAAGATGTCAGCCTCCGCCGAGAGAGTGGCCCCATGAGCATCCCCGAACAGCAGCTTTTCGTCCGCGCCGAGCAGGCCCTGAGCGCGGTGATCGAGCAGATCGAAGACGACCAGTGGGACCTGACGCTGCCGATCGAGGGCGGCATGCCCACCGGCACGGTCCGCGACATGGTGACCGCGCACGCTCGGGACGACCAGTGGGTCGGCCACGTGCTGGCCGGGCGCACCATCGACGAGGGCACCCCGCTGTTCCCCGAGCAGCCAATGGGCTCCCACGTCAATACCGACGCCAAGGCGGGCTGGCGGGCGATCAGCGAGCGGGCCACGGCCGCCGCGCTGGCCCTGGATGACCCGGAGCGGAAGGTGCACCTGTCCTTCGGTTCGTTCGGCGACTTCACCGCGCGGGACTACCTCCAGCAGATCATCGTCTACCGCGGCTTGCAGGCCTGGGACCTGGCCCGGGTGCTCAAGGTGTCCGACCGGCTGCCGACTGACCTGGTCAGCGGGATGACCGAGATGCTCGAGCCGGTCGCCGACCAGTGGCGCACCTGGGGCGTGTTCGGCCCGGCCGTCGAGGTGCCGGCCGACGCCTCCGCGCAGGACCGGTTGCTCGCGCTCACCGGCCGCCGTCCCTGACCCGGGTCGGCCCACCCGCCGCGGGTCGGCCCACCCGGGTCGGCCGCCCCGTTCCCCAGCGGGGCGGGCTGGGCTGGCCTAGCCTGCGGGGTATGGCGCCGACGATCGCGCGCGCGGACCGAGTGAGCCGCGCCGAGCTGACCGAGTTCCTGTCCAGCCGACACCACGCGTTGCTGGTGACCACCCGGCGGGACGGCGGCGTGCAGACGTCCCCGGTGGCCTGTGGGGTGGACGCAGCCGGCCGCATCGTGGTGTCCACCTACCCGGCCCGCGCCAAGGTGACCAACATCCGGCACACCGGCCGGGCCGCCGCCTGCGTGCTGTCCGACGACTGGAACGGCCCGTGGGTGCAGGTGGAAGGCCCGGCCGAGGTGCTCGACCTGCCCGAGGCACTGGACGGGCTGGTCGACTACTTCCGGTGCATCTCCGGCGAGCACCCGGACTGGGACGAGTACCGGCAGGCGATGGTGCGCCAGGGCAAGTGCCTGGTCCGGCTGACGGTGGAACGCTGGGGGCCGATCGCCACGGGAGGGTTCCCACCCGAGCACGCCCCATCCTGACGCCCGTAGAATGGCGACCTCCTCGAGGAGGTTCGCACCCCAGTGCCCACGGCCTGTCCCGCCGCCACCGATCCGGCCTGCAGTAGTCGGCCGGGCACCCTGCCCGGCTTCCCGCGCGCCCGCACGGGCGCCCACCCGATCGCGGGTGCGCGGTGAACACCCTCTGGTCGGTACTCGGCGTCCTCGCGGTGCTCGCGCTCACGTTCGCCGCCGCGCTGTTCGTCGCCGCCGAGTTCTCCCTCACCACGCTGGAACGCAGCCAGATCGACGCCCACGTCAACGCCGTCGGTGACCGGCACGCCCGGCAGGTGCAGCGGGCCCACCGCACGCTCTCCTTCCAGCTCTCCGGCGCCCAGCTGGGCATCACCATCACCACCCTGGTCACCGGCTACATCGCCCAGCCGGCGCTGGCCGTACTGATCGAGCCGCCGCTGCGGGCGATCCGGCTGCCCGAGTCGCTCATCCCGGCCGTCGCGCTGATCATTGCGCTGGCGATCGCCACCGCGCTGTCCGTGGTGTTCGGCGAACTGGTGCCGAAGAACCTGGCGATCGCGCGGCCGCTGTCCACCGCGCGAGCCGTCGCCGGCCTGCAGGCCACGTTCAGCCGGGTGTTCAAGTGGTTGATCAACGGGCTGAACTCGTCGGCGAACTGGATCGTGCGCGGGCTGGGCGTGGAGCCCGCCGAGGAGCTGCGCTCCGCCCGCTCGCCCGACGAGCTGCGCTCGCTGGTCTCCAGCAGCGCCGCGCACGGGACGCTGGACGAGGGCACCGCGGCGCTGCTGACCAGGGCGATCAGGTTCACCGACCGGGTGGCCGAAGATCTGATGACGCCACGGGTTCAGGTTCGTGCGCTGCCTACCACGGCGACCGTGCGGGACCTGGTGGCCACCTCGCTGCGCACCGGCTTCTCCCGGTTCCCGGTCTACCGTCGGGACCTGGACGAGGTGCAGGGCGTGGTGCACGTGAAGCAGGCGTTCGCGGTGCCGGTGCCGGAGCGGGGCAGCACCACGATGGCCGACCTGGCCCGACCGGTGCTCACCGTTCCGGAGTCGCTGGACGGCGACGCGCTGCTGGCCGGGCTGCGGGAGTCCGACTCGCAGCTCGGGGTGGTGGTCGACGAGTACGGCGGCACCGCCGGGATCGTCACCCTGGAGGATCTGATCGAGGAGATCGTCGGCGACGTGCGCGACGAGCACGACCCGGACGCCCCTGGCCCGGTGCGCCCGCTCGGCCAGGACAGCTGGCTGGTCTCCGGCCTACTGCGCGGCGACGAACTGGCCGAGGCGACCGGCTTCGTGGTCCCGGAGGGTGACTACGAAACGCTGGCCGGGCTGGTGCTCGAGCGACTGGGCCGGATCCCGGATGTGGGCGACTACCTGGACCTGGACGGCTGGCGGCTGACCGTGATGCGCCGGGAGCGCAACCGGATCGCCGAGCTGCGGCTGTCCCGCCAGGACGGCGGCGGACCCCCGGTCCGGCCCCCGGCGTCACCGGCACCGACATCGGCCTCGCCGACCCCGCCACCGTCGGCCTCGCCGTCCGCACCACCCTCGGCACCGGCACCGGCCGCGCCACCCTCGGCACCGGAACCGGCACCGTCCCGCGCCACCCTCGGCGAGGTGGACCGGTGAGTGAGGCCATCGGTCTGTTGGTTTCGGTGCTGCTGCTGGCCGGCAACGCCTTCTTCGTCGGCGCCGAGTTCGCCATCATCACCGCGCGGCGGGACCGGCTGGCCGCGCTCGCCGAGGCCGGCAGCGCCAGCGCCCGCGCCACCCTGCGCGCCGGCGAACAGCT
>Ga0137415_10004482_pt1 | contig 13828 bp, 6 predicted proteins | sample CZODoug3_1_1_16f_FD_183082 | JGI IMG/M metagenome (GOLD analysis project Ga0137415, IMG submission 183082) | Vadose zone soil fungal communities from Angelo Coast Range Reserve, California, USA - CZODoug3_1_1_16fungal (Hybrid Assembly) | ecosystem: Environmental > Terrestrial > Soil > Vadose... | reverse complement strand
GCTTGACCCGGCGCATGGTGGCCAGCGTGGATATCGTGCCGGTGCGCCGCGCTTTCGCCCGGCTGCAGCTGCTGCTGGCCCAGGAACTGGCGACGCGCCATGTCGAACTGGCGATCCGCGTTGTCCCCGAAACGCTGGATATCTCTGCCGACATCGAACTGCTGGATCAGGCGCTGATCAACCTGGTCCGCAACGCCATGGAGGCCTTGCGTGAGGAAACAGCGGGACGGATCACGCTGTCGGCCTTCCAGGACGGGGACGGCCATGTGGTCATCACGGTTGCGGACAATGGTTCAGGCATCGCCGCCGACCAACGGGAAAAAGTGTTTGTTCCTTTCTTCACCACCAAAAGGCAAGGGAGCGGTGTCGGCCTGACGCTCGTCCGCCAGATTGCCACCGTACACGGCGCGACGGTCGGCATTTCTGAAACGCCGGGCGGCGGAGCAACCGTCAGTTTGCGATTCTAACGCCGCGGATAGCGATAAACGGGAAGATAGGCAATGGCGAAAATCGTTTCCGACGAACCGCAGCTCAATCGAAGTTGAGGCGCAGGCCGATACGATACATGCGGCCGATGACGTCATAATAGGCTGGATTTACGCCATAGTTCTGCGCGCCGATCGCCGGTGACGGCGGCGGCGATAGATTGGCGACATTATCGATCTTGAAATAGACCTTGATCTTCTTGTCGAAAGCAAAGCTGCCGCCAATATCGAAATAGAGGGCGCCTGCCTGCTGGTTGAGGTTGATGGTGGGATGGGCCACGGTTGGTGCCGGACAGGCGACGGTGCATTCGATATACATTTTGTTAAAGACGCCGTCGCTGACCCAGCGTTCTGTCAGCGTCAAGTCCCATGGATCATTGGCATAGTCCTGGGTGAAGAACCCTTTCCACAGCGGGACGTTGCTCGCCGTGGCCGCGCCGAGGGTCATATTGCCGGCTGACTCCGCGATCGGTTGCCCGCTGATGCCGGAATCCGTGATGAACTTACTGGTATGGTTTAACAAGGCGTGGAGCGAGACATCGCCCGGAACAGCCCAATCCCGCAGCGAGAATTTGATGTTCGCTTCCATGTCGAATCCGTCGGTGACGACGGATGCCAGATTAAGCATTTTCACGATGACCTGGGAAAATGGGAAAAACTGAGGCGGGCCACCATTGGCGGTAACGATCGCCTGGCCGCAGACCGCCTGATTACCGCCAAAGCACAGATCCACTTCCTGCTGCGGGGTAAGGGACGCGATCTCGCCTTTTACGGCGATGCGATAATAGTCGATCGAGAAATTGAACCCCGGCAACCAGGGGGGCAGAAACACCAGCCCGACATTGGTGGTCTGGGATCTTTCCGGCTGAAGCTGGGTATTGCCGGTCGCGACATTGAGCACGGTAACGTTGTTGCCTGTAAAATCATTGATTACGGAGCCGTTGGTGTTGATATTGGCAGCGAATAACTCGCTCAAGTTTGGCGCGCGTACATCGCGGGATTGCAAGGCACGCAAACGAACCCCGTCGAGCGGGGTGTCCCAGACGGCACCCGCTTTCCAGGTCGAGACCTGGCCGGAGGTGCTGTAGCCGGTGATCCGCCCCGCCAGATTGAGATCCGCCCTGCCGAATGCGGGGCTGTCGATCAAGGGGATGGCGGCCTCCAGAAAACTCTCAACGACGTGATAGTTGCCGCCGGCATTGTGGAAATTCCCGGCATACCAGTTGTTGCCGCTGGCGTTCAGGATCGGATCGGCGGGATAGGCTGCAGTACTGGGATCGTCCGCCGTGACACCATTGCCATAGGGATCCCCCCGCACGTCATAGGCTTCCTCGCGATATTCCACGCCGCTGGCGATGGAAACCAGGCCGGCCCAATCCGAGAATGGCGAGCCGTTCACGGTGGCGCTGAACACCTCCTGACGCTCATGGCTCGATTGATACGGCCCATGGGAAGGAATGACATAAGCAATGGCCGTGGGGTCGGGCGCGACATTGCCTATGACATTCAAAGCTGCGCAGCCGGAGGCTTGGGCCAGGGCGGAACTACAGACGATGTTCCCCGCGGCATCCCTGGTGGCGTCAATCGCCTGGATGTAACGCGGATTCAGGGAAATGTTGCGTACACGAATAGACGTATCGTTTTCACCATGCTGAAAATAACCGTTCCACGTCCAGTCTCTGCCGAACAGATTCAAGGCCCCGTCCGCACCCAGAACAAAGCGGCGCTGATTGCGCTGCACATGAACGGAGATGAAATTTGGGAACTCCGCATTGGCGGTGCCGTACTGAAAGCTGTCAATGCCGTTCGCCGCGCAGGCCGTGACGATGACTGCCGGCAAGAACGGGTTGCTGCATTGGATGGTCAGATTGGCATTCTTGCCCACGACGGAATTGGGCGTATTGGCGGAATGGACGCTGCTGATGTTTGCCGTGGCCCAGATATTGAGGGACGGCGAGAGATCATAAGACACCCTTGCATAGATGTCGCCGCGCACAAGTGTATCGACAATACTTGTGCCGTTGCTGCCGGCGGCACTCAGATCGCCGCCAAAACAAATCGGATTGACACAACCGGTGACCGAACCGCCGGCATTGTGGGACGGAACGCCGCCGGAGCCATACTGGAAATTGAAGGGCATTCCGCCCGTGCCGAAAGCGACCCCCTGCAAGAGGCCCGCAGTTATCAGGCCGTATTTTGCAGCCTGGAAGCTCTGCGCGAACGCGCCATAGGTGTATTGCGGCAAGCCTGGGGGCGTCGCCGCGATGCTGAGCATCTGAATGCCGGGTCCAACATTCCAGTCTCGGCCATCAATGCCTGTGCCGGGCCCAAGACCGAAGCCGTTGACCCCCAGCTTGGGGTGCACGCCCGCCGTGTTGCTGTATTCGCCGCTGATCTCGACATGACCTTTGCCGCCGGCAAAGCCGGTCCCCGCCGCAAGCTGGGCTGTAATATTTGCATCATCGCCATACGTGGTGACGCCGCCGAGGATATTGGCCTTCAGGCCGACAAACTCCTTGTCCGTAATGAAATTGATCACCCCCGCCACCGCATCCGAGCCCCAGGACGCGGAGGCGCCGCCCGTGACGACGTCAATTCGCTGAATCAGCAGCTGGGGAAATTCGTTGATGTCCGCGATGCCGGTGACATTGGCGGGCGCCACCCGCTGTCCGTCGAGCAACACGAGAGTGCGAATGGTGCCGAGCCCCCGCAGACCGAAGGAACTCAGGCCGTTAAGACCGGTGCTGGTGGCATTGGTATTGACCTCGGACCCGATGCTTCCCTGCAGGGCAGGCAGTTCGACCACCGTATCAAAGACGCTGGGCTGCGCACTTTTTGCGATCATATCGGCGCTCACCATCGTGATCGGCGTGGGCGCGTTAAACCCGATATTGGTGATACGGGTCGAAGACACGATCACCTGCTCGGACGGGGATGCATCCGCTGGGGCCGCTTGACGGGCCGCTCGTATCTCGGGAGGCGGACGTGGCGCCTCCAAGGGCGCGACAGGCCGCTCCACCAACAACCCGCGATTGCCGTCCGCCACGGCAACAAGCCCCGTGCCCTGAAGCAGATCGTCCACCGCCTGGCGGGCAGTCATCTGACCGCGCAGCGCATGGGCGCGCAGGCCGGCAACGGAATCGGGGGTGAACAGGATATTTTGGCCGGTCTGCCGGCCGATTTCCCGCAATGCCTGAGAGAGAGGCTGTTCGGGAATAGTGATCGGGACACCCTGCGCCGCGGCGGCGGCTGTATACAGAAGGATAGCCGCCATGGCCACCAAAAGCCGCATGCGCGCGCCCTTCAGCTTCATCTGCCCTGCTAGAATTATCCCCCCCATTCTTTTTATTTCCGATTTCCTCTCGCGCCATTTTCACGCGTCCCCGGGAAATCTTTTTTTGGCGTTCCATCGAGCGCCCGTCATCCCCGCATCTGGCGCGCCCTGTCAGGCAAAATGTCGATGCGACCATCCTCCTGGACAATTTTGACCGGCAGCAACCGGGAGACGGAATTGGCAAACGACAGATTGTCTCCCACCGAATAGATGCCGCTCACCCTGAGTTCGGCTGTGCCGCTGTCGGCGATGGCAAGCTTGGTTGTACTGTACCGGTTCATCTCCGCCACGGCATCGGAAAGCCTGCCATTTTCGAATATTGCCTGCCCGGTTTGCCAGGCCAGCAGAGGTATCAGGTTGGGCCTGTCCAGCTGCCCCTCCCCGTTCGCCACCGCCATGAACCGTTCGCCCTTCAGGAGCTTTGTTACGGGGAAATTCGGCCGTTGAATTTCGGCGGCGCCCTGAATGACCAGGACTGAGACCTCTTCGCCGTCCCGCCTGATATCCAGCGCCGATGCCGCCGCCACGATCCTGCTGCTGGACGTGCTGACGATGAAGAGGCGCCAGGGATCAGCCACGAGGCGAAAATTGGCGCGTCCATATTGCAGTTCGGCCGAGCGTGACGTTCTGCCGAAATCCACGTCCACGCGCGAATTGGTATCGAGAAAGATCCGGCTGCCGTCCCTGAGTGTTATGTGTTTCTGCTCGCCGACTTCGGTTTGATACGCACCTGCCGCCGCTTCCCGCCAATAGACTATCCCTGCGCCCATAGCGACGGCCGCCCCGCCTGCCGCGACCAGCGCGCGGCGCCTGCTCACCACCGGATGCGCGCGCTTCTGGCCGCGCATGTCGCGCGGGACGCCGCCGGTAATATCCCAGGTCCCGCTGACAGCTTCGAACGCCACGGCATGGGACGAATCCGCCGCGACCCAGGCCTGGAAGGCCGCGACGTCCGCCGCGCTACGCGCATCGTTTTGCAAGCGGACCAGCCAGGCTGTCGCTTCCGCCAGGACCTGATCGCCGGGAGATGCAATGGCAGGGGACATCACCAGCCCTCCGACCATTTGGTGAGAAAAAACATCGCCTTGGCGATATGTTTTTCCACGGCGCTTTCGCTGATGCCCAGGCGTCCGGCAATTTCGCGGCACTTCAGCTCTTCCAGACGGTACATAAGGAAAATCTCTTTTGTTCGCGGTTGCAGCTGATCCAGTCCGCGTTTCACTCTGTCGAGACGGGCCCGTGCGGCGAAGACCTCGTCCTGCAGAGGCGATTCATCCCGATCCTGGCTGCCTTGTTGGGAGTCGGCGACATACCGTGCCGAGATTTGCTCGTGCCGGTAACTGTCGATCAAGGCGTTCTTGGCGGTCCGCACCAGAAAGGCTTTGGGATTGTCCACGGTATGATCGGCGCTGTAACGCTCCAGCCGCAGAAACGCGATATTGAGCAACTCTTCCGGATCCATGTCACCACGGGCGTGACGGGCGATATTCTTCAACATGCGCTTCCAGAACGCCCTATCCAGCGGAATATCCGGCATTTTATATCTGCGCCCCCCGTGTCGATTATAAATCTGTCGAAGGACAGCAGGGCCGATATTTCTTGGCTTCTTTGCTGAGGATTCATCTCGGGAAATCGTCTCTCGATTGAGCGACCCGGGGCTAACATCGCGGCGGCGTCCAGAAAATGTATTTTATTACAAAGGCTTATGAAAAACCGCTCCAAATTTGGGCCAATGCCGGGCGATCAATGTAAAAACCCGCAGACTGCGATGAACAGCCTGCGGGCTCCGCCCAGGACTGTGATGAGCAGCCGTAGGGCATTTCACGCACGCCCTGGGGGGTAAGTGCGAGAAACTATCGGAATTCCCGTTCAATAATACTTGTTCGCGGAAATTCCCGTGTCTTGCGCTCCGCTAGTCGTTGAACCTCACGCCAATGCGGTACATGCGGCCGATCACGTCATACACATCGTTGCCGGGCGTCTGAAGGCCGTTGTCCGGCGGCATGATATTCGTGACGTTATCGATCTTCGTATAGAGCTGGGTCTTGTCGCTGACATTCCAGTTCAAGCCCACATCCAGGTAGAGCACGGCATCAACCTTGTCATAGTTGATGGTCGGGCTCTGGATGGTCGGAGCCGGGCAGGTGCCGGGCGCGCAAACCAGGAAGTTCTTGAGCTGGCTCGTGCCGCCAGCCAGCCAGCGTTCCGTCAGGTTAAAGCCCCAAATGTCGTTCTGGTAGCTCTGGGTCTCATTCAGTTTCCAGGTAAAGACGGTGCCGCCGTTACCACCATAGGCCAAGGCGGCCGGGCCGGAGGAACGGTTGCTGTTGATGACGCCAGCAAACTCCTGGTTGACCATCTGGTTCGGGATAAGAGGCCCGTCGTTCAGCAGGAACTTGCTGACATGCGAAGCCAGTGAACGCAGGGTGAACTGGCCGGGAACATCATAGTCCTGCAAGTCGAACGTGTAGCCCGCCTCGATGTCGATCCCGTCGGTAACCACGCTTGCCGCATTGAACGGCGCCGATATAACGGCCGTGATCTGGTTCGGAACCGTCCCGGCGACACCGGCGGGAGGACCACCGGGAGCCGCGGCGCTCTGATTCACGCCGTTGGCCGTTTGGATGAAGGTCTGCGAGCAGAAGGCCAAGTTGCCATTGTGGCATTGATCTTCCACTAGCTGTGCGCCCAGCGACACCGAATAGCCCTGCACGGCGATACGGAAATAGTCGACTGACATCTGGAAGCCCGGAATGAAATCGGGCTGCCATACGATGCCGGCTTCCGTCGTCTGCGACCTTTCAGGCTTCAACTGGGGGTTACCCACGGTCGCCACCAGGATGTTGCTAATGGTCGGATTTCCGGTCTGGAAATCGTTGTTGACCGTACTGTTAACACCCGTAAACGGCGGAGAGAGCTCCTGGAGGCTGGGCGCGCGAACGTCGCGGGACTGCAAGGCGCGCAGGCGAATACCGGGGATCGGCGTATCCCAGGTCACACCCACTTTCCAGGTATTGGCGTCACCCGCCGTGCTGTAGCGCGCGTGACGGCCAGCCAGGTCGAGATCCGCCTTGCCCCAGAAGGAGTCGTTCAGCAGCGGAACACCCGTTTCCACGAACACTTCGTTGACATGGTAGGTGCCGCGGCCATCGGTATAGTTGCCGGCAGTCCACGAACCAGGGCTTTGCGAGAAGCAATTGATCGCCGGGTCGGTGCAAGGTTCATTGACGGTGGCCGGCGTGGAGGACGTAATGCCACCGCTGTACGGGTCACCACGCTGGCTGTAATGCTCTTCGCGGTATTCGTAACCAAAAGCGACCGCGATCGGGCCGGCCCAATCCTCGATCGGCGAACCGTTGACGCTGAAGCTGAAGGCGTCCTGGCGGCCGGTCTGGACAGCGCTCGAGCCCATGCTCGTGCCGCCCGGGACGTTTTGACCGAGGACATACTGGACGGCGCCGACGGGGGGCGCGACCGAGCCGAGGAACGGATCCAACGGTATGCAACCGTTCAACTGCGCGATGGTGCTGCGGCAGACGATCTGGCCCGCCCCATTGACCACCGCATCCTGCGCCAGGAACATTCGGCTGGCGTTACCGACAGTCAAAACGGCGTTGCCGTTGGCATTCAGAGAAGGAAAACCATTTTTGCTCAGAATATTGTTGTGAACAAAAAGGCCCAAGTCGGTTTCGCCGTGCTCGAAGTAGGAGTCCCAGTTCCAGCTCTTACCGAACAGGTTGAAGTTGCCGTCGCCGCCAACCACAAGACGGCGCATGGACCGCATGCTGTCCACCTTCTCGAGAGCCGGAATGTTGAGGAAGGAGCTGGCGTAGCTGAAGGAACCGACGCCGGCGAGGGTCGTCGTGGTTCCGGCGGCCCCGCCGGTACCCGGAGCATTCGGGGCCGTGCCGAGGGTGGGATATGCGGCATTACACGCCGCCAGAGTCGCGGCTGCCGACAGATTCGCACCGAATATATTCGTGCTGGGCAGATAGGCGTTATCGCAATTGACAGACCGGGCGGCGCCGTTGCCCGCATTGGAGGGAACAGTCTCCGAGCGGCTCTCGGCCAAGTTGAGGGTCGCATAGACCTCCGCATTCGGAGACAGGTCGTACGAGATGCGCTGGTAGATGTCGCCACGCGTTATCGGCATCACGAGGGTCGAAGCGAATGACTGGGTCTGATCGCCCGGCTGAGCAGCCGTACCGAAGCAGGTGCCATTGAACGAGCCCGGCGTCTTGCCGCCGGCGCCGCTATTTTGCAATTGCCCGGCGCAAGCGCCGGCCAGCTGAAACTGGAAAATCTGGCCGGCGTTGCCGATTGCGGTGCCCGCCTTGGGACCATTGGTGATCTGGCCATAAGGATAGCTGCCGGCTTGGGCCAACGCGCCAAAGAAATATTGCGGCTGACCGACGCCGCAACCCACCGCACTACTACCGAGGCAGACGGTTGGATTGGCGGTTATAGTACCCGCGGCATTTACCGAGGGGGCGCCGAAGTTCACGGTATTGGAATTGCGCCACAGATGGCGGCCGCCAAAGTTTGTCGGCGCGGTGTTGACCGTCGAATCCATCGGAAGATGGGGCACCAAGCCGTCGTTATAGGCGTATTCGGCGGCGATTTCATAATGCCCACGGCCGCCCGCGAAGCTGGTGCCCGCCGCAGCCTGGAAGGTGACATTGCCCATGTCGCTATAAGTCGACATACCGGCCATGGCGTTCATCTTGAAGCCTTCGAACTTCTTGTCGGTAACGAAGTTGATTACGCCCGAGACCGCGTCCGAGCCCCAGGAGGCCGAGGCGCCGCCGGTCACAACGTCTACACGCTGAAGCAGCATCTGCGGCATCTGGCTGACGTCAACCACGCCGTTGAGGTTGCTGGGGACGACGCGCTGGCTGTCCAACAGGACCAGGGTACGAATGGGGCTGAGGCCACGAAGGCCGAGGGCCGAAAGGCCCATCAGGCCGTTGCTGGTGTTTTGCGTGTTGTACTGGGGACCCGTGGAGCCCATGAGCGCGGGCAGCTGGGCGAGGGTCTCGAATACTGTGGTCTTCGAAGAAGCTTGAAGGTCAGCCGCGCTCACGACCGTGGTCGGGGTCGGCGCATTGAAGCCGGCCGCCTGAAGGCGGGTCGAGGACACGACAACCTGTTCGACGCCTTCTTGCGCCAAGGCGGCGCCGGCGCTGAGCGCCAGAATGGCGACACCGCCCGTAAGGCGCGCGCGCATCTTCGTAAAACCCTGCATGTAAGTATTCCCCCGAATGTTGTTCTGTCAGCACTGCCGGCTTGATTGCGCGGCTTCGAATTGGGCGGAAGCTATTCAAATTCGCCGCCGCTGGCTGCAACTTTATTTTCTCGCCGCAATGTGAGGATCGCGAATTGACGTTCGTCTGCTGGACCAAGCGCAGCGCCATTCGCGCGAACGGAAAATAATTCTTGGGCAGTGCTGAGGGTATGAGGGAGTGGAACGTCTACGCTGTCTCAGCGCATTTTGCGGACGCGCCGTTAGCCGGCGGGTACCGCGTCAAAAGCGATAGTCGTCCGCGCAGCAGCACTGTGGAACGGGACGGTGCCGTGCCAGACATAGGACGGAAACAACACCAGCCGCCCCGGGACCGGCTGGACGGCCCGGCGAATGGGGTTTTTCAGGGCGATGTCAAAGCTGGGCTCACCGAATTTGATCCAACCCTGTCGGACCACTTCATCCTTCACGACGTCCGGCACGCCTATGTAATAGCAGGAGCTGATCCAGCCATCGGGATGCACATGGTTGACGTGAAAACCGCAATCCCTCAGCCGGGATGACCAGGAGCCAGCATACTGGAACGCCCGCGCTCGCCGCGACAAGAAGGGATGGTTTTCATCTTCGTTCAAAGCGGCGATATAGCGCCCGGTCGCTTCAACGATGCGCAGCAGCAGCCTTTCCACCAGATCATGGCCTGCGCCGAAAATGTGATCGGGGGTCTGGGTACCGCCCCGTAGTGACTGGCCCAGATATTCCCGCGTTTTGGGGTGCAGCCGGCTCAAATAGGCATCCAGTTCCGCGTTGAAGCTTTCCATAGAAGAGAAGCCTCGCGGCGGCTCCAGGTCAAACACCTGAATCAAGCTATCGTAACCATTGAGGGTCTCGTCGCGCTCGTCCTGCATCATGCGTAAGCCGGCGCTCATGATGGCCAGAAAATCCTGGTCATAGCGGGCGCCCGCGAGCCCCTGCTCGCACAGCACCAGCGCTTTTTGTGGATCCTGGCGCAAAAGAGCGACTTCGGCAGCACGCCTGAGAAGTTCGGCGTTCTGACCGTTTCGAGCCAGAGCCTGATCGACCACCGTAGCGGCTTCGTCATAACGTTTTTGGAGGGCCAAAGCGCTCACAACGCCGGCTGCGGCGGCAATATCGTCCGGGTCCTTCGCCTGCAGTTCGCGATAGGCGGCGTACGCCTCCTCCCCGCGGGCCTGGCTCGACAAAAAAGAGGCCCGTCCCAGTTGCAACGCCCGGCTTTGGGGGGCGCGGTCGTAGGATTTGAGATAGTCGTCCATGCGGTTCAGGCGGTACAGCAAATCATTGTAGAAGCGGTGAAGCAGCGGATTCAGCGGCTCCCGCTCCAGCGCCGACTGATAAGCGCCGATCGCCTCATCATAACGTCCCAGATTCTGCAAGGCCTCGGCTCTGTGCAATCCAAGCTGGGGCAGCGCAGGGTTCAGCGCCATGGCATGATCGTAATTCTCCAGCGCCTCCTCGTCCTTACGTTGGCGGCGCAAGGCCAGCGCAAGGTTGGTGTGCAGCGTCGCCTTCAGAGGCGGCGGCACTGGCTGGCCCAGGGCGGTGCGCAAAGGAGCTTCCGCCTCAACCGGCCGCTTAGCGTCTATCAGAACCCCTCCCAGCGCCAGCTTGGCCGGTACATGCGCAGGCATAATTCCCAACAAATCGCGGAAAACCCGTGTTGCCGCTTTCAGTTTTCCCAGACGATGAAGAGCGCTGCCCAGTTCGTAATAGGCCTCGATAAAATCCGGTTTTAGCAGCGCCGCCTGCTGAAAATATTCAATCGCCTCCTGATCGCGCCCAAGTCCGGCCAGGGCCACCCCGCGTCCGAACGCCGGTTGCGGCAAAGCAGGATCTGCGGCCTGTGCACGGCGAAACAACTCGACCGCTTCCACGAAACATTGTCGGCGCAGATTTATCATACCCATCAGATGCAGAACTTGCGGATCATCGGCAACCGTACGCCCGGCCAGGGACACCAAGATAGTTTCGGCGGCCGCAGCATCGCCCGCCTGCAGCAGCTGCAAGGCCCGCGCGAGGGAAGGAGGATCAGTGTCGATAGCCATATCCGCTCAGGCGTTTAACACTTTCTGGAACGTGCGCCGCGCCGTGTGCTGCGCCACCAAGGCGCTGAACTTCGCCATCCGGGCCTCGAAGTCCGGCGGCTTGCAAACGACGTACTCTTCCATGACCAGGACGTCGATTGCGGAATAGATGAAGAGCATCATCGCATCGTCCGGCGTTTCAACGATCGGCATGCCGCGCCGGTTCAGGGAGGTATTCAGCAAAAGCCCGATCCCCGTCTTCTCCTTGAAGGCCGCCAGCAACGCATAATAAAGCGGATTGCTGTCCCTGGTCACGGTCTGAATCCGGGCGGAATGATCCCTGTGCATGACGGCCGGAATAACCGCGCGCCATTCGGGGCGGACCGGCGCCGTCAGCAGCATATGGGGCGAGTCGTAATCGCAATCGAAATAGGTCGCGCAGTCTTCCGCCAGAACCGATGGCGCAAAGGGGCGGAAATCCTCGCGGAATTTCACCTTGGCGTTGATGTGATCGCGAATGTGAGGAAGGCGGGGATCGGCAAGTATCGAGCGGTTCCCCAAGGCGCGCGGGCCGAACTCCGATCCGCCCTGAAACCAGCCGACCACCCTGCCTTCGGCCAGATGGGATACCGCTTCAGCGGCCGGCTTGTCGCAATGAGAAAATTGCACCAGCTCGGCATATCTGTTCAGCGCGGTTTCAACTTCGGCAGAGCCATACTGTTTTCCGAAATAGACCGACCCGGTATGCCGGACCTTGCTTTTCTTCAGCACCTCGAGCCAGCCATAATAAGCACAGCCCAGAGCGATGCCATTGTCCCCCGCCGCGGGCTGGATATAGACCCGTTCAAACGGTCCTTCCCTCAGCAGCCGACGATTGGCCACGGCGTTAAGCGCCACGCCGCCGGAATAACAGAGATTGGCGTGCGGATAGGAGGCGTGGCGCGCCTTTACGACATAGAGAAGCGCACGTTCCACCTCGCGTTGGATACAAAAGGCCAAGTCGGCATAATATTGGAATCGCGCCTTGAAATCCTCATGGGAATGCGCCGGGGTCTGAAAGTTTTTCATCCAATCGTAACGGACGAAAACTCTGCCATCGCGCAGATCGAAGGCTTCGAAATCGAACACGCCCGGCCTGCCATAGGGGGCCAGGCCCATCAGCTTTCCTGGATCTTCCAGCCCCCGGAATACATACTTGCTGGCCGCACCATAGAGGCCGCCAATCGAATGACGCGTGGTTGGCGGATGCATCGGATAGCCCTTGCTGCCGATCCCCCAAGGCGAAAAATCCTTGAACAGCGGCGCGAGGCCAGTTCCGTCGGTTCGGTAATAACTGTCCTTTTCATTCCACAAGGAGGTCATTTCCCAATGGGGAATTTCCGGGATCACTGCGCCATCCAGATCGATGCAATCGTCAAAGGAATTGCCGCAGCCATCGATGACAAGCACCGCTGCATCGTCAAAGGGGCACATGCCAAAGGCGCTATAGGCATGGGCCAGATGATGCGACACGGTCACCACCGGCACATCGCCGCCCAGCAGCCTCGGCCCTTCCCACCATTCGTCCGCGAAGGCGAGCATTCCGCTATAGGTGTTTTGGACAATCAGCGCGAGATCGGAAATCTTGATCCCTTCGGCATCCAGGAGGTATTGAATGGCCGCGCTGTCGTTGCCGCCGTCATGCTTCTGCCGGGTCACGCGCTCTTTTTCAATAGCAACGCGGACCTTGCCGTCCTTGAGCAAGCAGGCGGACCCGTCGTGGGAGAGTCCGGTACCAAGGACATAAATCGGCTTCATTGAAACGGCTTCGCTCACTCGATCTTGTCACGCATCCGTCGCCAATGCGCCATGCCCAGCTTACGTGGGCGGGCCCCACAAATTTATGCGCAATGCCGGAGCTGGTTGGGGATTATTTTTCCGGCTGCTGGTGAGGGGCCGCACCCAAGAACGTCTTTCCCATGGGCGGTTCCACGCCATCCGGGGCCCGTAAGCCACGGAACCGCCATGAGAAAATGACTGGCCGGGGAATCTCGGTTTGGGGGGAGCCAATGGTGGTGAAGGCAGCAGCAGGCCCACCGGTCTCTAAGAGTTGGCGTCTTCTGCACTTTTACCTGCGACCAGGAACAGGGAAATTGGGCCTTTGGATCAGGATAACGACGGCCCAATAACAGGAAACAGACCGCCCCCCCGACCTAGCCGTAGCGTCGGCTCCAGACGCTGCCCGCTTCGCGCCAACGCCACCCAATCCGCGCACGTTCGACAAAAAGTCCCAGGTCGGTCAGCTCAACCTTGCTCATTGCAGTGCAAAGCTGCCAATCACTGGGTAGGGATACGACGGGCAACGGCCATAGCTGGACGCTCGTCGACGATCAGCCTTGGCGCCGGGCCTACGTGATCCTGGCGCCCACCGCCTCCGTCCCCTTCCACCCGACCGGCGTATGACCGTTATGCCCGACGTCGTCCTCATCGGCGCCGGAATCATGAGCGCCACGCTCGGTGTGTTTCTCAAGGAGCTCGAGCCGTCGCTCGAAATCGCGATGTTCGAAACGCTTGAGGACTGCGCACTGGAAAGCTCGGAGGCGTGGAACAACGCCGGTACCGGACACGCTGCCAATTGCGAGCTGAATTACACGCCCGAGCGGCCCGACGGCAGCGTCGACATCTCCCGCGCGCTGGAAGTCAACGTCGAGTTCGACATTTCACGCCA
>Ga0137415_10004481_pt1 | contig 13828 bp, 13 predicted proteins | sample CZODoug3_1_1_16f_FD_183082 | JGI IMG/M metagenome (GOLD analysis project Ga0137415, IMG submission 183082) | Vadose zone soil fungal communities from Angelo Coast Range Reserve, California, USA - CZODoug3_1_1_16fungal (Hybrid Assembly) | ecosystem: Environmental > Terrestrial > Soil > Vadose... | reverse complement strand
TCCCCGCCCGGCCCACCGCGAGCAGCCGCTCTTCGGTCTCCGGGGTCGCAACGCGCGTCAGCGCCCGAACCTTCGAGTACGAGAGTTCGCCCCGCGCGAGCGCCTGCGCCAACCGTGGCAGGGTCGCCAGCGCGCGCGCCACGCGGACGCGCTCGCGAGCCGCGCCCCGATCGAGGCCTACACGCCACGTGAGCCACTCGGCGCACGAGCGGAAGCCGGTGTTCCAGCCGGCGCGCGCGTCGAACTTGATGGGATGGACTCCTCCCGCGACTTGACGGCATCGACGTGCCAAAGTCGCCTTGCGTCCGCAGGTCCCCTGTGGAAGGAGGAGTCGAGATGAATAGTACGACGATCGCAGTCGACGTGGCGAAGTCGGTGTTTGAAGTCGCAGTGTCGGAGCACCCGGGCCAGGTCCGAGAGCGTCATCGGTTATCGCGAGGCCGGTTCAGCCGGTTTCTTGCCGAGCACCCGCCCGCGACCGTGGTCATGGAAGCGTGTGGATCAGCCCACCACTGGGCGCGGGAAGCGCAGAGCCGCGGGCACCGCGTCGTGCTCGTGCCACCGCATGCCGCGCGCCCGTACGTCCTGCGCAACAAGACCGACCGCACGGATGCCAAAGGGTTGCTCGAGGCGTTCCGGAACGACGATCTTCGCCCCGTGCCCGTGAAGTCGGAGACGCAACAAGCGCTGGCGGGCCTGCATCGGCTCCGCTCGACGTGGGTCGCCACGCGCACGGCACGACTCAATACCTTGCGCGGGATTCTTCGCGAGTTCGGCGTGGTGATCCCGACGGGCGCGCATCATGTCGTGCCGCACGTTCGCGCCCTGCTCGAAGACCTCGACGCCGGCGTGCCCGGCCTGCTCCGCGTTGCGCTCGGCGAGGCGATCCGCGAGGTCGGCGAGCTCGAGGAACGTATCCGCGCCATCGAGCGCCAGTTGGCGACGGCCGCCGAACCAGCGTTGCTTATCAGGCGGCTGCGCACGGTTCCTGGCATCGGCGTCTTGACGGCGACGGCCCTCGTCGCCGTCGTGGGCGACGTCCAGCGGTTCCCCTCCGCGCGGCACTTCGCGAGCTACCTCGGCCTCACGCCTCGCGAACACTCCTCAGGACAGCGCCGGCACCTCGGCGCCATCAGCAAGCGAGGCGATACCTACCTTCGCATGCTCTTCATCCACGGGGCGCGCTCGGTGCTGCATCACGCGAAGTCGAAGACAGCACCGGCGAGGGACCGGTTACGCACGTGGGCGTTGCAGGTCGAGCGCCTTCGCGGCCACAACAAGGCGGCCGTGGCCCTGGCCAACAAGCTGGCGCGGATCGCCTGGGCAGTCTGGCGGAGCGGGAACGACTTCATCACAGCAGCCGTTGTCTGAACCACGTGACGGACGAGCTCACCCGAGGCTGCGCGGCAAACGACACTGATGGCGTACCGGCTCTGACCGGCGCGAGGGGAAAGCCTGCAAGCCCGATGGCCGCTCAGGCCGCTGTCACGATTGGCTCCCCGCGCGCGACTTCCATCATGGCCCGGAGCGTGAGCGCTCCACACGACAGGCCGGAGATACGACTGCAGTCTGAGCTGGCTGTCGCATTCAGTGTCCGCAACGCCTTCTCAGGGGTCCGGTGGGCGCAGCTCAACCTTCGCGCCAGGTCCCCAGGGCTGCCCCTGTCACGAAGTGGCCCTTGACGAGCTGCAACCGGCGCGAGGCGAAGCCGATCATCCGCGTGGCCATCAAAGGTCTGGAACTCGATTGGCTCACCACGCGCCACGCGCGCCCCAGTCTTGACCGAGGAGTCCAGATACGCGGATGAGCTCGAGCAGCCGCGCGGTCGCCGCGTCGAGGTGCGCCGAGAGCTCGGCGATCTCGTCGCCGAGCCGCTCGAGCTCGGCGGTGCAACCAGGAGCGGGTTTGGCCATCGGCGTGATGCTGACGTAGACATCGGTATTCATCGGCGAGTCCTCCGTTGCTCTGCGCCGACTTTACCCCCCGATTTTCGCGCCTCCCCGGCGCCTCCACGAGCAGCGATCGCAGCGGATTCAGGAAGAGATCTGTACGGGCCTACTCACGGCTTCTGACGGGGCAGTGCGGGCCTCTGGGCTGGTATTCCACGAGCCTTGACCGACGTCTCGCGCGCAGCTTCTGCAAAGTCGTCAATGCCCAATATTGGATACGGCAAGCGCCCCGCACGGCCATCGTTTGGGGGAAAGGAGCCTGGCTACGCCAGGACAAGCGGCTCGTCGACGTAGACCGTGTACTGCCGCGGGCGGCCGCGCGCAGCATCGGCGGGATCCACGTAGACGATCGAGGATTGGCCCCGGATCTCCTGCGGCAGGATCGACACCCGCACGAACGCCGTCGGCATCTCCGGCGACGCCTTCGCCAGCACCGGCTCGCGCCCGCTCTCGAACCACGCGTCGCCCGGCCGCATCAGCCGCGGCGCGCGATCGCCGACCGTGACCTCCAGCGCGCCCTCGAGCAGGCAGCGGATGCCGCCGCCCTTGTGGCCGTGCGGCAGCGCGACGCCGCCGGGCGCGAAGTCGACGCGGTCGCAGCGCATCAGCCACGCGCGCGCCGGGTCGAGGTCGATCGCGTGCTCGAGCAGGCAGCGCGTCTCGACCTTGCCGGCGGTCGCCGGCAGCGCCTCGCCGCCGCGCAGCAGCTCGAAGCGCAGGAACGTGGCCGGGACCTCGGCGGTGGCGAGCGCGGCGGCGTCGCTGGCGAGCCAGGCCCGGTGCTCCGCGTGCACGACACGTGGCGTCGGCGGCAGCGTCAGGCGCGCGTGCGCGCCCAAGCGGTCCTCGCTCAGGCGCAGCGCGAAGCTCACCCGCGAAGGTCCACGCCGAGCAGCACCGAGGCGAGACGGCCGAGGCCGAAGCTGATGAGCCCGGAGGCCGCGGCGAGCACGGCCACCTCGAGCCCCGAGCGCAGCGCCGACACGCCGGCCACGCGCGCCTTGAGGACGCCGACGCAGAAGAGCGCGGCGATGGTCAGCACGGCGGACAGGCCGAGCGCCGCCAGTCCCTGCACGAGCAGGAACGGCAGCAGCGGCACGACGGAGGCGCCGCCGAACGCGACGGCCATGACCAGCGCATCGCGCACCGGGGCGCCGAGCCGCTGCGGGGCCAGGCCGAGCTCGAAGATCGCCAGCGCGCTCAGCAGAATGTCGGGGTGGCGGCCGATACGGCGCGCCACCTCCGCCGCCTCCGCGCGCGCCATGCCCCGCGCGGAGAGCGCGGCGATCAGCTCGGCGATCTCCTCGCCGGCGTGGTCGCGGATCTCGCGGCGCTCGCGGTCCAGCTCGCGCTCGTAGAGCTGGCGCTGCGCGCGTGACGACAGGAACGTGCCGATGGACATCGAGAGCACGCCCGCCATCGCGGACACGGCGCCGCCGAGGACGACGACGAGCGGACCGACGCCGGCCGCGGCGAGGCCGGCGATGACCGCGAACGTCGAGACGAGACCGTCCTGCGCGCCGAACACGACCTCGCGGATCGAGGCCAGCCGCTCGATGCGCCCGGGCTCCGTCGCGAGCTCCGACATGTGGGCGCGGCCGTCCATGCGGCGCATGCTGGCCGCGGTCACGCCGCCGCTCGTCGCCACCGCGCTCTCCACGCGGCGCGCCGTCGCCGGCGTCGACGCGAGCGGGGCCGGCGGCGTGGGCGCGGCGATCGACCCCGCCGACGACGACGCCGGCGTCGCCACGGCGCCATCGAAGGTGGCGAGCGCGTGGCGGAACATGTCGCGATGGTGGCGCTCGCGCTCGAGCGCCAGCCGGAACGACGCGGCCGCGTCCGGCCGGCCATCCTCCTCCGCCTCGCGGATCATCCGCGGCAGCGTGACGTCGATCTCCTGCACCTCGCCCGAGGCCGCGGTGACGAGGTTCTCGCGCGTGGAGGCGACGGCGCCCATGGCCCGGAGGTGCTCGAGCGCGTGGATGGTCTCGGCGCCGGCCGCCTCGAAGAACAACTGGGCGACGTCGGCGCGGCCCTCGGCCAGCGCCCGGATCCCGTAGGCGAGATAGCGACGGTTGGCGTCGGCCTCCCCCGCGAGCGCGACCTGGAGGTTCGCAACCGTGCGGCTCGAAGCCGGCATGCGGGCATTGTACTCGGCGGACGGCGCTTTGTGTGGCGCCCGGCTCCCGTGATACGGTCACGAGCGATGAAAGCGGCCCTCGTCCTGGGGCTCGCGGCCCTCACGCTCCTGACGCCGGCCGCGACGTCCGCCCTCAGCGTGCAGGAAGCCATCCTGCTCGCCAAGCCCGCCGTCGCGCTGGTGACGGCGGAGGTGCGCGGGGAGGTCACGCTGAACTGCGGGCGCGGGACGGTCACCGTGCGGCCCACGCCGTTCATCGAGACCGGCACCGGCTGGTTCGTCGACGGCAAGGGCTACCTCGTCACCAACGCGCACGTCGTCGAGCCCGCGCACCGAATGCCGCCGTGGGTCATCCACGAGCTGAAGAAGAAGGCGATCGACCAGGCGTGCGTGGACCCGGCGCTGCGCGCGCAGGGGCTGATGCGCGGCCAGCGTCCCGACCTCGAGGACTCGATCCGCCGCGACGCCACCGCGCGCGCGATGGCGACGGCGCAGGTGACGCCGCGGCCGATGCTGTCGGTGCTGCTGTCGAGCGGCGTCAGCCTCAACGCGGAGGTCGTCAAGTTCAGTCCGCCGCTCGCCTTCGACCTCAACGGCAAGCCCTCGCCCGAGGCCGGCCGCGACCTCGCGCTGCTGCGCGTGAAGGACGCCGTGTATCCGGCCATCCGCGTGAGCGACCGCGAGGCGCAGATCGGCGACCCGGTGCACATCATCGGCTTCCCCGGCGTCGTGCTGTCGCACGAGCTGCTCAACAAGTCGGCGACGCTCGAGGCGTCGGTGACCAACGGCGCCGTCTCCGGCTTCAAGCAGGACTCCATCGGCCAGGACATCGTGCAGACCGACGCCGCGGCCGCGCACGGCAATTCCGGCGGCCCCGCCGTCGGCGACGACGCCGCGCTCCTGGGCGTCATGACGTTCACGACGCTGACGCCCTCGGGCGGCGCCATCGTGCAGGGCTTCAACTTCCTGATTCCCGCCCGTGACGTGAAGAAGTTCCTCGCCGGCACGCCGGTGATGCCCGGCCAGAGCAAGTTCAACGACGCCTGGCAGGCCGGGCTCGACGCGCTGTTCGCCGAGCGCTATGCGACGGCGGTCGCGCGGCTCGCCGAGGCCAACGCGCTCCAGCCCAATCTCGCCGACGTGAGGCGCGTCTTCGCGGAGGCCGAGGCGAGGATGAAGAACCCGCCGCCGCGGCCCTTTCCGTGGGCGTGGGCCACCCTCGGCGTCACCGTCCTGAGCGTCGGCGTCTACGGCGGCATGTTCGGGCGGCGGTGGTGGAAGAACCGCTTCCGCATCCAGCCCGCCCAGGTCATCGCCGCGATCGAGAGCGGACGAAACCCGCAGCTGGTGGACGTGCGCACCAAGACCGACTTCGAGACGAGCCCGCTGCGCCTGCCCGGCGCCGTGCGGCTCGATCCCGACGCCGTGCTGGCGGGACAGCCGGAGGCCGAGCCGAGCGCCGAGCGCGAGCAGCTCGTGGTCGTGTACGACACGAGCCCGGCCGAGGCGACGGCCGAAAAGGTCGCCCAGGCGCTCCGCGCGCGCGGCTTCAAGAACGTCCGCATTCTCAAGGGCGGGCTCGGCGGCTGGACGAACGCGCGGCTGCCCGTCGAGTCGAAGTCGTACCTGCCCTCGATCGGACTGGAGATCTACAAGAACCTCACGCTCGGCGACCTCGAGCGCCGCAAGTTCAAGTCCGGCGAGCTCATCGTCAGGGAGGGCGACGACCCGAGGGGCGAGGCCTTCGTGGTCCATGCCGGCTCCGTGCAGATCAGGCGGACCTTCGACGGCGTCGAGAAGATCCTGTCCACGCTCGGCGAGGGCGAGCTGTTCGGCGAGCTCGCGCTGTTCCGCTCGGCGCCGCGCTCGGCCGACGCCGTGGCCGCCACCGAGGTCGAGCTGCTCGTGCTCAAGGCCGAGCGGCTCGACTGGCTGATCCGCAACCGGCCCCAGCTCACGGCCGAAGTCGTGCGGCGCCTCGCCAACTGGGTGGTCCAGACCGACCGCGAGCGCGCGCTGTCCAACCACTGAGCGCCCCCGTCCGCGTCCTCGTGCAGCGTCTCGACCGCGACCTGCCCCTGCCCGCCTACGCGCGCGAGGGTGACGCCGGACTCGACCTCCACGCGCGCGAGGCGGTGACACTGGCGCCCGGGGCGCGCGCCGCCGTCGGCACCGGCGTGGCGATCGCGCTGCCGGCGGGCTACGCGGGCTTCGTCCTGCCGCGCTCGGGGCTCGCCCTGCGCCACGGCGTCAGCCTCGTGAACACGCCCGGGCTGATCGACGCCGGCTACCGCGGCGAGATCCGCGTGCTGCTCGTCAACCACGACCGCTCCACGCCCGTCACCCTCGTCCGCGGTGACCGCATCGCACAGCTCGTGGTCCAGCGCGTAGAGCACGTCGAGCTAGTCGAAGTCGGCGAGCTGCCGGAAAGCACCCGCGGCGCCGGCGGCTTCGGGTCGAGCGGAACGTGAGCTCGCGGTATGTAGCGGTATGTAGCGCTATATAGAGGAGCGCCCCGGGTTCCCCGGGGCGCTCCGAACATCGGGGGGGTATGGGGGGCCATATCGGGGCCCCCCATTTCTATTGCTGTTTCACCATGAAGTGCGCGCGGCGGTTCTTCGCCCAGCACCCTTCGGTGTGGTCCGAGCACTGCGGCTTTTCCTCGCCGTACGAGACGATCGAGACGCGCCCGGCCTGCACGCCCTGCGCGGCGAGATAGTTCTGCGTCGCCTTTGCGCGGCGCTCGCCGAGCGCGAGGTTGTACCCGACGGTGCCGCGCTCGTCGCAGTGGCCCTCGATCAGCACGAGGTGCCGCGGGTTCGCCTTCAGCCACGCCGCGTTGGCGTCCAGCGCCTGCGTGGCCTCCGCCGTGAGATCGTACCTGTCGAACTCGAAGTGGACGTCGGCGAGAGTGTCGGCGATCTTGAACCCTTCGATTCGCTGCCGCGTGGTCGACCCGACCGCCGCCGCCTGACGCGTTCCGCCCTCCATGGACCGGGGACCCGTGGGCACCGTCATGGCCGTATCCGACGGCGGCGGAGCGGCGGCCGTCGAGGTCGCCGCGGTCTTGGCGCATCCCGCCGCCGCCAGGCTGACGAGCAACATCCCCTGCACGATGAGCGCTGTCCTCATGCACGTCTCCTCTCGATGATGTCGTTCAACGCCGCCGGCCATTCGCGTCACGGACGAGCTGGCGCAGTGTGGCCAGTAGCGCCGGCGCCTCCGTTCGCAATTCGGCGAGTGAATAGAGGGCCAGCCGGCGAAGGACCGTCTCGCCGGCCGGCCTGAGAGTCACGACCACCTGTCGGCGGTCGCCGTCGTCGCGCCGCCGGGCCACCAGCCCGCGCTTGACGAGACGGTCCACCAGCTCCACCGCGCTGTGATGCCGGATCTGGAGCCGCTCGGCGAGCATGCCGATCGTCACCGCGCCGCGAGCCTCCAGCCCCTTGATCTGGAGGAGCAGCACGTACTGCTGGGGCTCGACCCCCGCGGTCCGTGCCGCGGTCTCGCGCCGGCCGATGAGGCGGCGCAGCTGGTAGCGCCACTCGGCGAGCGTCGCGTAGTCCACCCGTCGGGTCTCGGCCTGACTCACCGTACGATCATATCGCTTTACGATATGAGCCCGGGCCGCGAACCGCAAAGTACGGCTAAGGCCTCGTCGGCATTGCACTTGCGTAGGGGGGTACCCTGCACTCAGAGGTGGTGCGGGATGGACCTCTCACGACGCGACTTCATCCGCGTCTCGGCCGGGGCCGGCGGCGCCGCCCTCGGCGGCCTGGCGGGACTCGGCGCCGACCTCGCTCCCACGCTGGCCGCGGCCGCCGAGCTGCGGATCAAGGACGCCAAGACCTACCCGAGCATCTGCCCGTACTGCTCCGTCGGCTGCGCCACGCTCGTGCACACCGTCGACGGCAAGATCGCCAACATCGAGGGCGATGCGCGCAGCCCGCACAACGAGGGCACGCTCTGCCCCAAGGGCGCCGCCATTTACCAGCTGCACGTCAATCCGAACCGGCCGACCAAGGTCCTGCACCGCGCGTCCGGCGCCGCGGAGTGGGAGGTGTGGGATCTCGAGCGGGCCATGGCCCGGGTGGCCGAGCTCGTGAAGAAATCCCGCGACGAGACCTTCATCGAGCAGCTGGAGAGCGGCGCGCGCGTCAACATGACGCCGGCCATCTTCTCGCTGGGCGGCGCCACGCTCGACAACGAGTGGAACCACATCCAGCAGAAGCTCATGCGCGGCCTCGGCATCGTCGCGATCGAGAACCAGGCCAGGATCTGACACTCCTCCAGCGTCCCCGGGCTGGGGACACGGTTCGGACGCGGCGCCGCCACGCTCTATCCGCGCAGCATGGCCGACTCCGACTGCGTCGTCGTCATGGGCTCGAACATGGCCGAGTGTCACCCGGTGGCCTTCCGCTGGCCGATGCTGGCCAAGGCGCGCGGCGCCAAGCTCATCCACGTCGACCCGCGCTTCACGCGCACGAGCGCGATGGCCGACATCCACGCGCCGATCCGCGCGGGCTCGGACATGGCGTTCCTGGGCGGGCTCGTCACCTACGTGATCAACAGCCGGCGCTGGAACACCGACCCGTTCTTCAAGAGCTTCGTCGTCAACTACACGAACGCGGCCACCATCGTCTCGGCCGAGTACAAGGACACCGAGGACCTCGACGGCGTGTTCTCCGGGCTGAAGGAGTACCAGGAAAAGATCAAGGAGTGGCCGCTCAACGCCTTCCTCGGCCAGTACGACAACAAGACGTGGCAGTACGCGGGCCCCGGCGGCGAGGCCGGCGCCGGCTGGAAGGCGCCCACGCAGCAATCGGGCGAGCACAAGGCCGCCGACGAGAAAGTGGGCGAGCCCGCCGACGGGGGCCCGCCGAAAGGCGCGGGCACCACGTCGCAGAAGCCGACGCTGCCGCCGGGCCCGCCGTTCGAGCCGCTGGTGAAGTCGCTGCTCAAGCCGCCGGCTCCCCGCGACGACACGCTCCAGCATCCGCGCTGCGTCTTCCAGATCGTCAAGCGCCACTTCGCGCGCTACACGCCCGAGCTGGTCGAGCGCGTCACCGGCTGTCCGAAGGAGACCTTCCTGAAGGTCGCCGAGACGCTGCTGAACGCCTCCGGCGCCGACAAGACGACCTCGTTCGCCTACGCGGTGGCCTGGACGCAGCACACGAACGGCCCGCAGATCATCGGCTGCGCCGCGCTGCTCCAGCTGCTGCTCGGCAACGTCGGACGCCCGGGCGCCGGGATCATGGCGCTGCGCGGCCACGCGTCCATCCAGGGCTCGACCGACATCCCGACGCTCTACCACTCGATTCACGGCTACATGTCGCATCCGTCCGCGCTGAAGACGCACGGAACCCTGGCGGAGTGGCTGGCGGCGGAGACGAGCGCGCGCGGCTACTGGGCCAACACGCCCAAGTTCATGGTCTCCTACCTCAAGTCGATGTACGGCGCCGCGGCCACCAAGGACAACGACTTCGGCTACGACTGGCACCCCAAGATCCTCGGCGACCACTCGCATCTGCCGATGTTCGTGGCCATGAACGAGGGGCGCGTGAAGGGCATGCTCTGCATCGGCCAGAACCCCGCCACGTCGCTCAACGCGCTGCTGGAGCGGCGCGGCATGGCCAAGCTCGAGTGGCTGGTGGTCAAGGACAACTGGGTCACGGAGAGCGCGACCTTCTGGCAGTCGGCGCCCGAGGTGAAGAGCGGCAAGGTCAAGCCCGCCGACATCAAGACCGAGGTCTTCTTCTTTCCGTCGGCGCAGGTCGCCGAGTACGACGGCTCGTTCACCAACACGCAGCGCATGCTGCAGTGGCACTACAAGGCGGCGGAGCCGCCCGGCGACTGCCGCTCGGACCTCTGGTTCACTCACCAGCTCGCGAAACGCCTCAAGAAGCTCTACGCGGACTCGACTGCGCCGCGCGACGCCGGCTTCAAGGCCCTCACATGGGACTTCGACCCCGATGGCTCCGAGCCGCACGATCCCGGCGAGGTACCGCCGACGGCCGGCGATCCCGACGGGCTCAAGATCCTGAAGGAGATCAACGGCTACTACACCGACGAGCCGACGAAGCACCTCGCGGGCTTCGGCGACCTCAAGGACGACGGCTCGACGACCGGCGCGTCGTGGATCTACTGCGGCGTGTTCCCGGCGCCGGGCCAGAACCGCGCGGCCAGCCGCAAGGCCGACCCGCCCGGCACGCCCGGCGCGCACCTCGGCTGGGCCTGGGCGTGGCCCGCCAACCGCCGCATCATGTACAACCGCGCCTCGGCCGACCCGAACGGCCGGCCGTGGAGCGAGCGCAAGAAGTGGGTGTGGTGGGACGAGGCGCAGAAGAAGTGGGTCGGCCTCGACGTGCCGGATTTCGCGGCCACCAAGCCGCCGTCGGCGAAGGCCAGGCCCGACGCGATCGGCCTCGACGCGCTCGCGGGCACCGATCCGTTCATCATGAAGACCGACGGGCGCGGCTGGCTCTTCGTGCCCACCGGCCTCGTGGACGGTCCGCTGCCGGCACACTACGAGCCGGCGGAGTCGCCCGTGAAGAATCCGCTCTACAAGCAGCAGTCGAGCCCCGTCTACAAGTACTGGAAGCGCGACGACAACGCGCTGGCCGCGCCGGGCGACACCCGCTTCCCGATCGTCATCACGACGTACCGGCTCACGGAGCACTACCTCGCGGGCGCGATGAGCCGCTGGAACCCGTGGCTCACCGAGCTGCAGCCGGAGCTCTTCATCGAGATGAGCCCCGAGCTGGCCGCCGAGAAGGGCATCGCCAACCTCGACTGGGTGCGGGTCACCACGCCGCGCAGCCACGTGCGCGCCAAGGCGCTCGTGACGCGCCGGCTGCGCCCGTTCACCATCGACGGGCGCGTCGTGCACCACGTCGGCATGCCGTGGCACTGGGGCTACGAGGGTCTGGTGACGGGCGACATCGTCAACGAGCTGACCTCGCTCGTCGGCGACCCGAACGTGTCGATCCACGAGGGCAAGGCCTTCGTCTGCAACGTGGAGAAGGCCTGAATGCCCGAGCCCATGGGCTTCTATACCGACACGACGGTGTGTATCGGGTGCAAGGCGTGCGAGGTCGCGTGCAAGGAGTGGAATCAGCTGCCGGCCACCAACGGCGGGCGCGCCACGCTGTCGGGCGACTCCTACGACAACACGCGCCGGCTCGACGGCATTCACTGGCGCCACGTGAAGTTCATCGAGCAGTTCGCGCCGGACCGTCGCGACGGGCGCTGGTTGATGATGTCCGACGTCTGCAAGCACTGCGTGCGCGCGGGCTGCCTCGAGGTCTGCCCGACCGGCGCCATCATCCGCACGGAGTTCGACACCGTCGTCATCCAGTCCGACGTCTGCAACGGCTGCCGCGACTGCATCGGCGCCTGCCCGTTCGGCGTGATCGACATCAACCCGGTCTCGGGCACCGCGCAGAAGTGCACGCTCTGCTACGACCGCATGCGCGCGGGCATGACGCCGGCGTGCGCGCAGGCGTGCCCGACGACCTCGATCAACTTCGGGACGATCCGCGAGCTGAAGCAGAAGGCGCAGGCGCGGGTCGAGCAGCTGCACGGCCGCGGCGAGCGCGGCGCCTACCTGTATGGCGCCGACGAGAAGATGCTCGGCGGGCTGAACTCCTTTTACTTGCTGGTGGACAAGCCGGAGGTCTACGGGCTGCCGCCCGATCCCAAGCTGCCCTCACGCAACCTCAAGCCCGGCTCGCTGTGGTCGGCGCTCGGCGCCGTCGTCATCGGCGTGGTGGGGCTGATCTCGCTCCGCACGCGAAGGACCGACGATGCCTAGCACGTTCTTCACCGAGCCTCCGCACTGGCGCTGGCTGATCATCCTCTACTTCTTCTTCGGCGGCCTCGCCGGCGGCTGCTACTTCATCGCGTCGATGCTCGACCTCATGGGACGGCCGTCGGACCGTCCCCTCGCCCGGCTCGGGTACCTGCTCGCGTTCCCGACCGTCGTCGTGTGTGGCATCCTCCTCATCGCCGACCTCGGCCGGCCCGAGCGCTTCTGGCACATGATGCTGCAGTCCGCCACGTGGCGGCCGATGCTCAAGACGTATTCGCCGATGTCGCTCGGCGCGTGGGGGCTCCTCGTCTTCGGCGGCTTCGCGTTCCTGTCGTTCCTGGGCGCCCTCGCCGACGGCGGGCGCCGGCGCCCCCTCGCGGTGCTGCGCCCGCCCGGGCTCATCGGCACGGTCGTCGCCGTCCTCGGAGGCCTGGCGGGCTTCTTCCTCGTGTCCTACACCGGCGTCCTGCTGGCCGTGACCAACCGCCCGATCTGGTCGGACACCACGCTGCTGGGCGCGGTCTTCCTCGTCTCGAGCGCCTCCACCTCGATCGCGCTGCTGCTGCTGCTCGGCTCGCGCCGCGTGTTCCTCGTCGGCGGCCTCAGGGCGCTCCAGCGCTTCGACATGATCGTCCTCGTGCTCGAGCTGCTCACCCTGGCCGCGCTCGTCGTGTCCCTCGGCTCGCTCGCGCGCGTCTGGCTCAACGCGTGGGGGGCGCTCCTCGTGCTCGGCGTCGTCGGCCTCGGCATCGTGGTGCCGCTGCTGCTGCACGCGCGCGCGCGCACGCCGCTCTCGTCGGAAGCCCGGGCGGCGGCCGTGCTCGTGCTGCTCGGTGGCTTCCTGCTGCGCGTGGTGATCGTGCTGTCGTCGGAGGCGATCTGACCATGGTCCGCCTGCTCGCCCTGCTCGCGCTGGCGTCGCTCGCCGCCTGCACCAGCCCGGAGGCCACGCGCCAGCGCGCCGGCGGCCCGGGCGCCGACGTCGGCAACCACGGCCGCGTCGAGCTGCACGAGGGGGCGAAGCCCTACGCCGGCACGCCGGTGGTGATGCCGCAGCCGCGCGGCGGCGAAGGCGTCGCCGCGTCGCCCCGCGAACGGTGAGCGCGGCGACGCTCGCGGCGCCCACGGCGGACGCGCTCGCGCAGGAGCACCCCGAATTTCGCGGCTGGCTCGATCTGCTCGCCGCCGTTCGCGAGGAGACCGGCAGCGCGACGTGGGCCGACGCCACCCCGGGCGTCGCCGCCACCGCGCCGCTACTCGCCGGGACGATCCTCACGATCGATCCAGGCCTCGCCGCTGCCTGGCTGCGCCGCCTGTTCGACGTGGCCGCCGCGTCCGCCCCCGCCGTGGCCGGCGCCGCCGATCGGCTCGACCCGCTGGCGGCGCTCGAGGCGGCGATCGCGCTCGACACGCCGCGCATCGACACCCTCGCCGACGCCGCCGGGCTGCCGCGCGAGCCGCTGCGCGCCGTCCTGCCGCTCGCGGCGTACCCCTGGCTCGAGCGCTGCGGCGCGCAGGTCGCCGGGCGCGCCGGCGTCCTCGATCACGCTCAGGCCTGGTGTCCGATCTGCGGCGCGTGGGCGGCGCTGGCAGAGGCGCGGGGCCTCGAGGGCGCGTGGCATTTGCGCTGCGGGCGCTGCGGCGGCGACTGGCGCGCCGAGTGGCTGCGGTGCGCGTTCTGTGGCACGGACGAGCACGCGCGGCTGCGCAGCCTCGTGAGCGAGACGACCGGGCAGGCCAGGCGTGCCGAGGGCTGCGCGGCGTGCGGCGCGTGGATGAAGACGATCACGACGCTCGGCGCCGGCACCACCGGCGAGCTGCGCCTGCTGGACCTCGCGACCGTGGATCTCGACGTCGCCGCGCTCGAGCGCGGGTGGAAGCGCCCCGCCGGCCTGGGCGCGCGGCTGGACGTGCGCGTCGTCGCGCGAG
>Ga0137415_10004480_pt1 | contig 13830 bp, 14 predicted proteins | sample CZODoug3_1_1_16f_FD_183082 | JGI IMG/M metagenome (GOLD analysis project Ga0137415, IMG submission 183082) | Vadose zone soil fungal communities from Angelo Coast Range Reserve, California, USA - CZODoug3_1_1_16fungal (Hybrid Assembly) | ecosystem: Environmental > Terrestrial > Soil > Vadose... | reverse complement strand
CGCCAGCAAGAGCAAGATGGCATAGTCTCGACGCCCGACCGCAGTGCGACGATCGATACTGGCCAGGAGTTGGCGTACGTGCTCCGTGGAAATCGCCCGGGGGATTGAAGTCATCGACCACCTGGCGACGATAGGAACGGCGGCGGCGAGATCATGCGTAACCTCCCCGAGATATCGCGCATAGTGCAGGAAGGAGCGCAAAGCGGTGGTCATAAGTTTCGCTCGCTTCCTGTGCAGTCGTGGCGCCTGGCGCTGTACGAACCTCACAACATCGCTGGCACACAGACGCGAGAGCGTAACTCGCGCGGAGCCGAAACGGTCTTGGAGAAAACTGCGAATGAACGGAACGTAGTTGATGATGGTCGGGCGGGCCAGGGCGCGCACCTCCAGCAAATACTGCCCGAATGCTTGGGCGCAATGCTCAGCTGGAGTCGATTGATATGCTAACTTCTTTTCGTCGGAGATCACGCCCTCACGGCGCAAAAAGCCGATGAGATGCCTGAGGGCAGCAGCATCCCCCCGGCCAGGTCGTACGCGTCGAGCGCGATATCGTAGATACCGTACCGGATGATCGGAGCAGATGCTGCGCAGTCCGACCCCGTTCTGCTTGAGCCATCGACTAAAACACGCAGCCAGCAAAACCTGTCGATGAATCGATGCCAAACTGTATCCCTGCTCACTCACAGATTCTGCAAACGAGCCGATTTGTGCCGCGAGCGGGCCTTCCAGCGCTCGCGATAGAACCACTTGGTTGTTGACGATGCACTTCATGGTGGACTCCTTCCCCGACTCTGCGGGCTAGTAGAAGGAGCCCAGAATATGTCTATAAGACCTCAAGTAGAGGCCGGGAAAATCGGGCCCTCGCAGATTTACAAGACATAGTCAGGAAGGGTAGATAGTGACGAATCGTGTGCGGACTAACTCGCTTTTTCGCCAGAGACGGCACGCTTTCCCTGGCTTGCTTCGCATGCCTTTCGACCAGCGTATGGATTCCGAAGCGAGTCACCGGAGCACCGTAGCGGTTCAGGAAAACAAGGCTGTCTTGCGGTCGGCCTGCGATCAACGGAGCCAGAACGGTCATCGTTCGCGGCCACAGCGGACAGAGCCTTGTTTTTGCACCCTTCCCGCACAGCCGCACTGCACCGCCGCGTCTGTTATCCCCGTCGAGATCGGAGATCTTCACCGCTGCCGCCTCGCTCGCCCTTGCGCCGGAGTTGTATAAGAAGAGCAGGAGCGCGTGATCTTTCTGACCCTGCTGGGTATGCGGATTCGGTGACGCGAGCAGCGCATCGATCTCAGCTTTTTCCAGATAGGTAAGAGGATTCTTTCCCGTGCGTTTGAAGGGAACGCTTTGGACTTCCCCGCACCACATCAAGTGCTCAGGGCTGCGTTCCCCGATAAAGTGTGCAAGGGCGTGTATGGCCGACAGCCTCTGGTTGCGAGTTGCAACGCTGCAGCCGCGCTCTTCTTCGATGACCGCGAGGAACTTCCGTACAGCATCGGCGGATAAGTCCTCGACCTCCAGAACATCGACAGTTGTCCGCGACTGAAGCGCAAGCCGTGGAAGAAGCAGGCACAACGTGTCCCGATAACTGCGCTGGGTGTTCAGCGAAAGATTCCGCTCTGCAACCAGATGTTCCAGCAGGAAACGTCTGATCCAGGGGCCAAGAAGGGAGTCATTCATCATTGCTTGCCTCCTGGGGGCGCGTAAAGTTCGAAGCGATGGCTCGCTTCGTCCAGGAGTTCCTTGGTCATCGTCAGATAGCGCGACGTTTCCCGAAGGCTTACGTGGCCCAGATAGGTCGCCAGGTGCGGAAGAAGACGCTGGACATTCTTTCCTTCTCGATACCAGGTCACAAGCCTTCGGACGGCAAACGTATGCCGGAAGTCATGAAGACGGGGCTGATAGTAGAAACCGTCCGTGCGTTTCACACCGGCTTCATATCGGATGCGTTTGAACGCCAGCTCTGCGGTCAGACGCGTGACAGGGCGTCCATCATACGTGGCTAGAAACGAAGTGCTGGTTGAGGTGCCATGCTCTTTCCACTTCCTCTCGAAATAGGCTCGAAGGACGCCGGTGAGATCTGAGCTCACAGGTACCAGCCTTGTCTTATAGAACTTCGTTTCGCGCACCGTCAGGATCGCGTCATTCAAGTCCACATCCCGGTGCTGCAAGCGAATCGCTTCCCCGATACGGAGGCCAGTCCCGTAGAGAAGAAGGATCAACGTCCTGATGGTGCATGGTTCAAGGTGCCAGTTCCCACGATGCCGATTGTCTACGACCCGGATCATCTTCTGCACTTCTTCCATGGAGTAGAGGTAGGGCCGGAACTGCCGCGGATTCTTTGGCTGGGAGAGCGGAAGCGGATTTCGTGTTGCGTAACCGCGTGACAATGCGAACCGAAAGAACATTTTCAGGGCTGAGGACTTGTTGAACCACTCCGCAGTCACCGGTCGGCCAGCGTCAAGGAACCGGCGAACCGTCTCCGGACTTATGCCGTCGATTTCAACGGGTCCGGCCAAGCGGGCGAAAGCGGTCAGTTTGAGTGCCCGGTTCTTGTAGGTCATGCCGAGCGACTGCTTATAAAGGATGAACTCGTGGATGGCATCGGTGATCTTCACGCGACACCTCCCAGCCCGAGGTTGCCCACATCCCGCAGAGCCTGGATCGCTCCGATGCGGTAAAAAGGAGCGGCGCTTTGTTCACACTGCTGGATACAGTCAACGAGCGGTCTCACATCCAAGGCGGCGACTTCGCGCAGGCCAACCAGATCGACCTTGGCGTAGATTCGAGTAGCCGCTACCGACATGTGTCCCAGGTGATCGCCCACCTCCTTCAGTGTCAGACCCTGAGCCAGAAGGTGCGTGGCACAAGCATGACGCAACACGTGCGAGCCATATCGCTTAAGCTTCAGGCCGAGCCTCTTTTGTAGCTTCCGAGTCATCGTGGAAAGAGCGCCAACCGAAACGGGCCGGTATGGTCGCCTGAGTGTCAGTAAGACTTCCCGGTGGAGACACCGGGGCCTCACCTCCTTCAGATACCGCAGAAGTGCATTCCCAATCTCGGTCGTCAGGGGATAAGTTTGGGCTTTCCTCTGTTTGGGACGGCGCACGGAGATTCTCTCTTCCGCCCAATCGATGTCCTCAAGACGCAGGCAACAGACTTCGCCAGCGCGCAGACCGTAGACCGAGCAAAGCAGGATCGCGCAGCGACTTCTGATCTGAACTGGCGACGTGCCGTTGACGCTTGTGAAAAGCTTCTTCACCTCTTCCCACGCCGGCCCTTGCGGCAGATTTTCGTACGTGTAGACCCGGGGTGCGTCGATGGACTCGGCGAGGCCCGCCGCGCACCAACCTCGACTGCTGGCATAGCGAAAAAACGAGCGCAGAGACTGTACATGAAACGAGACTGTGGTCCGCTTCCACCGGCCTGCCACGATACTGGTGAAGTACTTGGTAATCACCACCGGCGACACTGTGGACAGTGGCACGTCTTCTGCGACCAGCCAGCCTAAAAAGGGTTTCAGAGAACGTTCGCGGTTGACAATCGTAGCGTCGGCGAACCCTCTCTCGTGTTTGAGGAAGGTCAGGAACTGGTGCAGGTGGTGGTTGTAGGGTAACGACTCGCCTTGTGCAGCGTGTATTGATCGGGACATGTTAGTTCTCCTCGCGAAAGAAAATCCATCAAGTATGCCCCTTGCCTTTCCACAACCCCGCGCGATAATGTCGCAACATTATGCCCCTTCATGCGCGTGAAAAGATCGGAAGAAACGATCCCTGTCCCTGCGGTAGTGGCAAGAAGTACAAGCACTGCTGCCTGCCCGGCTATGCTCCATCTATTGACCACGTGTGGGCGCGGCAGCACGAAGAGTCGGACCGCCTGACGGAGGAGATCACCAGGTTTGCCTTGCGTAAGTTCGGGGAACGGATCCATGAAGCGTGGCAAGACTTCAACATGCGTGACGTTCCGAAGCCGCTGGAAGAGGCCGCAGATGAACGTCAGATCTTCATGCCCTATTTCTTGTTCCAGTGGAATCCGGACGCTCGGCGCACCACCGCGCGCGGGCAGGGCGGCGTAGTGGTTCGCTGGTACATGCTGGAGAAGTCGAAGCAGCTAACCGCGATGCAACGGATGTTTTTGGAGCAGGCTACAACACAGCCACTGAGCTTCTACGAGGTCGTTTGGAATGAACCCGGTGAGCGCATGAGGGTGTGGGATGTTCTGGTTGGCGGAGAAACCGAAGTCATCGAGCGATCGGGGTCGCGACACCTGCGGCAGGGAGACCTGCTTTTTGCCCAGATCTGGCACCAGCCGGAACTTGCCGTGTTCGGCAGTATGGCTCCCATCTGCATTCCGCCGGACAAGAAGATCGAGGTCATCGAACTCCGAAAAACACTGAAGAAGAGAATCGCCAAACAGAATCGCTATCTGGCGCCGCACGACCTGTTGCGATATGCAGATCTGATTCGCGCCACCTACCTGGACATTCGAGACCGGCTATTCGCTCCGCCGGTGCTGTGCAATACGGACGGCGACCCGCTGCTGTTTCACACGCTGACGTTTCGGATTGAGGCGGCGGAAGCGGCGTTCGACGCGTTGGCTCCGCTCGCAGTGGGACATTCCCGTGAGGAGTTGCTCGACGATGCGGAATTGAGCGACGACGGGAAGCTGCGGAAGGTGGACATCGATTGGATCAAGGAAGGCAATCGTAAGTTTAAGACTTGGGACAACACCATCCTGGGCCACATCAAGATCTCCGAGGGACGTGTGATCGCGGAGGTGAACTCGGAGAATCGCGCCAAACGCATGCGCAAAGAGATTGAGAAACGACTCGGGACCCTGGCGACTCACGAGAGCACGCTCGCCCAAACGCTGGAACAGATGCGGAAGAATACGCCACAAGATGCCGAGGAAGCGGAATTGCACGATGCCGAGATGGAGGCGATGTTGGCCGATCCGGAAGCCAGGAAGTTCCTGCAAGCGACCATGCAGAAGCAAGTCGAAAACTGGGTCCACGAGAAGATCCCTGCGTTGGGCGGGCGCACGCCGTTGGAAGCCGTTCGTGATCCAGACGGCAAGGAAATGGTGGAAGCACTGCTACTCGATTGGGAGCGCCGCGAGGAAAGAAATGTTTCTCCGAATCAGATACGCCCTGACATTAGTGCGCTTCGCCGCCTGTTGAACCTGGCTCCCCAGGCATCCTGAGTCTCTCACCCTGACTCTGCTACTCCACCATTATGTGGCGCTGGTCTGCCGTGATCGACCCGTCTTTATGTGCGTCCCGAGGCGGACGCCACATAAATCTCTGCGCCACATAAATGCGCTTATGTTGTCGACAACATAAGCTCACGAGCCGAAGTACGAGGAATTCCGGCCGCGAACCATCTGGACCTCTCGAATGCGTTTACCTCGGCGTTCAAGGAACTGGATCCCATCCCGCAGTTTAAAGCCACGGCCAAGCTGGGCGAATTCCTCGAGGCCCGCTTCTCGCAGTCGTTTTAGCGGTGTGCGGTACCGGCCTGGCCGCTCTTCTTAACTAGCGAAACATTGCGCCGAACATTGAGTTTCCCCGACTGATGCCCAGAACCCTCTGTGCATGGCTTCGGGTTGGCTGACAACTCAGGGGCAAATGGCACACTCTTGCGCAGACGCGGCCATTAGCAGAATGTAGTACCGGACAGCAGCGCAACCCTTGTGGCGTGTTCACTCCTTGTGCCTGAAGGGGACACCAAGTCAGTGCCGCAAAATAGGAGCAACAGAAAAATCAAGAAGAGGCATCACATGGCTCGTTGCTCAAGAGAGTGCTGATGTTGTCGTCTTGCGTGCACAATCATTTGACATTCTTCTGACAAGTCTGACCGATCCAGATCTTCCTCACCGAATCAAACCTTACATGCACTCAGGCGTTGGTTATTTCCGGAACGAGCTTCCTCACTTCGCGCACAGAACTGCGTTTGCTCAGGTTGTCGAACCGGAACAAATCAGCATGTAAATCACGTGAATCACCATGAAAGAGGGGGAAACAATGCAGGGTTTGATGAAGCCTATGTTATTCGTTGTGATGACTGCCCTCGGTGTAGCGCTTGCAATTGTACCGGCGCATGCCCAGAGTGGCAGACGCGTCTCGGCAGACATACCGTTCGATTTTTCGGTGGGAAATACTACGCTGAAAGCCGGCAGCTACACGGTCGAGCAACTGCAATCCGGAATTATCGCCTTCAGCAGCAGCGACGAAAAACAACACCAGTTCGCGTTGACTGTCCCAGGCGATTCTGGCAACCAAAGACAAGAACCGCACCTTGTTTTCACGCGATACGGAAGCGAAGCGTTTCTCACGAGGGTTTTCTTGTCCGGCAATGAGGGCTATCACGAGTTGCTGCCGAGCAGCAGAGAAAGGGAGCTCATCGAAAATCAAGCGTCTGGTGACGAGCTTTCTCTGCTCATCCAGCCAGCACGTTGATTGTGGTGACGCCGGAGCGCTGCTCAAAGCCGCATCACGAGGGAGCCGGCCGCGAACCCCGCGATGCGGCGAGGTCGGCAAACGTCTCAATTTAGAGAGTGACGATAACACTACGCCCAAAATGCATTTGAAGGTTTACTGAGACTTGAGACGGGACAACGGGCAAACGCGGCGTTGGAGTTTGTTGATCTCAGGCTTGCAGTCTACGTCGCCGGGGTTCGGCCATCGTTCGAGAATGCCGGGAATAGTGAGTGCGCTTCGAAGCCCGTCTCCGGATCTCGTAGTTGATCTGGTGCCCCAGAAGGTCCTTTGGAACTTTTGCCTGCGTCTGCTCACCCAGAATCAGCATCGAATCAATTGAATGAAGGTGGCATGATCGCATTAAGCTTGGTACGGCTGATTGAACGTAATTCCGACGAACTCGCGGCCGAGTTGGTCGTGAAACTGGAAACTTCCTCGCACACCACCGACCTGCGCAAAGTCCCGGTCGAGGAATTACGGGGACGAATCCAGGCGGGCAATCGGGGCCGCGAGCCGCAAACGAGTTCCAGGGTCACTCGCGCTCAGTGCACGCCGTAAGGCGTCTTCATAGTCGGTCCCAAAGGTGGACTGGTCGAGAAGCTCAGTGAGAATTCCTGCTATTCGTGACCCGCCCGAGGTTTCCTGGACCTAATCAATCCAAGGTCCGCAGTCAACGATGCCCAACGAAGACAAAGAGTCGGCCGAGAAGCCGAACGTGGAGAGCGCCAAGCACAGCAGCAGCACCTGCGCGATCCGGTAACTCGACGGCGACCCTCAGGTGAGTTCCGCCACAACTACGTGGGCATTCATTTCCCAGGCCAGCGCCTACCACGTGTATTCCGCAGTCTCCAACGTTGTCTTCAGAAAACGTTCTGCCTGCGGTCGTGCGTGGGCTAGTTGCCCTCTTCAGGAGACCGGGTCCGCGTTCTTCGCGTGGCTCAAGGCCGATCCCCATGGGTGAGCTCGGAACGGAGAGAGGCAGATGGCTGGAGCGGGCGCTGCATAGGTTGGGCAGTGACCTGGGGCCGGTTCTCTTTCATCGACCGCTCCGTAATTCTGCTAGCTATGCTTGATGATTAACGCAGTTTTATCGTCAATGCGGTCTTCTTCGCCCGTTTGCTGAAAGTATTGGTCCTGCTTTAATGCATAGTCGAGGATGGCGTTGCAAATCTCCTTTGCCGTGCGTTCCTTTTGGTCACGAACTATAAGTTCGAGTCGTAGGCGATCCTCCTCATTGCTGCCGTCATACACACCGTCGGAGTAAAGAAAAACGATGTCTCCCGGGCTCATCAATGTGATGTCCGCTATATCTGAGGAGTTCACTTGCTTTTGCCTGACCGCCATCGAAAGATACTTGTTTCGATCGGGATGATCTTCGGGAATTTCCAACCCGAGCGCTGGAAATTGCACGAGGTGATCGGTATTCATGGGCATGAAGCGTCCGTACTCCGCCGAAAATATTAGTGGTGGAGGACTGCCGAAATTTACAAAGCGGAAATGTCCGCTGGGACGTATTTCGCCGTAAATCATGGTTGCGATTTCGCGCGACTCGTCATGCGCGTCGCGGCCCAAAGCGTTGCGGGCGGTTATGGATTGCGCCAGCCTGAGATTGATGTTTTCGAATAGCCTTGGCGTTGTCTTTCCATACTCGTCGAGTTCGGTGAGTATAAAAGCATGAAAGGTGTCGTGTACGGTCGAGGCGATCTTGGCCGAGATGATCCCATGCCCCTGAGCATCCACCAAGAGGACGCCTGCGGTTGTGTAGAGTTCGTGCAAATTGTCAGCGACCATTAGTTGTTCTGAGCTTTTCGCCCTTCTGTACTCGACCTCTCTCACATCGCTGGGATTAGATCTCGACCCAAGCCACTGCACATGCTCGTCTACGGAGTTTCGCGGAATCTGACCCTCGTAAAGCGGCTCTAGATACTCTCTGGACAACCGAAGAGCGTTCGAGATCCGGGCGTCGATGTTATAGCGTTGCTGAAAGTTGATGTACTCGAAGAGATCGCCGCCTACGCTTCCAGCGGGAATGGAATTCCCGTAGATGTCGGTTCTGGCCAGATGTGGGATCGCACCCTCTACAGGCATGAGCCTCTTGCGGAGGTACTCGTCAATACCGGGTTCCATCTGAATTCCCATAGGGCAGGAAATTCCCTCGTACTCGTATGTCTTCCACGCACGCGGTGCGGGAAGATCAGCACGGTTGAATTATACGCAACCGAGTAGAAGCCCTGAGGCGCAATGGCGATTTTGAAGCAGTATTCGTCAGTGAATTCTTCGGCTAGTGGAGGGAGACCTCGTGATCGTGCACGGGCGATTTAGCGGTTTCGGTGTTCCTGTGAATTGGATTCCCGCAGATATTGTGCGCATTCAAAACGGAATCCTTGTCGCGCATTGGGACGTCATTCAGGATGAAGCGACTGAAGAACAGTCGATATGCAAGCGGCCCATGTTCGGAACTTCATTCCCGACCTACGCTTGTCAACGGTTGCGGACACGTCTTCTGGCGGGGGAGAGCTTGGGAGGTCTGGACCCGCGCCGAACGGCCGAGTCGACCGATACATAATCCAATTCAAGCCCAGCTTCAACGCAACGTAGCATCAGGCCGCCACGACTCATATCCCCCCGTCCCACGAACTGTTGAGGGAATAAGAGATTTGCTCCGAAACTTTCGAGCAACGGATCGACATATTTGCCGCTCGCGATGCTGCCGAGCAGCACAATCTGAGAACCAACCGGTAGCCGGAGAGCCAGCGCACGCGCATCCCTGCAAAGGGGCTCCCGATATCGAGCATCGCCCGGATCGATTGGAACCGCGGACATTTCCGCAAGGTCGTCCAACGTGATCACGGTCTCGGGCGGCAGAAGACCGCGCGACGCCGTCATAACGAGCGTCGAAGGAACGCCAGCCGCCGATCGCGAAAAGGCTTCCGCATAGGCGAGCTTGCCGCGAAAATACAGGCTGCTGATGAAGCTGAAGAGCTCCCCGAGCGTAGCGCCCTGCCGTCGGATGCGTTGGGCGAGTTCGAATTCGGAAGTCCTGTTCAACAGCAACTGCCCGCGAATGGCCGAAGTATTAGCAGGAGAAAGTAGAAACACGCGTGATAGGGGCGGCCTGTAATCGGACGGATCGGACCCCGCCGCAAGGCCATCGGAGACCAGTGTTATCGGCGCCATCCTTCTTGGCTCTCTCAAAGTGATCTGCTCGTGATTATATCCGGAGCGAAGCAGCTACACTGGGCATCTCAGTTGCAGTGAAAGATAAGATTCCATTTCGTGTGCGGCCGATGTTCGCCACGCTTGTGGGTGAGCCATTTCTTGAGCCGGGGTGGGTTTACGAAGAGAAATACGACGGTATCCGAATTCTTCCATACAAAGAAGGATCCCACGTCACGTTGCTCAGCCGGAATGACAGGAATCGCACCGAAGGCTTTCCAGCGATTGCGCGCTCGGTCGGCGCACTGCGGCCGCCCACCTTGCTGCTCGACGGAGATGTCATTGCACTGGACCGTCACATCAGAGGTCAATTCGCTACATTAGGAAGCCGCCCCGCTGCAAGAATTGCGTCGCAAATCGTTTGAGTGTCATCTCTAGGAGCACGAGCTGCTTACGGTCACGGGGCATGATCGTTCAGGAATCGGATCGAACCGGAATTTGTGATCCTAATACTGCGTACCTGAGTAATAACGAATGCGCCGACGCGAGAGAATGATGTTGAGAGTGACCATCCAAGATTCAGAGGAAGCTGCAATTCGTCACTGCACGGGCCGAATCGTGCGCGGCGAGGAGGCAGACACCCTGTGCAATGCTGTGATGTACCAACATTACAGGGAGGTTGTAACGCTTAATCTTGCAAGTTGATGTGATCGATGGCGGCGGTTTGGGACTTCTGATTTCTCTGCAACTCGGCCCCGCGTAAGGCTGTGGGTGGTTCCGATACCGCTGTGGCGCCGAAGAGCAAACTGGTGTTTCATGACTGAACAGCCCAAGAACGAAGATTAGGTGCAGCGGCCCACGCCACTGACCGACTTTTATGGAGAAGATCGTCATGAACTTGTGCAAAAGCTCGCTTACCAGCACTGGGAAAAAAGAGGCCGTCCCCTGGGTTCGCCTGAAATTGATTGGTTTGCGGCCGAAAGGGCCGTGCGCGCGTACCTGCTGGCTTCAGGAATTGAACTCGAGCCAGACGAAGACCTGTATGGCTGACGAAATAGACTCGAAGTGAGCGCCCTTGTGATTTTGAGAGCGAGTTTCCGGCAAAATCGCACAGAAAGAGGAAGGGGATTTGCTGTGAGATGGAAGCGATCTTCGGTGGAGCAGATTGTAGCCATCCTGAAGCCAGCCGAGGCAGGGCTTCCAGTGGCGGATTTGATCCGGTGGACGAGGATCTCGGAGCAGACCTTCTATAGCTGGAAGAAGCAGAACCTTCCGATAAACAGCCGCTTGATCAAGTCCTGGGCTCCGCTTGCTATTTATCGAACGGGGGCAGGATGGAACCGTGAATGCTCACAGAGGAAACACGCCCCGAGAAAGCGGCTAGGGAGTTGAACATCTAGAAGAGAGAAGCTGCATGAGCGAAGTACTTCCAGAGATATATCTGGCGCGGCACGGTAACACGGCTTGGACTCTCACGGGCCAGCACACCGGCCTCACCGACTTACCTCTGACCCCAAATGGCGAGCGCAACGCCCGGCGGCTTGGAGAACGGCTGAAGGGCATGACATTTGCCAAGGTGTTTACCAGCCCGTTGCAGCGCGCCGCCCGAACCTGCGAACTGGCCGGATTTGGAGCCGAAGCCGAAACCGAAACCGATCCTGACCTGGTGGAATGGGACTATGGTCAATACGAGGGGTTGCGCGTGGCCGAAATCCTTCACGAACGCTCGGACTGGCAACTGTTCCGGGACGGTTGCCCGGGAGGCGAATCGCCCGCACAAATTGGCGAGCGGGCGGACCGTGTGGTCGAGCGTGTTCGCGTGGTTCCGGGCAACGTCCTACTCTTTTCCAGCGGGCATTTCATTCGGGTTCTGGCAGCCCGCTGGCTGGCGCTCAGTCCGGGATCTGCGGGCAGGTATTTTGTATTGAGCCCGGCGAGCCTGAGCGCGCTAAGTTATGAGCACAATCTTTCCCAGCCGGTGGTCCGACTTTGGAACGACGATCATCACGTGGCCGCGTGAATCGGCCCGGTTGTTAGGCGAGGAGATGTTGGCTCTGAATGTTGAACACTAACGATTTCAGATAACTCAGAAGACAAGGATCATCAAATGAGCACAGAGAGCGTGGCGCGCCCAAGCTCCGCAAAAGTCGTTCCGATGACGACCAGCGCAGCCAATGTTTCAAACCTTCTCCAACATTACGGGTGTGGATCGATTCCGTTTATTGGGACGGAAAACGCATTTTACGAACGGCATCTGGTTTTTGATCGAGCAATCGACCCGAAAGTAGCGGGAGCGCGGGAGCGCTTTGAGGCGTTCGCCCGTTCGGTAAGAGACGTTCTCGCGCGGCGTTGGGTGCTGACCAAGAAAACCTATGAAGGCGAGAACGCCAAGCGCATCTATTATCTTTCCATGGAGTTTCTCATAGGGCGTTCGTTGGCCAACAATGTCACCAACCTCTTGCTCGATCCCCTTTTACGAGATGCGGCTCAAGAAAATGGTATCGACTGGCTTGAACTGGTCGAGCAGGAACCAGATGCGGGGCTGGGCAACGGAGGCTTGGGCCGCCTCGCGGCGTGCTTCCTCGACTCGATGGCCACCATGCAGCTCCCAGCCACGGGCTATGGTCTGCGCTATGAGTACGGCATGTTCAAGCAATCGATCGTTGATGGCTGGCAAAAAGAGAATCCCGACAACTGGCTTCGCGACAGCGATCCCTGGGAGATTGCCCGGCCGCACGAGAATGTGGAAATCAAGCTGAATGTATCCTTCAAATTGCAAGCGGGTAATTTTCATGTCATTCCGGACCGACCGTCGAGCCTGATCGGTATTCCGTTTGATCGTCCCGTGGTGGGCTATGGCGGAAAGACGATTAACACGCTCCGGCTCTGGGCCGCGGCTGCGCCCGATTACTTCGATTTTCAGAAGTTTGGCACCGGCGACTTCGTGGGCGCGCTGGGCGAGACTCTCGAAGCGGAGTCGCTTACCCGCGTGCTGTATCCGGACGATTCCACGACGGAGGGGCAAGGACTACGCTTCCTGCAGGAATATTTCCTGGTCGCGTGTTCAATGGCCGACCTGGTGCGCCGCTTCCAGCGCCACAACGCGGATTGGGACAAACTGCCCGAGAAGGCCGCAGTTCAACTCAATGACACGCATCCTTCCATGTCGGTCGCCGAATTAATGCGGATCTTGCTGGACGATGTGCGCTTGGGATGGGACCAAGCCTGGGAACTGACGAAGAAGACACTCGCCTACACGAATCACACGTTGCTGCCTGAAGCTCTTGAGAAATGGCCGGTTGCGTGGTTTGAGATACTTCTTCCCCGGCATCTGGAGATCATCTACGAGATCAACCGGCGGCTGCTCGACGAAGTTCGGCATCGCTTCCCGGGCGACGAGGGACGCGTCGAGCGCGTGAGCCTGGTGGAAGAAGGCAGCCAGCGCAAGATCCGCATGGCTAACCTAGCGATCGTCGGCACGCACAGCACCAATGGAGTGGCTGCTGTCCACTCGAAGCTGTTGCGGGCAACGACGGTCAAGGATCTCGCCGAAATGTTCCCCGAGCGTTTTAACAACAAAACCAACGGAGTGACACCGCGACGCTGGTTGCTCGAAGCCAATCCTGCGCTGGCCCGTGCAATCACGCAAGTCATCGGCGAACGATGGACTACCGAGCTGAGCCAGCTCAACAAACTCAAGCCATTTGCCGGGGACCCTAGCTTTCGTGAAGTGTTCCTCAAGTCAAAGCGAGAGGCCAAAGCGCAGTTTGCCAATTGGCTCAAGTCGACCTCAGGGCATATCGTGGACCCGGATACCATCTTCGACTGCCAGATCAAGCGTATCCACGAATATAAAAGGCAACTGCTCAACGCGCTGCGGATCATCGTCGTTTATAACCGGCTGCGGGAAAATCCCGGCATGAAGATGGTGCCGCGCACGTTCTTTTTCGCAGGGAAAGCGGCACCAGCTTACAGGTTGGCCAAGCTCATAATAAAGTTCATCAACAACCTGGCGGGCACGATTGACGGCGACCCGGCCGTGCGCGGCCGACTCAAAATTGTGTTCCTCCCCGATTACAACGTTTCCCTGGCAGAACGCCTGATTCCAGCGAGCGATGCCTCCAACCAGATCTCGACCGCCGGCTACGAGGCCAGCGGAACGAGCAACATGAAATTCATGATGAACGGCGCC
>Ga0137415_10004479_pt1 | contig 13831 bp, 11 predicted proteins | sample CZODoug3_1_1_16f_FD_183082 | JGI IMG/M metagenome (GOLD analysis project Ga0137415, IMG submission 183082) | Vadose zone soil fungal communities from Angelo Coast Range Reserve, California, USA - CZODoug3_1_1_16fungal (Hybrid Assembly) | ecosystem: Environmental > Terrestrial > Soil > Vadose... | reverse complement strand
CCCGGCTTCGTTTCCGACCTCGTCGTCGACGCCCTGCGTAGCCTGAACGTGCACTACCTCCCGCTGAACCCAGGGTCGAGCTTCCGGGGATTGCACGACTCCGTGGTCAACCACGGGGGCAATGAGATGCCCCAGATCGTGCTATGCCTGCACGAGGAGATCGCGGTGGCGATGGCCCACGCTTACAGCAAGGCGACCGGTGAGGTCGGGGTCGCAGCCGTGCATGACCTCGTTGGGCTGATGCACGCGACGATGGCGGTGTACAACGCGTGGTGCGATGGCACTCCGTTGCTGTTGCTGGGCGGTGGTGGACCGGTTGACGCCGCGCACCGTCGCGGGATCGACTGGGTGCATTCGGCATCGGCACAGGCCTCGCTGGTCCGCGACTACGTGAAGTGGGACGACGAGCCGGTGAGCGCTTCGGCGCTGCTGGACGGCCTGGTGCGCGGTCACGCCCTCGCGGAGTCTGCACCGCCGGGGCCGGTGTACGTCACCCTGGACATGGAACTGCAGGAGGAGCCGCTGGAGAAGGTGCTCGACCTGCCCGACATCCGCCGCCGTGCGGCCGTACCCGCGTTCAGTGCGCCGGCGCACGACGTGGAGCGAGCCGTCGACCTGCTGGTGGCGGCGGAGAAGGTCGTCATTGTCGCGGGAAGCATGTCGTTCGACCCCTCGGCGACGACCCGGCTGGTCGAGCTGGCCGAGTTGCTCGGCGCGGCGTGCTGCGACGACCACAACGCGGTGGCCTTTCCGACTGCCCACCCGCTGAACTGTTCCGGCGACTCCGGAGTGCTCGCCGCCGCCGATCTGTTGCTGGCGTTCGACGTCACGGATCTGGCCGCGTCGACCGCGAACCGCGGTCCGGCGACCGTCGTGATTGATGTGTCGCTACGACACCTGCGCCAGCGCGGGTGGTCGAATGCGAACAGCGCACCGGTCGACGTGGACGTGGTGCTTGCGGCCGAACCCCGGGAGGGGCTCGACCAGCTGCTCTGCGCGGTGCGAGGCCGGCTGTCCACCGAGGACCCGCCCGTTGCACGACTCCGGAGCCGGCGCCGGGAGGCCGTGAGCGTGGCACACGACCAGCTCCGCGGCGAGCAGGCGAAAGTCTTGGAGGAGCGATGGGGAGAAACCCCGATCTCTCCGCCGCGGATGGTCGCCGAGATCTGGGCCGCGGTACGTGAGCGCGACTGGAACCTCAGCCTGCGCAACACGAGATCCTGGCTGGACGGCATCTGGCAGTTCTCGGCCGCGGGGGACTGGCTGGGGCACAGCGGTGGCGGCGGTGTCGGCTATGGGCCAGGGGCCATGCTCGGGGGTGCGCTCGCCGCTCGCGATCGGGGTCGGACCAGTGTCGCGATCATCGGCGATGGAGACCTGCACATGGGAATCGGTGCCCTGTGGACGGCAGTGCACTATCGCCTTCCAGTACTGATAGTGGTGAACAACAACGTCTCGTTCGTCAACGACGAGATACATCAGTCACAGGTCGCCACCAACCGAGGCCGCCCAGTCGAGAACTCCTGGATCGGGATGCGGATGGAAGCCCCCGAGGTCGACCTCGCCCAGGCCGCCCGCGCCTACGGCGCCTGGGCCGAGGGCCCGATCACCGATCCGGAGAAGCTGGGCCCGGCCCTGCGGCGCGCGGTGGAGCAGGTCGGCGAGGGTCGGGTAGCGCTTCTGGACGTCCGGACGGCCTCGCGATGAAGCCGGCCATCGAGATTCCCCGGTACGCCCTGCACATCGGTGGTCGACGGGGCCCGGCCGCCAGCGGTCGGACACTGCCTGTCGTCGACCCGTCCATCGAGGAGGTCGTCGCCGAGATCCCGGCCGGTGACGCGACCGACGTTGCTGAGGCGGTCAGCGCCGCCGGGAACGCCGCGCCCGAATGGCGGGCGATGAGCTGGCAGGCAAGGGCCGACCTGTTGCACGAGCTCGCGGGGCGAATCGCCGAGTGCTCCGAAGAGCTGGCGTTGCTCGACGTCGCGGACTCCGGGAATCCGCTGTCAGGTATGCGATTCGACATCGGGAAGGCGACCGAGGAGATCCGATACTTCGCCGGGATCGGTGGCGAGGTGAAGGGCGATACGCTCCCGTGGACTCCGAACCAGGTGGCTCACACCTGGCGCGAGCCCTACGGCGTGGTCGGACGGATCACGGCCTTCAACCACCCGTTCATGTTCGCCGCTGGCAAGTGTGCGGCACCACTGATGGCCGGCAACACCGTCGTGCTCAAGCCGTCCGAGCACACATCGGTCTCGACTCTGCGTTTCGCCGAGCTGGCAGCGGAGGTCCTTCCGCCGGGGGTGGTGAATGTGGTGACCGGGCTCGGAAGCGTGGCGGGGGACGCCCTCGTCCAGCACCCGGAGGTGCCCCGGATCGCGTTCACCGGCGGTGTCCCGACCGGGCGTGCGATCCTGCGCAGCGCGGCAGAGCGCATCAAGCAGGTCTCGGTGGAACTGGGCGGAAAGAACCCTATGATCGTCTTTCCAGACGCGGACCTGCCGTCCGCGGCCGCCGCGGCGGTGTCCGGAATGAACCTGAGCCGATCGATGGGGCAGTCCTGCCGGTCGACCTCGCGACTGCTCCTGCACGAGTCCTTGGCCGGGCCGTTCCTGGATCTACTGTTGGAGCGGGTGGGGGCGCTGACCATCGGGGATCCCCGCCGCGAGGACGTGGACATGGGGCCACTCGCCTTCGCCGCTACCTACGAGCGGGTCCTTGGCTACATCGAGTCCGGTCGGGCTGAGGGTGCGCACGTCGCCATCGGGGGCGGTCGACCGGCCGGACTCGAGCGCGGCTACTACGTGGAGCCGACCGTGTTTACCGGGGTCACTCCGTCGATGCGGATTGCCACCGAGGAGATCTTCGGACCGGTCATCTCTGTGCTCACCTGGAGTGACTACGACGAGATGCTCAAGCTGGCCGACGCCGTCGACTACGGACTTACCGCAAACATCTGGACCGACAATCTGACGATCGCCTACCGGACGGCACAGCGCATCCGGGCCGGCGTGGTCTGGATCAACGGGACGGGGGCGGCGCCCACCGGCGTCCCATTCGGTGGGACGAAGCAGAGCGGTCTGGGCAAGGAAGGAGCGCTCAGCGAATTGGTCGGCTACACCCAGGAGAAGAGCGTGATCGTGAACCTGCGACCAGGGCTCCCGACTATCTGATCGGGCACAATCGACATCGTGCGCAGCGGCTGTCCTTGGGAGAACCGACCGGTCGTCGGGGCGCCGTCGAAACGTCCGTGCCGACGACGGTGTCGTCCACGACCTGGTCACGCCGCCTGTGGCTCGCCGAGCCGGTGGTCCAGCCAGTCGAGCGTCGCCGAGCCGATGCCGTGTTCTCCGGTGATCGTCCCGCCGAGTTCGATCGCGGCGCGGAAGATGTGCCGAGGACATCGCGAAGGTCAGCTCGCAGCCCGCAGCGGGCTTTCGCCCGCGGGTGCGGAGATCGGGACTCGCGTGGGCGCGCTGCACCGGGCCGCGCCGGAACGTGTCGTGATCCCCACGTTGTCCGCTGACATCCGAGCGACGATGATGCACCGAGCTGTGTCCGACGGCTCCGGGGTGAGCGTCATCCTCGTCCTGACTCCTCTCGGTTTCGTCCCTGGCGTGGCGAACCGTTGACTGCCGCATGCCTGACGGAACTGGACTCCCGCACGACCAGCGTTGTCGGCAACACCAAGCGCCGGGCGGGTGAGTCGGCACCGCTGAGCCGGTCGATGACGAATCCGGCGGCGGCCTCGCCCATCGCTTCCGGATCGTGGGCGATCACCGAGGTGCCGAGAACGTCCGACAGGTCGAAATCGTCGAAGCCGACAAACGCCACCTGACGCCCCTGCGCGTGCAGCGCCCGGAGCGCGCCGATCGTGAGCCGGTTGTTCGTGGCGATCAACGCGGTCGGCGGGATGGGCTCTCGCAGCAGTTCGGTCGTGGCCCGCGCCGCGGAGAGCGTGTCGTCACAGCCGTCCCGTGCGTAGCGCATTCCGTCCAGACCCGCTCGATCCATCGCGACCTCGAAGGCTTCGAGGCGTTCACGGCTGGTCGAGAGTCGTCGGCCACAGCTGAGGATGCCGATCCGCTCGTGTCCGAAGGAGACGAGGTGTTCGACGGCCGCCGCCATGCCGCCCGCGTTGTCGAGCAGCACGGTGTCGGCGACGACGTCCGACGGTGCGCGGTCGACGAACACAATGGGCGTGCCGAGTCGCTGCTCCGATTCCACATGCGGGTGACGGTCCGTGGACGTCACGACGAGGATGGCCCTGATCCGTCGCTCCAGCATCTCGTCGACCAGCTCACGTTCCCGGGCCGGGCTCTCCTCCGTGCTCGCGCTGACCAGTCGTAGACCGGCGGGATAGAGCCGGCGTTCGGCGCCGCGGGCCAGGCGCGCGTAGAACGGGTTCGCCAGATCACCCATCAGCAGGCCGACTAAAGGGGTGCGCGCGCCGACGCGGAAATCCCGCGCGACGGCATCCGGCCGGAAACCCAACTGCTTGGCCGCCGCCTTGACCCGCTCCGAGGTCGCCGACGCCACGTAGCGCTCCCCGTTCAGCGCCCGGGACGCGGTCTTCAGGCTCACACCGGCGAGTAGAGCGACCTGCCCGAGTGTGGCCCGCAGAACGGGCTTCGGATCTCCCATGTTCGCACCTCGTCGAATCGGTTCGGCCGCCGTTTCGCGCCACCGGCGGGTCGTGGCTCGCTCAGGTCCCTGCCAGCGCGCCACCGATGCCACCGATGCTGAAGTAGCGCCGAAACACGGCGAAGACGATCGTCGGCGGCGCGAGCATGAGGACGGCGGAAGCCATCACGGGGCCCCAGGAGACCTGGTTTTCCTGGAAGAACTGCTGCAACCCCACCGCGAGTGTGAACTCCGAGTCGCTGCGCAGGAAGATGAGCGCGACCAGATAGTCATTCCACGCTGCCAGGAAGCTGAAGATCGCGATCGACATGACACCCGGCAGCGAGTTGGGCAAGATGATCCGCCAGAAGCCGCCGAAGACCGTTGCTCCGTCCACCCAGGCGGCTTCCTCCAGCGAATGCGGGATCGTGTCGAAGTGGGAGGACATCATCCAGCAGCCGATCGGTATCGCGCTCGCCACATAGACGATCAGGACGCCCGGCAGCGAGTCGACCAGGCGGACCGCGGAGAACATGATGAACAGCGGCACGACGAAGACGATGACCGGCAGCGACTGGATGACGAACAGCAGCAGGGAGTAACCCGACACGAGCCGAGACCTGGATCGCGATATCACGTAACCGGCCGGCGCGCTGATGGCGACGGCGATCACGGTTGTGGCGATCGAGACGATCACGCTGTTGACGAGATAGTGCAGCATGTTCGTCTGCTGGAAGATGAAGCGGAAGTTCTCCAGAGTCGGGAGAGCGCCGTTGATGAAGCCGTTGCCGTTCGGCGTCAGCGCTTTGGACAGGATGTCGATGATCGGCGCCAGGACGATCACGGTGAACACCGTCATTACCAAGGTGATCAGCCAGGTCAGGGAAGGCCTTCGCCGCCGCCCGGGCACAGCCGCACGACGACCGGTTCGATCTCGTGTGGGACTGGTTATGGTCATTTGCCGCTCCGCTTCAGGCGATCGTGAAGGATCGTCGAATCATCCGGTACATGAACACCGACACCGCGATCAGGCAGGCAGTGATCAGGAGCGCGACGGCGATCCCAAGCCCTGGAGTGAACTCCGAGAAGGCAAGGTTGTATGCGTAGACGACCATGGTCTGGGTGGCACCCACCGGTCCGCCACCGGTGAGCAGCCAGACGCTGGGAAAGTCGTTGATGGTGAAAATGGACATCATGATCCAGCAAACGTAGGTCGTGCGCCCCGTCATCGGCAGGGTGATACTGGTGAACTGCCGCCAGCGCGTCGCTCCGTCGATGCGGGCGGCCTCATAGAGGTTCTGGTCGACGCTCTCCAACGCGGAACCCATCACGATGAGGGTGAAGGGGAAGCTAATCCAGATCTTGAACAGGCACAACGAGATCTGCGCCAGCACCGGATCACCGAGGAACAGTACGTTGTTGCCGAGCCCCAACGCCCGGAACAGGGACGGGACCGCTCCGTCGGACGTACCGAGCAGGAAAGCCCAACTCATCGAGGTGACGACGATCGGCACGATCCAGGGCAGCAGAAGAATCACCCGGAAGAAGGAACGGCCAGGAAACCTCACCTTCAGTACGACAGCCAGCACCATGCCGACGGCCCAGCTGCCGAGCACCGACACCACCACGAAGATGAGGGTGAACCGCGTGGACGCCCGGAACGAAGGGTCATTGAGAACGGATACGAAGTTCCCGAGCCCGACGAAGTCGCCCTGCTGGATGAGGGAGCCGCCGTGCAGCGAGGTGTTGACGGCATAGATCAACGGATAGGCGTCGATCAGTACGACCAGCAACAGCGACGGCAACAGCAGCGACGAATAGGTGAGGCCCGCGGTTGTCGCCCGGTTCCGGTTCCGCCGTCGACCGCCCAGGGCAGCGCGCGCTGGCTTGAGCGTGGGGGTGGTGCCAACCATGCTGGTGCGACTCCTCGCATATGTGCGGTGCTCGACCCTGAGCGAGCCCGGCCCCACACCGTGAGGCCGGGCCGACCGTCACTTGCTGTAGTGCAGCCTCTCGTAGTTGTCCTGCAGCTGCTGGAGGATCGCCTGCGGACTCAGCTCGGCCTGCACGACCTGCGCGGTGAACGTGGCGGTGACCGGTGCGCCTTCGATGGAGTTCAGCGCCGGAAACAACTCCGGTGACTTCGAGGCGACCGACTTCGCGATCGGGATCCATTCGTTGATGAGGACCTGCGACGACGCGCTGTCCTTGAAAGCGGGCAGTTGCTCGAAGCTTTTCCGCGCTGGCAGCCGGTTGTAGGTGCCGTCGGCGAACGCCGGCTTAATGGCGTCCAGGAACCAGACAACGAAGTCTTCCACGTCGGACACGTTCGCGTCGCCCTGGTACATCATCAACGGGTCGACCCACTGTAGGGCGCCCTTGTCGCCGTGCGGCCCGGTCAGCGGTTTCATCACGGCGGACTGGACGTTGGGGAAGTTCTGGACGTCGCTGTTGGGCCCCGTCATGACCATGCCCAAATGCCCGGACGCGAAGTCCTGGGCCGACTGGGGCGAGGTGTAGCTCACGTTGGTGGGATTGATGTAGCCGTCCTTGGTCAGGCTCTGGAGAAACTCCACGGCTTCGACGTTCCGATCGGTGACGCAATCGGGCTGGCCCTGTTCGTTGAACCATCCGCCACCGTTGTTGATCAGCCAGGGCAGCACCTGCTGGTATCCGGTCTCCTTCGGGCTGCCGGGAATCGAGTAGCCGTACACGCCGATATTCTTCAATGCCCGGCACGTGGCGCGGAACTCGTCCCAGTTGGTCGGCACCGCTACTCCTGCCTTGTCCAGCAGGTCAGGGCGATACCACAGCCCGTTGATGGAGATGTGGTACGGCACGGCCACATAGGAATTCTGGTACTTGAGAGAGTCGATCGTCCCGGGCAGAAAGTCGTCCCAGATGCCTGCCGTCTTGAGTTTCGCGATGATACCGTCGGACGGTTTGATGGCACCCTGCTGGAAAAACTGGAACGGCTGGAAGGCGGCACCGGAACTCACCGCGGGCGCGCTCCTGGCCGCGATCGCGGATGCGAAGGTCTGGTACCAGTTCGTCCACGGGATGTTCTGGTACTCGGCGGACGCGCCGTTCGACGGGCGCCAGCCATCGACGATCTTGCCCACGCTCTGGGCGTAGTTCGCTCCGCCCCACTGCATGTCCCAGAAGGTGAACCGGCCTCCCGGTGCGGCCGGCGTGCTGCCCGCGCCACACGCGGACAGGATGGCGACTGCGCAGAGCCCGGCGGCGCCACCGAGAAAGCCACGACGATTCAGAGTCGAGGTGTTCGGGAAGATACTGGATGCCATCGTTGGCTCCCTATCCGACTGTTCCGGTGGAAGTTCCTGTTACCGGACCCTGAGGCGGACCGTGCTGATGAGGGCCTCGCGGCGTTCCGCGGGGACGGTGACTCGGATCGTGTCGCCGTCGGCGAGGATCTCTGCGGGCACCGCACCGGAGTCGGTCAGCAGAATGGTTTCGAGATCGCTCGCGTGTTGGCCTTCCGGCAGGTCCACGAAGAACGACGTCGGGGCGTCACCGTTGAGCAGGTGCACGTAGTGAGCGCCGTCTTCCCCGCACGTCGATGCGAACGCGTGGCGGAGCGAATCGCGCCCGTCGACGTCGCCGACCCGCAGGCGTCCGGCTCGGGTCCGGTAGACGCCCTCCCCGTTGCGGGACAGCCACTCCCCCACCGAGCGCAGGTTCTGCTGCGCGGGCAACGGAATGGTGCCCTGGGGTGTCGGGCCGACGTTCAACAGGAAGCTCGCGCCCGAACCCGCCGCCCGCACCAGCATCGTGAGCAGTTCCCGGACATCCCGATATTTGTGGTCGTCCTTGTGGAAGCCGTAGGCGATTGTGGAGGTGGTCTGGCAGGTTTCCCTTGCCTCCAGGGTGATCGGGGTGACGTTGATCCCGTTGGTGTTCTGGCCGGGCAGATCACCTTCGAAGCCCTGCACGTCCTCGCCCGGCTGCGGGGCGGCGTGGTGGTTGTGCATGATCACCGCGTCGGGCTGGAGTTTGTGGATCTTGTCGTACAACTCCGGCAGTCGAAAGTCGCCGCTCGGTCCGAACCAGTTCTTCTCCAGGTTGGTGGCCCATTCGGCGGGCCAGTAGCCGTCGATCCAGTACTCGGCGATGTCGCCGTACTGTGTGGACAGTTCTTCGACCTGACTGTGTAGGAAGCCGACGTAGTCGTCCCACGCGAGACCGCTGCGCTCGCGCAGTGCGGCGCGATACGCGGGATGGTGCCAGTCGAGCAGCGACACGTAGAACCCGAGGCGGATACCATAGTGGTCACACGCGGTGCGCAGCTCCACCATCGGGTCGCGCCCGAATGGGGTGTTGGTCACCTTGTAGTCACTCAGCGCCGTGTCGTACATCGAGAAGCCGTCGTGGTGGCGCGAGGTGATGGTGATGAAGCGCTGCCCGGCGTCAGCCGCCAGGCGCACCCATTCGTCGGCGTCGAACTCCTCGCCCGTGAACCGGGCGGCGAGGGCCTCGTAGGCCGCCGTCGAACGCCGCTCACGGAACATCGCCCACTCGTGACCGCCGACAAGCGAGTACAGGCCCCAGTGGACGAACATCCCGAACCTGTCGTCCTGGTACTGCTTCAGGCCCGCCGGGGATGCTTGCTTGACTGTCATCGTTGTCAGACCCGCTCTCTAGCCACATTGCTCTTCAGTGGACAACTGGACTCGGCGCGAACGGCGCCACTCGGGACATTGTTGTGACACGACCGGGGATCGATTGGTCGACGGCGGTCGGGGACGACCCGGGTTGCTGTAGCACGCTAGGTCAGCGAGCGCGAACCGCACAGCGCAAGATCCGGATAACGAACATTCGGAACTCGTGTTGTACGCCGTCGCACACGGGTCGATAGCGTCCAGCCGCTGTACGCATGCCGCGACCGTCGAGTTCGGATCGGTTCGGTCACCGAACGAAGGAGTGCGATGGCACAGCGTTACGCTGGGCGGACAGCTGCTGTCACCGGGGCGGGTTCAGGGATCGGCAGGGCCACCGCGCTGCGACTGCTCCGTGAAGGAGCGCGAGTGATCGCCATCGACCGCGTTCCGCGCCCGTGGTCCGAGGAGTTCGAGCCCATGGTCGTGGAACTCTCCGCCGACATCGCGGAGCCGACCACACCGGCGGCGCTGGAGGCCGCCTGCGCCGAACTCGGCGGGCAGCTGGACGTCCTGGTCAACGCCGCCGGGATCCTGCACATCAGGCCGTTCCTTCAGGTGACCAGGGACGAGTGGAACGACATCGTCGGCGTCAACCTGAGTGGGACGTTCTTCCTCGCTCAGGCCGCCGCGCGCATCATGGTGGCCAATGGCACCGGGACGGATCGTCAACGTCTCCTCCGTGCACGCGGTCGTGTCCGAGCCGAATGCCGCGCCCTACACCGCGACCAAGGGTGGCATCGAATCCATGACGCGCACGATTGCGAGCGAACTCGCTCCGTACGGGATCACCGCCAACTGCGTGCGGCCAGGTGCGACACGGACCGGCATGAGCGAGCCCATCTACGAGCCGGACATCGTCGCCGCGCTCAAGGAGCGGATTCCCGTACAGGAGATCGCCGAGCCCGAGTGGATCGCGGCCGCCATTTGCTACCTCGCCTCCGATGAGGCGCGCTACACCACCGGTGCGGCGCTCGATGTCGACGGCGGCTACGCGATGAACGGCGCACTGCCTGGAACCATCTATCGGTGAGACCGCGGCACGCCGGTCAAATTCTCCGCGTACAGAATTGACAGCGTTGTCAGATCCCGGCAGAGACTCAGAAGGAGTGACACATGTCGATCGCACCGTGGTTCGCTGTACCAGAAGGACATCACGCACGAGGTGTTCGACGCCCTGCGCGCCGAAGGAGTCCGGGTGGGCTTGTACTACTCGCTCTCGGTCTGGCACCACCCGGATTATCCGGCGTTCACCGACGACGACCGGCCGTACGCGCACGACAAGAACCGGAGATCGTCACCGGAGGCATGGAATCGTTACCTGGATTACGTCGCTGCCGTACACGGTCAATCTGGAAGTGCACCAGGACGAAGCCCGAAGGGCGAGCATTCCGCCATTGTCGCGGCGGTCGTGGACGCTGATCCCGATCTGGCCGCCGAGCCCATGCGTGACCATCTGGCCGCCTCCCTCCAGCTGATCTGCTCGGCCGTCACCGAGTGACGGCGGAACGTCAGCCGATCGACACGAGCATCGCCGGCGTCGTCACGGACCGTGGCCCGGTTCCAGGATCACCTTCCCGATCACTTCTCCTTCTTCCACGAGTTCGTGAGCGCGACGAGCCTCGTGCAGCGGGAGGATCTCGCTGATGAGGGGGTGCAGCGAACCTTCCGCCGCAGCCTCGATGGTCCGCTCCAAGTTTCTCCGGTCGGGTCCGGTGCCGCCGATGATCCGCAGCTGATTGCGATAGAGCCGCCGAACGTCCAACGGAACGACCGGACCGCCGTGCGCGCCGGCGGTCACCAGGCGCCCGCCACGCGCCAGGCTGGCGAAGGCCACCGGCCACAGCCGCGGGTCGGCGATGTTCTCGAAGACCACGTCGACGCCGGCGCCGCCGGTGATCTCGAGCACCGCCGTGCCCAGCTCACGGCTGCGATAGTTCACCGCGTACTCCGCGCCCATGCTCAGCGCCACCTCCGCCTTGCGGTCGCTCCCCACGCCGGCCACCACTCGGGCGCCGAGCAGCCGCGCGACCTCCGACCCCGCCGAGCCGAGAGCGCCGGTCGCACCCATCACGAGCACCCATTCGCCCGGCGCCACCGACGCCAGTGTTTCCAGTAGGTGGAAGGCGGTGGGGTAGTGCCGGAGGATGACGGTCGCTTCCGGAAAGCCGACTCCCGCGGGGAGATCAACGAGCGCGCGTTCAGGCACCACGACCAGGTCGGCGTAGCCGCCCCATCGATCCACCCCGAGGTGCATCCAGTGTGTGCAGCCGATGCCGGCCCGGCAGTGCTCGCAGGACCCGCAGGGCACCGGGGACCTGACTCCCACCCGCTGTCCCGCCGTCCTGCCCCGCACCCCGGGCCCGACGTCGCTGACGACCCCGGTCGGATCCACCCCGAGCACCAGGGGCAACGTGGGGTCGCGCCCGTCGCCGGTCGCCCGCACCGCGAGGTCCAGCGTCCGGTTGACCGACACGGCCCGCACCGCCACCGTGACCTCGCCGGGACCGGGCCGCGGGTCAGGCACTTCCCGGTACCGGAGAACCTCCGGCGGCCCGAACCGGTCGATCACGACAGCGTGCACCGCTTTCTCCTGTTATCCGGCGATGTCGCCTACTCGAGGGGGCCGAGGTATGGCTCGCCGAGGAAAGGGAGCCCGTCGTCGGGCACGGCCTCGGGCCATTCGTCGCCGAAGACGTCGGGGTGCCCGGGGCCGGGCGCCGGCGGGAGCACCTGGCGCATACAGTCGTAGAGCTCGATCAGGTGGCCGTCGGGGTCGCGTACGCGGAACGCGCGGCGCAGTCCGGGGAACAGCTCCGGCGGCAGCTTGACCTCGGACAGCCCGCGCTCGAGCAGATACGTCCTGGCATCCCGGAGTTGCCGGTAGCCGCCAACCTGCAGGCCGATGGCGAACGTGGTGCTGTGCGGGCTCAGCTCCAGCCGTTCCCGCAGCTCGATCGGGTACAGCCCGATGCAGTGGTGCTCGGTGTTCGCCCGCAGCAGCACGCATCGCAGCCCCTCGTACTCGACCTCCTCGGTGACGCGGAGGCCGAGTACATCCCGGTAGAAGGCCCGGGCGGCGTCGATGTCGTTGACGAACAGGCGGAGCGGGCCGACTCGGGAGATCTTGAACGGCCGCGACAGCAGCACGCCGCCAACCTCGAACCGTCCGGGCTCGGTGGGCACGTGCCTTTGCCCGGCGCTCAGGTCGACGTCGCTCGCGAGCGCGTTGGAGACCTCGTCGGTCTCCGAGATCTGCGGAAGTTTCGCTGTCTCCCTGAGCATGTGCTTGTAGAAGTCCAGCGACTTGCTGATACCCGACCAGCCGACCTGCTCCATCCCGTAGAACAGCTCGTTGGTGTGGCCGTCGTCGTCGTAGAAGTATGTGTGCCAGTTGGAGCCCGGCATGTCGCGGCCGGCTCGCTGGATGTGGTGTCCGTGTTCATGCAGCCAGCCCTCGGAGTCGACCACCTCCCGCAGCGAGCTGACCTGCCAGGAGATCTGGTTGATGGTCACCTCGGGGCGAAAGTCCCGCTTCGTGTGCGCAGTGTCCATGACCCGCCTGTTGAACAGGACGAAACTGTGGTGGTCCGTGCCGTGCCGCATGAAATATCCGCCCGGATCACCGAGGCCCTCGATGATCTCCGGGTTCTCGAATCGCTCTGAGAAGTCGATCCGGTCGGACACCCGGAAGCCGAGCAGATCTCGGTACAAGCGGAGGCTCTCGTCGATCAGGGTGCAGTTGAGGCCGACGTGGCCGAGCCTGGTCACCCGGAACGGCCGATCCAGTAAGTAGCCACCGACGTCGAAGCGCTGCGTGCGGGGCTGCTCGAGTGCTGTCACCTGCATTTCACCTCCGTACTGCGATCGGTTGGCACCGCGTCGTGGTCCGGCCGGGCGCCGGTCCCGGTGGTCGTCATCGTGCTCCTTCCCGGCGATTCTGGCCGTTCCCGTTGCTGCCGACGGTCGCCGGAACGACGGGGGTCTCGAGCCTGCCCAGACCGTGGATCTCGGCCACCACGACGTCACCGGGGGACAGGTAGGAACCCCAGGCGTTGCCCGTGCCCGCGGGTGTGCCCGTGAGGATGATGTCGCCGGCCCGCAGGGGAACGATCTGGGATAGGTACTCGATCTGTTCGGCGATGGAGAAGATCATGTTCTTCGTGTTGGACGCCTGCCGTTGCGCACCGTTCACTCGAATCCTTCCTCGGTTCCCTGTGAGTGGTTCTGATTGGCGTTTCCTGGAGGGCTTGATGTGGGGGTAGCGGCACCGCGGCCCGGCAGCCAGGTCCGACCCGGCTCGCCGGGCGCCCCGCCTGTCGGCGGCGGTCGCTCGCGTGGTCGGAGGGTGTCTCACAGCACGGTGTACCCCTCCGACCCGAATCTACAGCTGGCGGCGCCGGTCGCATCGGCGGCGAGACGGACCGCGCCGGCGGGGATGGCGGCTCACGGACCGAAATGCGTGGGATCGGTCATCACCTCGACGAGCGTCGGGTGGTCGACAGCGCGGGCGGCGGCCAGGCACTCGC
>Ga0137415_10004477_pt1 | contig 13836 bp, 12 predicted proteins | sample CZODoug3_1_1_16f_FD_183082 | JGI IMG/M metagenome (GOLD analysis project Ga0137415, IMG submission 183082) | Vadose zone soil fungal communities from Angelo Coast Range Reserve, California, USA - CZODoug3_1_1_16fungal (Hybrid Assembly) | ecosystem: Environmental > Terrestrial > Soil > Vadose... | reverse complement strand
GATGCCGACCAGTGCCACCGCGCCGGCATCCTCGCGGGTCGCTTCCAGCGCACGGCCGAAATCGGTACGGTTGATGAAGAAGTACAGCGCGCCGAAGGCGGCGATCGACACCAGCGCGCCGGCCAGTTGCGGCACCGGCAGGAAGATACCTGATATCGAGACGGTTTTGCCGCCGAGCCATGAATGGGTGATGCTGCGATAGTCCGGCGTGAAGAAGAACTGCGCCAGCCCGCGCATAACGATGGCGAGCCCGAAGGTCGAGAAGATCTGCACCATGCCGGCATTGGCCTTGGCCCGCACCGCAAAACGCACGATCAGCAGGTAGACCACCGCGCCGAACACGAACAGCGCCGCCGCGACCAGCGGCGCCGCCAGCAAGGGGTCGATCGCAAAGAACGCGAACAGGAAGAACGTCGCGTACATCGCGATCATCAGGAATTCGCCGTGGGCGAAGTTCACGACGTCCATCAGGCCGAAGATCAGCGCCAGCCCCGCGGCGATCAGGCCGTAGAGCAGGCCCATCAACAGGCCTGAGGCGAGAGACTGGATGATGGTTTCGGCGGTCACAGGTGCGGCCCCATGCCAGAGGCGTTAAGGCAAAACCCCGTCATTGCGAGCGAAGCGAAGCAATCCATCGCGCCGCGAAAAGAAAGAATGGATTGCTTCGTCGCTGCGCTCCTCGCAATGACGGAATGGGCAAGACTCCAGATGATGGTTTCGGCTGTCACGGCCCTGCCTCCGCGCTCCCCCTACTTCATCGGCCAGACGGCTTCGGCGACGGCGGCTTGCGGCGGGAAGATGGTGACGAACTTGCCGCCGATATATTGCAGCAGCACCGGGTCGGCGTCGTTGTTCTGGCCCATCTCGTCGAACTTCACGCGCTTCCACGGCATGATGGTCTGCTGGCCCGGGATTTCGGTCGCGGCCAGCGCCTCGCGGATCTTGTCGCCGTCGGTCGATTTGGCGCGATTGATGGCGTCCGCCAAAACGATCAGGGCCATGAATTCGCGCGACGTGTTGTCGTTCAAGTCCTTGCCCGACTTCTCCTTGAACATGGCGTTGATCTTGCCGACCATCGGCCGCTTGGCCGCGAGATCGAGCGAAAAGCTGCCACGGGTGATCACGCCTTCGAGCTTGTCGCCGACAGCGTCGTACAGCGCCTTCTCCGAAAAGCCTGCGGCCTGCGCCACAATGGCGTTCGGCTTGTAGCCGAGTTCGGCCATGGTCTTGATCAGCAGGATACCGTCGGTGGTATAGCTCGAGGGCATCAGTACGTCGGCATTCGCCGCCTTGAGCTGCTGAACCTCGGCCGACAGCGACGGCGAGTTGGCACGGTACTTGATGTCGGCAACGATCTTGTAGCCGAGCTGATTGGCAAGCTTGGTCTGCGCGTTCGCGGAGTCGGTTCCGAAGATCGTGTCCTCGTGGAACAGCGCCAGCGTCTCGATCTTGGTGCCCTTCTTCTTCATGGCGTCGTAGAAGTCGAACATGGCCTTCGAGAACATTTCGTCATGGGGAGACGCGCGGAAGAAGAATTTCAGGCCGCGGGTATGCAGGCTCGGCGACGAGTTGTCGGCCGAAACAAACGGGATCTGATAGCGCTCGCAGGTCTGGCTGACCGTGACTGCGACCGCGCTCTGATAGGTGCCGACGATCGCGGAGACCTTCTCTTGGGTGATCAGGCGCTCGGCTTCGGCACGGCCCTTCTGAGGGTCGCCCTGGTGGTCGGCATAAACCAGACGAATCTTGGCACCGGCTAACCCCGTCAGTCCTTCGCCCTTGGCGAGCGGCAGATCGAAATCATACTTGTTGTTGATGACTTCAAGTGCTGTCTCGTAGGCCTTCTGCGCGTCGACGCCCATCTGGGCGTTGGCGCCGGAAAATGGATAGGTGACGCCGATCACCACTTCGCTGGTTTGCGCGCGGGCCGCGAGCGGCGCGAGCGCGGCGGCAGCGGTGGCGCCAAGCAATACGTTACGGCGAGTGATCGTCATCCCAAAAATCCCCTGTTGATCGGCAACTATCGATGAAACGGTTGACGCTTGCGGTAAAGCCTCAAGAAGCGGCAAGCGCTGCCCTTTAGAGCACCGCCAATTGCTTGTTCTTGAGATCGGTCACCAGCATCAATCCTGGCGCATGCGTGATCGCGAATGGCAGCTTCGCGGCCGCGATTACCGCTTGCGGCGTCACGCCGCAGGCCCAGAACACCGGAATCTCGTCGGGCGCAACCGGCACCGGATCGCCGTAGTCAGGTTTTGTGATATCTGCGATGCCGATCGAATGCGGATGGCCCAGATGCACCGGCGCACCGTGCACGGACGGAAAGCGCGAGGTGATCTGCACCGCGCGGATGGCATCCTTGGGCTTGAACGGCCGCATCGACACCACCATCGGACCCGCGAACGGGCCGGCAGGGTGGCACTCGATGTTGGTGCGGAACATCGGAACCCGCACCTTGTGCTCGATGTGGCGGATCGGCAGGCCCTCGTCCATCAGCGCTTCTTCGAACGAGAATGAACAGCCGAGCACGAAGGCGACCAGATCGTCGCGCCAATACGACAGGATGTCGGTCGGCTCGTCGGTCACCGCGCCGTCGCGCCAGACCCGATAGCGCGGCACGTCGGTGCGGATGTCGAGATCGAGACCGAGCGCGGGAATTCTGAAATCGCCGACATCGGACATGCCGATGATCGGGCACGGTTTTGGGTTGAGCTGGCAGAAGCGGTGGAACGAGGAGGCGAGCTTTTCGGGGAGGATCGCGAGATTGCCCTGGACGAAACCGTTGGCGACGCCGGCGGTGCTGGAGGCCATCCCGGCCCGGCAGGCTTGGCGGGCGGCGGCGCTGGGCGACAGGTCAGCCGCCGTCCGATCCATAAGCAAATCCGTTGTTGCCAAGCTGGTCACTATTGATCTCGCCGTATTTCGCTCGACAGATTATGGCACATATGGCTACCATAATGTCTAATCGTAGTTTCTAATCAAGATCTATAAATCCAACTTATCGATCTGCGGACTTTAGATGCATGGCCGATTTCAAGGCAATTGAGACCTTCATGTGGGTAGTGACACTCGGCAGCTTCCGGGGGGCGGCCCAGAAGCTCAATACCACCCAGCCCGCGATCTCGCAGCGGATCGCCCAGCTCGAGCACGAGGTCGGGGTCAAGCTGCTGCGGCGCGACCGCCGCATGGTGCTGCCGACGCCGAACGGACGCCAGATGATGGTGTATGCCGAAAAGCTGATCGGGCTGCGTTCCGAAATGCTGGCGGTGGTCGGCGACCACGCGGCGGTGCGCGGGGTGCTGCGGCTCGGCGTCGCCGAGACCATCGTCCACACCTGGCTCACGCAACTGATCAAGAGCGTCAACCACGCCTATCCCAACCTCTCGCTCGAAATCGAGGTCGACATCACCTCGAATTTGCGGACCCGGCTGCTGGCGCAGGAAATCGAACTGGCGTTCATGCTCGGCCCGCTGACGGCCCCGAGCGTCAGCAACCGGGTGCTGTGCGATTATTCGATGGGATTTCTCGCCAGTCCTTCGCTCGGCCTCGGCAAGGGACGGCTGACGGTGCAGGATATGGCGAAGCATCCGATCATCACCTTCTCGCGCAAAACCCCGCCTTACGAAATCGTGCGTTCGCTGTTCAACCGGCCCGATTTGCCGCCGTTGCGCCTGCACGCCAGCGCCTCACTGGGCACGGTCATCCATATGGCGATCGATGGCCTCGGCATTGCGGTGATACCGACCGCGATCGTCGAAAACGAAATGGCCGATGGACGGCTGCAATTGCTGTCGACCAACCTGCAGATCCCGCTATTGACGTTCGCGGCGAGCTGGCTGACGTCGCCCGACACGGTCGCGATCGAGCGCGTCGCTGAAATCGCGGCTTCGCTCGCCCGCGGCGGCGTCGTTGTTGACGCGCCGCTGTCGCCGCGTCATTGAAACGAACTAAAGTCCCTATCGCCGATGACTGGAACTGCCTGATGACCAAGATCGCATCCAACCTGCAAATCGATTCCGCCCGGCTGTGGGGCACGATCCACGAAACCGCGAAGTTCGGCGCCACGCCGAAAGGCGGCGTGCGGCGGCTGACGCTCGGGCCCGAGGACAAGCAGGTGCGCGACTGGTTCCGCAACGCCTGCGAGGCGGCGGGCCTCGACGTCCATGTCGACGCGCTCGGCTCGATGTTCGGCCTGCGCAAGGGACGTGACATGTCGAAACCCCCGGTCGGCATGGGCTCGCATCTCGATACCCAGCCGACCGGCGGCAAGTACGACGGCGTGCTCGGCACGCTCGCAGCGCTCGAAGTCGTGCGCACGCTCAACGATGCCGGGATCGAAACCGAGATGCCGATCTGCATCTGCAATTGGACCAACGAAGAGGGCTCGCGCTTTGCGCCGGCGATGATGGCCTCGGCCGCCTATGTCGGCGACTTCACCACCGCCGACATCCTGTCGCGCAAGGATGCCGAGGGCGTCACCGTTGGAGAAGCCCTCGACAGTATCGGCTACCGCGGCGACAGCCCGGTGGGGACGCAGAAATTCACCAGCTTCGTCGAGCTGCACATCGAGCAGGGCCCGATATTGGAGGCGGAGAACAAGACCATCGGCGTGGTCGATTCCGGCCAGGGCGTGCTGTGGTACGACGGCCAGATCATCGGATTCGAAAGCCACGCCGGCTCGACGCCGATGCCGCTGCGGCGCGACGCGCTGGCGACGCTGTCGGAAATCGTGCTGGCGATGGAGGCCATCGCGAAAAAGCACGGCCCGAAAGCGGTCGGCACCATCGGCGAGGCCGTGATCGCCAACCCCTCACGCAACGTCATTCCCGGCGAGATCGCCTTCACCATGGATAGCCGCAGCGCCGATGCGGGAATCATGGAGGCACTCGACCGCGACCTGCGCGCGGCGATCACCGAGATCGCAGGCCGCCGCAAGGTCGAGGTCAAAATCGATCTGGTCTGGCGCAAGCCGCCGACGCATTTCGATCCCAAGCTCGTGGATGCGGTCGAGCATGCCGCCACGACGCTCGGCTATTCGCACCGCCGCATCACCTCCGGCGCCGGCCACGACGCCTGCAACCTCAATACAACGATGCCCACGGCGATGGTGTTCGTGCCCTGCAAGGACGGCATCAGCCACAATGAGCTGGAAGACGCCACGCAGCCCGATTGCGCGGCGGGCGCCAACGTGTTGATGCATACCGTGCTGGCGCTCGCCGGCGTCGCGTCCTGATCATAATTTCTTTGTCTGAGCATGATCTTATCGGAAAACCGGTTCCCACTTTTCCGGATCATGCACCAATTCGGAGGATTCCCCGTGCACGGAGTTTTTGTCGACGCCAATGAATCGCTGGCCGTGATCCTCGAGCGGCTGGAAAAGCCCGGCGATCCCAAGGTGCGAATCAACCGCAATCCGGACATCACGCCGGATCAATACCCAAAAATACTCGACGGCGCGGAGATCGCGATCGTCGATCACACCGCGCTACCGACCGAAATTGCGAAAAAGTGCACCGGGCTGAAGCATGTGGTGTTTCTCGGCACCGGCGCGCGCAGCTACATGAACCCGGAAGAACTCGCAGAACTCGGCATCGACGTGCATCTGATCAAGGGGTACGGCGATACGGCAGTGGCCGAATGCGCCGTCGCGCTGATGTGGGAAGCCGCCCGCGGCATCGCGCGGATGGACCGCGAGATGCGTGCCGGCAACTGGCTGCGCGAAGATGCCACGCAGCTCACCGGCAAGACGCTCGGCCTGATCGGCTTCGGCGGCATCGCCGCGGAGGTGGCGCGCATTGCGCGCGGCAGCGGCATGCGGGTGATCGCCTGGAACCGGTCGCCGAAAAACCATCCCGGCGTCGATTTCGTCGAGCTCGATGCGTTGCTGGCACAAAGCGACGTCGTTTCGTTGCATCTGCTGTTGAACGACGACACCCGCGGCTTCATTACCCGCGCGCGGATCGCTGCGATGAAACCGGGCGTCATCCTCGTCAATACCGCGCGCGGCGCTGTTGTCGACGAGCAAGCCATGATCGATGCCTTGAAGTCCGGCCACATCCGCCACGCCGGGCTCGACGTCTTCAACATCGAGCCGCTGCCGGCGGATCATCCGCTGACGAAGATTCCGAACGTGACGTTATCGGCGCATTCGGCGTTCCGCACGCCGGAGGCGAGCGAGAATCTGATCGGCGCGGCGTGGGAGCACTGCCGAAGGATTGTGAAGAAAGCGTAGAGTGGGCAAAGGCGCCCCAGCGCCGTGCCCACCATCTCTCACCGGAACGTCATCTATGATGGTGGGCACGCTGCGCTTTGCCTACCCTACGGTTCCCGCGCCGTCATTGCGAGCGAAGCGAAGCAATCCATAGCGCGGCATGCCGATAAGATGGATTGCTTCGTCGCTTCGCTCCTCGCAATGACGATGAACCCTACTCCACCATCTCCGCCACCGCCTTGCCGCACGCAACCGTGTCGGCATTGCCGCCGAGATCCCGGGTGCGCAGCGTGCGTTCGCCGAGCGTGCGCTCGATGGCGCCGACGATCGATTGAGCCGCCTGCTTCTCGCCGAGATGCTCCAGCATCATCGCACCCGACCAGATCATGCCGATCGGGTTGGCGATGCCCTGGCCGGCGATATCGGGCGCCGAGCCATGCACCGGTTCGAACACCGACGGGAAATGGCCTTCCGGATTGATGTTGCCCGACGGCGCGATGCCGATGGTGCCGGTGCAGGCGGGGCCGAGATCGGACAGGATGTCGCCGAACAGATTGGAGCCGACCACGACGTCGAACCAGTCCGGATGCAGCACGAAATTCGCGGTGAGGATGTCGATATGGTACTTGTCCCACTTCACCTTGGGAAAATTGTTCGCCATCGCCTCCACGCGCTCGTCCCAATACGGCATGGTGATCGAGATGCCGTTGGATTTCGTCGCCGAGGTCAGATGCTTTTTCGGCCGCGACTGCGCCAGTTCAAACGCAAATTTCAGGATGCGGTCGACGCCAATGCGCGTCATCACGGTCTGCTGGGTGACGAATTCGCGGTCGGTGTCCGGGAACATCCGGCCGCCAACCGATGAATATTCGCCTTCGGTGTTTTCGCGCACCACCCAGAAATCGATATCGCCCGGCTTGCGGTTGGCGAGCGGCGACGGCACGCCGGGCATCAGCCGCACCGGACGGAGATTGACGTACTGGTCGAACTCCCTGCGGAATTTGATCAGCGAACCCCACAAGGAAATGTGATCGGGGATTTTCGCGGGCCAGCCGACCGCGCCGAAATAGATCGCGTCGTGTTGGCCGATTTTCGCCTTCCAGTCCTGCGGCATCATCTCGCCGTGCTTTTCGTAATAGTCGTAGGAGGCGAAGTCGAAATGGTCGAAATGCACGGCGACACCGTGCTTTTTCGCGGCCGCTTCCAGCACCCGCAGGCCTTCCGGGATCACTTCCTTGCCGATACCGTCGCCGGGAATGACCGCGATCCGGTACTGTTTTTTTGCGTTGCTCATCGTGCGCTTTCCTCACCTGACTTGCCGCGCCGCTAATGCCGCTTATTTGATCGCCTTGCAATGGACCAAACCTTGCCGTGGCGCAACGCTGCACTGCAATGTTGACCGCTACCGCGCCCACCGCCTACCAGTTCAGACTGATATCCCCCTAGCTAAGCGAGCATCCCCATGGATCTGCATCTGCGCGGCAAGCGCGTCCTCATCACCGGCGCCTCGAAGGGCATTGGCGCAGCCGCCGCCGAGGCCTTCGCCGAGGAAGGCTGTCACCTGCTGCTCGCCGCCCGTAACGGCGAACAATTGAAGGCGCTGGCCGATCGGCTGCGCTCGACCCATCAGATCGACGCGTCAACGCATGTGGTCGACCTGCGCAAATCGGAGGATCTGGCCAAGCTCGCCCGGGACGCCTCCGACATCGACATCCTCGTCAACAATGCCGGCGATATTCCCGGTGGCTCGATCGACAAGATCGATGAGGCGACCTGGCGCCACGCCTGGGAACTGAAAGTGTTCGGCTACATCAACTTGACCCGCGCGGTCTACGCCCAGATGAAGGCGCGCGGCCACGGCGTCATCGTCAACGACATCGGTGCGGCCGGTGAAAAATTCGACACCAATTACATCTGCGGCAGCGCCGGCAATGCCGCGCTGATGGCGTTTACCCGCGCGTTAGGCGGCAAGAGCCTCGCCGACAATATCCGCGTGGTCGGCATCAACCCCGGCCCGGTCGGTACCGATCGCCACGTCACGCTGTTAAAGACGCGCGCGAAAAGCCAGTTCGGCGACGAAAACCGCTACCAGGAATTCCAGAAGGGTTTTCCGCTCGGCCGTCCCGCGCATGCCCGCGAGATCGGCGACCTGATGGCGTTCCTCGCTTCCGATCGCGCGGGCTACACGTCGGGCGTGATCTATACGGTGGACGGCGGAATCAGCGCGGGGTGGGGTTAGGCGTTGCCAACGTCAATGCGAGCGGCCTCACCGTCATTGCGAGCGAAGCGAAGCAATCCATCTTGCCGCGCGAAGAAAGAATGGATTGCCTCGTCGCTTCGCTCCTCGCAATGACGGGTGCCTAATCCGCCGTCCGCTCGAACAACTGCCGGATCAGCGTCGTGACCCTCCCCGTCGGGGACATCATCGCATGCAAGATGGTGAAATGATCGGCGCCGGGAATTTCTTCGTAGGTCACCGGCAGTCCATATCTGGCGCGGTGACTGGCGAAATCCGCGGTCTGCTTGCGCAGCAGCGGCAGTTCGGCGCTGCCGGCGACCAGCGATAGCGGCTTGATCGGACCGCCCTCTAGCATCATCGGCGAGTTGCGGCGCGACATTGCCTCGTCGAGCCCGAGCTTGACGTTGAGATAGCTGTGGCGGATTGGCTCGAGGTCGTAGATGCCTGATATCGCCATGCCCGCCTGGACACGCGGATGCGACAGCGCCATCGCGGTGAGATGGCCGCCGGCGGACCAGCCGGATACCACGATGCCATCCGCGGCGGCGCCAAGCGCGGGCAAGCGTTGCGCCAGAAAATCGATGCCGGCATGAATCTCGGCGACGATCGCATCGAGCGTCACCTCCGGTGCCAGCGTGTAGCCGATCAGCGCGACATTGATGCCGTGCGCCATCGGGCCCCTGGCAAAAATCGTGAAGACCTCCTTGGCCCGGTGCTGCCAGTAGCCGCCGTGAATGAACAGCAACGTCGGCGCCCCTTCGCCGGCTTTGAGGAAATCGATCCGGTTGCGCTCGCGCGGGCCGTAGCGGAGATCGAGATGATCGCGGTATTGACTGCGCAGGTCGGCGGAACGCCGCTCCCAGCCGGCAACCAGGTCGACGCTTCCGGGAACCGCCAGGCCGTTGTTGAGGCCGACATCGCGCCCCTCTTGGCTCAAGGCGCGCCAATCCAGCGCAGCGAAAGGCGTCGTCATGTCAGGATCCCCGATTCGAGCCGCAACTTGAGCATGTTTCCTCTGCGTTTGAAAATGTTCTACAGCACTGCACTATCCGCTACCAAGAGGCGGAACCTATAGGAGAGACACAAGTGGCTGATCAAGGCTTGGTGCGGGAAACGGCGTGCGCGATCGTCGATAAATTGAGGGCGGGCGACGTCACCCCGCTGGACCTGCTCGACGTGCTGGAAAAGCGAATCGCCGAGGTCGACGGCAAGGTCAATGCATTGCCGACACTCTGCTTCGACCGCGCGCGCAGCCACGCCAAGGCGCTGATGCAAAAGCCGGCCGGTGAACGCGGCCTGCTCGCGGGGCTTCCAATACCGATCAAGGACCTCACCAATGTCGCGGGCGTGCTGACCACCCAGGGATCGCCGATCTACAAGGACAATATCCCTGATCGTTCCGATATCCTCGTCGAGCATCTCGAAAACAATGGCGGCGTGATCTACGCCAAATCGAACACGCCGGAGTTCGGCGCCGGCGCCAACACTTTCAACGAAGTGTTCGGCCCGACGCGCAATCCCTGGGACACATCGCGTTCCGCCGCCGGCTCGTCGGGCGGCGCGGCGGTGGCACTCGCCACCGGCACGGCGTGGCTCGCGCACGGTTCCGACATGGGCGGCTCGTTGCGCAATCCCGCCAGCTTCTGCGGCATCGTGGGATTAAGGCCGAGCATCGGCCGCGTCGCGCATACGCCTAAATTCAAGATCGACCGTACTCTGGGTGTTCAGGGGCCGATGGCGCGCAACGTCGAGGATCTCGCGCTATTGCTCGACGCCATGAGTGGCGAACATCGGGGCGATCCGCTATCGCTGCCCGCGCTGCCGACATCGTTCCTTGCCGCGGCGCGCGCCGGCGGGAAGCCGAAGCGGATCGCCTATTCCCCCGATCTCGGCATCACTCCGGTCGATCCCGAAGTCGCTGCGCTCACCCGCGAGGCCGCGCAGCGTTTCGCGGAAGCGGGCGCCGTCGTCGAGGAGGCCCATCCCGACCTGCGCGAGGCGCATGAATGCTTCCACGTGCTGCGCGCGTTCGATTTCGCCATCAGCAAGGCGGCGCTGCTGCGCACCAAGCGCGACCTGCTCAAGCCCGAGGTGATCTGGAATATCGAAGAAGGGTTGAAGCTGACAGTCGAGCAACTCGAACGCGCCGAAGCGCAGCGCGTCGCGATGACCGCACGCACGCTGGAGTTTTTCAAAACCTACGATTTGCTGCTGTCGCCCGCGACCATCGTAGCGCCATTCCCGGTCGAGAATCGTTATGTCGCCGAATGCGCCGGCAAGAATTTCGAAAATTATGTCGAATGGCTAGGCATCGTCTATGCGATCACGCTGGTCTGCTGCCCGGCGCTGTCGCTGCCGTGCGGCTTCACGGCTAGCGGCCTGCCGGTCGGATTGCAAATGGTGGCGCCGCCGCGCGGCGAAGCGCGGCTACTCGCCGGCGCAAAAGTGCTGGAGGATATTCTGGGCGTGCGCGGCACCACGCCGATCGACCCCAGGCCGCCGAAGTAGGCCATCTTCTCGCGGGAGAGGTAACTTCAACGCGCGCATCACCCCCGCGCGCCGTCAGCCGCCTTGATGGCGATCGACAGCGCGAGCTTGATTTGCTCGACGAAATCCTCGACCAGTTCCTCCCGGCTTACCCGGGCAACCTCGCCGGTGAGCAGCCCTTGCTCGGCCAGCATCACCACGCCGTGCAGCGCCGCCCAGATTTTGAGGGCCTGCCGCTCGCGCAACAATCCGACGGCCGGCGCTTCCAGCGCTTCGATGACGAGACCGAAGGTTTGCTGCGCCGTGTCGTGAAGCTCGCTATCCTTTGCCGCACAGGCCATCGTTCGCGAGGCGAACATCAGGCGATAGATCCCGTTGCGGCGAAGACCGAAGGCCAGCGTGGCCTGCGCCAGGCGCGACAACTTCGACTGCTTCGATGGCCTGCTGATGGAGGAGCGCAGCACCGCGTTGAATTGCCGGAACGCTTCCGTCGTCACCGCCTCGAGCAAGGCGCCCCGATCGGCAAAATGCCGGTAGGGCGCCGGCTGCGACACCCCAAGCTTCTTGGCTAACGCCTTGATGCTGACGGCTTCCGCGCCCCCAAGCTCGGCTTCCTCCAACGCGGCCTGAACCAGCGCATCACGAAGATCGCCGTGGTGGTAGGTATTGAGCGGTTTGCGGGCAGGTCGGGGCATCTGAGGCCATAATCCTTGATTTTTCACTTGACGTACAGGCTCGGCGCGAATGTAATATGCTATAACTTAACGGCGCCGCCAACATCGCCGTTCGATAAAAGCAAGAATTGAGGAACATCGTACGCGCCGCAAGGCGCGCGAGACCAGAGGGGAACGCCTGCCATGTCAGGAAAGCTGAAAATCCACGTCGACCAGGACAAGTGTCAGGGGCACGCCCGCTGCAAATCGCTGGCGCCCGAACTGTTCGATCTCGACGAATTCGGCAACGCCCATGAAGTCGGCGACGGCTCGGTGCCGGCCGGCCTGGAAGACAAGGCCTGGCTTGCCCAGACCAATTGTCCGGAAATTGCGATCGAAGTGACCGAGGAATAAATCTCCGCCCGAAACCATTCGGGCTGCCGCCACATCTGTTTCAGCGCACCAAGCAGGAGAATTGCCTGATGTCCGATTCCGCCAGCGTCATGCCCGAACACCCGCCGGTCACCGACTGGGTCCGCGATTTCGACCACACCGATCCGAGGTGGACGGAAAATCCGTTTCCGATCTGGGAGAAGCTGCGCGCCGCCTCGCCGGTGGTGCACACCGAACGCTTCCTCGGCTGCTACATGCCGACCACCTATGAGGCGGTCAAGGAGATCGCCTACGACACCGAGCATTTTTCCTCGCGCCGCGTCATCGTGCGCGACGTCCGGCCCGAGATCACCAACCCCGCGCCGCCGATCACCTCCGATCCGCCGGAACACAAGCCGGCCAAGCAGTTGCTGCTGCCGCCGTTCACGCCCGACGCGATGAAGAAACTGGAGCCGCGGGTTCGCGCGATCTGCAACGAATTGATCGACGAATTCATCACTGACGGCGGATGCGACGCCGCCGCGCGCTACACCAAGCACGTTCCGGTTCGCGCCATCGCTCACATGCTCGGCATCCCCGAAAAGGATGGCGATCTCTTCATCAAATGGATTCACGAAATCCTCGAGCTCGGCATCAGGGACGACAGCACGCTGATGCGCGCGGTGCGGGAGATGACCGGCTATTTCGTCGGCCATATCGAGCATCGCAAGCAGCATCCGACCGACGATCTGATCTCGACGCTGATGAACGCCAGGGACAAGGATGGCCAGCCGTTGTCGGACCAGCATGTGCTGGGCTCGTTGCGGTTGCTCTTGATCGCCGGCATCGACACCACCTGGAGCGCGATCGGCTCCTCGCTTTGGCATCTGGCCAAGACGCCGGCGGATCGCGCGCGGCTGATCGCGGAGCCGGAACTGATGCCGATCGCGGTCGAGGAATTGCTGCGCGCCTATTCGCCGGTGACGATGGCGCGCGAGGTGATGAAGGAGACCACCATCAGCGGCTGCCCGGTCAAGCCCGGCAACATGGTGCTGTTGTCGTTCCCGGCCGCCAATCGCGACCCCGTGATGTTCCCCGACGCTGACAGGGTCGTGATCGACCGCAAGCAGAACCGCCATGCCGCCTTCGGGCTCGGCATCCATCGCTGCGTCGGTTCCAACCTCGCGCGCATGGAAATGACGGTCGCGATCGAGGAATGGCTGAAGCGGATCCCGGACTTCAGGCTCGATCCGGCCGGCAAGGTCACCTGGTCGGAAGGCACGGTGCGCGGCCCGCGGCAGCTTCCGGTGCTGTTCGGCAAAGCCGGCTGAGCGGCGCAGTTGATATCGTCCCCTGATCAAAATATGAGGTAGCCTGACGCAAAACCAGATCATCGCTCCGGGAGAGCCAGATATGACGGATCAAGCCATTAAACCCGAGAGCGACCAATTGGACATTGCCGACGTCGAACGACGGATCAAGGCCATCTTCATCGGCTCGGTCGGCAATCTGGTCGAATGGTACGATTTCTACGCCTACACGGCGTTCGCGCTGTATTTCGCACCTGCGTTCTTTCCGAACAGCGATCCCGTGGTGCAGCAGCTCAACGTCGCGGTGTTGTTTGCCGCCACCTTCCTGATGCGGCCGCTCGGCGGCTGGCTGTTCGGCTTCATTGCCGACCGCTATGGCAGGCGGCTGTCTCTGACGCTGTCGGTGGTCTGCATGTGCTTCGGCTCGCTGATCATCGCGGTGACGCCGACCTACGCCACCATCGGCTTGGCGGCGCCCGCGATCCTGGCGTTGGCACGCGTCATCGAGGGTCTCAGCCTCGGCGGCGAATATGGCGCCAGCGCCACCTATCTGAGCGAGGTCGC
>Ga0137415_10004476_pt1 | contig 13836 bp, 11 predicted proteins | sample CZODoug3_1_1_16f_FD_183082 | JGI IMG/M metagenome (GOLD analysis project Ga0137415, IMG submission 183082) | Vadose zone soil fungal communities from Angelo Coast Range Reserve, California, USA - CZODoug3_1_1_16fungal (Hybrid Assembly) | ecosystem: Environmental > Terrestrial > Soil > Vadose... | reverse complement strand
TCGCTGCCAAGAATGCCATCCTCATCGTCGAGTTCGCCAAGGAAGCACACGAGCGGGACGGGCTCGGCATCGTCGAGGCGGCCATGTCCGCGGCGAAGCTGCGGCTGCGGCCCATCCTCATGACCGCGTTCGCGTTCATCCTCGGCGTCCTGCCGCTGGTGCGCGCCGCGGGCGCGGGCGCGGAGGGGCGCAAGGTGATGGGCATGACGGTATTCTCGGGCATGCTGGTTGCGACCATCCTCGGTGTCATCCTCGTCCCCGTGCTCTTCGTCGCCGTCGGCCGGCTTACAGGTGCAAAGGTTGAAGGCGCCGCAAGACCGCCCCCGGAGCTGGAGCCGGAGGAAGAGCCGCGGCTGGCGGGGGGCTCGGCGTGAACAGGACGCTGGTGGCCGTCGCGGCGCTGGCTGCAAGCGCGTGCTCCTTCGCTCCCCCCTACCAGCGCCCCGAAGCGGGGGTGCCGGGGCAGTACCGGTTCGCGGAGCCCAAAGAGACCGCGTCGATCGCGGACCTCCCTTGGTGGAAGTTGTTCAACGACCCCGCGCTCCAGGATCTCATCCGCACGGCGCTCGCCAACAACCAGGACCTCGCGCTCGCCGCCGCCCGCGTCGACGAGGCGCGCGCGTTCGTGGGGATCTCCAAGGCGGACTTCTACCCGCAGATCTCCGCCCAGCTGGACGCTGCATACGGCCGGCCGACGTCGAAGAATTTCAATCCGATTGCTACGACTTCCGGGCAATATCAGGCCACCGCGGCACTCTCCTGGGAAATCGACCTCTGGGGCCGCGTGCGCAACTCCCGCGACGCTGCCATCGCCGACCTGCTCGCGACCGATGACGGCCGGCGCGGCATCATCCTCTCCCTCGTCTCCGGCGTAGCGCTGGCGTACGTCGAGCTGCGGGCGGCCGATCTGGACCTGGAGATCGCCAAGTCGAACACCGGGACGCGGCAGTCCACGCTCGATCTCTTCGATGCGCGCGCGCGGCGAGGGATCGCCTCCGACCTGGAGGTGAGCCAGGCGCGGGCGGACCTCGCGGTCACGACCGCCGCGATTCCGGAGACGGAGCTGCAGATCGCGCTCAAGGAGCACCAGATCTCCGTCTTCCTCGGGCGGGCGCCCAGCCCCATCCCTCGCGGATCGCTCACCGTGGACCAGACCCTGTTCCCGCCCGAGCTCCCTCTCGGCGTGCCGGCGCAGCTCCTGGAACGGCGCCCGGACGTCCTCGCGGCCGAGCAGGGCGTGATCGGTGCGGGCAAGCGGGTGGGGGTCGCGGTGGCGAATCGGCTGCCGACGTTTTCTTTGACCGGGTTCATCGGGCTGGAAGCGACGTCGATTCCGGACCTGTTCAGCGCCAACGGTGTCGCCGGGACGGCCGGCGGAAGCCTCCTCGCTCCAATCTTCCAAGGCGGGCGGCTGTCGTCCCAGGAAGACGCGGCGCGCGCCCGGCTCGAGCAGTCGATCGCGTCGTACCGGAAGGCGGTGGAAGTGGCGCTGCAAGAAGTCGCCGATGCCGCGGTGGGCGTCCGGAAGCTGCGGGAGGCGCGGGTGGCGCGGACCGACCAGGTGAAGGCGAGCACCCGGGCAGCGAAGCTCGCTCTGGACCGGTACCAAGGCGGCGTTTCGAGCTACTTCGAGGTGCTCGACGCCCAGCGGCGGCTCTTCGACGCGCAGCTCAGCCTGGCGCACACGCAGCGGGACGAGCTGGCCTCCGCGGTGTTGCTGTATCGTGCCCTCGGGGGTGGGTGGCAGGCGGAAGAGGCGCCGCCACAGGCAGTCAAGTAAAGTAGTCGAGGAGGCATCCATGGACAGGATTCGAGAGCTCAAGCAGGCCTTCATGTTCAAGGACGTGCCGGATCGCGTGCTGGAGATCGTGGCCGGCGCAGCAGAAGAGATCTCGGTGTCCGCCGGCGAGACCATCATGTCGGTCGCGGATACTCCGAATGCGCTGTACGTCATCCGGAACGGGACCGTGCGCGTGCTCCTCGAGGGTGGAAAAACACCCCCGGTATTGTTCGGAACGGGAGAGACCATCGGTGACGGCCCGTTCATCGATGGCGGGCCGGCCGGCGGGACGGTGATCGCGGTCGAGCGCGTCGATCTGTTGGTGATCCGGTCGGCAAAGCTGGCCGACGCGCTGGTTCGCAACCCCGAGGCGGGATACCAGCTCTACCGCGCGATCGCGAGGTCGCTTGCCGGACGTTTGCGCCGGGCGGTCGGGATGCTCGCGTTCTCCAGAGAGCGCGATAGCCGGTCCTGAGCGAATTCGCGGCGCGATCCGATTGCACCATGGTCCAATCGCACTGACCCAATGCCTGTGTGACGGTCATCGGACGGGCGGCACTGCCCTGGCAGTGTCCGCCCTCTGAGAGGAGTCACGCATGCGCATTGGACTCAGACGGCTGTTTACCCTCAGCGCGTTGCTCGCGGCCGGCTCCGCCCACGCCCAGCTCTCCGGCAGCCTGGTGAAGGGCCAGTTTGGCCTGCAATCTGGTACCCAGCCCCCCGAAGGCGTGGTCGCCACGTTATTCGCCTACGATTACTACGCGACCACCATCAAGGGCCCGAACGGAGACTCGCTCGCGACGAGCGGATCGCTCAACCTGATCGCCGCGCCGGGGTTGAACCTGTGGCTGGTGAGCCCGTGGAAGCTCCTCGGGGCGAATTACGGCGCGGTCCTTTCCCTGTGGGGCGCCAGCGCCTCGGTCGATGCTCCACGTTTCAATGCGAGCCAGTCGACCTACGGGTTCGGAGACATGTACGTCAAGCCAGTCGAGCTTGGCTGGCATACGCCCCATCTCGACGCCATCACCGGGTTCGCGATCTGGATTCCGACGGGCCGCTACACTCCAGGCGGCGACAACAACACAGGGCAGGGACAGTGGGGCTACGAGCTCACCCTCGGCGCCACCGCCTGGCTCGAAAAGGAGCACCACCTCAATCTTGCGACGCAGATCTTCTTCGACCTCTATTCCGACCGGCGAGGAGCTGTCGGTCCGAGCAACACCCAGCTTCACACGGGCGACACCCTCACGCTGCAAGGCGGGCTCGGTTATCAGCTCCTGGGCGGAGGCTTAAACTTCGGCATCCCGTACTTCGTCCAGTGGAAGGTGACCGCGGACACCCTGCCGCCCGGGGTCGGCGCCATCCTGCCCGCGATCAGCGGGGCGAAGTCCTTCAGCGCAGGCGTGGGCGCCGAGGTGGCCTTGTACTGGAGCACGACCGACGGGGTGAACGCGCGCTGGGTGCAGGGAATCGGAGGAAAGAACACCACGAATGGCGCTTCCTTCTTCCTCCTCTACAACCACCTCTTCTCGCTTCCAGGCGAAAAGAAGGTGCCGGACACGCTGCAGAGTCCTGCCAGGTCGCCAGAGCTGAGCTGGCGGTGATGGCTCTCGCCCGTCATCCCGGGAGCCGTCTCGTCACCCTCTTGCTGGCGTCGGCCGTTGGCGCGGGCGCCCGGGGAGCGGAGGAGAGCGATGCCGACCTGGCCAAGGCCGCGCAGAACCCGCTCGCGAACATGGTCAGCTTACCGTTCCAGAACAACACGAACTTTGACATGGGGCCGAACAACCGGACCCAGAACGTGCTCAACATCCAGCCGGTGATCCCGTTCAAGGACGGGGAGATCATCACTCGGACCATCATCCCGCTGGTCTGGCAGCCTATTGGCGCCAGCGACAGCTCCTTTGGATTCGGGGATCTGAGCCTGACGGCGTTCTACTCCCCGCCTTCGGGCAAAGGCCTGATCTGGGGCGTCGGACCGGTCCTGTCCATTCCGACTGGTGGCTCCGAGCGAGGAACGCAGAAGTGGGGGCTCGGTCCGTCCGTGGTGGCGCTGGCCACCCCCGGACCATGGGTGGTCGGAGCGATCGCGAACAACGTCTGGTCGTTCGCCGGCGACTCGAGCGCGCCGAGCGTGAACTTCATGACCGTGCAACCGTTCCTCAACTACAACTTCCCCGGTTTCTATCTGACCTTCTCGCCGATCATTACGGCCAACTGGGAAGCGGCCAGCGGGCAGGTGTGGACGCTGCCGCTCGGGCTCGGCATCGGCAAGCTCCTCCGCGTCGGTTCGAGGGGAGTGCCGATCAACATCAATGCCAGCGCCTACGACAACGTGGTGAAGCCCGACTCCGGCGCCAGCTGGACGCTCCGGATCCAGGCAGCGCTCCTGCTGCCCACTAGCGTGTTCAAGTAAGGGCCGCTCCCCGACCTGCTACGTCTATGGACGCGGTCTAATCCGACAGTGCCTTCTTGAGGCGAGAGACGTTGCGGGCTTTCTCGCCCTCCTGGTGATCCGCGGTCTTCACCTCCATCAGTTCGATCGTTACCTTGCCGATCTTGCCGGTGAACTTGAAGGGCACCTTGTAGGCCTCCGTGACCGGCGTGCCCTCGTCCGCGCCCACGTCGGCACCTTCGTCCGCCGAATACACAGCGAATTGCGTTCTTTCGATCCGACCGGTGGCAACCTTCTTCCCGTTGACGAACAGGGTGCCCGTACCGCCCTTGCCGAGGCCGCCGCCGTCGTACGCGAAATCGAAACGGATGGTCGCCTTTCCGGCACGCACCGCTTGTGTGGCGGCCACCGTGTAACGCTGCAGGCCAAGCCAGTTGTAGATGTACGTCGGCTTGCCGTCCTTCAGGTAGAAGCTCCAGCCGCCGAAACGACCGGCCTGGGCGAGGATGACGCCATTGGCCCCGTTCTTCGGGATTTCCACCTCGGCGGTGATCGCGTGCGATTTGTTTTTCAGGTTGATGAAGACGTTCTCCGACATCCCGAGCATTCCCGGGTAGACCGTGAGAGAGGTGCGGCCGGCCATCAAGTCAGGCCGACCGACCATGGCGGCGACGAAGCGTTCCTGAAGTCGGTCATCGAGGGGCAGCACGGAGTACATCACCGCCTCCTTCAAGAAGAGGGCCTGGAGCTCTTTCAGCTTCTCGGGGTTCTTCGCGGCCAGGTCGTTCGCCAGGCTAAAGTCCGCCCGCGCGTCGTACAACTCCCAGATGTCGTCTTCGAGCGGCCTCCGGACCTTGAATTCCCACGCCGCCCGGTGAACGGTGCCGGCCAGCCAGCCGTCGTTGTAGATGGCGCGGTTGCCGAAGATCTCGAAGTACTGGGTCGTGTGCCGGCCCGGAGCCTTGGGGTCGGCGAAGGTGTAGGCCAGACTGACGCCCTCAATGGGCGTCTGGACGGTGCCATTCACGCTCTTCGGCTCGGGGAGGCCGGCGGCTTCGAGAATGGTCGGCGCGATGTCGATGACGTGGTGCCACTGGGAGCGCAGTTCGCCTTTCGCCGTGATGCCCTTCGGCCAATGGATCACCATCCCGTTGCGGGTGCCGCCGTAGCTCGAAGCGACCTGCTTGGTCCAGGTGAAGGGCGTATCTCCCGCGACCGCCCAACCGGCGGCGTAGTGCGGGTACGTCGTGGGGCCGCCGAGCTCGTCGTAGTGCTTGAGGATGTCCTGCACGGTCTCGTGCACACCGTTGAAGTAGCTGTACTCGTTGAAGAGCCCGACCATCCCGCCCTCGGCGCTCGCCCCGTTGTCGCCGAGGAGGTAGAAGACCAGCGTGTTGTCGAGCTGACCGGTCGCCTCGATCGCCTGGATCAGCCGGCCGATCTCCGTGTCGGTGTACTCGCCGAACCCCGCGAACACTTCCATCTGCCGGGCGAAGAGCTTCTTCTCATCCGCGCTCAGCGCGGACCAGTCCTTGATGGGTTCCGGCTTGGGCGCGAGCTTCGTGCCCGGCGGAACGACGCCCAATTTGATCTGCCGCGCCAGCGTCTCCTCGCGCAGCCTGTCCCAGCCCTGGTCGAACTTGCCCTTGTATTTCGCAATCCAGGACTTGGGCACCTGGTGCGGCGCGTGGGTGGCGCCGGGGGCGAAGTACATGAAGAACGGCCTGTCTGGCGTGAGCGATTTCTCAGACTGCATCCACCGAATGGCCTGGTCGGTCATGTCGGTCATGAAGTGGTAGTTCGGATCCTTCGACAGCTCCACCTGGGTCATTCCATCGTAGAGCAGCGGCGCCCATTGATTGGTCTCGCCGCCGATGAAGCCATAGAATTTGTCGAAGCCCGACCGCGTCGGCCAGCGGTCTGTCGGGCCGGAAGGGCTGACCTCCCACGCCGCGGTCTCGTGAGACTTGCCGAAAGCGGCGGTGCTGTAGCCGTTCAGCCGCAGCATCTCGGCCAGCGGCGCCACGCTGTTCGGGCGCTGGCCGGTCTGGCCGGGAAAGGCAGTGGCCGTCTCCGTGATCGAGCCCATGTTGTTCACATGATGGTTGCGACCGCTGAGCAGCGCCGCACGCGTCGGCGAGCAGAGCGCCGTCGTGTGAAACTGGTTGTAGCGCAGTCCGGCGTTGGCCAGGCGCTCCACCGTCGGCATGTGGATGGGTCCACCGAAGGCGCTGGACTGGCCGAACCCCATGTCGTCGATCAGCACGATGAGGACATTGGGCGCTTCGGCGGGGGCCTTGACCTCGAAGCGTGGCGGCGCCGTCGCATTCCGCGCATCGAACACCGTGCTGCGCTCGTACTGGGGTTCCGGGATCGGCAGCACCGTGCGGTCGGTGGGCAGTACTACCCGCGGCGGGACCGCCTCCTGGGCGGCGATGGGCGCCGCCAGCGGGGCCAACATCAGGCTCAGAGCCAATGCGACCGATCGAGGCAGCATGTCCTCTCCCTTACTTTTTCGCGGGCGCCGCCGGATCGGCTGCCGGCGCCGCCGCTGGTGCCGGCGCCGCCGCTGCTGCCGGCGTGGCCGCAACGGAAGAGGCGGCGGCTGCCGGACTTGGGCCAGGACTTGCAGCCTCAGGCGGCTTTCCAGGCGCTGCGGCGTGTGGTGCGTGCGCGGTTTCCTTGAGCTTCGCTTGCAGCGTCCGGCAGGGAGAGCTCAGCTCTTTCTCGTGCTTCTTGAGGCACTGCACGAGCCGTCCGCCGGAGCGGGGAACGGTCGCGCAAAACGCCTGGACGTCCGGTTCACAATCGGCCGCTGAGGCGAGGAAGTCCTTCTTCAATTGCTCCAGGCGTCCCTTGCAAGCGCTCGATAGTTCGCCGGACTTGTCGGCAAGACATCGCAGGATGTCGCCTTCGCCGGGCTTGATGCCTTTGCAGAACGCCTCGATGTCTTCTGCGCAGGGTGAGGTGGCGGGGATCTCGGGCGTCGCACTGGGCGTGGCGGTGGACGTCGCAGCGGCTGCGGGGGCAGCTCCGGCGGCTGGAGCAGCGGGGCTTCCTGCATCCTGGGCTTGGGCAAGTGCGGAAATGATGGTGCTGGCGGCGGCGATTGCGAGGACGCGTGGAATCGACATGTGAGGTTCCTTCACGTTTCAGGATCGGCCATGGGCATCCTGGACCGAATGACGCAGAGCGCGTCTGCGCGAGCGAGCATCTCCCGCCTGCCGCGCGTGAGTAATTGGACCAAGGGGGCATTCCGCCGAGAGCGGCCCTCCCCGGAGCGCGCGCTACCCTGGTGATGAAAGGATCATTGGGCAGGGCCTTACCCCTTGACCGAGGGATTGAGAGAGCGAGCCCGAATACAAGAAGTGGGTGGTTCATCAAATACGTCATAGTGAAATGAGACTTTCACGCCGTCCTCGCCACAGGAATCCGCTTCTGCTTGGCCGCCTTGACGAGGGCGTCGTGGTCGCGGTCGGTCTGCCCGGCATAGGCGACGGCAAAGCGGGCGACGGCCTCGTCCATGCGGTCGCTCTTGCCGAGGTATCCGGCGATGGCTGCAGGGTCGCCCGACTTGGCGTGTGCGAGCGCGAGGGCCCACCCGCAAAGCTTGCAGTACTCGGGCAAGGTCTTCATGCGCGTTGTGGCCGGGTCCATCGTCACGCCGCCCTTCATGTCCCGGAGCTGGCGCATGTAGAAATGGATCCCGTTCTCCTGTACGCCCCAGCCCAGGAAGATGTCCGGAGCGCCCTGGATGATCCGTTGTCCCACCACGACGCGCTGGCCCTCGCACTTCCAGGGACGGGTCTTGAAGTAGGGTGCCAGGACCGAGCGTTGGGCTTCCTTGTACTGGAGGAACAGGGGGTCCTCGAGGCCGTTGCCGGTCAAGAGGATGACCCAGCAGCGCGTACCGACGCTTCCCACTCCCACGACCTTCCGGGCCACATCCATGATCCGGTACCTGGCGAGGAGGGGTTTGCGGTCATCGGGCAGGGAGTCGAGGTAGAGCTCCAGCGTGCGGCCGAGCGCCTCCGCAATGGGGCGACCGTCTGGCATGTGCGTCTCCCGGACGATGAGGGGCCTCTCCTCGACGATGCGGTGGCGGTCGTCCACGAGCTCCGCCATCCTCTCGAGCACCTGCATGCTGCCCCGCTGCCGCGCCTTGGCCATGAACCTCTCGGCGTCCTTCCTCACCTGCGGAGACAGCGAGTCCAAGACGGCCCGCTCGTCAATGCGCGAGTACCAGACGGCCAGGTTCCCCATCCCCGCGTATGCGCGCATGCGCTTGCGGTAGCTTCTGACCGCGGCGCGGGCCGCGTCCTCGCACAGGACCTTGTCCGCGCCCAGGAACTTGCCGGCCACGACGGCGCTGGCGGCGAGGCGCTTGAGGTCCCACTCCCAGGCTGCGGGCAGGGTCTCGTCGAGATCGTTCACCCCGAACACGAGGTTGCGCTCGGCCGAGGCGAAGACGCCGAAATTGGCGACGTGCATGTCGCCGCAGGCCTGGACCGTCAGGCCCGTCACGGGCGTGCCCGCCAGGTCGGCCGACATCACGATGGCCGACCCCCGCAGGAAAGCGAAGGGGCTCGCAAGCATCCGGGCATACCGGATGGGAACCAGGTTCGCCAGGCGCGTCTTGGCCTGAGCCTCGAGAAGGGCCACAGGGTCCTGCCGCCCGGGCGCGGGATGGTAATCCGCGTGCGACTCGTGGGGCACTTTTCCGCGCAGCGCCTTGCCCGCCGCCATGCGCTCCTCGACCGACGGCGCAGGGGCGGTGAAGCGAGCGAGCACTTCGGCGTAATGCTTGGCCCCGGCGGGGGCGACAGGCATCGCATTTTGCACGGTGTCCTCCTGCTTCGGCGATCTGGGGCCCGTGCGTCGCCGCTCGGGCAGCGACGTAGAAGGTATAGTCTCTACAACAGGTCGTGGGGCAGTGTCATGGGCAGGGGAGACCACGAATGAAATCCGGCACGCCAGCGCCCCCTGACCGTTCGTTGCAGGATCCGCGGGACTTCTCGCTCGTCCTGGGGGGGCCGCTCTTCCAGCTCCTTCGTCGGGCGCATCTTTCCGACGATGAGCTGACGCTGGTGCGCCAACGCGTCATCGTCATCTCGCTGTTTGCGTGGCTGCCGCTCTTGCTGCTCTCGGCTCTGGAACGACAGGCGCTGCGCGGGAGTGCGGCCGTCCCCTTCCTGCTGGACGCCGACGTTCACGTCCGGTTCCTGGTGGCGATGCCCCTGCTGATCGGGGCCGAGATCCTGGTGCACAGGCGCATGCTTCCCGTGGTGAAGCAATTCCTGCAGCGCCATCTGGTTCCCGAGAGCGCCATGGCGCGGTTCGATTCCGCCATCGCGTCGGCATTCCGGCTGCGCAACTCGGTGCTGGCCGAGGTGCTGCTGATCGCCCTCGTGTATGTCGTCGGGGTCCTGATCGTCTGGCGCCATTACGTGGCGCTCGACACGGCCACCTGGTACGCGACACCGTCCGCCGGGGGCGCGAGGTTCTCGCTCGCAGGAAGGTGGTACGGCTACGTGAGCCTGCCGATCTTCCAGTTCCTGCTCTGCCGCTGGTATTTCCGGTTGCTCATCTGGGCGCGCTTTCTCTGGCAGGTGTCACGCATCGAGTTGAACGTGGCTCCCATGCACCCGGATCGCGTCGGCGGCCTGGGATTTCTATCCTCGACGGTAGACGCCTTCGTCCCGCTCGCCGTCGCGCACGGCGCGCTGCTTGCCGGACAGATCGCCAACCGCATTTTCTACCTCGGGGCCGCACTGCCTGGTTTCAAGCTCGAGGTCGGCGCCATGGTCATTTTCCTGTTGTGCGTAGTCTTCGGCCCACTCCTGGTGTTTGCTCCTCAGCTGGCTCAGGCGAGGCGAACGGGCATTCGCGAATTCGGTACGCTGGCCCACCGTTACGCGCGTGAGTTCGATGCCAAATGGCTGCGCGGCGGCGCGCCTGCCGATGAGCCCTTCGTGGGGACCGGCGATATCCAGTCCCTCGCCGATCTGGGCAATAGCTACGAGGTGGTGCGGACCATGCGGGTCGCGCCCATCACGAAGGAGGCCGTTCTCCGGGTCGTGGCCGCGACAGTCGCGCCGATTGCGCCGCTGGCACTCACGATGATGCCGCTTGAGGAACTGCTGAAAAAGCTGCTCGGCATCTTGTTCTAGCCCCGGCCACCGGAGGTGGCTTAGGGGCTACGCTTGAGCGCGATCATTCGGAGGTACGGTCTTGAGATTGCGTTCTAGATCTCAGAACGCCTCGTTGAAGCTGAAGTAGAAGCCGGTCGACTCCCGCCCTGCGCCCAGGTCGAGCCGCACGGCCATCCGGCCCTGCACGACGAGGCGGTATCCGACGCCAAAGTTCGGGAGCAGGCAGTTGAGGTGCTTGTAGCTGCTTCCCATCGTCCCGGCGCCGATCCAGGTGACGAAGCCGTTCAGCCCGAATTTTGGGTCGCCCTTCGCGTCGAGTCCCTTCAAGTCCATCCAGCGAAGCTCGAGCAGCGCATAGATGATGGTGCTGTCCCGGTAGCGCCCCTCCCGGTATCCCCGCAGGTCGTTGGCCGAGCCGAGCAACGAGAGCTCCGTCCAGGGCACGTCGCCGACGCCGTTCCGCGTGCGGACGTTCCAGGCCAGGGTGAAACCGGGGCGGCCCAGCGACTGGTACTGCCGGTAGTCGAGATCGAGGATGTTGTAGTTGGTGGTTCCACCGAAGCCTGGGCGGTAGAGCAGGTACTGGGCCTGCAGGAAGACGCCCTTGAACGCGTTCTGCGGGAAATCGCGCGAGTCGTAACGCAGGATCGGCCCCAGGCCGGTGTTGACGAAATGCGTGCCCTCGGCCACGACGTTCGTGTCCTGCGCCATCTGTGGCGCGAGATTGCTGGCGGTGGTGCTGTTCAGGTCGAACGCGGCTCCGAAATACAAGTCCTTGCGCAGGCGCCAGAGGACGGTGGGCGCGAACTGCTCGTACTCCCGCCGGTATTCAGTGGTCTGCGGGCCGATCTTGGTGCTGTAGCCCTTGCTGTAGCCGACGCCGAAGTAGTTGTCGTTCATGTCCTTGAGCCCGAGATAGGCGTCGATGCGGAGGCGGTCCTCCAGCAGATAGGTGGTGGGCTTCACGGTAAAGACCAATGCGCCAGTGCTGCCGTAGCTGAGCGCGAAGGTGGTGGAGGAGCGCGGGCTCTCCTTGTCGAATGGGTAGCTGATCAGGGCGCCGCCCGCGATCAGCAGTCCCAACTCGGGCGTGTAACCAGGACCGAGGATCGGCGTGATCCAGAGCTTGCCGAAGGTGAAGGCGAGCTTCGGTCTTTCCTCCTCCTCTGCCTCGCCGAGGGCCTCCCCTGGTGCCATCGCCAGGATCAAGAAGAGGACGACGGAGTACTTGTACGCTCTCACTTGGCGGCGGCCGCGGGTGGAAGCGCAGTTCCGGCAAGTGCTTCGGGGTTTGCACCGTCGATACGGGCGGGAGGCGCATACCATTGGTCGCGGGGGACGAGCTTCGGCTGCGCCGGATCGCCTTCGTACGAGGGCGTCATGATCTGCACGCCGTGCTCGTTGAACGCGTCGAGCACGTTGCGGTGGAGCGCCGTGTAGAGCTCCTGCATCGCATGCGGGTCGTCGCAGTAGACGTTGAGCTCGTAATTGACGCAGAAGTCCGCGAGCTCGGTCTGTCGCACGAACGGCCGCGGCTCGCGGCGGATCCCTGGCGTCCGGTCGGCGGCGAGGAGCAAGATGCCCTCGACCTGGCGCCAAGGGACCTCGTACCCGATGCCGACGCGCGTGTGCACGATCAGCCCCTCCCGCTGGGCGTACGTGCTGTAGTTGAGCACCTCGTCTTGCAGGATCACTGAGTTCGGGATCACCGCCTCTTCGTTCTTGATCGTGCGCAAGCGCGTCACCATCACCCCGATCTGCTCCACGTCGCCCATGACGTCCCCGATCTTCACGCGGTCGCCCACCTGAAAGGTCCGCCGATAGGTCATGGCGTAGCCGGCGATGATGCTCGCGATGATGGACGAGGATCCGAGCGAGAGCAGGACTCCGGCGAAGATGGAGATCGCCTTGAAGGCCTCGCTGTTCGAGCCAGGGATGTACGGGTAGGCCACCACGGCGGCGAAGGCGAGCACGACGATCCGCACCAACCGGTAGGTAGGCATGCCCCACTCGGGGTCGAATCCGCGAAGCGTGACGTTTCCCCTCTTCACGGAGTCGAAGAACAGCCGCGCGGCCTTCAATACCCAGCGCACGATCACGGCAAGCACGACCAGAAAGACCAGGCTTGGAAGCGCTTCCGCCGTGGCGCGGACCATGGCCCGGAGTGGATCGACCAGGTAGGAAAGGAGGTTGTTTGCCGCGCCCCGAGTCCAGGGGAAGCGACGCAGCGCGAGCGCCAGCGCTACGAAGGAGGCCGTCAGTGAGAGGATGAGGCGCGTCGTTCTCAGCGCGCTCCGGACCGCGCCTCGGATCCGCTCCGCATCGATGAGCTTGTAGGACTCGATCTGCACCGGGCGGATCCGGCGGCGCAGGCGCTCGTCGATTGTCGCCTCGAGCCGGCGGCCGAGGCGCAACACCACGGCGAGAACGGCGGCAAGGGCCAGCGCAATCACCACGGTCCCGAAGAGGGCGCGTCCGAGCGTGCCAGCGCTTCTGTCCGCGCGGAACCGCCCGATCGCTTCGCGGATCGCCTCGCCGTACACCAGCGCCAGCGCCGCTCGCGAAGCCCGTTCCCCGGCCGTATCGGTCTCGGTCACCACCATCAGTCGCCGCGCGCCCGCGTGGATCTCGGTGCCGGCCTGGCCCTCGGCGACTCGAAGGGTGCCGGGGTCGAACGACGGGTCCGAGGCGGCCGCCGCGATGCGGCTGGCGATGCGCTCCGCGCGCTCGTGAGCGGGCAGGGCCGAGACGCCCCGAACGCGCAGAAGCGTGGCGCCGTCCAGGACCACCGGGGCCGTGACGTGCTCATCCGCTTCGACGTCGGCTACAAGGGCCGCCTCGAGCCTGCCAGGCCACCCCCCCACAGCCAGCGACAGCGCGAGCAGGGCGAAGATGGTCTTCACGGCCCGCGCACCTGGGCGCATGCCACAATCCTCCGGCCGCACCTTTACCGGCGCGGAGGGTTCCCGCACATTGGCCTTGGGACCTATCCCGCCCGGGCGCCCGTGGTCTCCGCCGGGCGCTCGGACGGGAGTCCGAGTCGTCCTGCCATCCGGACCAGATCCGGCAGCGACCGGGCGCCCATCTTCTCGACCACGCGGGCGCGATGCACCTTGATCGTCTTCTCGGAAATTCCCAGCTCCCAGGCCACTTCCTTGTTGATCAGGCCCGAGATCACCAGCGCGAAAACCTGGCGCTCGCGGGGCGTGAGCTTCGCGAAGTTCTCGGTCAGGTCCGCCAGCCCGCGGCGCCGGAGGCTCTCTTCCCGGCTGCGCGTCACCGCCCGCTCGAGCGCGTCGAACAGGTCCTCCTCCTGCACGGGCTTCTCGAGGAAATCGACCGCTCCGTCCTTCATCGCCTTGACGCTCGCGGGCACGTCACCGTGCGCGCTGAGGAAGACGATGGGAGGCGGCACAGGGTACGCGCTGAGCTTTTCGGCTAGCTCGATGCCGTCGATCCCGGGCATCCGCAGGTCGGTCAGGACCACCACTGGAGCATCGTCGGGCGGT
>Ga0137415_10004475_pt1 | contig 13837 bp, 14 predicted proteins | sample CZODoug3_1_1_16f_FD_183082 | JGI IMG/M metagenome (GOLD analysis project Ga0137415, IMG submission 183082) | Vadose zone soil fungal communities from Angelo Coast Range Reserve, California, USA - CZODoug3_1_1_16fungal (Hybrid Assembly) | ecosystem: Environmental > Terrestrial > Soil > Vadose... | reverse complement strand
CTGGCCGATGCCGGGGGCATTGATGCGCTCACCCTCGCCGCGATCGTGCTGGACCGGACCGAACGAATCCGGGTCGGTATCGCGGTGGTGCCCGCCTATACCCGCACTCCTGCTGTGTTGGCGGCCACCGTCGCGACCCTGGCAGACCTGGCCCCGGGCCGATTCGCGCTGGGGCTGGGCACCTCGTCGGAAGCAATGATCAACGGGTGGCACGGTCTGGCGCTGGAACGCCCCGTAGCGCGGATGCGCGAGACTCTTGCCTTGCTGCGCGGCATCTTCGCCGGCGAGCGGACCTCGTTCACGGGTCAGACGCTGCGCAGCGCCGGCTACCGGCAGCCCGCGCTCGCCACGCCGGTGCCGATCCTGCTCGCCGCGCTGCGGCCGAGGATGACCGAACTCGCGGTCACGGCCGCCGATGGGATCATCCTCAACCTCTTCCCGCTCAGCGCGCTGGATTCGCTCATGGCCGGCATCCACGCCGCGGCGGCCCGGGTGGGGAGGGAACCGGCCGACATCGAGGTGGCCAGCAGGTTCCAGGGGCAGGTGGTGGCCAACGAGGCCGAGCACGCGGCCGCCCGCGATGCGTTTCGATTCCATTTCACGCCGTATTACGCCAACCGTGTCTACAACGCGTTCTTGGCCGAGGTCGGTTATCCCGACATCGCCGCCGACTTGCAGTCCCGCGCTCGGGCGGGGGACTGGGCCGGGGCGCGGGCCTGCCTGACCGATGAGTTGGTGGATGACATCGCGGTGATCGGCGACGCGGAGCTTTTCCGGGCACGGCTCGCCACCTACGCGGAAGCTGGCATCGGCACGCCCATCATGTTCTGTCTCTCCATGGAACCCGAGCACCAGCGCAGGACCTTCGAGGCGCTGCGGACCGTCGGAGCGGCGCAATGACCACGACCGCCGCGCCGGACATCAGGGAGGCCCTGTTCGCGCCGATCCAGAGCCATCGGATTCGGGCCGCGCTGGTTGCCAAGGACCCCGGCGTGCTCGCTGGCCTGCGGCCGGCACTGGAGCTGCTGGCTGGCCTGGGCCTGACTGTGGATCACGTACTGGACGATGGCGCCGAGGTGCAGGGCGGCGAGGACATTCTGCGGTTATCCGGGACCCCGATGCAGGTAGCGGTGGCCGAAGAGCGGGTCATCGGGCTGCTGGCCAAACCCTCCGGAATCGCTACCGCGGCGGCCGCGTTCGTGGCCCGGGCCGGGGGCCGGCCACGGATCGTCTCCGGCGCCTGGAAGAAACTGCCTTTCGGCCAGAAAGACATGATTCGGTCCGCCATCACGATCGGCGGGGCGGCGCCTCGAATCGCGAAATGGCCGTTCACTTATATCGACAAGAACATGGTGCTGATGCTCGGCGGGGTACGAGCCACCTTGGCTGTCGTGGCCGGCCTGCCGACCCGTCGGACGATCATCCAACTCGGCGGCGGAGACATCGCCTCTGACGCGTGTGACGCCGCTGCTGGCGGTGTGCAGGTGGTGTTCGTCGATACCGGGCGGGTCGCCGACCTGGAACAGGTGGCGGGCGCCCTGCGCGCTCGGGGCCTGCGCGACAAGGTAGAGCTCGCCTTCGGTGGCGGCGTGGGGCTGGTTGACCTCGACACCTTGCGCACGCTGGATGTCGACACCGTCGACGTGGGCCGGGCGATCGTGGACGCCCCGCTGCTCGACATGTCGCTGCGGGTATCGGGGGTCGAGGCACCGTGAACGGCCCGACGCAGTGGGACATGCTCGAGAAGACCGAGTTGCGCATCGAGCGCGTTGGGCTGAGCGGCGCCAACCTGACCGACGTCGCGGCCGCGGTCGCGGGCGTCCTCGGACTGGGGGCCGGCGAGGTCGTGGTCATCGACGCCCGCGACGACCTGCTTGCGCTCGACGTGCTCCGCCCGTCGATCGATCCCTACCAACTGGTCGGGCGTCGGGCAGCATTGCTCGACGCGCTCGGGGCGCTGCCCGGGGTGAGCGTCGATGCGGATACCGACCTGTGTGCGCAGGGCATGCTCGGCTGGATCGGTGACGACCTCGAGCAAGGTGTCGCGGCGCTGGACCGGGCTCAGGCGATGGCCGTGGAGATCGACCGGGTCATCGCCGCACGGGCCATCGTGTTCTCCACCGGGCCCGAGGTGGCGAGCGGACAGATCGAAGACACCAACAAACCCTGGATCATGTCCAGGCTGGCCGAGGCCGAGTACTCGGTGACCGCGGGGGAGAACCTTCCGGACGACACGACCCTGATTGCCGTCGCACTGCGCGAAGCCGCCGAGGAGCGCGGCTTCGGCCTCATCGTGACAACGGGGGGTGCGGGTGCCGAAGGCAAGGACGGCACGGTCGAAGCGCTGCTGTGCGTTGATCCAGATGCCGCCACGCCGCACTTGTTCCTCGTCGAGCAAGGTGTCGGCCGGCACACCAAACCGGGGGTGCGCATCGGCGTCGGGAGCCTCGCCGGCGCACTCATCGTCTGCCTTCCCGGGCCGCACATCGAGGCCACCGAAGGTACGCGGGCCCTCGTGACGGCCCTGGCGAGGACCCGGGAGCCGGTCGATATCGCCGCCGCAATCGCCGCCACGTTGCGGCGGCGCCTGCACGCTGGGGCATCGGCGGGGAAGCACCTGTGACGGACGTGGTGCTCGATCACTCCCGAGCCGAACGCATCGGACTCGGCGAGGCGGTGTTGTGCGATGCCAAGACGGTGCCGCAACTCGTGGCTGTCCTCGATCAGGCCGCCGAGCTCGGGCTGCCCATGCTGCTCACGCGCCTTGCGCCCGCGCAGCACGCCGACCTCCCCGCCCGGCACGCCACGAACCTGGACTACGACGCGATCTCGTGCACCGCGTTCCTCGGCCGCCCGGCGCTGTCCAGAGGGTCCGCGAGGATCGCGGTGGTGACCGGCGGGACCTCGGATGAACGGGTAGCCGGGGAGGCCCTGCGTACCTTGGCCTTCCACGGTCAGGCCGCGCTGCGGGTGGGCGACGTGGGCGTGGCTGGGTTGTGGCGGCTGCAGGCTCGGTTGGCCGAGATCGCCGAGTATCCGGTCGTGATCGCGATCGCCGGACTCGAGGCCGCCCTGCCCACCGTGTTGGCGGGACTCGTGCCCGGTCTGGTGATCGGAGTCCCGGTGTCCACCGGCTACGGGATCGCAGCCGGCGGACGAACGGCGCTGCACAGCATGCTCGCCAGCTGTGCCAACGGCCTGGTCACGGTCAACATCGACAACGGCTTCGGCGCGGCCTGCGCGGCGATGCGGGCATTGCGCGCCGCGGAACGGAGGAACGGATGACCGTCGGCGCCGACACGATGGAGCTGCTCGCGAGCGTGCTGCGCGGCTGGCGCCGGGTCGCGGTCGCGGTGAGCGGCGGCGTGGACAGCATGACCCTGGCCGCCGTTGCTCACCAGCTCGGTGATGTCGAGGTCGAGATGTTCCACGCGGTGTCACCCGCGGTCCCGAGCTCGGCCACCGCGCGGGTGCGGCGGCACGCCGAAGAACAACGATGGCGGCTGCACATCATCGGCGCCGGCGAATTCAGCGACCCTGACTACCTGACGAACCCGGTGAATCGCTGCTTCTACTGCAAGACCCATCTTTATGGCGCGATCGTTGCGCGTACTGATGCGGTGGTCGTCTCCGGCACGAACACCGACGATCTCAGCGACTACCGGCCGGGTCTCAGCGCAGCCGGCAACCACGGTGTGCAGCATCCGTTCGTCGCGGCGGGGCTGAACAAGTCCGGTGTCCGCGCCATCGCTCGCGTGCTAGGCCTCACCGACGTCGCCGAGCTACCCGCCGCGCCCTGCCTGGCCAGCCGCATCGAAACCGGAATCCCCATCATGCCGCGCACCCTCGGAATGGTCGACGAAATCGAGACAGCGATTCGCGCCGCCCTCAACCCCGAAGCGGTGCGCTGCCGGGTACAAACCGACAAGCTGGTCATCGAGCTCGACGAGTCGGCACTCGGCCGGATCTCTGACACCGAACGCACCGAGGTGGCGGCCCAAGCCGCGGCGGTGTGGACGTCCGGCGGACGCGACACCATCCCCATCGAATTCGCGCATTACCGTCGTGGCGCCAGCTTCCGGCATCCAACTCCAGACCAGCTGCCTCAGGTTCGGTAGCGCCGCCACGACATTCGATGATGTCAATGTCGGTGAGAAAAGTCCGGTGACAAGGAGCCTGGCATGAGCTATCCAACGCCCGCACAGCGGTTCGACCTGACCGGGCGGGTGGCGCTGGTGACCGGAACCGCGACCGAATATCGTGCCATACGCCGCGGCCAAGGCCGGGGTCAACGTACTGACCGAGGCATTGGCGCATGCGTTCGGTCCCACCGTGCGGGTCAACGCCATCGTGCCCGGGACCTTCTTCAGCGACATCAGCAAAGCCTGGGACATGGACCAGTTCGCCCGCGACGCCGAGGCGTTCGCCCTGCGTCGCGGTGGCGAAGTCGAGGAGATCGTGGGCGCCGCGCTCTATCTCGCCTCCGCCGCGGCCAGCTACACCACCGGCGCCCTGTTGCGGGTCGACGGAGGCTACTGCTGACATTCATCACCGCCCAATCACCTGATGAGGAACGACATGCGCATCGGCATCCAGTTGCCCAGCTTCAGCTACCCCGCCGGCTCCGACATCGGCGCCACGTTCGCGCGACTGGCCAGGGAGGCCGACGAGGCCGGCCTGCACAGCTTGTGGGTGATGGATCACTTCTTCCAGATCGGCTCCGTCGGAAAACCCGAGGAGCCCATGCTCGAGAGTTGGTCGGCGCTCGCCTATGCCGCCGCTGTCACCAAGCGGATCACGCTTGGCACGCTGGTCACCGGCGCGGTGTACCGACACCCTGGAGCTCTGGTCAAGACCGTCACCACCCTCGACGTGCTCTCGGGCGGGCGGGCGTGGTTGGGCATCGGTGCGGCCTGGTACGAGGAGGAGTCCCTCGGCCTGGGCATTCCGTTCCCGCCGCTGGCTGAGCGGTTCGAGCGGCTCGAGGAGACCCTGCAAATCGCCCGCCAGATGTGGGCGGGTGACGAGTCACCGTTCGAGGGAACGCATTACCAGCTGGGCCGTCCACTGAACTCGCCGTCCACGGTGCGTCGTCCGCACCCGCCGATCCTGATCGGTGGGGGCGGTGAGAAGAAGACGCTTCGGCTGGTCGCCAGGTACGCCGACGCCTGCAACCTCTTCGACACTCCAGAACTTCCCCGCAAGCTGGAGGTGCTGCGCGAGCACTGTGCCCGTGAGGGCCGGGACTATGGCGAGATCGAGAAATCGGTGGTGAGCGCATTGCCGGGCGACGCGACCGTCGCCCAGGCGACCGACGTGTGCGGCCGGCTCGCCGAGCGCGGCATCGATCACGTGATTTTCTCGCGGGCGACCGCGCACGAACCAGGCGCAGTGACGATGCTCGGCGACGTCGTCGGGCAGGCCAGCGGATTCACTGCCGCGCTGAGCTGAGCGACCAACCTGCCGCAAGATCGTCGATGGTTACCGTGCGAGCTTGTCGACGGGCTTGAACTTCGCTTCACCGCCCTCGAGGTGCTTGTTCACGAATTCCTGACGAGCGTGCCGCTGGGACCGGTCGATCCATCCGGCCACCCCGGGGACGGTCTTGCGAAGGGTCTCCCGCGTCAGGTTCGGGACCACCCGGGCGAGCGGGGCGTAGCGCCACAGCCCGGGGTCGGGCAGTCCCGTGTCGGCGAAGCTTTCCTTGCCTAGATAGAAGCGCGCGTGACCGAGCTCTGCCTTGTACCGCAGTGTGCCGTAGACCCGGCTCAGTCCCCGGGCGTCCTCCGCTGGAAGGAAGGTGTCCATGAACGACCGGCACAGCTTCCGGGAGTCCTCGCTCGGGCGCGTCTGCTCGACGAGTGAGATCAGCACCTGGGCCAGGAAGCCGTCGGCCACGGTCTCCGGGAACCAGGGCGCCTCGGCACCCATGAGGTACCCGATGTACCGCCAGTGGTGCATCATGGCCTCGATGTCGGCGTCGGTGGGCAGGTAGCCGAGGAGTTTGAGCTGCTGCCCGGGCGCGAACGAGCTGAGGAGCAGGGTTCCCCACATCCCGAACTGGTTGATGGGCACTCCCAGCTTCTTCTGGTCCCACTCGCGGTGCGGCAGCACGGTGTGGCGGATCATCGAGTGCAGGATGCGCACGAAGATCGCGGAGCGGCGTCCGACTCCGCCGGGCCGCATCGCCCCGGGTTCGGTGGTGTCCGTCCAGAAGCGGCAGGTCTCCAGGAACCGGCCGAACGCCGACCCGCCGGTGTAGGCGCCGGTCAGCGCGAGCGGTTTGGTGATCGTCTCCAGCGCGTAGCCGGGGAACGTGACCATGCCGAAGTACGGGTACAGCCTCTTGCCGTACCGCCGGAAGACCTCTGCGCCGTGCTCGACCTTGCCCCAGTCGACCCAATCGGGATCGGTATTGATCTGCTTGAACAGCGCCACCAGTTCCGGAGAGGGGTCGCTGACGCTTTCGATGCCACTCTCCAGCGCCTGCTGGACGTCTTTCCTCGCCCGTGCCTTGCCCTTGGGGGTAGCGAAGGCGGCGTCGATGTAGGCGTCGCCGAGGGCGTCCCCGGTATTCAAGGCCCGCCCGAATGACATCGCGAGTTCCTCGGACACGTCGAGACGGGTCTTGGCGATGCGTTCGAGCTTCGACTTGGCCGAGTTCGCCGCGGGGGTGCCCACGATGCGGGGGTAGGCAAAGCACTCCGGGATGGACATGTCGGTTGGCTGCGTCATCGCTGTCACCGCTCTCATGTGGTGGGTGTGTTTTCGCCGAACCTTCGGCGGAGGCGGGCGGCCCGGACAGGCGGCGCCCTGATACGGGCATTGAGCTCAGTGGAGCAGGACGGCCTTGACGGTCGCCCCGGAGCGTGTGTCGTCGACGGCCTTGTTGATGTGGTCCAGCGGGTAGGTGCGGATCAGGGCCTCCAGTGGGAAGCGGCCTTTGCTGTGGAGGTCGAGAACGCGTGGCACGAGGACCGCCGGAGCTTGGTGACCGACAATGGAACCGGCGACGGTCCGTCCTTCCAGGAGTGCGAAGGCGTTGGTCCGCAGTTCCGCTCCATCGGGAGCGACACCGAGGATTGCCGCGCTCCCGAGCGAGGCGAGGACTGCCACGGCCTGCGACATCACCTCGGGTATACCGGTGGATTCCACGCTGAAGTCGACGCCCTGTCCGCCGGTCAACTCCAGAATCTGCTCGACGGCGCCGGCGGTGGCATCGACCACGTCGGTCGCGCCGAGTTGGGTCGCGAGCTCGCGCCGTGAGGCGTGCAGGTCGCTCACGATGATCCGTGCGGCGCCGGCGGCCGACGCCGCCATCACTGCGCTCAGCCCTACGGCCCCGGCGCCGAAGGCGGCCACGGTGCTGCCGGGCGTGACGCGCAGTACGTTCCACACCGCGCCCGCGCCGGTGATGACGCCGCAGCCCAGGGGGGCCAGCACGTGATCGGGCGCGGCGGAGTCCGGGACTTTGATCAGGCTGTGGGGCCGGCAGAGCCCGTAGCCGGCGAAGGACGACTGCCCGAAGAAGTGGTCGTGCACCGGCTCGCCCGAGCCGTCGCGCAGTCCGACCGAACCGTCGGCACGTTGGGCACCGAAATTCAGTGGGTATTGGAGGGGGCAGTAGGAGGGCAGGCCCTTCAGACAGTTCTTGCAGGTGCCGCAGAAGCTGAGGCTGGCCACCACGCGGTCGCCCGGGCTGAATCCGGTCACTGAGGAGCCGACCGTCTCGACCACGCCGGTGCCTTCATGCCCGAGGACGACCGGGAACGGGGTCGGCATGCGTCCGGCTGCCACTTCCAGGTCGGTGTGGCACAGCCCGGCCGCGGTGAAGCGCACCAGGACCTCGTCGGGTCGGGGATCCTCGAGGGTCAGCTCTTCCAAGTGGAATAGGTCGCTGTCCTTTCGGGACACCGCCGCTTTCACACGCTTCATTGCGAGCCTTTCCTCAGAGAGCTACCCATCCATGATCACGAGAGCGGGGAGAGCTATCCACCGGCTCGGGGGTTGTCGAACGGGAACCACCCCACAGCGAGGTAGGGAGGCCTGCCCGTTCGCATGAGTTCCAATACGTCCCGGGTCCGGTTGTCTCGGGCTGGTGACGCCATCAGGCTGGACTGGACCTCAAGGTAGTTCGACCAGGCGTCATCGAACCCAGTCTCCGGAGCGGTGTTGATGATGCGCTTGCACTCCCCAACGCTGCTGAGCGTGTCGGCGCTGAGCGGGGCGATGACCTGCTCCAGCGCCGCATTGAGCTCCTCGGCGGGAACGACTTGTTCGACAAGTCCCCATTGAGCGGCCTGCCGTGCGCTGAGTACCGCGCCACCCAACAGAAGTGCCTTGGCCCGACTGATTCCGAGCAAGCGAGGCAAGTACCAGGTAGCCATGCCGCCGAGCAATCCGACCTCGCGCGACGCCGGGATGGCAAAAATCGCCCGCTCGGTCGCAATGCGAAGATCGCACCCCATGGCGAGTTGGACGCCGCCGCCGAGACAGTAACCGTCCACGAGACCGACGACGATCTGGTCGAGCGCCTGCAGGTTGGCTATCGCGGCGTCCCATTTCGCCGCGGCTGCGCGATCTGGCCGCCACCCGTCGCGATGTGCCTTCATATCCAGTCCGGTGCACCAGTGCTCGCCGGAGGACCGCAACACCACCACGTCAAAGTCATCGCGATCGCGCAGGCCCCCGGTGACATCGAAGAGGTCGTCGATCAGCGCGCCGTTCTGCGCGTTGTGGATTTCCGGTCGGCACAGGGTGATGACGACCCTGCGACCGTCCTGACGGAGATCCACGGTCTCGTGCGACCGACTCTCGTAGTCCATCTGCGCGCATCCTCATCTCAACATCTGCCGAGCTGGTCGTCGTGTCCGGGTCGTCGTGGCCGAGGGCGCCGAGGCTCGTGAGCTACGAACAACTATTCGTTCAGGCCAGGGTCCTCGTCATTTCTTGTTGAAGGAACTTAGGAACGAACACTCGTTCGCTCCACCAGGTCGAGCGCACCCGTGTTTGATCGACTCCAGACACGAAGATAGGACAGTTTTGAACCGGGGTCAAGAACGTCGCGCTCTGTCCTGGCCGCTCGCGAATGGCCACTGTGGACGGACACCGCGACGTGCGGTGGCTCCAAGGAAGAGAAAGACCGCAGGTCAGCGTGTTGCCGACCTGCGGTCTGGTGGTTACGAGCCCGACACCAGTTCCGGAATTGGAGTACTAGCCGAAGCCGGCAGGCGTTCGTGGCTCAGCGCCGTGCCGACGCCAGCGCCGCGCCGACCTCGGCGGCAGAGGCGGGAGCGGCCGGCTGGGTCCTGTACTGGTCGTCTTTGGTCACCGCGTAGGGCGCGCAGAAGACCGGAGTGCCCAGTTGTGAGCGCCAGCTTTCGGTGAGCGGCCCCATGTCCACGGAGTCGTACCCGAGCAGCGAGATCAACTCGGCGGCTTGCTTCTTTGCGTCCGGGTCGTTGCCGGCGATCGGCAGGGCGGTGCGGTCGGCCGCGTCCACGGGCCGCGGCAGGTCTCTAAGGTGTTGGTAGTTGATGTTGTTGAACGCCTTCACAACGTGGGCCTCGGCCAGGTGCCGCTGGAGTATTTCGCTATCGGTGAGCTCCCGCGTTTCGAGTTCGGGGATGGTGCCGTCACGCGGGGCGAAGTAGTTGCCGGTGTCGATGACCGTCTTGCCGACGAGGGGCTCCCGGGGAACCGTGCCAATAGCGCCGACCGGGATCGTTACGACGACCCAGTCCCCGGCGGCTGCCGCCTGCGCGGGAGTGGCGCCGCGGGCCCGCGGCCCCAGTTCGTCCACGAGGTCGGACAGCGTCTGTGGCCCCCGCGAGTTGCTGAGCACGACGTCCAGGCCGGCGTCGACCGCCAGCCGGGCGAGCGTGCCACCGATGTGTCCACTGCCGATGAGTCCAAGTGTTGCCATGCCTGGGAAACCTCCCGGTTGAGTGCCGATCCGCGCGAGTGCCTTTCTTCGATCCCCGAAGCGGGAGTCGTGCGATCAGCAGTGACCGCGGAAATACCTGAAGAACCGATCAGAAGACGTAGGGGATGTCGTGTGTGACCCCCAGGTGGCGGACGCGCCAGACGCCGTCGGTCCGACGGAAGGTGAAGCGGTAGTACCCGGACTCGATGGGCTTGATGGTGCCCTGGGCGCCGAAGGTGCCGACGGGCCACCCGCCCTCGGGCTTCGGCGTTCCGACGACGTCGAAGGTGATGAACTGGGTATCGATGCTGGCCTCGTCGCCGTCGACGGAGACCAGGTGGTCGTAGGTGGTGTGGTGGCTCCAGCCCAGGGGCGGGTGCGGCGCCATGGCCGTGGACATGGCCGCCGCGATCTGCGCTCCTCCGGACAGGGTTCCCAGCGTCTCCATCCCATCGGGCCCGTGGTGGTAGTGGACGTCGACGACTGCGTCGGCCTCGAAGAGCTTTGCCAGCGCCTCGCCGTCGCGTCGGTCCGCGGCCCGGGTGTATCGGGAAACGATCTCTCTGATCTCGCTCTTGGTGCTCATGACGTTCTCCGGTTTCTCTCGGGGTGCCTGTCGGTGTCCGGACTTGTCCGGCGGACGGGCGACCGGTCGCTGGTGCGCCGCGGGCGGGAACCTTGGGTGGCCCGCAATCTGCATCTGTGAAAAGTACATATCCTCCGGAAAAAGTGCAACTGTAAGAGTTGCTAATATGGAGGCGTCGGAGCCACCCGGACCAAGCGGCGGTAGAGAGGGGTACGAGCATGCTGGACGTGAGGTTCTCCAGCGCACTGAAGGCCATGCTCCTGCTGGGCCATGCCGAGGAAGAGGGCAGTCCCGTCCTCAGCTCGACCCAGCTCGCCAGGAGTCTGGACACGAACCCGAGCCTGGTGCGCAAGCTGATGGTCTCGCTGGTGCAGGACGGTCTCGTCGCGTCCATCAAGGGTCGCAGCGGGGGTGTCCGCCTCGGCCGGTCCGCGGACGAGATCAGCCTGGGAGAGATCTACCGCTCATCCATCGGCGACAAGCCGCTGTGGGCCCCCCGGCCGGAGGGGCCCCGGGAGTGCCTGGTCACCAACCACTGCGCTGAGTACTTCGTCAGGCTCACCGACGAGACCGAGGCAGCCGTCCTCGGCGCATTGGCAGGCCGCACCCTCGCCAACAGCCTCGACGAGCTGCGCGCCATCGACCGGGCCGGCGGTGCTCCCGCTTCGGAACGGCCGTTCCCCGCGCCCCGTCATTAGCTGGGCTGGTAGCCGTTGGGGCTTTCGCGCAGGGTGGCCTGTGGGTGCCCAAAACTGGCGACCTGCTGATACTCGTGGAGCAGACCGCCGAGGCGGTCGCGTCGTTGCACGTTTTTGATCTCGGTGTGGGCGCGGTTGGGCAGTGGTCGGAGGGGAGCGGTCGATGAAGGATGTCAGGGCCGCCGGTGGGCTGCGATGCCGGTGGCGGTCTCTTCCAGTGTGACGACGTCGCCGGGTTCAGCCGGGCCCTCGATGCGGACGACGATGCGTGGACCGGCGTCCGTCAGGACGGTTGCGATGGCGACGGGGAGTGGGGCGCCGGCCGCGCCGATGCGGTAGCGCAGCACGGTGGTCTCCTCGACGCGAGCGGTCGGCGTCTCCTGGCGGCGCCAGCTTGTTGCGTGGCAGTGCCAGCACACCAGGCGCGGCGGGAACACCGCGGCGGCACAGGACGTGCAGACCTCGATGCTCGGTGCTGTGCTCATGGCGCTACCTCCATAACCATCGCTCCGGAGCAGGACGCGTGGCGGTAGATGAAGCTGCCGTAGCCGGCGACGAGGCCGAGGCCTGCTCCCGGCACCTGGCGGGCCCCGGCTCGGCCGCGGAGCTGTTGGACGATCTCCACCGGCCCGTGCATGCCGGCGGCGGCGCCTGCCTGGCCGGCGCACAACTGGCCGCCCGAGGTGTTGAGCGCGAGCGGCCGGGCGACGACGTCCTCCTTGACGAAGCGGGCGACGTCGCCGTCGGGGATGTAGCCGAGGTCCTGCAGCTGCACCAGGACCATAGCCGGGTAGTCGTCGTAGATCGACAGGACGTCGGCGTCGCGTGGCCCGATCCCGGCCGCGTCCCAGAACGCGGGGGCAGCCGCGCGCAGCCCGGTGGAAAGGCCTGATCCCTCCTGGTTGTCGTAGTTGAACGTCGTGGTCTGGGTACGTACCCGCACGGCTGGGCTCGAAGTGGCGCGATTGCGGGTCGTCACCACGACCGCGTCGGCCCCGGTCACGACCGGCACGCAGTCGAGTCGGCTCAGAGGGTCGGCGATGAGCTCCGCGTCGAGGTACTGCTGCAGGCTCAGGGGGTCGCGGTACGCGGCGGCGGGGTTCCCGGCGGCCCATCGGCGCTGCGCGACGACGAGCTGTCCGTAGTCGGTCCTGGTGAGTCCGTGCTCGGCCATGTGGCGCTGGGTGAGCATTGCGAAGGCGGTGTTGAAGCCTCCGTGGGGCAGCGACGCGAGATGATCGCGGACGGGCCGGGTGTAGGTGTCGGCGAGCCGGGCGAAATCCCGGGGCTCGAGATGGTCGCCCGCCACCACGACGATGACCGACGCGTCCCCGGCCTCGACCGCCCGGATCGCCTGGCGGATCATGGTGACGCCGTTGACGCCGCCGAGCCGGTCCTCCATCAGCCAGCGCGGGCTCGACCCGAGCTGCCAGGCGAAGTCGACGGCGTGGTCGGGCGCCAGCGAGTACGACGACACCGCGAATCCGTCGACGTCGGCGAGGGTCAGGTCAGCATCACGCAGTGCCGCGGTCACGGCGTCGAAGAGCACCTGGTAGGTGGTCCGGTCGGGGGGCCGGCGCCGGTAGGGTGACGTACCCGCGCCGATGATCACTGCTTCGTCGTTGGCGCGCATTACCGCTGCACCTCGAGTCCGGCCTTCTCGCGGTCCCAGATGTCGTGGATGTTGTCGGCGGCCCATTGGCGGAGCCTGTACTTCTCGATCCGCTCGCTGGCGGTCTTCGGGAGCTCGTCGAGGACCTGCACGAAGCGCGGCACCATGAAGTAGGGCATGTCGGCGGCGCAGCCGCGGATCAGCTCGGCGGGGTCGATCGTGTGCCCTGGGCGGGGCACCACGAAGACCAAAACCTCGTCCTCGCTCAGCTCCGACGGCACCGGCACCGCCGCAACCTCCAGGACCGAGGGATGCTTGCCGATCAGCGTCTCCACCTCGTGTGCGGAGATGTTCTCGCCTCGGCGGCGGATGGCCTCCTTGATCCGGTCGACGAAGTGCAGGTAGCCATCGCCGTCGAGGTAGCCGCGGTCGCCGCTGTGGAACCACAGGTCCCGGAACACGGTCTGGGTGGCCTCGCCCATCCCGTGGTAGCCGTGCATCATGGTCCCGACGTCGGTGGGCCGGACGAGGATCTCCCCGGCGGTGCCGGGTGGCACCGGGCGACCGTCCTCGGCGGTGATCCGGACCTGAGCGAACTCGGTGATCCGTCCCGCCGACTCCAGCGATGCCCCGGGGTCGCGGTCTGGTCCGAGCGCCGAGACCATGAACGTCTCAGTGGCTCCGAAGCCGGACACGACCCGTACCCCGAACCGTGCCTCGAACCGCTGCACGACCTCGCGCCCTGTCGGGACGATGAAGGCTGTGCGCACGGAGTGCTCGCGGTCGCGCGCTGATTCCGGCGCCTTGAGCAGGATGTTTGTCATCGAGCCGAGCGAGCTGAGCGCCGTGGCGCCGCTGTCGCGCACCTCGTCCCAGAACCGCGATGCGGAGAACCGGGTGCCGAGCGCAACGGTGGTGCCCGCCCACAGCGCGGTGTACGAGGTGTACCAGAGCGCGTTGACGTGGAACAGCGGCAGGCACGTGTAGAGAACATCGCCGGCCCGGTAGCCGAAGCA
>Ga0137415_10004474_pt1 | contig 13838 bp, 11 predicted proteins | sample CZODoug3_1_1_16f_FD_183082 | JGI IMG/M metagenome (GOLD analysis project Ga0137415, IMG submission 183082) | Vadose zone soil fungal communities from Angelo Coast Range Reserve, California, USA - CZODoug3_1_1_16fungal (Hybrid Assembly) | ecosystem: Environmental > Terrestrial > Soil > Vadose... | reverse complement strand
GGCGGGTCCGGCGGGTCGCCGCCGAGCTCGGCTACCAGGTCAACCCGATCGCCAGGGCGCTGCGCAACAGCCGCACGGACACCGTCGGCATGGTCGTGCCGAGCATCGGCAACCCGTTCTTCACGTCGCTGGTGCAGAGCGTCGAGCACGTGCTGGAACGGGAGGGCAAGGACCTGTTCCTCTGCGATGCGCAGTCCGACCCGGTGATCGAGGCCAAGCGGCTGCGGTCGCTGGTCGCCCGCAACGTGGACGGCATCATCGTCAGCCCGACGCACGGCACGGACAGCGCGGCAGCCGTGGCCGACACCGCCGCCCACCTGCCCCTCGTCCAGCTGGACCGGTTCGTCGACGGCACCAGCACGGACTGGGTCGGGGTCGACGACATCGCGGCGATGCGCCTGGTCCTGGACCATCTGCACGCCGGTGGGGCGCGCTCGGCGTCCTTCGTCGGCTCCCGGGAGACCAACTCGTCCACCGAGCAGCGGCTCAGCGGCTTCCGCCGCCGGGCCGGCGAGCTGGGCGTCTCCGTCTCGGCGGCCGATGTGCTGCTCGGCGAGTTCAGCATCGAGTGGGGCGAGGCGGCGGTCGCCCGGCTGGTCGAGGCGGGCCCGCTGCCCGACGCGATCGTCTGCGCGGACGACCTGATCGCGCTCGGTGTCACCCGGGCCTGCCGGGCGCACGGCATCTCGGTGCCCGGCCGGGTCCAGGTCACCGGGTTCGACAACATCGACTTCGCCCGGCTCGGCGAGCCCGCGCTGACCACGGTGGACCAGCCGAGGGATCGGATCGCGGCGGAGGCCGTCCGGCTGCTCGCCGCCGCGAGCCAGACGGGGCCCGGCGCCTCGGCCCGGGCGGCCGCGCACATCGCGCTCGCCCCCAGGCTGGTCGTCCGAGGCAGCACGCTCGGCAGCACGCTCGGCAGCACTGTCGGCGGCCCCCTCGGCGGCACTGTCGGGGGCCCCCGGAACACCACCCTCGAGTCGGGATATTTGTCAGGGTGAGTCGCGGAATCTGTCAGCCACCCTCGCCAACCCCCGCCAACCCTCACCCTGACAAAATCCCCGACTCACCCTGACAAAATCCCCGACTCGCGGAAGCTCGTCGGAACTAGAGCGCCTCGAGGCGGATGGGCAGGCCGTCGGTGGGCATCGGTCCGGTGCCGTAGCCGATCGGCGGCTCGTAGCCGGCCGGCACGGTCCACCGGTAGCGCAGCAGCAGCTGGTGCATGATCGCCTTGACCTCCATACCGCCGAAGTGCAGGCCGATGCATTTGTGCGCGCCGCCGCCGAACGGCGCCCAGGCGTAGCGGTGCACCCGGTCCTCGCGGCGGTCCTCGGCGAACCGGCCCGGGTCGAACTCGTCCGGCTCCGGCCACACCTCGGCGAGCCGCTGGGTGGCATACGTGCTGGTCATCACGATCGTGCCGGCCGGGATGTAATGGCCGAGGATCTCGGTGTCCCGGACGGTCTTACGGAACAGCCCGCCGACCGGGGCGTTGATCCGCATGGCCTCCTTCATCACCAGGTCCAGGGCGGTCAGCCGGTCCAGGTCGGCGAACCCGATGGCGACCTTGCCCAGCTCCTGGGCCTCGGCGCGCACCTTGTCCTGCCATTCCGGGTGCCGGCCGAGGTAGTAGCCCATCATGGCCAGCGTGATGGTGCTGGTGTCGTGCGCCGCCATCATCACGAAGATCATGTGGTTGACGATGTCATCGTCGGTGAACCGCTCGCCGTCCTCGCTGGACGCCCGGCAGAGCACGCTGAACAGGTCGTCCCCGGCACCGGCCCGGTGCGCGGGCAGCCGCTCGCGGAAGTAGTCCTCCAGCACCCGTCGGCCGCGCAGCCCGCGCGCCCACACCCCGCCCGGCACGTTGGCCCGGATGTAGGCCTGGCCGCCGTGCACCGCGTCGACGAACGCCTTGGTGATCCGGTCGGCGTCGGCCCCGACCTTCTCGCCGACGAACACCTCGTTGGCGATGTCCAGGGTGAGCTGCTTGGCCGCGTTGTACAGCTCGAACTTGCGACCGGGGCGCCACTCGGCCAGCCCGTGGGCGATCCGGGGGTTCATCGCGTCGAGGTACTTGACGAGCCGGGGCCGGGCGAAGGCCTCCTGCATGATCCGGCGGTGCTGCAGGTGCTCTTCGAAGTCCATCAGCATGATGCCGCGATGGAAGAACGGGCCGATGAAGTACTCGTAGGCGCCCTGGTTGGCGAACGCCTTGTCCCGGTTGGCCGCCACGATCTCGGTGCCTGCTGGGCCGATCACGCTGACCACCTTGGTGCCGAGCACGCCACCCCAGCTGACCGGGCCGAACTTCTCGTAGCGACGCCGGCCGAACTCCAGCGTGTCGTACAGCACGCCCATCGCATGGCCGATGAACGGCGGCCCGGGGTCGCCCAGCACCGGCTTCAGCTGGGGGTCCGGCGGTGTGGCCAGCGGCCGGACCGGGGACGGCACCCGCTCGGACAACGCGGCGGCGGCCGACTGCATCTGCCTGACGAGCGCACCAGTCATGACCGGGATCCTTCCGCCGCGCCGCTGAGGCCAGCTCTCACGATAGAGGAATCGAGTGTTTCCGTAAACAGACGATTCCTCATTGCTCCCGCTGTGTCAGACTGACCGCATGGCTCGGACCGCGACCGGCACCTACGGCGGTGTGTCGGCCGAGCAGCGCCGCGCCGAGCGGCGCCGCCGGTTATTGGACGCCGCGCTGGACGTGATCGGCACCCAGGGCTGGTCCGCGACGACCCTGCGCGGCATCTGCGAACGGGCGCGGGTCGGCCCCCGGTTCTTCTACGAGAGCTTCGCCGACCTCGACGCGCTGGCCGCCGCGCTGCACGACGAGGTCATGGACGCCGCGCTGCGCCGCACCATGGCGGCGATCGAGGCCGCGCCGGACGACCTTCGGGCCCGCACCGCGGCGGCGTTCCGCGCCATGATCACCGAGATCATCGACGACCCGCGCCGCGCCAGGGTGCTGTTCGTCGAGGCCTACGCCAGCGAGACGCTGCTGCGGCGGCGGTTCGCCGCGATGCGCCGGCTCGCCAGGGTGGCCATGGAGCAGAGCCACGACCTGCTGGACCTGCCACCGGACGGCGACCGGGTGCTGCAGGCCGTCTCGATCATGCTCACCGGCGGGGTCACCGAGTTCGTGCTGGCCTGGCTGGACGGCGGGATGGACGTCAGCCGGGACGAGCTGCTGGACATCAGCGTCGAGTTCGCGCTGGCCATGGGCAACGCGATACCGGCGATGGCCGGGGGGCTCGCCGGGTCGGCCGACTGAGCTCGGGCTGCCGCGGTCGGAGCTGCTGGGTCGGAGCGCCGGAACTGTCGGGGGCGACGGCCATAATGCGCCTGTGTGGTTCGCGTGGTCAGAGGTGCCGGCCCCGGGGCCCATCGGCGCGCTCGCCGTCGGGGTCACCGAGGTGGGTGTGGCGCTGGTCTGCTTCGGTTCGGCGTCCGTCGCGCGCCGGCAGCTTGAGATCTCGGCACAGCGGCTGGGCGCCGAGCCGGTGGTCGACGCCGCCCGCACCGAGCCGGCCACCACCGAGCTGGTCGAGTACCTGGCCGGGCGCCGCACGACGTTCGACCACCCGGTGGACTGGCGGCTCACCACCGGTGACCAGCGCACCGTGTTGACCACGCTGTACGACTCGGTCGGCTACGGCGAGACGACGACGTACGGCGAGCTTGCGGTGCGCAGCGGGGCTTATCGCACCGAGCGCGGCGCCGGCCAGGCCGCCCGGCGGGTCGGCGCGATCATGGGGTCGAACCCGGTCCCGGTGATCGTGCCGTGCCACCGGGTGCTGGCGGCCGATGGGCTGGGCGGTTTCGGCGGCGGGCTGGAGACGAAGCGCTGGTTGCTCGGCCTGGAGGGCGCGTTGCCGCCGATGCTCGACCTGTGGCCGAGCTGACAGTCCTGGCCGGTGGATGAGCGGAGTGTGGCCGGTCGGTGACGCTGGGTGAGCCGGGCGAAGTTTCCACGGAGTGTCGCCCGGACGTGGGCGTGAGCGCCGACGCATTCGCATTGTCGCGCCGCGAGGCTGCTTCTACACTCTGTAGTTGAAGGTTAGGTCGGCCTAAGTTTCGGGCGGGACCCTTTGCCAGGAACTCCCGAAGCGGCACGTTCGTCATACCACCGGCGTCCGGCCGACCCGGTCCGCTCCATCCCTACAGCCCAGAGGAATCCGATGACCGCAGCCCCAACCGCCTCCCAGACGACGGCGCGACCGGAGCTCGAACCCGAACCCAAGAGCATGCTCGAGCAGGTGCTGCTGGTGGTCTTCGTGGTGCTCCCGTTCCTCGCTGTGCTGGCCGCGGTTCCCCTGGCCTGGGGGGCCGGTTGGCTCGGCTGGAGCGACGTCGTGATCTTCACCGTGTTCTACCTGGTGAGTGGGCTCGGGGTGACCGTCGGCTTCCACCGCTACTTCACCCACGGCTCGTTCAAGGCCAAGCGGCCGTTGCGCATCGCGCTCGCGCTGGCCGGCAGCATCTCGCTGGAGATGAGCGTCACCGACTGGGTGGCCACCCACCGCCGCCACCACAAGTACTCCGACCTCGAGGGCGACCCGCACTCGCCGTGGCGTTTCGGTAACGACTGGAAGGCGCTGACCAAGGGCCTGTTCTTCGCCCACGTCGGCTGGCTGTTCAGCAGCGAGCGCACCAACCGCGCGAAGTACGCCCCGGACCTGGTGGCTGACAAGGACATCGAGCGCATCCACCGCTTCTTCCCGCTGCTCGTCGTCGGCTCGCTGTTGCTCCCGGCGCTCGCTGGCGGACTGGTCACCTGGTCCTGGTTCGGCGCGCTGACCGCGTTCTTCTGGGGCAGCCTGGTGCGGATCTCGCTGCTGCACCACGTCACCTGGTCGATCAACTCGGTCTGCCACGTGTTCGGCGACGAGACCTTCACCACCCGCGACCGCTCGCGCAACGTGTGGTGGTTGGCCATCCCGTCGTTCGGCGAGTCCTGGCACAACCTGCACCACGCCGACCCGACCAGCGCACGGCACGGCGTGCTGAAGGGGCAGCTGGACTCCTCCGCACGGGTGATCCGCTGGTTCGAGCAGCTCGGCTGGGCGTCCAACGTGCGCTGGCCCAACCAGGAGCGCCTCGCCGCCAAGCGGGTCTCCGCGCGGTAAGCTACTCCGACACCCGCGTACGTCGTTGCAGCGGACTGCGGTGGTTCAGCGCGGGTCGACCAGCTCGTCCGCCGACCGGCCCCGCAGTAGCGCCGCGGTGGCCAGCGTGACGGCCAGCCCGGCCGCCCCGCCCAGCACAAACGCCCAGCGCGGCCCGACCAGCGTGAGCAGCAGCCCACCGCCGGCGTAGGCCACCCCCGCGCCGACCCCGATGACGCCGTAGAACGCGCCGAACACGCGCCCCTGCAGCGCAGCCGGCACGGTCCGCTGCAGCGTGGTGGCCGCCGCGACGTCCATCGCGGCCAGCCCGAGCCCGCGCATCGCCTGCAGCGCGAACGCCACCGCCACCGCCCAGGCCAGCCCGGTGAGCAGGTTGCCGACGCTGCTCACGGCGAACCCGACGACGAGCACCATCAGCATCGACGCCCCGGCCGACCGGGGCCGACCGAGCAGCCAGTAGCCGGCGAGCAGCCCGATACCGACCGCGCCGAGCAGCGCCGCGATCGCCGCGTCCCCGCCGCCGAGGTCCTGCCGGGCCAGGAACACCAGCGCCACATCGTCGATGCCGTTGCAGGCCACCACGCCGAGGAAGCCGAGCAGCACGGTCCGGGGCACGACCGCCCGGCGCAGGTAGCCGAGGCCGTCCCGGATGTCGCGTCCCAGCCCGGTTCGCGCTAGCTCGCCAGTGCTCGACAGGTCGCCGGTGCTCGACAGGTCGCCGGTGCTGCACACCCCGGTGCTGCCCGCGGCCCGGTCGGCGGCATGCAGGGCCGGCAGCCGGGTCAGTAGCGCCGCCGAGCAGAGGAACGTGGCGGCGTCCACCAGCAGCACGCCGCGCACGCCGAGCAGCGGCAGCAGCACGGCGGCCAGCAGCGGGCCGGCCGTCTCCGCGCCGTTGGTGCCGAGCCCGAGCGCCGCGTTGGCCTTGGGCAGGGTCCCCGAGTCGACGACGGCGCCGATCGCCGTACGGGACGCCGGGGCGAACACCTGCGCGGTCAGGGCCCGGGCGGCGACCACCACGAGCAGCATCGCCCATGTGGGTAGCCAGAGCGCCAGCAGCACGGTCAGCGCGACCTGGGTGAGCTCGCAGCCGATCATCAGCCGGCGCAGGTCGAACCGGTCGGAGAGCGCCCCGGCCACCGGTCCCAGTAGCGCGGGGAGCACGTCGCCGACCACGAGCAGCGCCGCCACGGCGAGCGGTTGACCGGTCTGGTCGGCCACGTAGAGCAGCAACGTGACCAGGCTGAGCGTGTCGCCGACGAAGGAGATCGTGCGGGCGGTCCACAGCACCCGGAACGGCGGATGGCTGCGTAGCACGGTCAACACGGGGCACAGCTTCGCCGTTGCGAGCTCGCTCCGCCGCCGAGTTTCACCCCGCCAGGGGCTGACGGAATCCGCGACTCACCCTGACAAAATCCCCGACTCGCCGAAAGCGGGTTACTCCTCGAGGAGGTAGCCGACGCCTCGGACGGTGCGGATGCGTTCGGGGCCGAGCTTGCGGCGCAGGTAGCCGATGTAGACCTCGACGACGTTGGAGGACGGCGGGTCGCGCCACAGCATGGTGGTCAGCTGCTCGCGGGACAGGGCCTGGTCGGGGTGGCTGATCAGGATGGTGAGCAGGGCGAACTCGGTCGGCGTTAGCGTGACCAGCCGGCCGTCGACGCTGACCAGGCCGAGCGCGGTGTCCACGGTGACGTCGCCGCGCCGGGCAACCGAACGCTCCTGCGGCTGCTGGTCGCGCACCCGCAGCCGCAGCCGGGTGACCAGCTCGTCGGCGCCGAACGGGGTGAGCAGGTAGTCGTCCTTGGCGCCGCGCAGCCCGGCCACCACCTGGTCGCGCTGCTCACGGGGAGTGAGCACGATCACGGGCGTATCGGCGGCCAGCCGAGCCAACCCGGCCAGCACCGATGCGGTGTCCAGCCCGGGCAGTCCGACCTCGAGCACCACCGCCGCGAACTGCGCCGATTGCACCGCGTCCAGCACCCGGGTGCCGTCGTGGATCACCGTGGCGTCGAAGGAGTGGGAGCGCAGGCCGCGAAGCAGCGCACCCGTCGACCGGTCGGACGGCACCGCCAGGAGAACGCGATACCGCCGAAAAGTAGCCGTCCGTGGTTGCTGCACTCGGCTCAGCGTCGCGCGACATGCGTGCAATGACAATCGACGAGCGGCGGGATGACCCGTGCGGCGCAGTGATTTTCAGGGTTTTCTGAGCTTGCTGTCGGACAGTCGGCGCAGTGCGGCGCGGCTATTGGCGCAGTGGCCCGCCCTTGGGCGCGGACCGCCGACCACCGAGTTGTGGCTCTCTCAGCTTCCGCAACCTGGCCGCCCGTCGGTTCTTAACTGTGGCGGCAACGCTAGCCCCGGTCAGCCGCTCCCCCGTCGGACCGAGGTCGGCGTCCAGCTTCGCTCCCCAGCGAAATCGCCCGACCCGGCGACCCCCTGCTGGCCACCCGGCCATCGGCGGCGCCGGAGAGAGGTTGTGGCTCGCCGTGCTCCCCGACACGACACCCCTGCTGCGCACAACCATGGTCCTTGCGGCGTTCACCGGACTCGCGGTGGCGGTACTGGCCTGGCTCGCCGTCCCGGCCCCCCGGATCCACCTGGCCGTCGGCGGCGGTTGGACGCAGACTCCGGCCGGCCCGGTCGGCCCCACCGACCGGGCCCTGCTGGTGGCACTGCGCCAGGACGGGCTGTGGGAGGTACCGGTCGGTCAGCAGGCCCAGGACATGGCCACCAGCCCGGCGGTGCGGCAGCTCGGCGGCACCGTGGCGACCGACCTGGGCTGGCTGTCCGGCCAGGTCCGCGCGGTCGCCGGCCGGCTCGACGTGGTGCTGCCCAGCCAGCCGACCCCGGACCAGCAGACCTGGTTGGTGGAGATCGCCGGCAAGTCCGGCCGGGACTACGACCAGACCATGGTCGACCGGCTGGGACAGGCCTGCTCGGACAGTCTGAAGTTGATCAACAAGGCCGCCGCTGGCACGCACAACACCGAGATTCGCCAGCTGGCCGACCGGGCAGCGGGACTGGTCGGGCGGCACATCCAGGAGATGGACGGAATCGAAAGGGCCGCCGACAAGGCGGCCCTCGGGGCGGCCGGCACGCCGTCCGTACAGCCGACCGGCATCGCCGCGTCGCGCGCCGACGAGGGGTCGGCGGCGGCACAGGTGCGGTTGCCGGGACCTGACCGAACGATGGTCACGCTCGCCGTACTGGTGGTGCTGTCCGGCGCGATCGCCGTGCTCGGCATCGCCAGGGTGGTGCGGATCGGCCTGGCTGGCCGCTCCGGTCCACCCGACCAGCTCCGGTTGGCCGCGCGGCTGCGTCGATCTCAGGGTCGATCTCAGGGTCGATCTCAGGGTCGATCGCGGGAGCTGGGCCGACGGGTGTGGCTGCGCCGCCCGGCGCGGATGCGCCGCGCGGTGGTACCGCCACCGCCGGTCGTGCTCGGTTCCCGAGGTGATCGACGGCCCTGGTGACCCTCGGCTGTACCGACTGACTGCCTTGACCCGCAACCGGCCGCGCTCCGGCCGAGGGCCCCGCCCCCGGGGTTCCCGGCGGCCGACGGCCCCGACGCCCGGCGCTCCGAACGCCGGTCCCCGCCGCGCTGCCCACCGATGACGAGAAGAGACCAGCTCATGGATCGACCGGTACGACATCGACTACCCCGCCCGACCCGGCTGCTCGCGCTGGTGGTGACCCTGTTGGTGGGTTGCGGCGTGGTGCTGGCCGCTGGCACGGCGGCCGCCTCCGGCGAGGACGACACGACCCTGACCGCCGCTGACCGAGGCGACGGCACCGGCGCCGGACGCGGTGGCGACGGGCGGGACAACGCCCGGGGCAAGAGCGACGGGCGCGACGCCGGCCAGGGCGACGGGCGCGACGCCGGCCGGGGCGGCGACCCCCGCGATCGCAACGGCCGGGACCCCCGCGACGGCAACAACCGTGACAACAACGGCCGTGACAACAACCGGCGCAACAACGACGACAAGAACAACAACAAGAACAACGACAAGAAGAACAACAACGACGACGAGGAGTTCCCGGGCCGGGACAAGGCATCGCCGCCGTCCGACGACGACTTCGTGGACATCAACGACGTCCGCCCGGACAACGACCGGACGCGGAACGACGGCGACGCCTCCACCGGCAGCTTCGTGGCCCGCTGCGGTGTCCCCGACGGCCACCGCAACTCGGACAACTTCATGGTCACGCCGGGCAAGCGCAACGGCGCCCAGCACGTGCACAACTACGTGGGCAACCTGTCCACCGACGCGAACTCCGACGACGACAGCCTGCATGCGGCCGGTACCAGCTGCGACCGCGACAACAAGTCCACCTTCTTCTGGCCGGTCCTGCGTGACACCAGCAAAAAGGGCGACGACGCCGATGAGGACGGCGGCGGGCTGGACGGCAACTTCGGCAAGATCCTGCAGGAGCGGACCGTCGACCTGCGCTTCCTGGGCAACGCGAAGAGCAAGGTGGAGCCCATGCCGGACGACCTGACGATCATCATGGGCGACGCCAAGGCGAAGACGAACGGTTCGAAGAACGCGAACGCGCAGTGGACCTGCTCCGGCTTCGAGAACCGGATCACCGACAAGTACCCGCTGTGCCCGGCGGGCAGCCGGCTGGTCCGCATCCTGGAGTTCCCCAGCTGCTGGGACGGCGAGAACCTGGACTCGAAGGACCACCGCTCACACGTGACGTTCCCGGCTGACAACGGCCGCTGCCAGGACGGCTTCAAGGCGATCCCCCGGCTCCGCGAGACGATCACCTACGACCGTCCGAACGGCCGCGACTTCGCCCTGGACACCTTCCCCGACCAGCAGCACGACCCGAGCACGGACCACTCCGACTTCATGAACATCGTCCCGGACGCGGTAGCCAAACTGGCCGCCGACTGCATCAACTCCGGCCGCAACTGCTGAGCCAGGACACCCCCTACCAGGGCGGCCGGAGTTGATGCAGAGGCCGCCCAGCTGAACCCGTGAGTGGCGAGTTGGGTCAGGGCCCAACTCGCCACTCACGGGTTTCTGGGTCTAGGAGCGCGCTGAACAACTCGGGCCTACTGCGCGGCGCCCAGGCGGCGCCCTCGCGGCGTTGGCCGGACGGGCCGATACAACCCCGGTATCGGCCCGTCCGGCCGCCTTGCGATGACACCACCTGGCCACCGCTCGCTACGGCCGGAGTTGTTCAGCACCCTCCTAGCTGGCGCCGCCGCGGCCGCCGCTGAGGCCGACCTCGGTGCGGTTGCGGGTGTCCTCGGTGCCGGTGAAGCCCTCGGCCGGGGCGAAGGTGTCCTGGCCGAACTTCGGCCGGGTGTCGTCCGCGGTGCCGCCGATCCCGTCCGGCCCGTAGCCGAAGGCGCCGACCAGGTCACCGGGGGCCATCAGGTCGTGCCGGCCGGAGCTCGGGTCGGTGTGCCAGCTGCCCAGGAAGTGGCCGGCCTCGTGCGAGGCGATGTTGCCGACGGCGTGGGCGATGAAGTTGAGCCGGTCGCCGCCGCTGGTCAGGTAGTGGTTCAGTGAGATGGCCTCGCTGGCCGGCCGGCTCAGGCTGTCCAGCAGGACCAGCGCGGTCTCGGTGCGGTCGAAGTTGCCGGGGTCCACCGACTCGGAGATGCCGACCGTGTCGATGCCGGCCTCCGCCGCGGTGCCGCCGATGACCACGCGGCTGACGTCGGGCTGGCCCCACAGGTTCGCCGAGCGCGCCGAGCTGACCACCTGGATCGAGGTGCCTCCGCCGGCCCCGCGCAGGTTCGACGTCACCTGGTCGGTGATCTTCTGGATCAGTGCCGGCTCGTCGGCCGCGCGCAGCCCCCAGGCCACCAGGAACGACTTGAGCGGGCTCAGCGGCCGGGGCTGCTGCAGGCCGGTGTCCTGGCCGAAGATCCGGGTGTCCACCGAGGGGCCGGCGAAGTCCAGGTAGATCCGCTGGGGGCCGCCGGACGGCGCGGCCAGGATCACCACGGAGGCCTGGTAGGCGCCGGTGCCCCTGCTCACCGTGAGCACATGGGTGCCGGTCACCGCGGCCACGTGGTCCACCGAGGTGTTGCCGCCGCCGGGCAGTGGCGAGGACTGGGGGTAGCTGGACGCCCGGTCCCCGGTGGAGCCCTCGACCAGCGCGCCCTTCGGGTCGCGGATCGCCAGCTGATGCGCCCCGCCGGACACGGTGACCCCGAGCACCTCGCCGGCGCGCATCGGGATCTGGAAGCTCTCCGTGCTGTTCGAGCCGGTCAGCTCACCGTTGATCTGCGCCTTGGGGTTCTTGCCCGGCCCGGTGCCGAGGTCGGGGATCTGCCGAGGCCGGCCGGGGGAGTCGTCGTCGGTGACATCCGGAGTGGTTGCGGTGTCGCTGCCGGTGCCGGTGTCCCGGTCGCTGTCGGTGACCGTCAGTGGGGGCTTGCCGGTGGCTCGCGCCTGCACCTGGCGGGCCCGGTGCGGCAGCACGCAGTGCCAGCCGGCGGTCGCGGTGGCGGTGGCCAGCGCGACCGGGTCGACGTAGCCGGCCGGCAACGTCGGCGAGTCCAGCTGGGTGATCAGCAGTGCCGCTACGGCGACGGGGAGCAGCACCCACGATCGTTGCATGTCGAGCAGGCTCCCCGTCGTCAACTAGGCAAAGACGGTAACCGTGAGCAACATTGATCTCCTAACAAGGACACACCTTCGAGTGCTAAACGGCAAAACTCATCAACTCAGCGTGGCGACTGTGGTGTGCGCCGGGTCGATCGGCGAGGGCGCGTCCCCGCCGCCGACGGCCCTGGTTGCCCGGCGCGTGAGTCGATGGCAAGGGCCCCGCGATGTGGGACAGTGGAACCAGCAGGCGACCGGCCCGGCGGACGGGCGAGGCGGCGTCGCGGCGGCACGGGAGCGGACGACAGGGAACATGGTCACCAAGTCGAAGACGGTCACCGGATCGGACGGCCGGACCTGGACGGTGCGGCGGCGGATGGAATGGTCCATGCCGGCCACCGGTGAGGAGTTCGAGCACGACGTGGACGGCGGTCGGTCCGCCGCCGTGCTGATCCTGTCCACCCTTGGCCTGTTCTACGTGGCGCTGTTCAGCTGGATGCCGGCTGACGTGCACGTGCCGTGGTGGGTGGTGCTGGCCGGCATCATCGTGGTCGGCTTCTTCCCGGTGCGCTGGCTGCTGCGCCGGCCGTGGACGCTGGTGGCGCAGACCCCGGGCGGCTACGACCTCGACCCGGAGCACTGGGTCGGCATGGTGCGCGGCGTCAGCAAGGCCCGCGAAGAGACGAAGTTGATCATCCGGATGATCCGGACCAGGGCCACCCCGGCGTACGCCGACAGCCCGCTGCAGCCGGTGAGCTGACCCCGTGCCTGAACTGCCCGAGGTGGAGGCGCTGGCCCACCACCTGCGCGCGAACGCGGTAGGGCATCCGGTGGCCAGGGTCGACCCGGCCAGCATGAGCGCGCTGAAGACCTTCGACCCGCCGGCGTCCGCGCTGGTCGGCCGGACCGTCACCGGCGCGGCCCGGCACGGCAAGTTCCTCGACCTGGACTGCGACGGGCTGCACCTGGTCACGCACCTGTCCCGGGCCGGCTGGCTGCGCTGGCACGACTCGGCGTCCTCGGTGCCGCCCAAACCCACCGGCAAGGGGCCGATCGCGCTGCGGGTGCACCTCGACGAGGTCGGCGGCCCCGGCTTCGACCTGACCGAGGCCGGCACCCAGAAGCGGCTCGCGGTGTACGTGGTGACCGATCCGGCGCAGGTGCCCGGTATCGCCAGGCTCGGCCCGGACGCGCTCGACCTGACCCGCGCCGGCCTGGCCCAGCTGCTGGCCGGGCGCACCGAGCGGATCAAGAACCTGATCGTGGACCAATCCGTGCTGGCCGGCGTCGGCAACGCGTACAGCGACGAGATCCTGCACGTCGCCAAGCTCTCCCCGTACGCCGTCGCCGGCCGCCTCGACGACGCCAAGCTGGACGCGCTGCACACCGCGCTGCACCAGGTGCTCGCCGACGCGGTGACCCGGTACGGGGAGCCGGGCCGAAATAATCCAGCGCGGCTGAAGGGCGAGAAGCGCTCCGGCCTGCGGGTGCATGCTCGGACCGGGCTGCCCTGCCCGGTCTGCGGGGACACGGTGCGCGAGGTGTCCTTCGCGGACCGGTCCTTCCAGTACTGCCCCACGTGTCAGACCGGCGGCAAGCCCCTCGCGGACCGCCGCCTCTCCCGACTGGTTCGATAAACCGTGCCTGACTTCCTGTCCTCGCCGAGCGCGCTGTTGGTGCTGCTGGTCACCGTCCTGATCGTGGCGGCCATCGCGCTGTTCATGCTGTGGCGGGCGCGCCGGCGGGCGTTCGCCTCGCCGCTGGAGCGGGCCACCTTCTCCACCCTGCACACCGTCTCGCTGGCCGCGCCCGCGCTGCGCGAGGGGCTGTCCCGGCAGTCCGCCGCGTTCGCGCTGCCCTACCTGCGCACCCTGCTGGAGACGTCCGCGCTGACCATGACCGACGCCCAGGCGCAGTCGCTGGCCTGGGACGGGGAATCGGACCACCACACGATGGACGTCGTGGAGCTGGCCAAGCAGGTGGTGGAGACCGGCCGCCAGCAGGTGGCCTCGCACACCGCGATCGACTGCGGCCGGGACGACTGTGCCGTCAAGGGCATCGTGGTGGTGCCGCTGGAGACCGAGGGCAACATCGTCGGCACGCTCGGCGCGCTGACCGACTCCACCGC